>Ga0265798_10001989_pt1 | contig 30704 bp, 18 predicted proteins | sample P3T30metagenome_FD_192430 | JGI IMG/M metagenome (GOLD analysis project Ga0265798, IMG submission 192430) | Plant litter microbial communities from East Loma Ridge, Irvine, California - P3 T30 | ecosystem: Environmental > Terrestrial > Plant litter > Unclassified | place: USA: California... | reverse complement strand
TTGGAAGGCAAGAGGAGGGCATTCTTCGTACTAACGCGGGTGTGAACGAATATGACAACCCGCTCGAGGGGGGTGAGACCAGCGTCTCCACCAGCACAGACTCATTCGCATGATAAGAGTCTGTCAAGTCGCCAGAGTCCGTTGCTCGCTTTGACACCAGCTCTACCCAGCACAGCCCAGGGATAGTATGTACCTTCACCAGGCAGGCCCGAGTAGCACAGATACGAAGTCATCACCAACGGCAGCCATCAAGACCCTACATCTTAATCGAACCGCGACCCAGCTAACTGCTCAGCTAGCATTCTGCCTTAACATGCTCACGCAGGAGAAATTGCGTCAGTATCGCGCCATTCCTCGTACACACGAACACGCACTGCGTCCTGTCTGCCACGTCCGCCTCTGGGCTCGTTGAATGAACTGACGATCAACGTGAACGCTATAGCTTGGAACCTTACAACCTGAGTGCGAGATATCGCTTGAGCGACGACGGCTGTCGCGTGACGAAGGCTCACGTGGGAGGTAAGGACCAGGTTCAGCAAATCTGCGCCTGGGTGTGGCCTACGAACGTCTACTAAAGACCTTGCGGACCTCGATATACTCGACAGCTTCAGAATTCCGAGCGACATCTCTGTTATTAAGCTGCTTCAACTCACACTTGAGAAATGATCACCCGAACCCTCTACTTTATTGTCGTACGATGAAGCACGACTACAGGCATAGCGAGAGATCTGTGTATAAATTCCACCCTCGCAAGCCACCTAAAAAGTTATATGGAGTTCCACCATCTCGACGCGAAGTCATATCTCTCACACACGCTTATCGACATGCCACAGACCAACGACATCGTTGATATCTCAGCGACGATATGCGAATAGAACCCGATCACGACCACTGTCATCGGCAACGCAGATGCAAACTCGTCAAGGAGCAGATCTGCGAGCAAACGCGTGGAGGTTAGGATTTATCTGTGGCAGCCATCACTCGCGCGCTTCATGCAAGTGCCCGACAACCAGAGTCAAGATGTCCCCGGGGGGAATGAAGAGACGGGATCTAGGCAGTTAATTCAGACGCTCCAATGGGCCGTCTGGAACGGGAAAAATGTTATTCTTGCATTGGAACGCAGTTAGAAGTCAAGAGGATTGTAGCTAGATATATAGATACCTCGGAACCAACGGGGGGACATATGTGAAAGTGTTGTTGTTTGTCTTTTGTGCACTAGGTGTCCAGTAGAGACGATGTAGTACTCTGGAGAGTTACAAAGCGAGGAATTTGTGAGCTACAAAGCAAGCTGCAACAATGCTGGGTTCGTGTGGTTCTGGTCCCTCTCGTCGCATGTGGTATCGGATCCACTGATATGGCCTCCAATTGCGCTCTCCAATGGAGGAGAATCGTCTGGACTACATGTTGGAGGTGCACTGCTTTCATCTTCGTCGGACTCGCGGAGGTTGGCGGTTTTCCTACGCGACAACGCAACGAAGAACACCTGCCCAGCAGAACATTTCCGATCGCTCTGCAGGCTGTGCGATGAGCAACCTCCGATGCCAAGATTTCTCCAATTTCATCAAATCCTTGCATGAACGTTTGGAGCATGTAAAGGTGCTTGCATGTCCTTCGACTGCAGGAGCAAGTTGATTTCATCTGTGACCCGGTAGCATGCACTATCACTCGTGCGGTAAAGACCCTCTAAGAGCCTCACCATGACCAGCAGCCGGTACTCAGGCGTTTCTAAGGGTCTTGCGTGCCTGGAGTGTCAGTAAAGAACCGCAGATGTGTACCTGTGCTTGTGGAAGTGCCTAATCGACCGAATCGCGGGGCTGGGAGGTGCCGCCGTCTCTTTCAACCATTCCGCGCCAACGTCACCGCGCGTCCAAAAGCGTGAGGTTTCTAGAAGTCTGGAACCCATCCACCAGAGCCGAACCAGGTGCCTTCCATGCATCTGTCACCCACCGCGGTGTATTCATCTTCTCAATTTTCTGAAAAGCTTCTACATCATTCCGCGGCAGCTTCACGCGACCGAGAAGCTCGCAGCAGTGCGCCAATCCACTGATACGTTCTGGACTTCGCCGATCCTATCCCCACTACGAAGTACAGGCGCATCAGCCATCTTTCGGACATAACAGCGCCTCCTTGTGCTTCTACTGTACTTCGACTTGCTGCCATCACACCCAGCTCTTGGAGCCTGTCGTGGTACCCATGTGCCGGCTGCACTCATCGTTTAGATTCGCGCTGGGTGCGTTGAAGGTGTGCTACGGCGAGGGACCTGCGAACATCCCGCATTGAAGTCACAGTCAAGCTACCAATATCCTGCGCATTGCGCCGCACTCTGTCGCCATGGCGCAACCTGATGGCATGGAGGTTGAGGAAGGATACTTTGCTTTGGGCGAGCGGCCGCGGTCCAGGTCGCGTAGCTCGTCTATTCGGAGTACCGATTCTCTCACGATACACTTGCCGTCGCCCACCACAACAATGGCGTCGCTTACGGCAATGCAGTACCTACCTGTGCCTGTCCTAGTGTTGTCGTCCTTGAAGACCGTCATCGTGGCGAACGAAGCCATGGGCCGGCTACTGGACATTGATTTCGAAAGCACCGCATTCCATGACCTTTCGATATCTGAAGTTCTTCAGGATCGATCCATGGGTGAGCTTGGGATTGATATCCTACAGAATGGCTCCCCGATCCTGATATCTTGGGAGGTTCGCATCTATTGCGCTGTCACAATTCAGATCTAGACTTGCGCTAACAAACCAATAGGATTTCCTCGATTCCATCGTGGAGGACTCAATTGAGAACAACGAACATGAAGGAGAAGAAAGTGGAAGCGGTCACACCACACCCACGGCCAAGCCAAGGATACAACGTCAAGCAAGCGACCCTTCCGAAGCCTTCTCGCAACTGAGCACAACCAATCTCGCGAAGACCACGGTACACGATGCGACGGTTGACGTGGTCATTGCACCACTCGTTCGTGGGCCAGATGGAGCATTACAAAAGCCCGAGAGAAAAATGAACTACTCGAATGCTATTCAAGCGTCGTGTATCATTTCCACGTGGAGCATTGAAGATACACCGTACTTCACCTTGACTTTTACAAGCGCTGTAGCTACGCAATCAGCACCTAGTTCCCGACCCTCTAGTAGGGTTGTGAACAGAACCAGCGCCACGTCCGCGCTCAACAAGTCTCGAGGTTCCGGATCGAGCTCGTCTTCCGGTCATCGCTCCGGCAGCACGTCCAACTCGAACAGCAAAGTCGTCACCCCTACTCTACAGCAGCCAGAATTCCCTCCACGAGGGCCTCCGTTACAAAGCAGAAGTGACTTGTCCACTACTGCGTCTGTATTCCAGAAAGCCACACAGTTGAAAGATGCTATCCTTAGTTCCATCAACATGCCAGCGTATGCTCTCTGGAAAGACGAGGGCTTTGGCATCCCGAACAAGGCTCTTCTTCGCCTACTGCCAAAAGAAAGTTCTTACATACCCGGCGATCAGCGTGCCTTTCTAGCGCTATTCACCGTGTGGACTGAAGACTTCCAACGCGAGCTGAGTATTGACGAGTTTCCGATCATGGAAGTATGTCGCACGCGTCAAAGGATAGAGAAACGACGAATAGGAATGCGCCAGCCAGTGACTGGTACCCGAATTGTATTTGAGGTAACCGGAGAACCAGTCCTTCATGAAGAAACGGGAGAGTTTCTAGGTGGCATCGTGCTTTTCAAAGACATAACCGAGTACACGAAACAACTTGCCGCTCAGATTGAGGAAAACGAGAAGCAGTTCGAATACATTGCGAATTTTATGCCCGTTATGGTATGGACCACGACGCCCGACGGACTACACGACTGGTTTTCACAGCGCTGGTACGATTACACAGGCTTGACAGAAGATCAAAGTCTCGGCGAAGGATGGCGACTACCGTTTCACCCAGAGGATATGGCAGCAACCAAGGAACGATGGTTTCATTCTCTCAAGTCGGGAGATGAGTACAATACCGAGTATAGATGTCAGCGCTACGACGGCGAGTGGCGGTGGATGCTTGGACGCGCTTTACCGTTCTTCGACGATGGTGGCCGTATCATTAAGTGGTTTGGTACCTGTACTGACATCCATGATCTGGTGATGGCACGACAGGAGGCACGTGGAACTCGGTTACAGCTGCAACAAGTCATTGCACACGCGAAGATTCTACTCTGGGCTGTCAACCGAGAGAACAAGATGACATTATTGGAGGGTGATATGAAGTGGAGATCCGACGAGCAAAAGAAGGAACTTCTGGGACGAGACATTTTCGAGATTTTCGGTTTCAGTGGAAGGGATCAAGATCGCTGGCGTGAGCCCATCCAGGAGATCCTCAACGGCAAAGAGCAGGACGAAGTCGTAGACCGCTTTAAGTCGGAAAATCGATACTATCGGACCCGCCTCATGCCACTCCTTTCCGCCCCTCGGATCGGCGGCGTGGAAGGAAGTGCATTCGTCGACGGGGTGATAGGAGTGTCTATGGATGTCACAGAATTGCGAGAAAGAGAGGATCAGCTTCGAGAGCAAGAGAAGGAAAACGAACGACTCCTCGCGAACGCCGCGGCGGCGAAGGAGGCTAGTCGGATGAAGTCTCAGTTCCTTGCCAACATGTCTCATGAAATCAGGACGCCTATTGCTGGCGTGATCGGTATGAGCGAGCTGCTGTTCGACATGAACTTGGACGAAGAACAAAAGGACTGTGCAGAGAACATACATCGCTCAGCCAACAGCCTTCTGACTGTAATCAACGATATCTTAGACTTTTCGAAGGTCGAATCCGGGCGCCTAGATGTGGAAGAAGTGCAGTTCAGTCTGAGTGTCGTGCTCCGAGACGTCAACAAGATGATGTCTTTTGCAGCACAGAGGAAGGGCCTCGTCTATCAGAGCGCCATACAGGAGGAAGTGCAGCGAGACCTCAGGGTGATGGGGGACCCGGGTCGTCTCCGTCAAATAATGTTGAACGTTTTGACCAACAGCATCAAGTTCACTTCAGAGGGTTCTGTTAAGCTCACGGTCTCATTGAGTCACGAAGCTAAAGATGCTGTAACGGTCAATTTCATGGTCAGCGATACCGGTATTGGCATTGAAGAAGAGGTCCGCAAGCGACTATTCCAGCCATTTAGCCAAGCAGACTCTTCTACGGCACGTCGATTCGGTGGAACAGGATTGGGACTCACCATCAGCAAGAACCTCGTTGAACTCATGAAAGGCCAAATGTGGCTCGACTCGATGCTGGGCCAAGGAACTACTGCGACTTTTTGGATCCCTTTCAATAAGGCACCATCCCAGGAAGACGGCTCGCCCTTGGTAGATCTTGCATCTATACCGGATCGTTTACAGAGCGATTTGTCGGTCTCGTGCGGAAGTTCTACAGGTCATACACCACCTACGACACCGAAGTTGTCGAACGGACACAACGTTGGCAGAGCGCCATCTTTTCCTTTGATTAATGCAGGTATACCGGATCATATGATGAATCTGCCAGAGACAGAAAGGCAGAACATCCACATTCTTGTTGTCGAAGACAAGTAAGTCTATCATTGCAACATGTCGGACCCATTGACCATGTCTAACATCCAAGCGTAGTCACATCAACCAGCAGATTGCCTTGAAGACGATCAAGAAATTACATTTCTCCGTTGGAGCAGTCTGGAACGGACAGGAGGCCCTCGACTATCTGATGGAGGAATTTACCCCGACCCATCCCCGTCCCGATATCATTCTGATGGACGTGCAGGTAACAGAGGTTGTCTTGATGGTCGCATGAAGCACTTGCTGACGTGTTTGATGTAGATGCCCATTCGAGATGGATATAGCGCAACCCATGCAATACGAACAGAAGCCCCTTGGAGAGACAAGCCCGAGATTCGGAGTGTTCCAATTGTCGCTATGACTGCTAGTGCCATTCAAGGAGACAAGGAGAAGTGCACTCTGGCCGGCATGGACGTACGTCTTCAGCCCAGCAACCCCTATCTACTGACACATACTGACTCTGGCAGGACTATCTGTCGAAACCGGTGAAGGGCAAAATCTTGGAGAAGGTCAGTTCCTAAGCCCCCGCGCCGTATCGCGTCTAACCTTTTCAGATGCTTGTCAAGTGGGCAATCGAGGGACGGCGGAAAACGGCCAAGACCATATCACCCGGAAACGATGATGATCGACAAAGTCGCGCACCGACGTCTTCCAAAGCAAGACCTAGCGCGAAGAACCGCTCTCAAATGGAAGGATCAGCAGATGAACCTGAAACAACGGCTCAAGCTCTGACCGCTCAACTGCACAGGCTACAATTTGGAAATGATGCAGCGCTCGCACGGTCTGCAGAAACAGATGGCGATACCGCAATGCGAAGGATTCGAGCGATGGAGAGAGACACCATGCTTCGCGATGATAAGTTGATCTCGCTTTCAGGACCGGAGCGCCTGCCGCCACATAGCCAGCAAGGGCGACAGTCTCTACCTTCGATGCCTCTCACTGAAGAGAATATCGAGAAGCTGGTACACGCACAGGACGGAGGCTCGAAAGCAGTCTCACACGCGTCTGACGAAGAGTCGAATAAGGTCAATCAACCTGACAGCACTGTCGATAGCGGTTTGGACAAGGTCAGGCCATCGTTGATTGAAACGCGGCATCGCGAGAGCGAACAGACGATAACCAAAGAGATATGAATATCATGGGACTATGGGGGTTGGCGTTGGGAATACGCAAAAGACTTCACAAATGCTGCACCCTTCAGACATCTCTTTTGAAGAAGCTGAAAGACACAGTTGCGTCTCTCTCACTTGAACCGATACTTCATACTTATGTCAGTCGGTCACGTTGGATTTCACATCGCAGCTTGAACGCTGGCTCGCTCATCTGTCTTCCTGTACAACATTCTTTGACGAAACATGGTGGACTCTTTGCCTCGCCTTTGTGCATAATATATCAAACTTATGTAAATATAAGACCCTGTCGCTGTACGTAAGTTTAGGACGGTATGTGTAGCAAGGATAGCTATTGGAGGGTGAAGTCGCCGACCAGCATGCCTCACTTCATTCCGAATTTCACACGGCTCCTTCGCGCACACGTCCGCTGGAAGCAATGTTCTTGGCTGTCAACCGTGTGCATGTGCCATGCAGCAACAGCACGCAATCCGAAAAGGGGCATGCCAATGTTATCTTGCAGCATGCGTGTGCTCTGCAAAGTGAACGCCAATCACGAGCTGATCCTTCGACCAGATACAAATTGTTTTGGGACGTGGCTGCTCGATGTGAGATTAGAGTTGAGAATCTGCCGTAAGGATGCGCGATCCGAAGGTCGATAGCGGCGTTAATTCTACGCGGAACGCGTGCACATCTTGGAGATGGATTTGATGAATTTGCCAGCATAGAGCACAGATACCGAGGGCCGTACACCACGTTTCGTGCTCAGGGCGCGTGCTATGCTTGCGCCATAACGATACATCAAATAACCAGATGTAGAAGACTGCCTCTCACCCCTTTTGACAATTCTGTCCTGACAGGTGATGATCATGGGTCTTCTTGTGATAGTGACGGGAACGCACTGGAGATCCGCAACAGCTGCAGATGGATCTCGAGGTTTTGATGCAAAGCAAACTGCAAAAGCGGCAGATAGTCCCGCACTGACCTGGCGAGCGGAAAGCCACCATGCCGATCCACAAACTTGACAGTGACAGCTGCGCTACTTCTCAGAGCGTTACATCGGGCTTGAGACTTGTGTGCTGGCCCATGCACTTAGATCGGATGCGACTCTTCTTCCATTGGCCGGGAGGACAAAAGCGACAAAAGCACAGTGGAGAGAGTTTGCTAATAAGAGGCCGTGCTGCCTACTGAACCATTACCACGGAATTTTACGATTCGTTGCTCGCCGACTAATTATCTTGCAGGTGACTTGTACTTTCTCGGCTCTCTTGCTGCATCAGCTGGTGAGCCTTTTTCTTATCACGTTTTGCTAGATTGCAATTGTGCCGAGGAGTAAGACGCACTTTAGCGCTACACACAACAATCATTCAGGAATAGGTGCAGAAGTGTTCGATGCTCAACGTTCAGGACTTTGTGATATCGAAGAATTGAAACCTCTGTATTCCAAGAGCCGCGCGTCTGGTTGAGATATGGCGATCGCAGGTGGATTCTTCTTGTACCTGTTGATCACCACACTGATCATTGTGTGCTCCGCCAGCTGTAGTCCGTAACGTGTAGGATGCGTTTCACTCACCAAATTTCCGACACTAATCCGGGAATACCTGATGCGAAAACCAAGAGCTCATCGGATACCCAAAGCGCTTGGCAAGCCAAATGTGGCAGTGGGGACTTGAGAGGCAACTGCTAAACCATGTCTTGATCTCGCAGGAAGTAGGCTACTTACACCTACGATGCAGGGTCCATTATCGAAATGCCAAGGGCTCGCACATTTGCGACTTACAGAGATTTCGGTAAATGTTAACGCTGGCGATTTGAGAGTAAAGTTCGACTCTCTGTCGTTCGATACATTTGTAGCGTGAGTCTACGCTCAAGGACGTACCCAGAGCAGCTTCAGCAGCAAGCATTTGGTTCTGCCTACAATTGTACGTTCGAGGTAACGCTAGCGACACAGGATGATAGCGTGAAGCCTATGAGTTCGTGTGATTCCTCGACAAGGATCAGTGCGCAAGTCTAAGGGAAGCGGGATGGCGCCCTCCAACCAGATCTTACTCTGTATGGATGAGATGCATCGGGTGTGGAGGCCAGCTTGGGGCACTTGAGGATGCAAGGCAGCCTTTCTTGTCCCTAACGCTGGCCGCTCATACTCCGTGGCGCGAAAGCCTATGGAGCGGTGAAGTGAAAGTCCTTTGCTGCGACTTTCGTACCCAGCCCAACGCAAACATGCCAAGCTTGAATATATCGGACTGCAGCGCTGAGTCCACCAACGTCGTATGGGCGAGATGCTTGCGACAAAGGCTGACCATTGATTCAAATGCCTACTTACCGCCTACCTCATCCTGCATTGCTTCACTCCCGCAAGGTACCCGGCGGAACGGTTGCCAATGACAGGCCGCTTAAAACAGTCCGTGCACAGACTAGCGCTGCATGACGACACTCGAGCTCACACATTCCTTTTCCACCAGATGTCGTGTCAGCAAGAACACAGCGCGCATGGCTTGGCCCTCATCATTTTTATCTCTGAAGTTAGCCGTCCGCAACAATGACAGGCCGAAGATACGGGCGATGGAGAAAGTCCTCCTCCAGCGGTCAAAGGCCGGCGCGCAGCGCGGTAATGCTTCATTGGCGGAAATACGCCGTTAGTCTATATGTCGTCAACTTGACTCAGCCATTTCAGAATACCTCTAAAGAATAACTGGTCTCCATGCTTGAGGCCAAGCTTGGTACTAAATGTATTGACTGTGGTTAGAAGTCAGTCGAGACCTCGAGTGCGATACCGATACTGCAATTCAATTCTCCTGAATTCCTAGATGGGTCGTCGACTAGTCGAGCCTGTGGGCGCTGTACGAATATTGGTATTTTCCGCGGTGTGCTGTATGCTGGCCTACGAGCTCCACTATCTGGCTAAGCTACTTGTAATGCTGCAAAAGGAACATGAATGACGATCACAGGACGCTTGACTAGCAGTGCTTAATCTCGGGCAACCTGACAAGCCCCTGTTCTTGGTGAAGGAAAGAGTCAGTGGAGGGAACGGAACCCGGCGCTAGGGCCGGGTTAAGGTGCTGCTGTTCAGAGTGGTGGTTGTGTTTACGCAACGTCGTGGAGATGGTTCTTTAGCGGACCGACTACCCTCAGCAGCGGCTTCGGCCAACTACCGGCGCTGCTGCAATAACGTGTACCAGAGAGCGTCCTCTTCGGTCCCTTTCTCCAGTCTTGACTCACAACTCTTGCGGAGTTGTTCAACAATGTCGCAAGCAATGTTCGTCGACCAGCCGCTGTGCTCGCCAGGACGAGGGCCACAGAGACTACCCCAACCCTGAGTGAGCCTGCCGGAGCATTTCAGACAATGCGATACTCGTGCATTAGGTTAGTGCGCCTGGTCATAAACGGCAAGATTGCAATTGAGTGAATGGTCTAACCCACGTTGGAGCAACCGCGCTGCAACACCCTGTCTCCGCTGGCGCCGCGCCAAAACAAAAGGTAAAAAAGCCCTCCCGCCCTCGAGGCTTGCTGATTCGCCGCGGCGCCGCTATGATGAGAGCTGCTTGTTTTAGCGGCAAACGGCTTGCTACGGAAATCTAGCATTCCGTGATAGCGCTCTCAAACCACGGTAGAGGCTTGCACTGGGGTGGTGGCTTTTGCGTTTGGGTCACGGCGCAGAGGGCGTCCGCTGAACTCGCAGCGGCTCGCAGCCCTTCACTTCTCACACGCCTAAAAGCAGCCTCGAGTGGGCCCTGTTAGTGGCGCTGAACCTTGTACCTCACCGACGTAGTGCGGTCCGGGGTGCGAGCCAACCTGCTTGCTCCTTGGCTTGGCTCAAGCCTATGATGAATGTCGAGTGATCCAATCGACGTAGACCGTACAAAGCGGCAGGAATTTAACACTCGGTCATCCCACATCAAAATCCACTGATCAACATTTTGCAACCTCTTAGAATCACTCAATTCCAAACCGTGTCTTGCCAAAGTACAAACGAAAGTCAATCAGTACTGCATTCATCTACCTCACCTCACATCATTTCTTCTTTGTCGTTGGCGCCTTCTCTAGCGAGCAACTTTGGTTACCGACAACCACTTTCACACCACAGGGACGCGCAACCACGCTCCTCGCTCCTGCCCCTGCCCCGCCGCGTAGTCTAAAACTCTCCACACTGCGCTGCACCTGAAACGAGTGCTACTTGTTACTCGCGTCCGCAGTGCTTCAAGGCCCAATTCCGCTGGTCATCGCCACGACACCTACCAGGATAGGATAACGAGATCGGCATACCGAAAGGCCTATCATTACTGTTTCTAGAAGAGCACAGGACGGGTACCCCCAGTGTCAGACTCAAGTTCAAAAGGTCGCAGATCCCCAGCTGAGATCGTCTGTCTCCACGTTGCTCGACCCTCGAACTATCACGTTACACACCCAAAGCGTGGTTCACTTGCACCTTGTCCACCGTTACTACCACTTCGAGACCCATCCCTCCATTCCACTGTCATCGCAATGGCAATGGCCGTCGACTCTCGCCAGCAGCCCCAGATAAGCAACATGGGCTACGACGCCATGCGTTACCCTGCACCACCGCAGTTCACGAACCCATGGGCCTCTGCCCCCGCATCCCAACAACAGATGTACTCGACGTCAATGGCACCCAACGTACCGGCTGGTCTTGAGAACTCTGCTCAACGGCCCACCACCATTGCGCTACCATACTCGGGTCTTGCAGTGACAGCCCCTCCACTAGGATCAGGTATTACTCTCTCGGATGGCAGCTATGCAACAGACAACTTACCAGATATGTCGCAAGATCTTATTTCGCGAGGATATGGTTACCCTACGTCATCTTCACCCAACAATCCAACGTACGCTCCCACTTCTGCTCCATACTCGCAAGTAGAGTATGGAAACACAGAGCGCAGCCCCTACCCATACCAGGATTCTTCTCGTCGCTCTTCACACCCGTCAGTCCCCTCAGCATTCTACGAATCCGTGGAAGCCCAGCGCCAACGCCAAAGCTCACTTGTTGACTTTAGCAGAATGAACTCGCAACAACCGCCACGCAGCAGCTTCAGCGACGCTCTCGACGCCAGTCGCGGCATGGTCTCCCTCAGCCAGTCCGACATCACACCACGGAATATTTACGGTAGTCAAGGAACCAGTCGCAGCTCCACCGATTCATATGGCTTTCCTTCGACACACTCAGCACATTCTTCAATATCATCAGCCAGCTATGGCCACACCGGCTACTATGGCGGCGAGGGTTCAGTCACCGACTACAGCTCAGCATCAGAGTCTGTCGACCTGACCAACTCTCGCACACTACCGCGTCCCAATGGCCTGCTTGGCGCAAACATGCCTCCTGCGCCGCAGTCCATGATGAGCCAGTTCAGCTCCAAGGTTTCATCTAGCTCGCAAAAGAAGCACAAGTGCAAGATTTGCGACAAGCGATTCACGCGTCCGAGTTCTCTACAGACTCACATGTACAGCCACACCGGCGAGAAGCGTAAGTTAGCCTCAATGCCTAGAGTCCCATCACGTCACTAACCTTATTGCAGCATTTGCATGCGAAGTAGATGGCTGCGGTCGCCATTTCTCTGTTGTCTCCAATTTGAGGAGGCATCGCAAGGTGCACAAGGGTGAAGGTGTCGATCACCCATCGCCAGACGACGCGTGAACCTGTCGATCCCAAGTGATCAGCAATGTCGATTTCCGCTAGCGCCTCACGTCCTCGAGTTCGAACCACATCGTCTGTTGTTTCAGATATCTATCTGCACCTTCTCACATACCTGCGACGAAAACTTCACGATTAGACCGGATCCTTCTACGCAAGGACGAGACGATTTCCCTTCTATCAGTCGCTGTACTACGGTTTTTCTGAGATACCATTTTCCCGGCCACCGTTCCATTCGGCCTTCTTCGGCGTTCTGGCATTTCTGTTGCGAGTACCCCATCCCAGCGAGACACGTTCGTCCGCTTGTACCAATACGCGCTTGCTCCATTTTCCTGTGGACTTGTACATTCTGCGCTTCCACCTGCTCCGCTTGTCATGCATTGTCACGGAGTACGATCATTCGCTATCACTTTTAATCTTTAGACCCTCGCTCGCGCCCTGCGTCGGGAATACCTTCGCAGTGGCTTGCATGACGTTTGTACAGTAATATGGGGGCGTACAGTACCACCCACCCGTTAGACGCTAGGGTATCTTCCCTCGCATGTAGCAGCGAGAGAAATGACGCATTATCCGATATGAGAGGAATGCAAGAAAATATCAGACCCATGTCACAGCGGCCGTTCTTGGTGCCTCATAGTCTCACATGGTGACGGTCGCGCACCGACGTAGTTCAAGACAATGACACCGCTGCCGTCATTTGATCCCAAATTCTGCATCTTTATCTTGGCGTACATCATTGAGCGCTTCCACCCCTGCTAGCGTAGTCGGACCCTGAATTGTGAGCCTCCACACCCAACGTCAGCGAGTGGGGATGTCTGCCGGTGTTACTTGGGCCGCCCGGGCAAAGCTCGATGTTATGATGTGTGCACCCTGCTGTTTCGGTGCGTGTCATCATATCGGAATGCCACACGAAAGGACTTGATGAGTTGGGTTTCAGTCGCTGGCGTGTGCGATTGCTGACATCGGAGCTTTCACTTTCTGTGGTACGACTCCCACACTCTCTCCAATCACGAGGTATCTTTGATAGTGGAGACCTATCGGACCGAACTCGAGATGAGATCTGGTGGTGCGTGACCGTTGCGCTGGCTCAAGCTCTCTCAATGGTCGACAGCGACGCGACGACTTGCAGAAGACGAAACACAGGGCTGAGCACAGCGGCGGCAGAATATATGGCAATTCAACAAGGTCCTTTCACAACAGCTTCGTATTACGGACATATCGCCACCTTTTGGGCACCCTCACCGTACTATCATCAAGGCTGAGCAAGCTCGCGGCTTATCAGGTGTACGAGGGCAAACCTTCAATTCACTGGGTCGCATCTTGCACAGCAAGCCATCTTCTAAGCCTGGCGATCCCACCCCCAAGCAGCTAGTCGGAGCGAAAAGAAGGCTTGCTTCAACGCCAACACGGCATCCAAGCGCCTCGAGGTTGGATTATGGTTGGTCACCAACCTCCATACTCCCCTAAACACGTATGCGAAGTCTTGAGCCCGAGCTGAGCACCTGCACACAATCCTGTGCGGCGGCCCACGCTACCGTCTCATGTTTAACGAGCGAAGCTGACCTGCTTCCACAACCCCTCGTCTTTTGCGCCCCAGGCTCCTTCTGAAAATCCAACAGAATTGGTATAGCTACTTGCATTGATGACTTTCCGCACAAAGGTGCTGTGAAGCACAGCTTACTGCAGCGGCTAATTGGAGGAGCAAGATATTGCAACCTGACACCAATCTACAATGCTGCGGTTGTTGCGTCAAGTAATTGCGGGGAGTTTGATGCTAATCTAGTCGACTTGGTATGGGCTGCCTGAGCACATTTCCTAGCGATAGGCGAACAGATATCTTTCAACCCGAACACACGAGCTCTGTCTCTACGACGCTACATGTACCGCTGATCCTACACGCATGAAGTTGTCTGCCCAAGTCGTTCTTGTCCGCCGTCCAAGCTACTGCAACTACCTGCGCCAAGCGCGGTCACCGCTCCCATTCCACCACTTGAGATGCTCGGCAGAAAGATCAATCTCCACAGCGACACCTTGTTGGATGCACAGTCACCCTTTTTCGGGCGATACTGCAGCAAGCCGCTTCATATCGAGATTGACGACTACAATATTGTCGCGCCGCGCCCCGCGATCTGATCCACCCTCTGGTTTGAAGACACAGCGCCAGATGACTCGAAACGAATCCACAGGACACGCGCTCAATCTTTCTTTTCGACCTTCCTATTCTGTTCAATTGTCCTTCACGTCCTTTGTCGCAGGATCCACTGGACGCGCAATCTTCAATTTCCTGCAAGTTATGCCCCGAGATCGCTGAGTCCAATGGCTGGGTGGATATCCTTCCACCACGTAGTGATAGCTGTGTTGTGCCGGCCTTTCAATCTCGCGCATATGAGATCTTCTGTCGCTTGACCGCCTTCGCATCGTCGTCGTCGTCCTCGCCCGCCTTCTTCTTCTTGCTCCCTCCACCAGCTCTCAGGCCGTTCGTCGGCTGGCTCGACTCGCGTGTGGGAAATGAGGAGGTGGGCGTGGGCGCGTGTGATGGCGTGGTGGCGGAGCCCGGCGTGGAGGACTCCCTGAGGAAGCTTGTCGAGCTGCGACTGAATATGCGGTCCGCTTCGCTGATGGGGGCCTTGCGCCGTGTCGCTGTGCCAGCCCCTCCAGTCGTCGTGGTCGTTGCCGCGCTCTTGATGTAGTTGTCGAAGCCCTTGATGATGTTGCCTGGCCCGGTCTCTTCAAGGTAGGCAGTCTCGTGCTGCAGGATTGCATCTTCGAGTTTCATCTACTCATATAGGTAAGCGCGGAGTCCTGAAGCCTCCGTTTTGGCCTTGACGCACCAAGTTATGATCTATGTTCCTCTTCTTCTGCAGTGATTCGCGCAGGTCGCGTCGGAGTCGCTCGTAGTATGGCATGCCGCGGGAGGCATCTGTCGCAACGTCCTTGGAGCTGCTGGGAGGCGCATTTTCGGTCATTGCGCTGCTGATTGTGCGATGTCTGCGCTTCAAGTCGCACTCCTGAGGTTGAGTAGTAAACAATGAGTTTAGTCGCGGCTTCCAGACTTGACGATCGCGGTTGCCAAACGCGGAGGCTAGGGTCGCGCCAAGCCGAGCTCTGGCCTTCCTTCCGCAAGCAACAATCGACAACCTCCAAAGTCCCAAGATCTGCCAGCCTCACCCTCCACCTCCACCGACTTGGACCACGCGCACAAAATCTCTACCTACACTTGTCCCGACGTCATCTCACCAACCTCTCGATCGACACCTCAGGCGACCATTTCCCCACGTCGAGCGCCCCACATTCACCATGGGTATGGAGTCAAAGGAGATCGAGATGCGCGGCAAGGCCATCGCAAAGGCCATACAGGAAGGCGAGCCAAGCGCATCACTGCTGAAGCTACTCGGTGACCTCAAGACGGGCGTGCAAGCAACCGAGGACATCTTGCGACAAACACGAATCGGAGTTACTATCAATCGCCTGCGAACGCACAAAGACCCGGCAGTACAAAAGCTGGCCACAGAGCTGGTGTCCAAATGGAGAGACGAGGTCAAGAAGGCGCCGAAGAAGGGCACACCGGGCATAGTCGCAAATGGCAGCGCATCGCCAGCACCGCCTCCGTCGGGCACCGCGTCTCCCATGCCCCTTCAGCAAAAGAAGAAGCACGACATTGCGCCAGACAAGCGGAACCACAAGACCGACAAGGTCAAGTACGAGGTCACTGGTGATTCCACACGTGACGGCTGCGTGAGGCTCATGTACGACGGTCTGGCCTTCATGAGCGAAGCACGTGAGTGTAGTCGATTTTATTTTGCATACAGTATGCTGATATGACAAAGTGCCCGAGGAAATCATCAGGGTCGCAAAGAACGTCGAAGACGCCGCTCACACCAACGCCGGCGCGCGCATCAACGACACCTACAAGCAAAAGATCCGCTCCCTCTTCCAGAACCTCAAGAACAAGTCCAACCCCGTCCTCCGCAAGGACGTCCTGTCCGGCAAGATCTCACCCAGGACGTTTGTCACCATGACACACGACCAGATGAAGTCGGATTTGCGCCGCGCAGAGGACGAGATCCTGGAGAAGCAGAACATGAACCAGGCCATGGTGCCGCAGGTCGAGAAATCCGTTTCGACGGAGTTCCAGTGCGGAAAGTGCAAGCAAAGGAAGGTCGCTTACAGTCAGGCGCAGACGAGGTCTGCTGATGAGCCGATGACGACGTTCTGCGAGTGCATGAACTGTGGTAATCGGTGGAAGTTCTCTTAGGGGTGCGAGAGTGGTCTTGTGGTGATTAGTGTAAGATTCCGTATGGTGTTTAGCAAAATTGGAGCGGGTGGGCGTTTTCTTTCCTGGGTATGCATTGGGGCGGGACACCGCTGGACTTTCTGTTCTTCTGGCCTGGCTTCGGCTTCTATTTAAAACGCACATTTGGAATGCGTGTGGTTTCGTAGTTTCTTCAAGCAGAGAGACTGTGGTAGCGAGAAATGTACTGTTATGTCAGAAATTCAACTGTCTACGCATGCTGCGCAGCAATACCTTTCTGTTGAAATCGGAACACATGTTTGTCACCTGCGTACTACCCACGACTCGTAGTGGTTGCTGACGCGCGAACGAGCTAGAGGCGGAGAAAATACAAGGAGGCATGCTAATCAAGACTTAAGGATGATCACCCGATATTACAGAAGTTGAAGGAAGTATGATAGGTTGGTGGGTTTTATTTTGCATCCCAGAATGCGGTTTGATGTAAATAAGACCTACGATGGCTTGCCAATAATCAGGGCTGATATCTCCGAGTCTTAGGCTCTTGTGAGCCTGGTGAACATGTCCGTTCCATTACTCAATCCAGCATTCTGCCATACTAGACAAGAGAGAAGATTGGATGGCGGCGCGAGTCGTTCTGACGCAAGTCTGAGAAGTACTTGGATGACCTGGTGCGTTTCACTGTTGTGGAGGAAAAGGAGCACCGGAAACAATAATCTTAGGTGATCGTAGATGAGTTCACTAGCCTTACTCTGTAGGAGACTAAGGGCAGTCTATATAAGCGGGAAGCGCTGAGTAAGTAAAGAAATATACGTGATAAGCTCAAAGGCGCTTCTCAGGTGCGCTACAACTGTATATACTACCATCTGCCATTTGTTAGCGGCGGTGGTAAGAGGTGATTAAGGGCTCTCATGGGCTTACTGCTTGTAGTAGTCGACTTGCAGCTCCTTTTCCATTTCGAAAGTGATAGATATCTCCCTAGACGAGATCAACTGCTTGAGCTCATTAAAGACCTCCTCGGCGCGTGCCTCTATGCTGTGATTGATTTCAGCACCATCGACGATGATGAGATGAACACGTTTTAGCCCAGGAAGGAGGTCCAAATTCTTTCGTCCAGTATGACGTCCGTCTGCGTGGAAGAGAAGAGGCCCTCAGTGAATGAGTCACGCAACTCTATGCTCGTGATCCGGGCGCGCTGGAACGGCCTCAAGTATCTAAGTTCACCTTTGACGTCGCCGAGTCCCCAGAAGTGATAGACGTTGCCGCTGTACGGCAAAAGGGTGGTCTCGGAGTAGATTTGGCGGCATGTCCTCAAGAGATCCATGCCGTGTACCGGGCCGCTCAGTTGAGGCAGCATACGATCGACGTTTGCTCTTCGTAGATAGGCGCTCAGTAGGGTGTGACCACACAGCACGAGTTCCCAGATACGATTGCGAAGTTCAGGCGGGAGTTTCAGCAGAGGTGAGCCCTGGTTGGTCTTGACTCTGTCACTGTGTTAGCCAGTACTCCCTTGCCCACCGCCTTGTGCTTACAAGTCCTTCTCGTTGCCTTTAGGCGTCACATTCAAGATACCGCTGCGAAATCGGTGGAAGCCACGAGTAGGCCGCTTGACCTTATCCTCGCTCTCCTTGACTGCAGGCGTCTTCCATGGCGGTGATGTCGCAGCGTTGTGGGTGTGAGAGTGGCGTGTGTGGAGTCGGTGTTTGGGTGTACGTGCGAGAGGTTAGTGAGGGCAAGATGCCCACGGAGTGAAGTTGCACGAGGCAGGCGCATTTGCACGTGGATGTTACGTCATCAAATTTAAATTAGGAAGGGACGGTGAATGGCAGATGTGCTTGTTTCTCAATGGAATATGAACTCAGTTGACCCAGCGTCATGACCGACGCAGTCAGATGACCTTAGCCGCAATGATACGAACCATGCAAGATGAATTTATTGAGTCTTGATCGCATGCTCGCATCACTGAGGCAACCCCCAACGCCATAATCACGGGGAACCTTCTAAGAAAAGTGAGTTTCCTGCGTCTGTACGTCTCAGTGCGTCGCTCGATAGGCAGCGCGCCTCGATGCCATATCACCCCACCTATTCCGTTAGCATCTGTTCACTTTATCCTGATATGAGGCGTCCACTTGACGTACTGAGATACATATTCATCGAACATCATGTCCGTTAGCTCGAACTCGGTTTCAACTTCCTTGCCAGCAAACATGGCGAGAAGCTGTTTGCGCATTTTTTCAATGCACTTTGACGAATCTGCCGGGCTACGGTACTTGCGAGACTTGAGGAGTAGAACATGTACGCGCTTCAGCGCGGGCAGAAGCTTGAGAAAGCCGGTGTTGAGCTCGGCCGCCTCTAAGGCCCAGAACCCATACAAAACCGTCCATCCATCGGGCTCTACTGCATTTGGCGTTATTGCCAACTGGATAGTCACAATCTCTTTTCGCTGAAATTTTTTCAAGCCTTGCAATAGTGGTTCCAAGCACCTGTAGTGGCTGGTGGAGAAAGTGTTTGACTTGTAAGGCAAGAGTGCGGTTTCGACGTAGATCTGTCGGCACGTTCTGAGCAAGTCCAGGCCGCATGTACGCTGATCCAAGGGCGGAGCCACTCTGAACACTCGAGACTTTTCAGTGGGTATACACGTATGCCGCAGGACCTGCCCGCCCAACACGTATTCCCAGATCCGATTGCGTAGTTCTGGAGGCAGTCGTAGCAGTGGAGATGCCTGGTTGACCCTGACTCTAAACCCCCATCAGCCCGAGATTCGAAAAAAAAAAATCGTAGTTGTATACACTTACAGTTCTCGCTCACCACCTTTGGGCGTCCTAGAGGCAAGAGTATGAAGTCAGTGTATGTCTCATATGCTTGTTGACGAAGTTGCTTACACGTTCAGCATGCAATTGCGAAATCGATGGAAGCCTCGCGCAGGGCGCTTGACCACGCGGTCCTTGCCTTGTTTCGAGGCAGCTCTCTTTGTCGCCGTAGTATTCTTCTTGGTGGGTCCCATTGCGATCGGTTGAGATGTCGGTAGATAGTGTAAGAAGCAGTAGTGTCTGTAGAGGTAGCATTGTTGGTGTAGGAAGTAGCTTTGACGTTACTGCGAAGTGTAGACTCTATGTGAGCACTCAACGCGCTAGCAAAGTAAAGGCGCAAGCAAGTGAAGGTCAGCTAGCCAGAAAAACGAATTGGTAAAAGTCCAGGGCAAGCAAAGGCAAGGCTGAGGCAGACACCCTGTGTGATATTATCATAGTAAGATGTGAATGACAACAGAAAAAGAAATGCTTTGTCTTCATACCGTACAACTCAGACCATCTTCTATCCCACACCAAGCGCCTATCCATTAATGACGTGTAAGTATGTGACACAGTCCTATTTGTACATGGTAATACTCGCCGTAAATCAATCCTCAATGTCATCGTCACTGAGCACCAAGCTGGTGCCTTTCTCTATTACTCCCGGTATAGCCGACTCTTCTTGCTCCGCTTTGGCCGCAATCCTCACTCTCTTCTTCCTCGGCGACGTCCCAGCAGGCTTATCAGTAGTCCACTGCTCATGTTCTCCCGGCGCGGCTTCTTGCGAATCATCCTCCTCTTCGTCTTCACCACCACCAGATGCAGTGATCCCAGTGAACGACGTGACTTTCTGTATCTCGCGGATTGTAGACGCGGCAGACGGTGATGGCATACGAGACTTGCGAAGGATGGTGGTTAGGTAGGGCAGACGTTCGAGGAGCATTTCGTAGCGAGCTGAGCCACCACTACCGAGCAGGATTGAAGGGGCTGTGTCTTCGGCTTCAGTCTTAGCTTCTTGCTTCCCATGCGGTGTTGTAAAAGAAGTGTTGCTCTTCCAAGTATCGACTCCACCAGTGGCCGCAGCGAATCTTGGAGCTGTTGGGCGCGACGTAAGAAGCTCGCCATGCTGAGCACGCGTGATCCACATCTCGAGTAGGCCGCCAATCTCTTCTTGTTGCTTCCAGATTCGAAGCGAGGCCGGATAGTACATGACGAATGCGCTACCTTTGGACGCCACGGCGTTCACTCCCTGGCCTTTGGCTTTCATGCCCATAACGCCAGGCGGCGGGTTCAGTCGCTTGACTGGACTTGGCAGGTTGAACAAAAGGCCTCGTACGCTGGTTTGGAAGCACATCTCGTCCTGTCGTAGGTTGTCCGCACTCGTGCCTTGGAGATTACGGCGTCCAGAGCCTGCACCGAAGCGGTCTGGTGAGAGCAGGTCGCCATCTGACAAGGCCTCTATGCAGCCCTCGATTGATTCCATTGTCTCCTCGCTATCAGCACCGCCACATGATAGAACATAGTTCTCGTGTAGGGCTGCGACAAAGGTTTGTGTATCCGTCCCCAGCTCATCGATGAGTGTGTCGACATTGACTTCGGATGCCTTCGGTCGTCGGCGCTCAGGAAAGAAATTTGGTGGCTGTGGGACTGGCGCTTCTGTAGTCTCTGGATGACGCTTGTTGTAGACGACTCTTCCCACGGCGTGGAAGATGCCCAAAGTGCTTTCGCGCTGCGTGACCAGCTCCAGCGTCTCTGCCTCCATCTTCGTGATGGGCACTTTCTTGGAGCTCTTCTTCTTGGTAAAATTCACCTGCGCGCCATAGCCTTCAGCATCGTCTCCACGCAAGCAGAAGAATTCCAACGATGATGCAGCGCTCCGTATGTCGCCAAGCTCAGCAAGCCGTTGTATGACCTGTGGACCAACAGTCTTCTTCCGCCCACTTTGTCGAGCTTCCTTGACCACCATCAAGTCGAGTGCTTTCGTCATGAACGTGGATGCGATGGGGTTGAACTCGATGACAGTGACACCCGGGTGAGTGAGGATCTCGGGACCTAATAGTCTGTGTGCTGTGAAACTGTCTGCAGCGGCTGTATTCGTCGAAAGAAGGGTCTCTGAGATGATCATGACAATTGGCGTCACCGATTGCTGAGGGTCAGTCTGACCAGAGAAGAAGGTAGTAGCCGACACAGTATTTGCGGCAAGAAAGCTTAGGACTGAAGATCGAAAGGACTGTACGGCCGAAGACGCACGAGCGAATGTATTGGGAAACTCTTCTACAAGGACCAGCTGCTTATGACTGCCGCTTGGTACGCTGGAGAAAGCTTTGGAGACAGTCTTCGCTGGCTCACCAAAGTCGAGGCTGCCAAATGCGCCGGCTCGCCCGACAAAGTCCTCGAACTGCGCGGTGGCGGACATGAGGCCGTCAGGCGTCGATAGGGAACTCGTGGGGTTCTTCCACTCGTGTATGTCGATGCCCAGATCCTTCGCGAGCAGCGAGATGGTCGCTGTCTTGCCGCTTCCGGCAGAGCCTTTGAGCAGCAGCAATCGCTTGCGCCCACGGTGGCCGAAGACATCCGTGAGCCACGTGCGCACGTCTGCCACCTTCTTCTTGTGCACCGCCAGCTCCTCGAGCGACGCTGGGCCGTACTTTTCAGTCCATGGCCGCCTATCAGTGGTGTCTTTTTGGAGCGATGGCGAGGCGGGAGGTTGTGACGACGAGGGAGTGCTACGTGCACCGCTGCCCGTACGCAGGAATTTCTGCCTGCCTTTCACGGCATTGTCGCTCTCTGTAGCTGCTGAGGGGTTGGGTCGCTTGCGTACCGGTAAGGCGGCAGTCGGCGGCTTCCCAGGGCCATCTTCTTCAATGTCAGAGCTGTCGAGGATCTCGTCGACATCGGCGAGCGGTGTGGATATCGCGGGCTTTTCAGGACTCGGGGTGGGCTGGAGGGCCTGCGACCGGGGCACACTGCTGAAGAAGGAGGTGATGGGCTTGTGTACCGCCTTGAGCTTGCCGGGCGGCTTGGCTGGGGACTTCTTAGGTGACGCCTTTGTTTCTTTTGCGCCGCTCAGCAGGGTGCCCCTCTTGGGACGGCTTGCCGGTGGGGGCGGTGTGTTTGTCTCGTCGTCTTCACTCTCGGAGAGCACGGCTGGCTTCTTCCGGACAGCCCTAAGCTTACCCATCGCCCGAACTGATCGACCGGAACCCTACACGGCGGCAAATTGACATTCTCGAATTCTGCAGCCAGTTGTGAGTCGGCGTGGTGGTGGTCGCATGCCATCGAGCATCAGGAAAGGCCCAAGGAAGTTTAGCCGGTGTCGCGAAGTCGCGAAGTCACGTGTTACGCTAGCTGAGCGGAAATGCCTGCCAGCACACGATCTCTTCCTCACCGCTGCATGCTCTTCCCGCTCCCGGCCTCGCACTAACGCTGTCATTTGGGGCTGATGTGCGATCCCCGTGCGCCTCCTGCAGCATCATGCATGCATCTGACGTTGCACGAATCGAAAGGCGACAGCACACGTCCTGCCTGCAGCTTCAAAATTGCTTCGTGGGCACAGCCATCGCGTGTCCAGCGCTGTGGTGTCCCTCAACCCACGCAGGGTTCCTCTCGAGCCCCTTCAATTAGCTTCCCCGTCTTATAGACCTTGCTTCGGCACAGATGGTCGGTCTCTGTGGCTTCATAACAGACCCAAGTAGGCTCCGCAACTGAGCACACTCCACGTGCGTTTAAGGCTGCCATGACGGCCAGATGCATCTCGTACCGTGGCGCATATATTAGTTCTCATTCCCCAGTGAGCTGGCACCTTCCTGCCGCTGCCCCATTTGGCGATTCTGGGTCATCTCTATGCACACCTGTCCAAAGTGTGCTGCTTCTATATAGCGCAGCTGCGCGTGCTTGTTGGCTTTACATGTTCTCTCGTCGTCGTGCCACGCAAGCAAGCCTGTAGCCTCGTCTTCGTGCATGGCTTGTGGTCGATACAATTGACATAGGGTGACATCTGACGTCCTTTTGTTTTCTCTTAATGTGTTGACAGCGTTGCATTGTAGCCGAGGCGAATTGCGGTCGCAAACATGGCGAAGAAGAAGAGCAAGAAGAACGCCCAGAAACAGATGGAAGCTGTTGCTCCACCTGAACCTGACAATCACCCAGCGCCAGCGCCAGCACCAGAGATAGAAGAAGCGCCAGCACCAGTACCAAAAATAGAGGAAACGCCAACCAACGCTGCAATACCAGAAGTTCTTCCTATACAGCCAGAAACCTCACACAAACCTGCAAGTGTCGTAAACCAGGAAAGCGCTCCTAGTCCTGTACTTGAACCAATCTCCGAGATCCGCCAGATCGAAGTCGAGCAGGAAGAACTTCCTATGGTTTCTGGTCATCCACACAACACCGAGACAACACCACCCGCGCAGCCTGAACATGCTGAAGCGATACCAGCAACACCAGAACCGGGTGCGCCTGAGCTGGCCGCCGAAGCCCCGACGGAAGTTCCAAACGGTGGAGAGGCGACTCAACACGACCTGGTAGAGTATGTGTCACTAGTCGGCGCAGAGGAGGGAAATCTGGAGACGACGGGGCAATCGAATGGCGCTATAGGAGCGACTCCTACAGTACAGCCGGACGAATTGCCACACGACGTAATTCACACCCACTCAGAACAAGATACAGGAGTTTTGGCACATACAGAAGAGCCCAACGAGCGGGAACCGGAGTCGATTACATCGGAAGCGCTAGCACAACCGCAAATTTCCCTGGAAGAGGAGGACGCCGTTGCTGAGCCGCCCATCCATGTTATTGCGAGCGAAGGGGTGCCGACGGAAGCTATCACGATGAACGGTCTTCCAGCGGCGGAGACTGATCAGCCAGAACAGTGAGTACATACTCGTAATAACCAAATTCAGAATTAACCTGATCATGACAGGCACGAGATTCATACAAATGCATTCACGATAGCTCCACTTGAGGACGACCTCCATCCGCCAGCAGCTTCAGAAGAGCTCCTAGTCGCAGAAGAACCTTCCGAGCATGTTATTCCAGCGACGCATCTTGAACAATTTCACTTCGGCGACGCACATGAGGAACCAACAACGGCACCAGAACGAGACCAACAGGTCGATAGTGCACCCACTGCGGAAATCCCGCTTGACCAAGCTTTGGCGTTTCGGGAGCCATCTGACTTACCTCGATCGCATGAGCAAGAACAGCAAGAACAACCAACAATGGAAAATGTGGAGCAGCCCGTACAAGGCGGCAATTCGATATCTAAGAGTTTTGAGGAGAACACTCTCAGCGATCGCCAAACCTCGCTCATACCAGATGAAGCAGAACAGCCAAAAGTACAAGCGAGTCCGGAGCCTACCATCGACGTAGCGAACGTTCCCGTGCAAAACGACGTAAATCTAGAGCAGGAAACAGCGAACGATCACATAAGCTCCTCAATACCAGACACACCTGTGAAAACGGAGGCACATCCGATTACAGAGCCAGTTCTCAACGCGGCAAGTCAACCCATTCCAAGCGAAATACCCACACCCAAAACTTCAGAGCAGGACACCGTCACCGATCACCTACCATCAATAATACCAGCCGAGCCCGTACAAACGAAGGCACAGCCAAGTCCGCAGCCAGCGATCGCTGCGGAAGCCATCTCCCCTGCAAAGAAGGAGACTTCCAAGCAGCGGCGCAGGCGTGAAGCCGAAGAGCAAGTGCTGCGTGAAGAACAGGAAGAGCTCGCAGAAAAGGAGTTCCAGCAGTATCGCATCGATCAGGAGAAGATGGAGATGGCAAGGCTCGAGAAAATTGCTGCGCGAAGACGACAAAAGGACATGCCTGTCGACAATCCAGTAGTGGCGCAAAGTCTTCAACGAACGCCTGCAGAGGCACAATCGCAACATGATCGTCGCGCTTTGGAAGCTTCGGAGCTCCAGCGACGGAGACTCATGGATGAGGCTGATGCAACTGCAAGGGCCATCGAATCGACGAGGCGCAAGAATCTTGTGGAAGAGGTCGAAGCAAATGCAAGGGCTATCAAACTAACACAACGGAGAAAGCTTGAAGAGGCTGAAGCACACGCACGAGCTGCTAAGATGGAGCGTCCGAAGAAGCGGGAGGAAGAGAGCAAGAGGCTTGAAGAAGAGGCTGTAGCAAATGCGAAGGCTGCTGAACTGACCCGTCAGGAGAAGCTTGAAGAAGAGGCTCTAGTGGTTGCGAGGGCGGCTGAGATGGCCCAGCAGAAAAAGCTTAAAGAAGAGGCTGAGGTCAGGAGTGCTGCTGAAGCTGCCCACAAGACCATTATCCAGGCCGAAGCTGAAGCCGAAGTCGATCGCCTTATTGCAGAGCAAAGGGCTCGTGTTCGGGCGTCTACTGAGCAAAGCATGGGGAAGGAAGCCTTGCCATCGAGTTCAAGCTTTGCAATCGCTCAGCCTTTGAAAAGCACCACAAGTCCTCAGCATGTCTCTGTTCCCGCAGGACCGGCACTGACAGCACCACTCTCCACATCATCCCCGCAAAGTCAACCAGTGGCTCCCGCGGTAGCAAGCTTATCTGTGACGGACCCAGTCAACCTTTCAAGTTCTTCCGCCACATTTGCAGACCACCAGCCCACCCACTCGGTGACGACATCTGCGTCTAAGGGCATAGTAGATGCACCAGAGTCTGCGCCTCGAATTTCACCCGGGCAAATGCCGGGCAATGCTGATCATGCTGCTCTGGATAGGCATAGAGCAGGCTCTCCGAGGATGCCCGTGCCGGCACCGCAAGCCGTCAGCCTCATTATAGAAAACAACAGACCGCCTGCTCCAAGTCCTCCGGTCACCAGGGCGCGTCCGCGACATGCTCCCGCGTTTGATTCTGAAGACGATTCTGACTCTGCTTTGGTGAGGCGTAGGCGTCAGTTCAGAGGCGGTGAGGACTACATACGCGACTCAAGTGGGTCCACGCCAACGCATCACCGTAGCGCTTTCGCATCGCGTGTGCCTCCAGAACAGTCGTACCCTAATGCTCCACCGCCTCAACCACCAGGATACCACCCTGGTTACTATCCGCCGACGGCCCCACCTAATTACCAAAGTCACAATTATCGCGTGAGTCAGCAAGGTTATCCCCATCCCAGCACCTACGGTCCCCTGCCACATTCTTCCTCTTCTCCTTACACCGAGCCATGGAACTACCCACCTGGGTATCGTCACGATAGTCCGCCGCAACGCCATGACACGCTTGTATCCAGGGACTATCCTTTGGGCCTCGCTCCTATAGACACCAGATCTGCACTTGGAGACGACCCCGGTGACGTTTTTTCTCGCATCGCGCAGGCCATTCCTGACCTGCACGTTTTGCTTGCTCGGTACAAGGAGACGCATGGTCAGCTTACAGTCAGGGAAGAACTACTTCGTCGCACTGGTGCCGAGCAAGAAGAGAAGCTGAGAGCAAAGGACGATGAAATTGCTGAATTGAAGGAGAAAGCGCGTCATCTTGAATACAGGTACACAGCAGAAGCAAGTCGGCTGCGTTTGGAAGTAGGTAATTTGGAAGAGCAGGCAAAGGAGCTTCGGGAACAACGCGCCGAAACCGACAGGTACAAGAGGGAAGCTCAAGACATCAAGGTGCAACTCGAAGCAACGATGAAGTCTTGGGAAACCAGGTACAAAGAGTTGGAAGAGGCGCATGCGAAACTAACCAGGACGTCCGCAGAGGAGAAAGCGAGGGCATCCCAGGAGTTCGACGAGTGGAAGTCTACCTATACCACCAGGAATGACGCAGAGAAAATTGCACTTGCCATCCAATTCGACAAGAGGCTGAAAGATGCGGATGTGCTGGCTGAAACCAAGAGTCAGGAAGCGGCCGCGGTGCACTTTAAAGAGAAGGAAGAGTTGAGATCTGAGCATCAAAGACAGCAACTTGAGCGCCAAGCGAGCTTCGACCAGGTGCGCAACGAGCTGGAGACGAAGCTTAGCGCCGCGCAATTAGACCGTGAGGACGCGCTCAAGCAGGAACGCGAGAGTCGCGAGGTCTGGCTGGCTGAGCGGGAAGCTCTCATCAAGTCTCATCAGGATGAACGCGATCTTCTCGAAGCGCAGCATCGCAAGAGCAAAGAGGACAGTGAACAGACTTGGATCGACTTCCACGCGGAAACGTCCAGGAAAGCAGACGAGGAAACCTCCAGGGCTGATCAGTTGATGAGAGAGAAGGACGAACTGCAGAAGAAGTACAATGCGCAAAGGGCGGAGAGCGAACAAGAGAAGGCTATCATCAAGAGCGTTGCTACCAACCTCGAGTCTGAGAAGTCGAGACTGGAAAAGCTTATGGAATGTTATGGCGACATTGCGGAGATCAAATCCAAGGGCGACACCTACTAGTAAGTACTCCGGATTTCCATTGTGACGCTTTCTTTGTATAGGGTCGGAATGGCGAAGATGAAGAGAGGGCTTGCAAGCATCGATTGCTTAAAGGTTTGCATGTGCGAGGGAGAGTTGTGCTGTAGCCTAGGACGTGATGTCTTGCTATTCGTAGCCCTCGCCTGCCAATGCAATCCTTGTCTTGCTTCTACGCCTTCGCAACTCATTCGCCCATGATCAATCTCGCTGACCATCTATGCAGCTCCGTCTCATTCTCGCAGCTACAGAAGCAAATCGTTGACCTTGCTGCGACCCATTTCCTCCACTTGCCAGTCCGCCCACCACCAGAAGACCTCGCGCAAGTTCCCACCAACTTACCATCCTTTCTTGGCGATACTGCAGCCTCAAGGTATGCTTACTATGGTGCTCATGACTTCGGCCCAATCATCTAACGCCACACTAGACAAGTTCGCGCTGCATACATTGCGCATACAGTTTCCAAGCTTATCACTTACCGCGTCTTTGGTCCGTTCCTGTTCAGCCTTGGCCGTCGCTACGACAAGGCCGACTCACTATTCTCTTCGATGAGCCACCATATCCGCGACAAGAGCACCCGGAAAGAGGCGATTTGGCGTCAACAAACACTACTTGCGGCGTTCACGAGCAGCGGCGCCAAGCAACGCATCAATACCGCCGCTGGTACCGTCGTTGAGGAGATCGTCAGCGCCATCAAGAACTTCGCCGATCCACGAGAAGAGGAGGGTATCAAGATTGCGGTGAAGAGGATCGTCAAGCTCGCTGCAGAAACGTGGCGATTCGCACGACTGGAACGCGAGATGATCAATGCGACCATGCCGGCATTGTTGGACGAAGAGCACCCATTCACTGGATCCGAATACTGGCCCTCGTACGAATCCTACAAACCAGATGGGACGCTGATAGGGTCATTGATGGAAACTTCGCCAGCCGCAGACGAGCAACCTCAACTTCTGTTGAGACTCTTTCCCGTGATCTGGCGCGAGTCGAAGCACGAGAACTTCCACGTGGAAGGCGAGAAGAAGGACGAGGGCTGCATATATCACTATGGCCTGGCTCTGTACGACGATGCAGAGTCCGTGGGGCAAAGAGTGGAGGAGCTGAAATCTGCCGGTTTGCCTACCTACACAACTCCTACCTCTCCGACGATTGCTGAATTTTCTGGCAAGTATCCACCACCTATCGTCCCTCCGCCGCGCGAAGCTCTTCCACACCCACCAGCAACGGCTGAGGAAAGCGATCGAACGAGTACAAAACCTCTACCACCCTTACCCACCGAGGCTTCCGATAGATCGTCGGCTGAATCAAGGACTACACCAGCCCCACCCCCTTCATCCATACAGTCGCTTCACGAGTCAAATTTCTCCAAGCCTGTGAAGGCTTACAAGCGTCCAGTCTCAGGGTCGATAGACTTTGCTTCTCCCAGAGATTTGATTGGTATGCCTCCACCATTCGAAGGCATGGCTGGCTCCATACCTCACAGGCCAAGAAGGGATCCTGGTTCGCCACCTGGGTCTTCCGTCGCAGCTACACCCACAGCTGAAGGGCCAGACACTTCTCAGGCTTACATCGCACCACCACACCGCCCACCACCGCCACCTCCTCCAGCGAACCATCCTGTAGCGATGCCACACCCAGCGCCACACGAAAGTGGTATCCTTCCGCACTTTCCCGACCCGTCATCAAACGACAGCCAGAGCCGAGACCTCCCTACACCACCTCACTCTCGATCTGACACACCGACTGAGCTGCCGATGTCTCCGCTGTTCGAGGCAATCGATGAAATTGAGTCTTTGCAAATCCATCGCAGCCGTCAGTCATCACTATCGACCTCCAAGTCGCGTCGTAAATCGACTCATAAGCGTCGGTCCAAGGAGTTGAAGGACGAGCTACCGGAAGTAACACCCATGACCGAGACATTGGATACTTCGCGTCGCACAAGTGGGTACGCCTTGAGTACGCGAAGCGTCAAGACGGTCGATACGGAGCGTACTGACCGGACGGAACGCACCGACCGCACCGATAAGTCAGAGAGAACAGACAAGTCCGAGCGCGATTCCAAGAGTCGCTACTTGTGCGAAAGTCGTAGCGCAGCAGTCAAAGCGCTGTACCCGAACAGCCCGATGGCGGGCCAAGGAACGAGCAACAACACGAAGGGCTCAGTGTCGAGTTCGAAGAAGAAAGAAAGAGATTCAAGGGAGTTGAAGCGGGAGACGACGATTTCGGATAATGGAACGTGGGACACTACTTCGTATATACCGAGCGAGGTACCGCTGTACCCGAACAGCCCGATGGCGGGCCAAGGAACGAGCAGCAACACAAAAGGCTCGGTGTCGAGCTCGAAGAAGAAAGAGAGGGATCCACGGGAGTCGAAGCACGAGACGACGATTTCGGATAATGGGACTTGGGATACTAGTTCGTATTTGACCAGCGAGGTGCCGAATACTGAGCTCTCGACGGCTTGAGGTACTTGTATGGCTTGTGGAGGGATGATGTCAGATTGCGAGTTGCTTTGTTCACATGCGTTTTGGGATTATCATCGTCGCATCTTGGTCTTAATGATATCAGCATAGCGTTGGGTATAGAGTCGTTGGGAATTACGTCTGCGAGGGAAGCGGTGCATGGGTAGGAGCATGGGCACAAGCATGAATGACGGCCGATAGTAAGATGATACGCAGTATGAAGAGCGCGGTGTTCGCAGGACTCGTCATATTTAGATTTCCATCGCAATTACTTGTACATTACGCGCATCGAATCATCATCGTCATTCTTGTATCTATGTACCATCCACGACCTAAAGCCTAGCCGGCTTATCAAACGCAAACAGCCATCGTCCCTTCTTCTCATCCCGCCACACCCACCCGCTCCTTCCCACAATCTCAGCACTTCCACCACCCATGTGCCGCAACGTCTCCTCGTTTCCATGATTCGCCAGAAACCTCTTACCATCAATCTTCAACCTCCCAACAATATGGCCCCTCAACGGATTCCCA
>Ga0265798_10001987_pt1 | contig 30725 bp, 21 predicted proteins | sample P3T30metagenome_FD_192430 | JGI IMG/M metagenome (GOLD analysis project Ga0265798, IMG submission 192430) | Plant litter microbial communities from East Loma Ridge, Irvine, California - P3 T30 | ecosystem: Environmental > Terrestrial > Plant litter > Unclassified | place: USA: California... | reverse complement strand
CGTCGCTTGACGGTGGTACCCGTGGCGCTAGAGCGGCTTGGCATTTCCCCCGCAAGGTTGCCCTTTCGAGGCATGAGGAGAGTTCGGCGATGAAGAAGGTTTCGAAGATTGCACTGGCCGGGGCGCTCGTCGTCTCGATCAACGGTGCTGCGCTGATTGCGCCTGCGTTTGCGAAGAAGAAGGATGAAGCAGCGGCCGGACCGACGATTTCCAAGGAAGTTCGCGATGGTTTCGTGGCCGCCAAGGCTGCGCTGGAAGCAACGCCGAAGGACCTCGCGACGGCTGAAGCCAGCATCGCCGCGATGGATGCGGCCGCCAAGTCGGATTACGAAAAGTACATCGCGAGCAGCCTGCGCCTTGCGCTCGTCAACGCGCAGAGCACGGGCCAGACCGACGCCCAGCGCGCAGCCGCGCTTGCGCCGATGCTCGATGCGCTGATCGCCAACCCGGCGACCCCGAAGAACGAAGTCGCGATCCGCACCAACGAGCGTGCCGGCCTGTCCTTCACGCAGAAGAAGTATGCTGAAGCCGCTGCCGGTTATCAGAAGGCCAAGGACCTCGGGTACACCGATGCCGACCTGCTGCTGAACATGGCGCGGTCGAAGGTCGAGGCGGGTGACGTCGACGGTGGCGTCGCGGCGCTCGATCAGGCGGTCAAGGCCGAGGAAGCCGCCGGTCGCGTACCGCCGGAAGCCTGGTACAAATATGCGTTCACGCGCCTGTACAAGGCCGGCAAGGACGAGGCGGGCGACGTCTGGACCGCAGGCTGGCTCTCGCATTACGGCACCAAGCAGAACTGGCGCGCGGCGATCTACACGTTCGGCTTCCAGGGTCCGAACGCCGCCAAGTACAGCAAGAACCGCGTCGACCTGTTCCGCCTGATGTGGGCGACCAAGAGTCAGGCCGGCCAGACCGAATATCTCCAGTACGCCGATTCGGCGCTGAAGGTTGGTCTGCCGAACGAAGCCAAGGTCGTGCTCGACGAGGGCGCTGCGGCAAACGTGGTTCCGGCGACGAACGTGCTCGGCAAGGAACTCGCTGGTCTTGCCAAGACCGGGATCGCGGGCAGCACGCCTGCTGCGACCAAGGAAAAGAACGCCCAGGCCGCACCGAAGGGTGATCTGGCAGGGCAGGCGGGCGATGCCTACTTCGGCTCGCGCAACTACACCAAGGCGGTCGAAATGTATCGTCTGGCGGAGAGCAAGGGGCCGACCGACGCGGACCGCAACAGCCTGCACCTCGGCATGGCGCTCGCGCTGTCGGGTGACAAGGAAGGCGCCAAGGCCGCACTCGCCAAGGTTGCGAGCGAACCGAACAAGTCGATCGCACGGCTGTGGCAGACCTATGTCGCGGCACCGCCCGCAGCATAACGTTTGGACATCAGTTCAAAAAAAAAGGGCGGTCCGTTAGGGCCGCCCTTTTTTTTGGTATCTTGGGGTCAGGAACTCCGGATGGGGATTCCGGGAAGCGACTTGGCGGTTCGGATCGTCAGCGATGTCTTGACGCTTGCGACGTTTGGCGCAGGCGTCAGCTGCGTCATCAGGATCTCCTGGAAACCCTTGAGATCGCTCGCAACGATCTTCAGAATGAAGTCGATCTCGCCGTTCAGCATGTGGCATTCGCGGACCTCGGGGATGGTCGCGACATGCTGTTCGAACGCGGCCAGATCCTGCTCGGCCTGACTGCGCAGGCTGACCATCGCGAACACGGTGATCGGATAGCCGAGAGTTGCCGGGTCGATTTCTGCGTGATACCCGCGAATGGCCCCTGCTTCCTCCAGCGCACGGACCCGGCGTAGGCAAGGCGGGGCGGTCAGCCCCACGCGTTCCGCCAGATCGACGTTGGTCATCCGCCCGTCGTCCTGAAGCAATTCCAGGATGCGTCGGTCGATCGAATCAAAGGACATTACGTAAAGCTCCTGGGCAAAGCGCGTTTGCCGTCGCGTCGAAGGCGCGCGATATAATATAATTGCTGGAGAACGCAATTGTCCCCTATTGCTACGGCATAAAATCTCCGGTTCCGAAAGCTGTTGCGTGCGCGTAGAACCGCTGCAACGCTTACCCGTAACGATACCCCCGAGGATTGCCGCACGTGCGTTTCGACGACAGCCTTGAAACCGTCCTGTCCGGCGACATGACCTCTCCGATCGGTGCGGAATTGGCCTGGCGGCAGCTGGTCGACCTTGTCGGGCGCGGGCGTGTCGCTGGCAATGACGACGTGATCGCGCGCTTGCGGATGATCCGCGGATCGGTGCCGCCGCCGGTGCGCGCCGCCAGTGGTCGCGCGATCGCGGACGCCAACCCACCGCTTGCGCTCGTCATGGTGTTCGCGGAGGACGAGATCGCGGTTGCGGCGCCGGTGTTGCGCGGTGCGCAGCTGGTGCCTGCCGACTGGGCGGAACTGTTGCCGTTATTGTCCCCGACGGGACGCTCGATCCTGCGCCATCGACGCGATCTTTCGGGCGAGGTCGTGGCAATGCTCGAGAGTTTCGGCAGCGTCGATTTCGTGCTCGCCGCGCCCGAGGCGGTGGACAGCGCTGTCGCACCGTGTTCCCGTCCCGAGGAGGCCGGTACAATGGACTCGCCCGTCGAACCGGCTGCGCCTGAAGCGATCTCTCCACCCCTTGCAGCGGCGTACGGTCCGGCCGACGGCTCGTCCGAAATTGCCGAAATGCTGAAGCGGATTGCAGCCTATCAGCGAAACCGCGCCGCTACGCTTTCCGAACGCAATGCCCATCCTCCTGCTTCGTCAACGCTCGAGCAAAGCGACCATTTCGATTTCGAAACCGACTCGACCGGCACGATCCGCTGGACTGATGGGATATCGCGCTCGGCGCTCGTGGGCATTTCTCTGTCGCACGTCGCCATGGACGAAGGAATGTCCGGGGTCGATCCCGCCGTCGCGGCGGCATTTCGCGACAGGTCCAGCTTTGATGACCTTCGCCTGGTGATCGCTGGACGCTCTGATGCGGCAGGGACATGGCGCATCGACGCTGGTCCCCTGTTCGATCCCGCGACCGGCGGTTTCAGCGGTTTTCGCGGAACCGCTAGCCGTCTTGGCGCCGACGACCGTGCAGCACCGCCCGCCGCAGACGCGGCCGCAGTGGCCGATGCGTTGCGCCAACTCGTCCACGAACTGCGCACGCCGACCAACGCCATCGCGGGTTTTGCCGAGATTATCGAAACCGAGGTGCTGGGCCCGGTTCCAGCGACTTACCGGGAACAAGCCGTGGAAATCCATCACCAGACCACGGACCTGCTCGGCGCGATCGAGGAGATGGATACCGCTGCACGGATGGAAACGGTTGCCCACGAACCGCTTCGCGAGGGGCTATTGGTTGCCGAAATGCTAGATCGCATTGCGACCGACCTAGCGCCGCTGGCGACCTTGCGCGGGGCGACCATTGCGCTTCACGGACTGGACGAACAGTTGCGGATCGCCGGCGACGGCCGCGCGATCGAGCGGTTGATCGGCCGGTTGCTGGCAACACTCGTTGCCGCCACGCGTGCGCGCGAGCAGATCGGTGTCGTTGTATCCGGGACCGAAACCGACCGGATCCGCATGGTGTTCGACCGGCCGCGCGCGCTGGCCAGCCATGCCGACGACGGACCGATGATGACATCCGCAGATACGCAGGACGAAACGGATGACGCACCATCCCCCGGCACCGGGTTTGCGCTGCGGCTGATCGGCAACCTGGCACAGGAATTGGGTGGGGGGCTCGAGATTGGACGGGACATGTTGACCTTGCGCCTGCCCACGAGAGCCGTCCGTACGGTCGAGCAGATGTCGTACCGCTGATCGCAACCAGGGATAGCGCGCCGGACGGGTATCGCTCCCGCACGCCAGCCGAAACAGGCTGCATCGCATATCCGGGGCGGGTCGACCGAGCGGGGACCGTTGGCGCGAATCGCTTTGACCCCCACGGTCATGCCCGTACGGTTTACGATCTGGGCAATCGCCGCAGCGCTGGACGAAGGTCCGTGCTTGTGCACCTCCGCTTTTCAGTCACCGTCGCTTGCCCCCAGGCGATCACCCTCTGGGCGTAATGCTGAGAAGCTGGCGCGATTTCCGGGCTGGTGGGACCGGATCCTCACAAAACTTGCGCGGCGCGGGATCAAGGCGGCGGCGCTCGACGAGGTTGTTTTGGCTGCAGGCTTGCCAGCGGCGGGCGGTGGACGCTAACGGAAGGGCGGGGGGCCTGTAGCTCAACTGGTTAGAGCTGGCCGCTCATAACGGCTAGGTTGCGGGTTCAAGTCCTGCCGGGCCCACCAATCTTTGCTTGCCTTCCGCGACCGCGCACGGCAAAGCCGCGCGGAGCGGCGCTGGTGCGCCGCAGTCCGGAGATCCGGGCAGGGTGGATCTTTCCGCTCGGCCCAAACGGGATCGGGGAGTGGCGCAGTCCGGTAGCGCGCCTGCTTTGGGAGCAGGATGTCGCAGGTTCGAATCCTGTCTCCCCGACCAACTCTAATTTCCAGAGCAAATCGATTAATATACCCGTGTGACCTGAGCTTGGGTGGATACGGGTAAATGCTCAGGGACGCATCGCTTATTTGCCGCATTCTGATCTGCTTGAGACTTGGGCGATAGCCCTCGCATTCTGCTTGTTGGGAAAATGGCGCTAAGGAACCGCAAACAGACGCCGCTGCGATCACGCCTAAGACAAATGCGGTTAGCCCAGACGTTCAGTGCGCGGAAAATCCCATAATTTGCGTCCGCCCAAACGACTCAAACGCAGTTCATCTCGCTGACCCGCCGCTCGATCAAGCGCTAATGTTAATACATTACTGAACTGTTAGAGACCTTTCGGTCCACGCTATTGTTGACACCCCAGAATCAGGATAAGTTACCCGCACAAAAAGTCGGGTGGGGGGATGAAATGCGCGGACCTTTGCTTGGTATGATTGCGTCAATTCTCGCATCTGCAACTACGGCCCAAGCGCAACAAGGGCCTTCAGGGCAGGGAAACGGGCCGAATAACAGCGGTACGTCGGAATTCAACCAGCAGCAAAATTTCCGGGATTTCTACGTCGGCGTTGCCGACTCCAGTCGATTGACAACGCGGCCGGTCCCGGTGTCGCCGAGGGACATCGTGCAAGGGTTGGAAGTTCATGACGAGAAGGGACTTGTCATCGGCAAAGTCGAGACCGTCGGTAAAGGCTTTGCGACCGTGGTGAGCGCGATCGGTAGCGTCGAGGTAGACTTTTCGTCCGTTGCAAAGAACAAGTACGGGCTTTTGATCAATATGCCCAAGAGCGAGATCGACGCTATGATGACGCGGGGTCATCCGGCACCGTGAGGTGGCGATCGGATTAGAAGCGATCAACGAGACTTTCCAAGGTCGTCAGTCGCGATGGAAATGATCCATGCGTCCGCTGATGACCACGCTTTAACCGATCGTAGCTCGCGCGGATGGCGCTCGGACAGCGCTACTTTCGAGAAATGGGAGGGCGCATGGCCAGACGGCAATTGCAGGCGGTCTGGTAGAGCCTCCCTGCAATCAACCCCCATCGGACCATGCCAGCCCTCCCTAAGTCTGCGTTCGTCAGAACCGCATGGTCGCCCCGAGGGCCAGCGTTCGACCACTTACCGTATTGGTCATCACCCGCTTGGCGGCTCCATCGGCATATTGGACGATCGACTGATTGGAGATGTTGATCGCCTCCAGCGTCACCTTGAACTGACGGGTCAGGTTCAGATAGGCGCTCGCATCGAAGTTGGCGGAACCCTGGATATACTCGCCGATATTGCCGTTGCCGCCATCACCCCAGCGATACCGCGAACGCGTTGCGATCGAACCACGCACGCCCCAGCGCGGCGTGTCGTAATAGAGCGTAGCATTGGACGAGAATTTCGACAGCGTCGGGAGCGGCAGGCGCACCGCGGTGCCCGAATAGAACACGTCGGTCGATCCCTCTGCCACGGTGACGTTGCCGAGCACGCCGAACTTGTCGAAGGGCGCGGGCAGGAAGTCGAAGTCGCGCTTGCCTGCGACCTCGATCCCCTTGATCGACGCGCCCGGCCCGTTGACCGGCCGCGTGTAGTTCACCAGCACCGACGGACTGACCCCGACGGGGAGCAGCGCGGTCGGATAGCCCGTGGTATCATAGGCGACCAACCGCGTTTCCGACGTGATGTACGAGTCCATGTGCTTGTAGAATGCGCCGATCGCGAGCGATCCGCGCTGCCCGTCATAATATTCGAACGACCCCTCGACCGATTCCGCGATGAACGGCTTGAGGTTGGGATTGCCCGCGGCGATCGTGCCGCCGAACGACGCCAGGTTGAGCGTGCCGGCGGCGCGCATGTCGCTCAGCGCCGGGCGGCTCAGGTTGCGGTTGCCGCTGATGCGAAAGACAAGCGACCGGCTGAGATCGAACGCGAGGTTCGCCGCAGGCAGGAAGCCTTGATAGCTGTTGGTCACGTTGACCGGAACCAGCGCGCTACCCACCAACGCAGTACCCGACGAGCGCAAGTCGGTATGGTAATAGCGCACACCGGCATTGGCGCGCAGCCCGATCGCGCCGAGGTGGGTCTTCAGATCATATTGAAGATACCCACCATAGGTCTTTTCGAGCAGGTCATAGGCGGTCCCGGTGACGGTCTTGCTCGCATCCACGGTCGTGCTCTGACCCAGCAAGGCGTAGGTCGCGGGGACGTCGCCGATCACGTAGCGGGCGAGACTGGCATCCGCGAGGATGCTGGTCGGCACGTCGGGGACGCCCGCCTTGTCCTCGAAGCTGGGCGAAACCTTGCGCTGCCAGCCGCTGTTGGTGAAGCGCTTGAAGCCGCCGCCGGCCTTGATCGTCGATCCCGACCCGACGTTCCAGGCGAGCTCCCCCTTGGCGTTGTAGAATTCGCTGAGAATGCGATCGGCGCGTGTTTCTAGCACCTGCATATCCCATTGCGACGCATCGGTGATGTCGAAGCCGTAGGTCGTGCGCGGCGTCGACGTCTTCAGACCGGAGAAGGCGTAGCTCTTGTTGACCGCTTCGAGATTGACCTGGGCGTAATGCGAATCGAAGGTCGATCGCGACCAGCCCGCCAGCACGGTTGCCGTCAGAGTGTCGGTCAGGTCGGTATGGCCGTTCAGGGCAGCCTGCCAGAAGGTCGTCTGGTCATGCGTCACTTTGGATTCGGTGCGCATGTCGACGTGGTCGAACGACGCGCCGACAATGTCGTTATACGGATCGATGGTCACGCCGGTCAGCACCTGCGTGCCGGTGACGTTGTTGGCGGAAATGCCGTTCGTCCCGGCCGCGCCGATCACGCCCGAGCGACGATTATTGTCGAGCTTGCCATACAGCAGGTCCAGCGTCACATCAGTGCGGTCATTCGGGTGATATTGCAGCGCCGTCGTGACGCCGAGCCGTTCCCGCTTGTTGAAGAAGGTCGCATAGGTCTGTGCGCGGCTGTTCCACACTCGGGCGGCACCCTTGGCGTTGACGAGCACGGCACGGTCCTCGGCGGAAACGCCCGGTCCGACATTGGCCGCGCCGAAATTGATCTGCGACCAGTTCCAGTTGCGATAGCCGAACTCGACCGTGTCCGCAGTGCTGTACGCAACCGATGCGAGGAACCCAAAATCACCCCAATGATCGGAGTACAGACCGACCAGCCGCGGCGTGACCGTCTTGGTATATTGGTTCGACTGCGCCTTGGCGGAGGCGACGATGGTGCGGCCCTTGAAATCGAACGGCTTGGCGGTGCTGAGCCCGATCGTGCCGCCGATGCCGCCTTCGTCCTGCTGTGCCGCATAGGACTTTTCGACGACGATCTTGTTGAACAGTTCGGACGCGAAGATGCTGTAATCGAACGCGCGGCTGCGGCTGACCGACGATCGGCTGTCCAGCCCCGACGAGGTATTGGTCAAGACCTCCATGCCGTTCAACTGCGTCCGCGTGAAATCCGCGCCGAGCCCGCGAAGCGAGATCTGGCGACCCTCGCCGCTGTCGCGCGTGATCGCGACACCGGGGATGCGTTGCAGGGCTTCCGCGAGATTCTGGTCCGGGAAGGCCGCGATGTCCTGCGCGAGGATCACGTCCTGCGATCCCGTCGCGTTCTTCTTGAGCTGCTGCGCCTTGGCGAGGCTCTCGCGGTAGCCCGTCACGACGATGTCGCCGGTGCCGTCGGCGGTTTGGGCGGAGACCGTAGCCGGGTCGGCCACGCCTTGCGCGGTTGCATCGACCAGCGCCACGGCGGGACCGTTCGCCGACGTGCGCCGCACGACCGTGACCGTCCCGCCGACGATCCTGCCGTCAAGATCACTCCCTGCGGTGATCTGCGCGAGCGCCTGTTCTGCGGTCATCCGCCCGCGCAAGGAGCGGCTGCGTGCGCCCTTCAGCAACGACGGCGACGACGCCAGCTGCAGCCCGGTCAGCCGCGAAAAGGCGATTAACGCATCGCCGAGGCCCTGCGTTGGCATGTCGAACGTGTATTGGCGTGGTGCCGTCTGTGCCATGGCGGGTGCCGTGACCAGCGCGGACAGTGCGATCGAGCCCAAAAGGCGCGCCAGATAGAATTTGTGGAACATGTCTTCCCCCAAGATGGTTCGAGGGCAAGACGACGTACAGTCCGGAAACCCGACAAACTAATTGGTTTCATTTATATTGCACAGATATTACAAGTTTAATTCACGCGTCGACCGCGCCGCCTTTTGCACTGTACTTCCATGACCAAGCGCAGGACCAATGCATAATCGATGATGCTCCCGAGATTGTCATAAACACGGCCTAGATCGCGGAATCGCCATTCCGGATATGACATGCCCGCGCCGCTTCACCAGATCGACCCTCACGCAGACGACACCGCCGTCGAAGATTGGCCCGCGATCACCGCGACGCTCAGCCGGTACGTGCGTGCACGGACCGATCGCGCCGACGTCGTCGAGGATGTCGTACAGGAAACGCTGTCGCGGCTGGTCCATCAGGGCCGTATCCAGAAACTGGTCAGCATCTATGCACTGGGTTTTCGCATCGCGGCGAACCTGGTGATCGACCATCACCGGCGCGATCGCCGCTACGTCGCCGAACGCGAAGAGGAGCCGACCAGCCAGATGCCGTTGCCCGATCGGATCCTCGCCGGCCGGCAGGAGCTGGCCATTCTCAAGGACGCACTCGCCGCGATGCCGCCGCTGCGGCGGGACGTCCTGGTCCGGCGACGGTTACAAGGCCAGAGCTGTGCGGTCATCGCGCGGGAACTGGGGCTGAACCCGAAGGCGGTCGAAAAGCACATCACGCGCGGCCTCGCCGACCTGCACAAGGCGATGGCGGGGCATGGTGCCGCGCGTGGGGATATGCAGTGAACCGGGAAGACCAGATCGCGGAGGAAGCCGCAGCGTGGATCCACCGGCTCAATCAGCCAGCGATCGATGCGGCGGCAGGTCCCGCTTTCGATGCCTGGATGGCGGCGGCCCCGCGGCATCGCGAGGTCTTCGCCGAACTCCAGGCGCTCTGGCAGTCGGAGGTGCTGGTCGAGGCGCTCGGACAGGTGCGGGGCGTACCTGTTGCCGCCAGCGCTCCGCCGGTTCCGCGCCGGTGGTGGGACCATGGCCGCCGTTCAGCCGCGCCATTGGCGGCAGCCTGTGCGGTGTTCGCGGGGGTCGTGCTGGTGCCGCCGCTGGTGGGCTCGACCACCTATCGGACCGGTGCTGGCACCCCCAAGGCGGTCGTGCTGGCAGACGGCTCGCGCGTCGACATGAGCGGCGATACCGAGCTTCGGGTCCGGATCGTACCGTGGAGCCGGACTGCGGTGCTGGTGCGCGGTGAGGCGTTTTTCGATGTTCGTCATGAGACCAGCCGGACCTTCCAGGTCGCGAGCGACAGCACGTCGGTGCGGGTGCTGGGAACCGCGTTCAACGTCGATCGGCAGAGCGCGACGCGGACTGCGGTGGCGGTCTATCGCGGCGCGGTCGAGATCGGCGTGGCGGGGCAGGCCAATCTCATCTTGCGGAAAGGGGAGGCTGCCCGCGTCGTCGACGGTCATATCGCCGCGCTGGCAAGGGTTGGCGATACCGTGCCCGACTGGAAGTCGGGCTGGTTCGAAGCGTCCGACATCCCGCTCGGCGTGCTGATCGGCAAGGTGCAGCGCTATTCGACGCGGCCGATCGTGGTGCAGGATGCCGCGTTGCAGGCGCTGCCGATCAGCGGGCGCTTTCGCATCTCGGATCCGGGGAAGGCGCTACAGGCAGTGCAGGCCGCCTATCAGGTCGAGGTTTCTTATGGTCCGACGGCAATCTCGGTCCGCCCGATCGGCACAGCGCACGATCGCTAGTCGCGTCCGGTCGGATTTGTGTGTCGGGTTTCGGACGGCTGGTCCGTCTTCCCGACACATAGCAGCGTGAGCCGCGGACCGACGTCCGGTACGGCCTTGCGACCTGCCGTCAGGGAGTTTTTCGCCGTGTCCCAGATCGATCGCCGCAGTCTCGTCAAGGCAGGCCTTTCGCTTGCGCTCCTGGGCGGGATCGATGCGCCCGGCTTGCTCGCCCAAACGACCTATGCGCGCGATCCGTTCACGCTCGGGGTCGCCGCCGGGGATCCTTGGCCGGACGGGTTCGTCCTCTGGACCCGGCTTGCCCCAGAACCGCAGACGCCCGATGGCGGGATGCCACCGCACGACGTTCCGGTCCGCTGGGAAGTCGCGGAGGATCCCGCGTTCCGCAAGATCGTACGCTCCGGCCCCGCGGTGGCGCGCGCGGCGCTGGCGCATTCGGTTCATGTCGAGGTCGGCGGCCTGAGACCGCATCGCCCTTATTGGTATCGCTTCATCGTCGCCGGTGCCGGACCAAGCCCGATCGGAACCGCGCGCACCGCCCCCGCGGCGCGTGCCACGCTCGATCGGTTGCGGATCGCGATGCTGGGATGCCAGGACTACGAGACCGGGCTGTTCACCGCCTACGCTCATGTCGCGCGCGAACCCGATCTCGACGCGGTGTTTCACTATGGCGACTATATCTACGAGATGGCGCCGCGCGCCGAACCGAGCCCGCGCAAGCATCTCGGCGCGGAAACCTACACGCTGGACGCATACCGTCGGCGTTATGCGCAATATAAGGCCGACCCAGACCTGCAAGCAGCCCATGCCGCGGTCGCGTTCATCATGTCGTTCGACGATCACGAGATCGACGACAATTGGGCAGGCACGTTCGACAAGGACGGCAACCCGGCCGACGTGTTCGCTGCGCGCAAGGCAGCGGCCTTGCAGGCGTGGTACGAGCATGTCCCCGTCCGGAGCGCGCAGCGACCGCGCCTGGACGGAGGGCAGGCCTATCGTCGGCTCGATTACGGGACGCTTGCGCGGATGCACGTGCTCGATACGCGTTCGTTCCGCAGCCACCAGCTTTGCGAGCGTCCCGGCATCGGTCGTGCTGAGCTCGACGCCTGTGTTCCGGTTGACCGGCCGGAGCGCACGATGATGGGCGCGGCGCAGGAGGCGTGGCTCGATCGCGGGCTCGAGAACAATGCGCGGTGGAACTTCATCGCGCAGCAGGTGCTGTTCATGCCCTATGATGCGCGCAAGGATGGCGCGACCACGCCCATCGTCGGCAAGGACAATTGGAACGGCTATCCATTGTCGCGTCAGCGGATGGTCGACGGGATTACGCGGCGCGGCCTCACCAATGTCGTGATCGGCAGCGGGGACCTGCACCAGCATGTCGTCGGCTCCGTCCCGCGCAACCCGGAAGACGTCGGGGGGCCGGCCATCGCCAGCGAGTTTCTGGCCACCTCGATCTCGTCCGGCGGCACGGGCGGAGCGCATTATCCAGGGGAAAACCACACGCTGGACAATAACCCCAACGTCAAGCTGCTCAACAACCAGCGGGGCTATCAGCTTTTTACCGTGACGCCGGATCGGTGGCTGGCCGAGGTCAAGGTGATCGATCAGGTCGATCGTCCGGGCGGGACGGTTTCCACCCTGGCCAAGTTCGTCGTCGATCCAAAGCAGCCGGGCCCGCAAGCGGCATGATGACCTGATCAACTGGTCCGGCGTGCGCGGGCCAGCAGGATTCCGAGGCTGCCGTCCAGGCGCGGCGCGAAGCGGGTGGTGTATCTTGCTGGAAAGGCTAGCACGACCAGCCACCCGCAGCGGTGGCTTTTCCGGGGTCGCCCGCCGTCAGACCTTCATGCGCGGCATACCAAGGAAGTCGCGTTTGCCGAGCTTCATCCCTTGCGCGCGCAGGATCGCATAGGCCGTCGTGGCATGGAAATAAAAGTTCGGTTGCGAGAACGACAGGAGGAAGTTCGCGCCGGTGAACGGCATCCTTGTTTCACCGAACGCGAATTGCGTGTCCGTTTCGACAAGCGCGTCGACGGTATCCCGATCAAGCGCGGACAGCTCCGCCGCGGTGTGTTGCAGGAGGTCGCGCAGGCCTGCGAGATCGGTCGGCCAGGCGCCCATGTCGGGCGAGAAGCTTCCGCTACGCGCGCCCTGAATGCCGCCGATCGAGTGCACCGCACAGGATTTGATCTGGTAGCCAAGCGGAAGCATATCCGGCGCAAGGCGAGCGTCGACCAGTTCAGCCTGCGTCATCCCGCGTTCCACGCAAAATGCTTCGGCCTTGCCCATGATACCATCGAGCGCACCGAGGATCTGGACGTTGGATGGGATCACGGCGTCATAGAGTGAGAAGGACATGTCGATGCTCCGGCTGTTCGCCAGAGCATGGCGGTTCCCGCAGCGATATGCCAGCGGCGCAACGAATACCGCTCGATGCATTTGCGAATGGCGACGCCCCGTACTTCCCCACCGGAGACCTTTGCGCCAAGACGATATCCGAACCAATACGATGTCCTGTGGGATCGAAACGATCTGAACGGCGCGCAGTGCGGGGAATGGGGGGCAGACGTTTGACCAGTCATCGAAAGCCGGTTCAGGCACGATCGCAACGGACCTACGATGCCTTGCTGGATGCGGCCGGGCATCTGTTGAGCGAAGTCGGTGTCGAACGGATATCGAGCAATATGATCTGCGAGCGGGCGGGCAGTACGCCGCCCGCATTCTATCGCTACTTCGACCACAAATATGCGATCATCGCGGCGCTGGCCGAGCGTTTGATGCACCGGCAGAACGTCGCGCTGGAAGCGTGGGTGGCAAACCAGGTGGGTGCCGGACTGGACAAGCTCGCGGATCAGACAGTCGAATTGCTGCGGACGATGCATGCCATCACCAGCAGCGAACCGGGTGCGTTATGGATCATGCGATCGCTGCACGCGGTGCCAAGTTTGACGCACATCCGATTGCAATCGCACAACTTCGTCGCCGACACGCTGACCGATCTCTACGCCCGGCATCTTCCGCACGTCGACCGCGCGTTGCTGCGGCGGCGGACCAGGCTTTCGGTCGAGATGGCCTACTCGATCGACGAGATGCTGAAGGAGGAAGACGTCGACCCTGAAGCGGTGTTCGCAGATGCCTGCTTCGTCTTCAAAGCAATGTTCGACTATCCCGAGTACCGGCAGTCATAAACCGTCCGTGACATCTGCAAGTCAGCGGTGTCATCAAAATGATATCAAAAACTACCATACGCCTCCCGACTCGATAAAGGGTGGGGCTCGCAATGACTTATACGTTTGTTTCCCGCACGGCGCTGGCCGTTGCGATCGGTAGTGCTGTGCTTGCAAATGGCACGGCAAGCGCACAGTCCGATCCGCCTTCTGCCGCGGTGTCCGACCCGACGCAGACAGCGACCAGCGGCGACGATATCGTCGTGACCGGGCGCGCCGGCGTGAAGGGGCAGCGCAAGGTCGATACCAGCTATGCGATCTCGACCATCTCGGATCAGGACCTGCGTGTGCGCGCGCCGATCGGCGTCGCCGAGGCGCTCAAGCAGGTTCCGGGCTTCTTCACCACGCCGACCGGGGGCGAAGTCAGCAGCGGCGTGCGTGTCCGCGGCATCCCGAGCGACGGTTTCCAGACGGTCGCGCTGCTCGAGGACGGCATCCCGATCCAGGGCGATCCGGGGCTCGGCTGGCTCAATGGCGACCAGTCGTTGCGGATCGACCAGACGGTCGAGCGGATCGAAGTCGTGCGCGGCGGGCCCTCGGCGATCTTCTATTCGAACGCACCGGGTGCCGCGATCAACTTCATCACGCGGCGCGGCGGCGACCATCTCGAGGGCTTGGTCCGCTACGAAGGGTCGAGCTACAATTCGCACCGCGTCGACGGCTGGATCGGCGGACCGATCGGCAAGACCGGCTGGCGTTTCTTTACCGGCGGTTATTACCGGCTGTCGGATGGCCCGCACAATTCGGGCTTCACGCAGGACAAGGGCGGGCAGGTCCGCCTCAACGTCTCGCGCGATTTCGATCGCGGCTCGGTGACGCTCGGCGTCAAGCGGATCGACGAGCGGGTCGGGTACTGGGGCGGCGGGATCTACACGACCGACCGCGCGGGCGACATCGTCAGCGTCCCCGGGCTCAACAACCGCAAGGAGAATATCGCGGGGCCGGACACGCGATATTTCACTTTCCTGAGGCCGGGCGGCGACGTGAAGTTCGACAATGCGCTCGGCAGCACGGTGAAGCTGACGCAGCTCAGCCTGCATGCGGATTATGCGCTGAGCGACACGTTCAAGGTGCAGGAAAATCTCCGGTATCGCGACAGTTTCACGCAGCGTAACAGCATCACGCCGTACTCGGTCGCGCCCGCCGGTAGCTTCCTGAGCGCCAACTACGGCAAGGCGGTCAACGCCGCCGCGCGCCAGAGCCTCGGCCTGTTCTACCGCGATTCGGGCGCGGCGTTCGATCTCAAGAACCAGAATGGCAACGGCCTCGCGCTGGTCGATCTCGCGCGCACCCATACCGTGCCGCTCGAGGAGGTCATCAACGACACGCGCATCGTCGGCGCGGTCGATCTGCTGGGGCATCACAATCTCGCGCTCGGCTTCTATTTTGCGCATGAGAACGAGCAATATGGTGCGCTTAGCGCATCGGTGCTGACCGACGTCACCAACCATGCCGACGTGCTCGACGTCTATCTGCTCTCCAACACCGGCGCGAAGCTCGCGCCGCTCACCAATGGCGGCGTGGTCGGCTACGGCGCGGAATATGCCAATGGCAGCGGCAAATCGGACAATATCGCGGTTTATGCCAGCGACGAGTGGCAGATCACCCCGCGCTTCCGTCTCGACGGCGGCGTGCGCTACGAGCAGATCCAGACATCGGGCCGGGTCGAAGGCAGCAAGAAGATCAACCTCGGCCAGAGCACGACGCCGGCGGACGATTCGGTCGGCGTCGGCACCGGCGTGTTCACGCCCTTCTCGCGCAAGTACGACGGCTTCGCCTATACCGCCGGGGCTAATTACCAGCTCCGTCCGTATGTCGGCGCGTTCGTCCGCTACACCAACACCTTCCGCCTGCCCGCGATCTCGAACTTCATCACCAACGCGGGCGCGACCCCGGTGGTGCAGAAGCTCAACATGCTGGAAGCGGGGCTGAAATATTCGCGCGGGCCGGTCGATTTCTACGCCACCGGGTTCCGCACGATCTACAACAGCTATCAGATCAGCGACTATCGGACGCTGGCGAACGGATTGCTGTCGCCATTCACGGTTTACGGCGACACCAACACCAAGGGGATCGAGCTCGAGGCGACGATCCGCCCGGTCAAGTGGTTCGATCTCCACGCGTCGTGGACGTATCAGGACTCGCGCTTTTCCGACTTCGTCTACACCAACAGCGCGGGCCAGCTGACCGACTATTCGCACCACCGGCTCAACGGCATTCCCGAGAACACCTTCCGCGTCACCCCCGGCGTCACGCTGTTCGGCGACAGGCTGCGGGTGCAGGCAGACGTCAACTATAACGGCCAGCTCTATACCGACGTCGCCAACCAGATCAGCCTGCCGTCCTATGCCAGCGTCGACCTGCAGGCGCAGGTCAATGTGACGCCCAGGCTGCAGCTCCAGCTGGTCGCGCAGAACCTCACCAACACGCTCGGGCTTGCCAACGGCAACCCGCGCGCGGGGACGATCGACAATAGTGAGGCGGGGCAGGCGGTGTTCATCGGCAGCTCGATGTACCAACGCAACGTCCGCGCCGCCGTCACCTACCGCTTCTGAAACACCGGTGCCGGCCCGCTTTGGCGGTCCGGTGCTGGCCCTGTGTTCCCCGGTCCGAAGGATACCGCCTGTGCTCGCAACCCTCTTGTCCGCCGCCGCGCTAGCCGCCACGCCCCCCGCCGCGCCCGAACCGAAGATCCCGCCGGTCGCCAGCCTCGACGACGGCGTCTGGCTCAAGGGCGATCTCCACCTTCACTCGCGCCACAGCAAGGATTCGAGCAACAATCCCGAGGCGAAGATCGTCCGCTTCGCCGAGACGACCGGGTTCGACTACATCGCGATCACCGATCACGACAATCACGTCGCGGGCGACATCGCGCACAACACGTGGAGCGACCCCGAATTCAAATCCAAGTCGGTGATCCTGCTCTACGGTGCCGAATGGACGACCGACCGCGGCCACGGCAACGTGTTCTCCGCCAAGCCCTATGACCATCAGCGGCTGTACGACGTGCGCGACGCGCGCGATGCGAAGATCCTCGCGGTCAAGAAGGCGCTCGGGATTCATCTCTCGGCCAACCATCCGAGCGGCAAGGACCATTTCGGTTTCTCCTACGACATGGTCGATTCGATCGAGGTGTGGAATTCGGCGATCTGGAGCCACAACGCCGCCGCGATGATGATCTGGGACGACATGCTCCGCTCGGGCCGGAAGCTGACCGGGCGCGGCGGCAGCGATTCGCATCACGGCATCCCCGACACGCCCGCGCAGGCGGTCCCGAACAGCAACCAGGCGACCGCCAATTACGTCGGCACGCCGACCACTTGGGTGTTCGCCAAAAACCGCTCCGCGCAGGCGGTGGTCGATGCGCTGACCAACGGGCGCGTCTCGGTCAGCGCGAACCCGGACGATCCACGCGTCGAGTTGCGCGCCGATCTCGATGGCGACGGCAAGCCCGACATGATGATGGGCGACAATGCGAAGGCGACGGGCAAGCTGGTGACGTTTGAGGTGAAGCTCACCGGCGGGGCCGCGAAGACCGCGGCGTACCGCGTCAAGGTCGTCCGGAACGGCGAGGACTTCGGCGCGTACACCACCGATCCGACGACCGGGACGGCGCATTTCACCGATACGCCGGCGCAGGGTGTGCGATGCTATTACCGCGTCACGGTCGAGGGCGCGCAGACCCCCTATCCGCAAATTCCGAATTCGATGGTGCTGAGCGGGACCATGATCGCCCTGTCCAACCCGGTGTTCTTCAACTTCGATCCGAACTTCTAGGTTCGAATTGCGCAATACCCGTTTGGCGAACACGCATCCTTAAGCCGAAGACCCCCACGGGGTCTTCGGTACCGCGTGCCCGTAATGGCCCGTTCAGTCGGGGGCGGAGCCGGTTTCGGGATTGAAGTTCGGATTGTTGAAATCGATCGGCGAGGGATCAACCTTCGCCGGCGGCTGCGCGCTTTCCCCCCAGGCGCGGCACAGCATGTCCCGTAGCATCGCGGCCCCCGCGGCAGTCTGGGTGTAGATCATCTCGCGGACGGCCGTGTCCGCAGGATTGGCGAAACCGTCCCGCTTCTCCAGCTTGTACACCGTCTCCATCTTGTCCCCCGCGGCATCCAGGAAGGCGAGGACGCTGTTGAACATATCGCCGTCGCGGTGCCCGGGTGCGCCGATGCGCGGGGCGATATCCGCGACCGACAGCTTCATCCCATCGACGAACGCGCTTTCGAACCGTCCGTGGATCGAACGGTCGGTGGTGTACCCTTTGGGATTGGGGCCGCGCCAGCCGTCGCTGTTGACGGAATCATGCAGCGGCTGCGCGCCGTCGCCGATATAATGGCCGAGCCGGATCGCATCGAACGCACAATGCTGCTCGGGCACGGAGGCGTCGCGGTGTTCCGCCTGCGCCTTGCGGACCTGGCGCATGCACACGACGATCCGGTCATAGGCCTCGATCGCGGCATAGGGGAGGGTGCCCGTCCAGCGGACGTTGGTGCGCACGGCGGTCGCGGGGTCGCTGTCCTTGATCGTCTCATAGTGTTTGTAGAGCGCAATCACGAACTCGTAGCGCGATCGCGGGATCGGCTTGACGAAGGTGAACTGTTCGCGGAACCAGCCGTGGTTGGGGTCCTCCTCGATCTTGGAGAAATTCTCCGCATTGCCGCGCCAGCTGTCGGGCAGCGAGGCGGACTGGCCGATATAATCCTCATACTTGCGCAGGAACGTCGGGCCGTCTGCGGGGATCGCCTCGATCGCGGCGCGATCGATGACGGTATGGGCGGTGCCGCCCCAGGCGTGTGCCATCGAGGGGAGGGCGATGGCCACGATCGCGGCATAACAGGCAAGGCGCATGATGGTCTCCGGATCAGGGATCGAGCGGGTCACGCGGATCGACGCGCCCGGATTGCGGCGCGGGACGGAATTCGAGCGCGGTCGGGGACAGGCGGCGTCCGATCGTCCCCGGTCGATACCCCAGTTCGGCACGGTTGCGCTCCTGGAAAGCGGGGCTTTCGATCGTGGCACTCTGGACCGGGTTGCAGACGATCAGCGTGTCCATCGCCAAGGGGGCGTGCATTGCCAGCAACAGCCGCGTTGCGTTCCGCAGGTTGGTCGTGGTGTGGCGCGCATACGGCTCGATCACGATCGCATCGGCCGGCACGCCGTAGCGCTCGATCAGTGCCCGGCGCATTTCCTCTGCTTCGGTGAAGCGCGTGGCGCGGGGATGGGCGCGCCCGCCGGTCACGATGATGAACGGAATGTCGCCCTCGGCAAAACGGGTCGCAGCCAGGCGGAGGTGATATTTGCCGAACGGACTGAGCGGCATGTCCGGTGTTTCCGGCCCCACGCCGGTGACGATCATCACGCTGTAGCGATAGCGTTTCCAGTCGAGGCCATGCGCGCGCTTCATCGGCGTGGCATTCAAGCCGCCTGTCATTGGCTGAAAGCCAATCGCGTCGGTGCGATCGCTGGCATCCAGTAGTGCCAGCGCGAAGTCCGCGCTCGGGTCGAGCGTTTGCGCCGAGCCTTCCCGCGGGGCTTGCGAGAGCCAGGTGGCCGCCGCCAGCCGTACGCGGGTTTCCTCCGGCGCGATCGTTCCCGACCCGTCGATCGCGGAATAGCGCGGGACCTGACCCAAGCCGTACGTGCGGACGATCACGTTGATGCCCTCGATCTCGCGCGCCGCTTGCGCCGCCGGACCATCGTCCGCCGAAGGGATCGTCGTCGGGGGGATTGCAACGGCCAGGCTGGCGGCCAGCACGGTGGCTTCGCGCGGCGTCCAGATCATCGCCTGCGCGATGCAGGTCATGTCCTGCGCACAGGTCGCGCGCCGAACCGAACGCGCGCGAAGAACGTCTGCAACGTCTGGCCGTGCAGCGAGCGCCGTCATCGCCGCGGGGGTGTGCCCAAGCGTGTCCAGCAAAGGGAACAGGCGCTGCGATAGCCCGTCGGTCACCGCGTCACGGACTGCCCCAGCGGCGGCTATCCCCGGCGCAGCCGCCAGCGCGAGCGCGATGATCGTCATCGCCACCCGCGCTGGCCGACCCGCCGTCACCAGGATTTGCCGATCACGAGGCGGAAGTTGCGACCGAAAATCGGCCGTCCGTAGATCGCCTCCGCATTGCCCTGGCCGCTCAGCGAATCGGTGCGGGTATTGCCCTCGGTCAGACCGTGCGCGTTGAAGAGATTGTCCCCGACCACTTGCACTTGCCACGATCCGTTGCGAAGCGTCACGCCCGCCCCGGTCGTGCCATAGGCCGGCAGCGCTGTGTTGTTGTACAGGTCGACGTAACGCTTACCCATATAGGTGAAGCGACCGTAGACCGAGATCTTCGTCCCGTTCGTGTCGAAATCGAAGCTCGGCCGGATGTTGCCATAGACCTTGGGCTGGCGAACGATCTGGTTGCCCTCGGCCAGCGTCGGATCGGCTCCCGTCGAACTCTGGAAATTCTTGTATTTCGGATCGCTGATCGTCAGCGCACCGTTGAGCGAGAACCACGGTTTGACCTGCCAGGCGCCGTCGAATTCGATCCCCTTGACCTTCGCCTTGCCGATGAAAGGGACGTTCACGTCGTTGCGGCCGGTAGTCGGGTCGAACGCCAGGAACGAGGCGTTGAGCGGGTCGAAGTTGGTGTAGAAACCCGTGATGTAGAGGTAGGAGCGCCCCGAGGCGAGCTTCAACCCCGCCTCATACTGGTCGGCGACGGTGGTCAGGATCGTCGGGTTGATGTTCATCACCGTCTGGACGTTCGGCGGCGTTTCCAGATGCGAGGCGCGGCCATACACCCCGATGTGATTGCTGAAGTCATAGTTCGCCCCGACCGTCCAGTTGGTCGCATTCGGTGAGAGTTTCTGGTTGAGGATCGCGCCGGTGAACGCGCGGGTGGTGTCGTCGGCCAGCGTCGTCGCATCGCCGAGGTTCGCCTGCGCCGTCAGCGCGGCGTAGCCCGTGTATTTGTAGCGTTCGTGGCGGATGCCGGCATCGATCCGCAACCCCTCGACGATTTCCCAGGTGTCGTTGGCGTAGAGCGCGAACATCTTCGCATCGGAATCACCCTGGCTCAGCGTTGCGGCATAATTCAGCACGCCATTGTCTGTAACGCGACCGAGGGCGGTTCCGGTGGCCGAATAGGCGACCAGATCCAGCGTGCGCGGCTGGCCGCGGACCTCGATCAGGTAATTCTGGTACTGCGTCCTGCTGTCCTCGCCATACAGGCTGCCGTAGAAGCCGACCTTGAGGTCGTGGCTGCCGATCCCCGTGTCGAAGCGCTTGGCGACCGACAGGTTGGTCTGCGCCGAGTAGAAGCTGGAATGGATGTCGCGATACTGTCCCTGCATCACGAGGCCCGACGCGCTATTGGGGGCATAGACGGTGTTCGTGCCCGCCAGCACATAGCCCAGCCGCGACACCGCACCGAACGCAGCGGTGGTCCGCGCCATATAGCTGTTCGCGAACGCAGCGCCGTCGACCGGATTGGTGGTCGAATAGAATGCGGTGAAGTCCAGCTTTCCCTTGGTGAACCCGCCCTTTGCGGAAACCAGCCAGCCGTCGAAGTCGGCGTCGTACTGCGCGCCGACATTGAACATCTGCATATGGCGGCCGTCGGACAGATCGCTGTTGCGGTTCTGGATGACGCCCGCGCCGTCACGGTATTTCAGATTGACGTTGCGCAACGCCGGCGAGTTCATCGTGCCTGTGAAATAGTCGATGTAGGGGTCGAGCGACACGCTCGGGTTGCGCGGGTCGGCTGTCGGGATCGGCAGGTAGAAAGTATTGTGATCGTTGACGTAATTGACGTTCAACTTGATCGAACCATTATCCAGCTCGTGCAGGATGTTGGCCCGAACCTGTCCGCCCTTGTCGTTCGGAAATCCGTTGTCGCGGTAGCCGTCGTGATAGCGCAGGAAGCCCCCGACCGCATAATAGGTCTTTTCGGAGATCGGCCCCGCCTGATACGCGTCGAGACGATAGAGCCCGGTGTCGCCGAGCGTCAGTTGTGCCTTGCCGCGCGTCACGTCCTTGCCCGTCACGGTGATCGCATTGACGATCGCGCCCGAATAGCTGGCGTAGACGGGGGCGGGGCCGCCGCGCACGACTTCGACGTGGTCGGTCATCAGATCCTGTTTCAGGATCGCATCGCCACGGAAGAACACGCCGTCATTCTCATGGAACAGCGGCAGGCCGTCCTGCTGGAAGCTGACGAAGCCCCCGTCGTTCGGCAGGCCGCGGATACGGTAGATGTTCTGGACCTCTCCGCCGGTGATTTCGGTCTGGAAACCGGGGAGCTGACCGATCAGGTCAGCGAAATTGACCGGGGCGATCTTCTCGACGTCTTCCCGCGAGATCGTGTTGATCGCGTAGGAGACATCAAAGCGTCGCTGCGCGCGCGTCGACCCGGTGACGATGATGTCGGTGCCCTCTTGGTCGGCCTTTTCCTCGGCGGCCTTGTCGGTAGCTGCGGTGGTCGGTGCGGCAGCGTCAGGCGTGCCAGCAACCTGTGCGCCGGCTGGCGCGGAAAAAGCGGTGGACAATGCGACGAGCGCCGTCCCGGTGGCGAACAGAGTTTTGAGCATGGACCCCCCAATGAATCTGGGTCGCTGGACCAGCGACGGTGTGCCCATGACGTCGCAATGTGACAGTATAAATTATTTGTTTAAATAAATACGGGCGCCACCCCGGCGCAGAGGCCGCTCTGTGCCGTGCAATCCACGACGGTAGGTGACCCGCGCGGCTCCGCCGGACGCATCAGGCAACTCGGCAATCCCTCAATGCAGTCCTGGGTGCACTGTCAGGCCGGAAGAGACCCCGCCGATCGCGCGCCACGGAAGGGGCCGCCCGAAACGATAGCCTTGAACGTAGCGGCATCCGAGGTCGAGCAGGATGCGCATTTGCGCTTCATTCTCGACCCCTTCGGCAACGACCGTCTTGCCCAGGCCGTGCGCCAGCCCGATGATCGCGCGGACGATCTCCTCGGCACTGTCGGACGCGTGTTCCAGGGCGGCAATGAACGATCGGTCGATCTTGAGCGTATCGACGCGCACCTGTCGCAGATGGCTGAGCGAGGCATAGCCCGTGCCGAAGTCATCGAGCGCGATACGGACGCCAGCGTCGTGAAGCGCATGCAGCGTCCCGATCACGCCGTCCGCGGCACGCCCCAGCATGACTCCCTCGGTCACCTCGATACACAGGGATCGTGGGGCAACGCCGAAGTGCGCAAGTCGCGCCAGGACACGCTTGGCCGCGACCGGGCCGGACAATTGCGCCGACGTGAAGTTGACGCACAGATAAGGGATCTCGGCGGCATTATCGCGCAACAGGCTAAGGGCGATGTCGAGGACGTGATCCTGAACGCGCGGACCGATCCGTTCCTCGACGAGGATGTCGCCGAACTGGCTGGGGATCAGCAGGCCGTGCTTGGGATGCTGCCAGCGCAATAGTCCCTCATAGGCGACCACGCGGTCTTCCTCGAGATCGACGATCGGCTGCAGGAACAGCAGGAACTCGCCGCGTTGCATCGCGGTTTCCGCCTCGCCAGCGAAGGCCGTGCTGACCTCCAGCAAGGTCCGCAACATCGCGTCGTAGCGGTGGTGCAAGCTGCGCCCGAGGCGCTTCGCCTGGTAAAGCGCGAGGTCCGCGTTGCGGTACAGCAGGTCGGGCTCGCGTCCGTCGCGTGGGCAGCGCGCGGACCCGATGCTCAGCGAAAGCGCCCGGCGTTCGTCGACATGGTGCCAGATCGCGCCCTGGATTCGCGCCAGTTCGGTCTCGATCCGGGTGGAGCGATCCTCCGCATCCACAGCGACGATGGCGAATTCGTCCCCGCCCAGACGCACCGCGATCGCGTCGTTCGCAGCGGCGAGTTCTGCCAGGCGGTGCGCGATGTGACCCAGCATCGCATCGCCCGCGGCATGACCGAGACGGTCGTTGACGTCCTTCAGGTGATCGATGTCGATCAGGAAGAGGGTGAAAGGGGACTCGCGTCCGGTCGCGATCCGCGTTTGCAGCGCAACTTGGAACGCGGCGCGGTTGCCGAGGCCAGTGAGCGGGTCGGTCAACGCCGCACGACGCAGCTTTTCCGCTTCGATCAGCCCCCATTCGCTGCTTCGCCGTTCATGGTCGAGTTCGTTGCGCAGCGTGCTGAAGCGATGCGACGTCGCGAGCGACAGGATCACGGCTTCGAATGCGAGCGCCGCGAACATGGCAACGTCGAGCATGTCGCTTTGCGGGAAGGCCCCCAAGTTGCGCAGGACGCGCAACGCAAAGATCGCGATGACCGGTCCCCACCCGATCACGTAGAACCACACCACCCGGCTGCCACGGCGGATCGCGTAGCCGATGCCGAAGAAGGCCATGATGGCACTCGCCATCACCGCGAGATTGAGGATCCGATCCATCAGGATCGGCGGAAACAGGACTTCGTTGGTCGCTGCCAGCAGGCCAGCGACAAGACCCGTCAGGGCCAGACCACGTCCGCATCGTTGGAGCCAGCAAGGCAGCAACTGATCCTCGACCAGAGACAGGAAGAACATGCCTCCCGCGGCCACCATCAACCCGACCAGTATGTAGTCGATCGATACGACGACAGGGCCGACAAAACCGGGAATGAGCATCCCCGCAACGTTCGACCAGGCGAGACCGTAGGCGAGCGCGATCGTGATCCAGGCGAGGTACCAGCGCTGAAAAGGAAAGCGACTGCCGCGATCTATCAATACGTTATAAGTGAATGCGGACAACAGCGTGCCGGCAAACAAGCCCATCAAGATCAGCCAGCGATCGCGTGACGTGCCTGCCTCTGCTTCGGTCGCGGCGGCAACCGTGCGGACGAGCGCCAGATCGTCGAGTTTGTCGAAGCCCAGATAGACCGCTCGCAGGTCCGCCCCACGCTCGGCGAACGGGATATCGAGCACACCACCGGGGGCCGCGATGTCTTGTAGCTCGGCCGACGTCCGCACCATCTGGCGACTCGTGCCGTCGCGCCGGACGACGATCACCATCATGCGCTTGAACCGGGTTTGATCAATCAGGAGGTGCCATCCCGATCGGATGCCACGCAACCGGTCCACATCGAGCCGTAGCCACGTCCATCGCGTACCGGCCGGGCGGGCTGTTCGCTGACAGGCAAAGGGTAGGTCGACGATGGTTTGGGTGGCCGGAATGGCGGCCTGCCCAACGAAGCCGACACAGGACGATTGCAGCAGCGGCACCTCTGCGTTTGCCGACCCGGTCGCCATCGCAAAGACCATCAGCAGCGCCAGAATGCGAAGAACGATCGTGATCACTTCGCCCCCCCGTGCGAACAGTTCCGATATGCGCTGCCACGTTGGTATGTGTGATTGATTAACGTGGTTGCGGCACCGCACCGGCGGCGACACGAGCCCCTCGACCAGTGCCTCCGCAGGATGGTCGCGTCCGCGGCGGAAGACAAGCTTTGTCGATCAAGGGGATACGTTGGCGATTGCCGACAATCTGGCAAGCTGCTGACCACGTTCGGCATGTGAAGGAGCACCGTCTGCGCCTTCCACCGCGCCGCGCACGACAACAATAGTTAGCGCATTAGCCCTGCCGTCCCCGAGGGCTGCGGCACACGCAGGACTGCCCAGCCGTCGGGAAGATACTCTAGCGCCATGTAGAAGTAGAAAGCGCAGCTTCCGTCGCGGCGGTAACTCGCGCCCTTTACGATGCCGAGCGCGGTGGTGCCGGTGAACACCGGCGAACCACTGTCGCCACCCTTGCACGTCGGCCCGGACACCGTGACCCACGTCGGCAGACACGCGCCCCCACATAAATCGCCCGCCGGTGCAAAGTCGGTGAGTTGTACGACGGCGCAGCTATACCCGGTGCGTTCGCCCCGATGGCATACGAAATCCCCCGCGCGCGTGCTGGCGCGACTGCGCGTGCCGGTTACGCCACGGACGCGGGTCTTGGCGGTATCGGCGAAGAAGGTCGGTTCCAGCCGTTCCGGCGAGGCATTGATCTGTACGTCGCGGTAGCCCCAGCCCCACTGCGCCACGAACGGCAACGCCACCCGCGTGCCGGTTCGGTCGCGGTAACTCAATTGATCGACGCAGTGCGCCGCGGTCGTGATCGCGTCGCGCGTCCCGTCGGTCACGGCAAATCCGCTCGTACAGAGGTAACGCTTGCCGTCGCCCGGATCGACGCCTTCGACCCGCGCACCGCCTTCCACCGCCAGATTGACGTCGACATGATCGAGCGCGCGAACCTGGACCGGAACCCCGGCGATCGTCTCTATCCGTTGGCGGACCCCGTCGATCCCGTCGCGCGCGTCGAGGCTTCCGATCGTGATGACGAGCTCGCCGGTGCGGGGGTCCAGCCCCATGCCGGGGGGACTGCGCAAGGCGGCGCGGATCGCGGCCTGCTGATTGGTCATCGCCCAGATCACCCGGTCGCGCGTCACGCGCGCGCCGGTTCGAAACTCGATGGGCACGGAGAAATTGCCGACGACGACGTGCTTCGCCGCCACCGGGGTGGTTCCGGTAAGATAGACCAGGATTCGATACGACGGTCGATGTTCGATCGCTATGCCCGCCAGTCGGTCGCGATACGTATCGGCGATCGTATCGGTCGCCGCGACGCTTGCGTCCTGTGCGACTAGACGATGGCGTGCCTCGTCGATCGTTACCGAGAACTGCCGGGCATATTCGAGCGCATCCTCGTTCAGTGCATCCGCAGCCGTTTCGCGCAGGGGAGCGGGACCGAGCGTTGCAATGGGAGGAGGGGCGGCAACGGGAGCTGCCGGCAGGATCTGCACGATCGGTGCGGGGGCAGGCGGAGAAATGATTTGTGCCGCGGCGGGCGGCACAAGGAAGCAGAGCAGGGCTCCGACGAGCTGAACGATACGCACAAGCATTTCGTATCAGCTTCGCCGGAGCAGCGCGAGCAGTCTCGCTTGGTTCAGATCAATGCGTCCAGGCGTCGAACGGCAGATCCAGCGCTTCGGCTACCGCTTCGTGGCGGATCTTGCCGTTGGACACGTTGAGCCCGTTGGCCAGATGCGGATCCGCCGCCATCGCCGCTTCGGCACCGAGCCCAGCAAGCTTGAGCACGAACGGCAGCGTCGCGTTGTTGAGCGCGAACGCCGAGGTCCGCGCGACCGCGCCCGGCATGTTGGCGACGCAATAATGGATCACACCGTCGACCTCGAACACGGGATCTTCGTGTGTGGTCGCGTGGCTCGTCTCGAAGCAACCGCCCTGATCGATCGCGATATCGACGAGCACCGAGCCGCGCTTCATCGTCTTGAGCATGTCGCGCGTGACGAGCTTGGGTGCCGCCGCGCCGGGGACGAGCACCGCGCCGATCACCAGATGCGCGTTCTTTACCGCCGCTGCGATCGCGGCCTTGCTGGCATAGGCGGTCTTGATCTGGCTCCCGAAGAACATGTCGAGTTCCGCCAGTCGTGCATTCGAAATGTCATAGATCGTGACGTCGGCGCGCATGCCGACCGCCATTTGCGCCGCATTGACGCCGGAAACGCCGCCGCCGAGGATCGCCACCCGCGCCGGTGCAACACCCGGAACGCCGCCGAGCAATACGCCGCGACCGCCCTGTTCCTTCTCGAGATAATGCGCGCCGACCTGGATCGACATCCGGCCTGCGACTTCGCTCATCGGCTTGAGCAACGGCAGCGAGCGGTCGTGCGCGGTGACCGTCTCATAAGCGATGCAGGTGGCGCCCGACTTCATCAGGCCCTCAGCCTGCGGCTTGTCCGCCGCGAGGTGGAGATAGGTAAAGAGCAGGTGTCGGCTTTCCAGCAGCGCAATCTCGCTCGCCTGGGGTTCCTTCACCTTCACGATCATGTCGCTTTGCGCGAACACGCTGGCGGCATCCGGAAGGATCGTCGCGCCGGCGGCGACATAGTCCGCGTCCTCGAAGTCGATCCCGAGGCCTGCCCCCGTCTGCACCGCGACGGTATGGCCAGCGGCAACCAGTTCGGCGACCGACGGCGGCGTCAGGCCAACGCGATATTCGTGGTTCTTGATTTCCTTGGGAACGCCAACGCGCATGTCACTCTCCGTTTTGGTTTTGTGCAGAATACACCAGTTGGAGGGAAAAGTGCTTGCAAAGGCGATGCCGCTGATCGCCGGTTTCGGGATGACATTGCGTGTTGCACCGGAATGACGCACGCATCTCCCAAATGGACAGTATCGACAGCAAAATCCTCGCACAGCTCGGGGCGGACTCAGGGGTCACCAGCGAGGACCTTGGGGCGCGGGTAGGGCTATCGCCATCGGCGGCGCACCGGCGCGTCAAGGCGCTCGAACAGCAAGGCATGATCCTGGGCTATCGTGCCCGCTTGTCGGCGGCGGCGCGCGGCAATCCCTCGACCATGTTCGTCTCGGTTACGCTGACTGACCAGCGGCAGGCGACGATGATGGCGTTCGAACAGGCGCTGGCGCGGACGGCGCAGGTCAGCGAGGCGCATTTGATGAGCGGCGAATCCGATTACCTGCTGAAGGTGCTGGTCCGCGAGGACGACAGTTACGAACGCATTCATCGCGAAGTGCTTTCGGCGCTTCCCGGCGTCCATCGCCTGATCACGCAATTCACGATCCGCACGCTGGCAACCGAGGCTTGAGCCGCACGGTGCGCACACCGTTCGGACGCGTTGCCCGGGCTTTGGACGCGTGCTATTGCGCTGCACCATCGAGGCCTTGGCATCATGCGGTCATTCCCGACCTATCTGTTTGAAATCGGCTTGAGATTCAGCACATTGTGAGCACCGTCGACGCATCCGCAACGGACCTGACGACCGTAGGCGACTCCGCCACGATCGAGCCGCAACATCGCAAGAACGGGCTGCTCCGGCTCGCGGTCGGCGCGGTCGGCGTGGTATTCGGCGATATCGGGACCAGCCCGATCTACGCTTTCCGCGAAACCTTCGCCGGGCACCATCGGCTGGCGGTGGACGCGCTGCACATCATGGGGGTCGTCAGCCTGATCTTCTGGTCGATGATGATCGTCGTGACGTTCAAATATGTCACGATCCTGATGCGCGCCGACAACAAGGGGGAGGGCGGTAGCCTCGCCTTGCTAGCGTTGATCAACGGGCGGACGACAACGCGGCGCTGGTCGCGCGGGATCGTCCTGCTCGGGGTGTTCGCGACCGCGCTATTCTATGGCGACAGCATGATCACCCCGGCGGTGTCGGTATTGTCGGCGGTCGAGGGTCTCAAGGTGGCAGCGCCCGGGCTTTCGCAGTTCGTGCTGCCGATCACGATGGCGATCGTCATAGGGCTGTTCTCGATCCAGCGCAGCGGCACCGCGCGCGTCAGCCTGTTCTTCGGCCCGGTAATGATCGTCTATTTCGCGGTGATCGCGGCCTTGGGGCTGTTGAGCATCATCGAGACGCCGCAGATCCTGTGGGCACTGTCCCCGCATTACGCGTTCGAGTTCTTCGCGTCGGACCCGCTTCCTGCGTTTCTCGCGCTCGGGTCGGTCGTGCTGGCGGTGACGGGGGCCGAGGCGCTCTATTCGGACATGGGGCATTTCGGCCGTAATCCGATCCGCGTGTCGTGGCTGTGCATCGTGCTGCCCGCGCTGATGCTCAATTACATGGGGCAGGGGGCGTTGCTTTCGCGGATCGGCATGCCCGCGCTCGAAAGCCCGTTCTACATGCTCGCGACCGAGCATCTGCGCCTGCCGCTGGTGCTGTTGTCGATCGCGGCGGCAGTGATCGCGTCGCAGGCGGTGATCTCGGGCGCGTTCTCGGTGACGCACCAGGCGATCCAGCTGGGGTTCATCCCACGGCTTCGGATCGAGCACACCAGTGCTGCGACGGTCGGGCAGATCTATCTGCCGCTGATCAACTGGATCCTCGGCACGATGGTGCTGCTGCTGCTGATCTTCTTCCGCACCTCGTCCAACCTGACCTCGGCCTATGGGATCGCGGTGACGGGGGCGATGCTGATCGATACGTGCCTGCTGACGATCGTGCTGTTCCGGCTGTGGAACTGGTCGAAATTCCTCGCCATTCCGCTGCTCGGGATCTTCTTCTTGGTCGATGGGGCGTATTTCACCGCGAACCTGACCAAGATTTCCTCAGGCGGGTGGTTCCCGTTGCTCGTCGGGTTCTTCATCTTCGTAGTCCTGACCACCTGGTCGAAGGGGCGGCAGTTGATGATCGACCGGATGCGCGAATCGGCCATGCCGATCAAAGTGTTCATCCAGTCCGCCGCGACATCGGCGACACGCGTGCCGGGGACCGCGGTGTTCATGACGTCGTCGCCGGAGGGCGTACCCCACGCGCTGTTGCACAACCTCAAGCACAACAAGGTGCTCCACGAGCGGATCATCCTGCTGACGGTCAAGATCGCGGACGAGCCGTATATCCCCGAGGGGCAGCGTTGCTCGCTCGACGACCTCGGGTCGGGGTTTCACCGGATGATCCTGCGCTACGGCTTCGTCGAAGAGCCCGACGTGCCGCATGCGCTGGCGAACGTGCATCGCTGTGGGGCGGAGTTCCGGATGATCGACACCAGCTTCTTCCTGGCGCGGCAGACGTTGTTGCCGTCGTCGCGGCCGGGGATGATGATCTGGCGCGAGAAGCTGTTCGCCTGGATGCTGCGCAACGCCGAAAGCGCGATGGAATTCTTCCGCCTGCCGACCAACCGCGTGGTCGAACTCGGCAGCCAGCTCGAGATTTGACCTTGGACACTTCCACGCCCGCGCCGATCATCGTGACGGCGCTGTTCGGCCCCGCGGATACCGCGTTCTTCGACGATTTGCGTCGGATGCACTTTCCGCCCGAGCGAAACCAGCTCGCGGCGCATCTGACGATGTTCCACCACCTCGCGCCGAGCCTGGAGCGCGAGCTGAAGCAGCGCCTGACCGCCGAGACGCGCGGTGTACCCGCGCCCGAGGCCCGAATCGCAGGCGTCATGTCGCTCGGCCGCGGCGTCGCGTTCCGAATCGATTGCCCGGAGCTCGAGGAGATTCGCGCCGGACTGGCGGATGCGTTCGAAACCGTGCTGACCCCGCAGGACCGCTCCGGCTGGCGTCCACACGTGACCGTGCAGAACAAGGTCGATCCAGCGGTCGCCAAGGCCCTCAAGGCGTCGCTGGAGGCGGATTTCCGCCCGCGAAGCGCCCGGATCGTGGGTCTGGCAAGCTGGTGGTATCGTGGCGGACCGTGGGAACCGCTGTCGCGTCACATATTTGCGTGAAAAGGCGGTTGACCGCGCGCCGGTCCCGCACCTATAGCGCCGCTT
>Ga0265798_10001986_pt1 | contig 30736 bp, 24 predicted proteins | sample P3T30metagenome_FD_192430 | JGI IMG/M metagenome (GOLD analysis project Ga0265798, IMG submission 192430) | Plant litter microbial communities from East Loma Ridge, Irvine, California - P3 T30 | ecosystem: Environmental > Terrestrial > Plant litter > Unclassified | place: USA: California... | reverse complement strand
CGCGTCGCAAGGGCAACACCGGCGAAACCCTGCTGAAACTGCTGGAAGCGCGTCTCGACAACGTGACCTACCGCATGGGCTTCGGCTCGACCCGCGCTGAAGCGCGTCAGCTGGTGAGCCACAAGGCGTTCACCGTCAACGGTCAAGTCGTGAACATCGCTTCGTACCAGGTCAAGACCGGCGACGTCGTCGCTGTGCGCGAAAAAGCCAAGAAGCAAGTGCGTATCGCTGAAGCCCTGTCGCTGGCTGAGCAAGTCGGTTTCCCGAGCTGGGTGTCGGTCGACGCGAAGAAGCTGGAAGGCACCTTCCGTTCGTTCCCAGAGCGTAACGAAATCGCTGCTGACGTCAACGAAGCGCTGATCGTCGAACTGTACTCGCGTTAATTGACAAATCGAGCGGCGCGCCGCTCGATTTGTCATCCCCGCGAAGGCGGGGATCCCAGTTTGCATCCGAAGTCGCAAACTTGGGTTCCCGCCGGGCCGCCAAGGCCTACGCGGGAACGACGTGGTGGTGGTGCAAGTGCAGCGATCACGGATCGGCCTTGCAACGAACAGCAAATTCCACGGAATCGAAGTTTCCTCCACACCGTCGTTTCAGAATTCGTTTTACCGCCTGCCATCGCGCAGGCGTTCTCTTTAAAGCCATCAGCCTTATCGGTGTAACGAGCCGAGGGTATTGAAAAGGACATGATTCATGCAAAATAGTTTGTTGAAGCCACGTATCATCGACGTCGAAGCACTGGGCGCCGGCCACGCGAAAGTCGTCATGGAACCGTTCGAGCGTGGCTATGGCCATACCCTCGGCAACGCCCTGCGCCGCGTGCTGCTGTCGTCGATGGTGGGCTACGCGCCGACCGAAGTGACGATCGCTGGTGTCGTGCATGAATACTCGTCGCTCGATGGCGTCCAGGAAGACGTCGTCGACCTGCTGCTGAACCTGAAGGGCGTGGTCTTCAAGGTCCACAACCGCGACTCCGTCAACCTGACCCTGAAGAAGGAAGGCGAAGGCGCCGTCCTGGCATCGGACATCGACCTGCCGCACGACGTCGAACTGGTCAATCCGGATCACGTGATCGCTCACCTGACCGCCGGCGGCAAGCTGGACATGCAGATCAAGGTCGAAAAAGGCCGCGGCTATGTGCCGGGCAACGTCCGTCGCCTGTCGGAAGACACCAACAAGACCATCGGCCGCATCATCCTGGACGCATCGTTCTCGCCAGTGCGCCGCGTGTCGTACGCCGTGGAATCGGCGCGTGTCGAACAGCGTACCGACCTGGACAAGCTGATCATCAACATCGAGACCAACGGCGTCATCACCCCGGAAGAAGCGATCCGCCAGTCGGCCCGCGTCCTGGTTGACCAGCTGAACGTGTTCGCCGCCCTGGAAGGCACCGAAGCCGCTGCCGAAGCCCCATCGCGCGCACCGCTGGTCGATCCGATCCTGCTGCGTCCAGTCGACGACCTGGAACTGACCGTCCGTTCGGCCAACTGCCTGAAAGCAGAAAACATCTACTACATCGGCGACCTGATCCAGCGTTCGGAAAACGAACTGCTCAAGACGCCAAACCTGGGCCGCAAGTCGCTCAACGAAATCAAGGAAGTCCTTGCTTCGCGCGGCCTGACCCTGGGTATGAAACTCGAAAACTGGCCGCCTGCAGGCCTCGAGAAGTAAGATAGTCACCCGAAAGTACAACCCTGCTTTCGGGTGGAAACAGCCAAAAAGGATTGGCGGAGCCAGATCCTTTTTGGAGGAAAAACCGTAGTAAAACCTAAACCGAACCGGTCCGCGGTCACGCGCAAGTGTGAACGATCGAAGAACTGGATTTGAAAACACCCGAAAGGAAATACCATGCGTCACCGTCACGGCCTTCGTAAACTGAACCGTACTTCGTCCCACCGTCTGGCAATGCTGCGCAACATGACTGTTTCGCTGCTGCGTCACGAAGCCATCAAGACCACCGTCCCAAAAGCCAAGGAACTGCGTCGCGTCATCGAACCGATCCTGACCCTGGGCAAGACCGACACCCTGGCAAACAAGCGCCTGGCCTTCGCTCGCCTGCGCGACCGCGAAATGGTCCTGAAGCTGTTCGCTGAGCTGGGTCCTCGCTACGCAAACCGCAACGGCGGCTACCTGCGTATCCTGAAGATGGGCTTCCGCGTTGGCGACAATGCTCCTATGGCCTACGTCGAACTGCTGGACCGTCCAGAAGTCACCTCGGCTGAAGAAGCACCGACCGCCGAGTAATCGGTAGTCAAACCATGAAGAAACCAGGCTTCGGTCTGGTTTTTTTTCGTCTATTCAAAATGAGTTCCGGTGTGAAACAGTAGCCGGGTGTACCATTCCGGTGCGCTTCACAAACTCTTTGACACCATGCTCCGATTCTCCGCTCGTGGCCTGCTGCAGGCCTGCCTGACACTGTTCGCCGTCTGTTTCCTGCTCACCGCCATTCCAGCCCGCGCCCAGCAGGACTTCCTGGATCCCGCCATCGCCTTCAAGTTCGAAGCGCGCATGGCCGATCCGCAGACCGCCGAGATCACCTACGTCATCGCCCCTGAGTACTACATGTACCGCGAGCGCTTCGCCTTCAAGGCCAGCGGCGCCGGTATCACGCTGGGCGAGCCGCAGGTCCCGCCCGGCAAGGTCAAGTACGATCCGACCTTCGAGAAGGATCTCGAGACCCATACCGGCACCCTGACCATCCGGATCCCGGTCGAAGGCAGTGGCCGGTTCACCCTGCTCGCCACCAGCCAGGGCTGCGCTGATGCCGGCCTGTGCTATCCGCCGCAGGAACACAGTGTGAACCTCGGCGCAGGGGGCGCTGAGCCCGCCACGGGCCTTCCAATCGGTGCAGGGCAGGGCGGCATGTCGACGCAGCCAGCATCGACGCCTGCAGCGCCTGCATCGGGCGCGGCAGACGCGCCGCAATCCGATCTCTCGAATATCGCCGGCATCCTCGGCGGCGGCAGCCTGCTGGCCATCGTGCCGGCCTTCATCCTGCTCGGCCTGGGTCTGGCTTTCACGCCCTGCGTGCTGCCGATGGTGCCGATCCTGTCCTCGATCATCGTTGGCGAAGGCAAGAATGTGCGCCGTTCGCGCGGCTTCGTGCTGTCACTGACGTACTCGCTGGGCATGGCCATCGTATACACCCTGCTCGGAGTTGCCGCCGGACTTGCCGGCGAGGGACTGGCCGCGGCGCTGCAGAATCCGTGGGTGCTGGGCACCTTTGGCCTGCTGATCGTGGCGATGTCGCTGTCGATGTTTGGTTTCTATGAGTTACAACTTCCTAACACCTTGCAGACCCGTTTGACGCAGGCATCCAACAGCCAGCAGGGCGGCAAGCTGCTTGGCGTGTTCATCATGGGCGCGATTTCGGCCTTGATCGTGGGTCCTTGCGTGGCGGCACCGCTGGCCGGCGCCCTGGTGTATATCAGCCAGACGCGCGACGTGTTCATCGGCGGCGCGGCGCTGTTCTCGATGGCGGTGGGGATGAGCATTCCGCTGCTGCTGGTGGGCCTGTCGGCCGGTTCGCTGCTGCCGCGCGTGGGGCCGTGGATGGAATCGGTCAAGCGCCTGTTCGGCGTGCTGATGCTGGCGATGGCGATCTGGCTGGTGTCGCCGGTGCTGCCGCCGGTCGCCGAGATGCTGCTGTGGGCGGCGCTGCTGCTGGGTTACGGGTTTTATTTGCTGCGCCATACCCGTCACTGGGCGGCGATGGCCTTTGGGGCGGCGTTTGCGGTGCTGGGGGCGTCCCAGCTGGTCGGCTTGGCAAGTGGCGGGCGGGATGCCTGGGCGCCGCTGGCGCACCTGGGGGGAGCGCCGCAACATCATGGCCTGGTGTTCACCCGCGTCAAGACTGTGGACCAGCTCGATGCTGCGTTGGTGGCGAACGCGGGCAAGACCGTGATGCTCGATTTTTATGCGGACTGGTGCGTGTCGTGCATCGAGATGGAAAAGTTTACCTTCGTCGATCCGGCGGTGCAGCAGAAGCTGGCCGATACCGTGTTGCTGCAGGTCGATGTGACGGCCAATGATGCGGATGACAAGGCGATGCTCAAGCGCTTCGGGCTGTTCGGGCCGCCGGGGATCATCCTGTTCGACGGGCAGGGGAGGGAGATTGCGGATAGCCGGGTGATTGGCTTCCAGAATGCGGAGAAGTTCCTGGGGTCGTTGCAGCGGTTGGCGCCGTAACGCGGGGGGCGGTTGGCCGCGTGGACGGCGGAGCCGTCCACGCTACATCAATGTGATCGGAGAATCACACAATCATGCAATTACGCGTTGGCGCGCTGACCGTGATGACCACGGTGGCCGTGATGGCGCGGGCCTTTACGGTGCTGGGCCTGCGCATCGAAGGTCTTGCGCTGTTCAGGCGTCAGCTGGGCGTAGAACGTGTTCAGCGAGGCCAGGCGCTGCTCCATGCGGGCGGTGCGCTGCTTCTGCATATCGATCCCTTTCTGCATGCGCTGCGGCGCGCTCAGGGCGGCCCAGGCGGCGCGGTCCGGACGGGCGGCACGCTCACCTTTCTTTTGCGGCGCCTGGCTGGCGACAAACGCATCCCAGGCCGGCTGCTGCTGTGCATTGAGCTTGAGTGAATCGCGCAGCTTGGCCTGGCGTTCGGCGCGGTGTTGTTCCATCCTGGCGCGGCGCTCGCCGGCCTTGGCCTGCCACTCGGCCTTCTTGGCCAGGCGCTGCTCGGCCGTCAAGGCCGGACGGGTTTCAGGGGCAGCGGTCTGGGCCTGGGCGCCAATGGTGGCGCCGAACAGGCCGGCGGCGGTGAAGGCGATCACGAGGTTTTTGCGGAGGGTATTCATGGTTCTTCCTTTTGTGAGAGTCTGGTTGACGTGCATCCGAAACACTCGCTGCACAGTTCCCATCTTGCGGACAATACGTAACCATAGGGTTTCCCGTGTCGCGCACATTGTATCAATATGTTTCGGGCCGATTGGCTTATACACAGCGATACAAAATGCTTTTCCGGCCTTGTCATAAACTCGGATAATTGAGGTTATGGACAATCCCTCTACAATTCTGATCGTCGATGACGACCGCGACATCCGGACCCTGCTGGCCGACTACCTCGAGTCGAACGGCTACCGGACGCAGGCCGCCGCCGACGGCAATGCGATGTGGAAGGCGCTCGAAGAAACGCGTCCCGACCTGATCGTGCTCGACCTGAACATGCCCGGCGACGACGGGCTGACCCTGTGCCGCAAGCTGCGCGCCACCTCGACCCTGCCGGTGATCATGCTGACCGCCCGCAACGAACCGCTGGACCGCATCCTCGGCCTCGAGATGGGCGCCGACGACTACCTGCCCAAGCCCTTCGAGCCGCGCGAACTGCTGGCGCGCATCCGCAGCGTGCTGCGCCGCTCGCACGCCATGCCGTCCAACACGCCATCCGAGAACGTGCAGCAGATGCGCTTCTCGGGCTGGACCCTCGATCTCACCGCGCGCCACCTGCTCAACCCGGACGGCATCGTGATCATGCTGTCGGGCGCCGAGTTCCGCCTGCTGCGCGTGTTCCTCGAGCACCCGAACCGCGTGCTCAACCGCGACCAGCTGCTCAACCTCACGCAAGGCCGCGACGCCGACCCGTTCGACCGCTCGATCGACATCCAGATCAGCCGCCTGCGCCAGAAACTGGGCGAAGACGCGCGCATGCCGCAGATCATCAAGACCGTGCGCAACGGCGGCTATGTGCTGGCCGGCCAGGTGGCGGTGGAGCCGGCGGCGTGAAGGATTTCTTCGGGTCGATGACCGGCCGCGTGTTCCTGACCTTGCTGCTGGGGGTGTGGATCTCGGCCGCGCTCACGCAGTTGACGGCCGATTACCAGCGCTGGCGCGAATGGGAAGGCCAGCGCGAGCAGCACTTGCTGGAACGCGCCGAGCAGCTCACCATGGCCACCGAGATCGTGCCTGCCTCGGCGCGCTCGATCTACCTCGAGGTGGCCAACCGCCCGGGACTGGTGCTCGAAGTGGCCGACACGCCACCGGCCGCCGCTCCTGCGACGCCGTTCGCCCGGGCCTTGGCGGCGCGCCTGGGCAAGGGCTACAAGGTCGAATCGGTCACCGGGCGGCCGACGGCCTGCAACACCACCCAGCGCCTGCCGATGATGTATGGCCTGCTCAGCACGGCGTACCGCGGCCCCTGCGAATCGCTCAATGTGCATCTGCGCGACGGCGCCGAGCTGCGTCTGTCGGTGCTGCCGCCACGTGGGCCATTGCCAGGCGACCTTGACCTGCGGGCACTGGTCGCCCTGTTCATGATCAGCATCGCTGCGCTGGCCTACCTGGTGGCGCGCATGACGACCCGTCCGTTCAAGCAGCTGGCGCAGGCCGCGCAAGACCTGGGCCAGGACATCAACCGCCCGCCGCTCGACCTGACCGGCGCCAGCGAGATCCGCCAGGCCAGCGCCGCCTTCAATGCGATGCAGGCGCGCATCCGCCAGTACATCTTCCAGCGCACGCAGATGCTGGCCGCGATCACCCACGACCTGCAGACACCGCTCACGCGCATGCGCCTGCGGCTCGAAAAAGTGTCCGACACCGAGCTGCAGGAGCGCCTGATCGGCGACCTGTCGGCGATGCAGGAAATGGTGCGCGAAGGCCTGGTGCTGGCACGCAGCATGGACACCACCGAAACGATGCAGATGCTCGACCTCGATTCGCTGCTCGGCTCGGTCGTCGACGATGCCAGCGACGCCGGCCAGGAAGTCACGCTCGAAGGAAAAGCCTCGATGGCGGTACTCGGCCGGCCGCTCGACCTGCGCCGCTGCCTGGTGAACCTGATCGACAACGCGGTCAAGTACGGCCACGATGCACGGGTCTGCGTCGACCGCATCAACGGCACGGCGCGCATTCGCATCCGCGACAGCGGACCGGGCATCCCGCGCAGCGAACTGGGACGGGTATTCGATCCGTTCTACCGGGTCGAAACCTCGCGCTCGCGCGAGTCGGGCGGCACCGGCCTGGGGCTGACGATCGCGCGTAACGTGACCGAGCAGCATGGCGGCAGCATCAGCCTGGCCAACCATCCGGAAGGCGGGCTCGAAGTGACCCTGATGCTGCCGGCCTACTACCCCAACAAGTAGTCGAATAAATAAGCAGTACATAAACCGGTAATAACAATGTGGGACAATGCGGCGCCCCTCTACCGGGGGCGCTGGCAAGCCACCACGATCAATGATGGAGTCGCCGGAAACTGGCGGCAAGGGACAAGCATGAACAAGAAGAATGTCGGCGTCATCGCCGGAATCGCGGCGCTGGTCGTGGCTGGCGGTTGGTATCTGAACCAGGGCAACGATGCCAAGGCCGAAGGCCCGGGCGGACCAGGCGGCGCGGGCGGCCCGCCGCCGGTCACCGTCAATGTGATCTCGCCCGAGCGGCGCGACGTCGGCGTCGAGCTGTTCGCCAACGGTACCGTGACCCCGGTGAAAACCGTCAACCTGCATCCGCAAACCGTGACCACGATCCGCGAGGTGCATATCCGCGAAGGCCAGTTCGTCAAGCAAGGCCAGCTGATGTTCTCGCTCGACGACCGCGCCGACCTGGCCAATGTGGCGCGCGCCGAAGCGCAGGTGGCGCGCGATTCGGCCACCCTGGCCGACCTCGAACGCCAATACAAACGCAGCCAGGAACTGGTGGCGCAGAATTTCCTGGCCCAGAGCGCCCTCGATTCGCTGCTCAGCCAGGTGGAAGCCCAGCGCGCACTGGTGCAGTCGAACCAGGCCGCGGCCCGCGCCACGCAAGTGAGCGCCAGCTACACCACGATCCGGGCGCCGATGTCGGGCCGGGTCGGCGCCATCGACGTCCATCCGGGCGCCCTGGTGCAGATGAGCACCTCGCTCACCACCGTCACCCAGCTCGATCCGATCCACGTGTCGTTCACGCTGCCCGAATCAACGCTCGGCTCGCTGCTGGCGGCCCAGAAACGCGGCAATGTCGAGGTGCGGGTCAACCCCGGTAGTGGCAAGATTGATGCCGAGCAGGTGGCTGGCCGCCTGAGCTTCATCGACAATGCGGTCGATCCACAGGCCGGCACCATCCGCGTCAAGGGCGAGTTCAGCAACGCCGACACCTCCTTGTGGCCGGGCCAGTATGTGACCGCTAACGTAGTGGTGCAAACCCTGAGAAATGCGGTGGTGATCCCGCAGACCGCCATCATCACGGCGACCAACGGCACCTTCGTGTATGTGCTGGGTGAAGGCAACTCGGCGCGCCAGGTGCCGGTGCAGCGCGTGTACGCGTTCGGCGACCGCGCCGCGGTCACCGGCCTCAAGGGCGACGAGCAGGTCATCACCGAAGGCAAGCAGAACCTGCGTCCGGGCGGCAAGGTGCGCCTGGCCGGGCAGGGCGCCAAACCGGCGCCGGCGCCGGCTGCCAAAGAGGGCGAGCAGGCATGAATCTGTCCGAACTGTGTATCCGCCGTCCGGTGATGGTGGTGCTGCTGTCGCTCAGCCTGGTGCTGGTCGGCATCCTGTCGTATATGCAGATCCCGGTCGCCGCGCTGCCCAGCTATAACACGCCGGTCATCAACGTCTCGGCCAACCTGCCCGGCGCCAGTCCGGAAACGATGGCGTCCTCGGTCGCGCTGCCGCTCGAGAAGCAGTTCTCGACCATCGCCGGCATCAAGCTGATCACCTCGAGCAATACCCAGGGCGACACCAATATCACGCTCGAATTCGACAACGATATCGACGTCGACAAGGCGGCGGTGGATGTCCAGGCCGCGCTGCTGGTAGCCCAGCGCCGGCTGCCGCTCGAGATGACCGAACTGCCGGCCTACCGCAAGGTGAATCCGGCCGACGCCCCGATCCTGTTCATGCACCTGACCTCGCCGTCGATGGACTTGTCGGAGCTGAACGATTACGCCGAAAACCTGATCTCGCCGGCGATCTCGACCGTGCAAGGCGTGTCGCAGGTGTCGATCAACGGCGGCAAGCGGTTTGCCGTGCGCGTGCGCGCCCGTTCCGACCTCATGAACGCGCGCAATATCTCGATGGACGAGCTGGCGGCCGCCCTGCGCGCCGCCAATTCCAATACCCCGCTCGGCATCCTCGACGGCCCGACCCAGGCGCTGACCATCCAGGGCGGCGGCCAGCTGATGCGGGCGGCCGACTTCGCCAACCTGATCATCGCCACCCGCGACGGCCTGCCGGTACGCCTGCGCGACATCGCCGAGGTGCAGGACAGCTACCAGTCGGTCAAGGCCATGGGCAGCCTCAATGGCGAGCGCTCGATCTCGCTGATGGTGCAGCGCCAGCCGAACGCGAATACGGTGCAGGTGGTCGACGCGGTGCGCGCGCTGATCCCGCGCTTCGAAGGGCAGCTGCCGGCCTCGATCAAGATCGAACTGGTCAACGACCGCTCGCTGTCGATCCGCGAAGCGATCCACGACGTGAATTTGACGCTGGCCGGCACCGTGCTGCTTGTGATCCTGGTGATCTTTTTGTTCCTGCACCGCGCGGCGGCGACCTTCATCCCGGCGGTGACGGTGCCGATCTCGCTGCTGGGCGCGCTGTCGCTGCTTTACTGGTTCGGCTACAGCCTGGATAACATCTCGCTGCTCGGCATCACATTGGCGGTCGGCCTGGTGGTCGACGATGCGATCGTGGTGCTCGAGAATATCGTGCGCCATATGGAGATGGGCAAGAAGCCGATGGCCGCCGCCCTGATCGGCGCGCGCGAAGTGGGCTTTACCATCATCTCGATCTCGATCTCGCTGGTGGCGGTGTTCATTCCGATCTTCTTCATGCCGGGCGTGATCGGCCTGCTGTTCCGCGAATTCGCGGTCGTCGTCGGCCTGGCGGTGTTGGTATCGGCCCTGGTCTCGCTGACCCTGGTGCCGATGCTGTGCTCGCGCCTGCTCAAGGATGGCGGCCACGTCGAGGCGAAAGACATGTCCTGGATCGGCCGCCGTTTCGAGGCCGGCTTCACAAGATTACGTAACGGCTATGGTCGTACCCTGGACCTGGCGCTGCGCTTCCGCTTCGTGGTGCTGATGCTGGCGCTGGGCACCTTCGTGCTCACCGGCCTGCTGTACACCACCATGCCCAAGGGTTTCTTCCCTGAAGAAGACATCGGCCAGATCCGGGTGATGGTCGAAGCCTCGGAAGACACGTCGTCGATGGCGCTGGCCGAGCTGCAGGGCAAGGTGGTCGACATCATCCGCGCCAACCCCTATGTCAAGGACACCACCTCGTTCAGCGGCGGCGGCAATGTCGGCCGCATGTTCCTGGTGCTGAAGGACCGCGGCGAACGGCCACCGATGGACCTGGTGATCGACGACCTTCGCAAGGCTACCCGCGCCGTGCCCGGCGTGCAGGTGTTCCTGTCGGCCCAGCAGAACCTGCAGCTGGGCGGGCGCCAGAGCAAGGCGCGCTACCAGTACACCTTGCAGAGCGTGTCTGGCGGCGAGATCAATGGCTGGGCCGAGCAATTCCTGGAAGGCATGCGCCAGGATGAACGATTCCGCGACGTCAACAGCGATTCGCAGAACAAGGCGTTGCAGGCCACGGTCGACATCGACCGCGACAAGGCGGCGCTGCTCGGCGTGACGATGAACGATATCCGCACCGTGATGTACGCCTCGTTCGGTGAGCGCCAGGTATCGACCATCTATTCGACCGCCGCCAGCTATTACGTGATCCTGGAAGCGGCCGCGAGCGACCGCTACTATGACGAAGCGCTGTCGCGGGTCTCGGTGCGCAGCAAGAGCGGCGAACTGGTGAAACTGTCGAGCATCGCCAGCGTGCGCCGCACGGTGGGCCCGCTGCAGGTGAACCACCAAGGCCAGTTGCAGGCGATTACCCTGTCATTCAACCTGGCGCCCGGCGTGCCACTGGGCGACGCCACCGCCGCCATCGACGACATGGGCCGCGCCATGAAGCTGCCGGCCTCGGTGATCGCAACCTATGGCGGCGATGCGGCCGTGTTCCAGGACACCCAATCGAGCCAGCTGATCCTGATCATCACGGCGATCGGCGTCATCTATGTGCTGCTCGGTGTGCTGTACGAGAGCTATATCCACCCATTGACCATCCTGGCCGGCCTGCCGTCGGCCGCCGTGGGCGCCCTGCTCACCCTGTGGATCTTCGACAAGGACCTGACCCTGATCGCCATGATCGGGATCCTGATGCTGATCGGTATCGTCAAGAAGAACGCGATCATGATGATCGACTTCGCGCTCGACGCCCAGCGCAACCTGGGCATGAGCCCGCAAGAGGCGATCCGCGAGGCCTGCATCCTGCGCTTCCGGCCGATCCTGATGACGACCCTGGCGGCGCTGATGGGCGCGCTGCCGATCGCGCTGGGCATCGGCGCCGGCGCCGAGCTGCGCCAGCCGCTGGGCCTGGCGGTGTGCGGCGGCCTGATCTTCTCGCAGGTGATTACCCTGTACATCACCCCGGTCATTTACCTGTACCTGGACCGCTACAGCGGCACCGGTCCGATGACCGACGAGCAGATCGCCAAGGCCGACCAGAACACCCCGGTGCATCCTGCCCACCCGGCGCCGGTGCACCCGGCCTGAGCCGGGGAGCACCGGTAGCGAGCCCGCCGGCCGCCAGTGACGGAGCGAACTGTTCCGATACTGGCGGCCGGAAACATTTGGTAACAACGATCAATGGGCCGAACAGCGTGGTCGGGCTGCTAGCGTGATGCGGTTGCGCCGCAAAAAGGTTAGACTGCGGCTCTCTGCCGTTTTTTTAGACGTAGCTTCCAGGAAATCGATCCATCTTGCGTGACCATTCCCACACCTACGACCAGGACAGTGAAGTATGTTCTCACTGCGGGCAGCCCTTGCCGCCTTCCGGGCCGCGCTACGGGCTGGGGAGGACCTATGGTCGCAAGGGCCCGAGCCGCTTCGGCGTGGGCGGCACGATCGCGGTCCACTTGCTGCTGGTGCTACTGTGGTTTTATGAGCCGAAGGAGCCGGAGCAGCGCACCGCGCGTCCGGCCTCCGAGGAGCAGGGCGACAGCCAGGTGGTGTATGTAGCGCCGCTGGCGGAAACCTCACCCAACGAAGCGGCTCCGCGGCCGACGCCGCGGCCGTTGCCGGCGCCGCCGGTCCCGCGCGTGACCCAGGAGCGCATCCTGGTCGAGCGCCTTCCCGATACGATCACGATTCCCGACGAGCGTCCCACGCCGCCGGCCCCGCCGCAACCGCAGCGCCAGCAGCCGCCGACCGAAGTCCCGCCCGATATGGACATGGCGGCCTACGTGAAGGCCCAGCGCGAGCGCCGCGGCGCCCCGACCGGCAGCGAAGTCCAGGCCCAGGAAAGCGACGCCGCGCGCGGCACCCGCAACGCGCTGGCGAACATCGCCGCCATCAATGGCCGCGGCACCGACGACAGCAACGAGACCGGCGGCATCTTCTCGGTCACGAACAAGACCTTCAATACGATGGACCTGAAGTTCCGCGGCTGGAACCCGAGCTTCAAGCGGCGCTGGCTGACGGCGGTGACGGTGGAGCAGGGCAGCGAGCGCGATATCGAGACCGCGGTGATCAAGAAGATGATCGAGCTGATCCGGCGCGAGAAGAAGGGCGATTTCGAGTGGGATTCGCACCGCCTGGGGCGGGTGGTCAAGCTCAGTGCAAGGCCGCAGGATACCGATCAACTGGTGGAATTCCTGTACAAGGAGATGTTCCCGGATTATCGGCCGATTCCAGGGCGGTGAGGCGTGAACAAAAAACCGTGCCTCGGCACGGTTTTCATGAGCGTGGTGCGCCTAGCCCACCTTCAGTTTGCGCGCAATATCGAGCGCAAAATAGGTCAGCACACCGTCGGCGCCGGCGCGCTTGAACGCCATCATCGATTCCATCATGACCTTGTCATGATCGAGCCAGCCATTCAGTGCCGCCGCCTTGAGCATCGCGTACTCGCCACTGACCTGGTAGGCAAAGGTCGGCACCTTGAACTCGTCTTTCACACGGCGCACGATGTCCAGGTAGGGCATGCCCGGCTTGACCATCACCATGTCGGCGCCTTCAGCCAGGTCGAGCGCCACTTCGCGCAGCGCCTCGTCGCTATTGGCCGGGTCCATCTGGTAAGTGTTCTTGTCCGCCTTGCCCAGGTTGGCCGACGAACCGACCGCGTCGCGGAACGGGCCGTAGAAGCTTGAGGCATACTTGGCCGAATACGCCATGATGCGGGTATGGATATGTCCCTGCGCCTCGAAAGCATTGCGGATCGCGCCGATGCGACCGTCCATCATGTCCGACGGCGCCACGATGTCGACACCGGCGTCGGCGTGCGTAAGCGCCTGCTTGACCAGCATCTCGATCGTCTTTTCATTGACGATGTAGCCGTTCTCGTCCGGCAGGCCGTCCTGGCCGTGGGTGGTATACGGATCGAGCGCCACGTCGGTGATCACGCCCAGTTCAGGGAAGTTCTTCTTCAGCTCACGCACCACGCGCGGCACCAGCCCATCCGGGTTGGTCGCCTCGATGCCGTCATAGGTCTTGACCGACTGGTCGACCAGCGGGAACAAGGCCATCGCCGGGATACCCAGCTGCACGCATTCTTCGGCGACCTTGAGCAGCAGGTCGAGCGAGACGCGTTCGACGCCCGGCATCGACGCCACTTGCTGGCGCTGGTTCTGCCCCTCGAGCACGAAGACCGGATAGATCAGGTCGGCCGAGGTGATGGTGTTTTCGCGCATCATGGCGCGCGAGAACGGGTCGCGCCGCATGCGGCGCGGACGGGCCGCAGGATAGGCGGAGGTGAGAATGGTCATCTTGAACGTCCTTGCAAAATCAGGCGGCAGGATTATCGTCGTCCGCCGACGGCGCAGCACTTTCTTCGTTGCCGGTGTCTTCTTCTGGTTCTTCGTCGTCACCGCCGGTCAAGCCGGCCAGTTCCAGGATCTTGGCGTCCGCCTCGTCGATGCCGATACGCTTGAGCGCCGAGAACAGCTGCACCGTGAACGGGAAGCCAATGCCGTCTTCATCCACGTAACTATCGAGCACGGCGCGCGCTTCGCGCAGGGCATTGGTCGATTCGTTGCGGTTGAGCTTATCGGCCTTGGTCAGGATGCAGTGGATCGGTTTGCCGGTCGGGGCGAACCATTCCAGCATCTGCACATCGAGCTCGGTGAACGGACGGCGCGAATCCATGATCAGGATCAGCGCGGCCAGCTGGTCGCGGCGCTGGACGTAGTCGCCCAGCAGCTTTTGCCAGTGCAGCTTGGCGGTGCCCGACACTTCGGCATAGCCATAGCCCGGCAAGTCGACCAGCAGCGCTTCGATCTCGTCGACGCGCACGGCGTCCTTGCGGTGCTGGCCCACATGGGCGCCGCCGATCGAGAAGTAGTTGATGTGCTGGGTACGACCGGGCGTCTTGGAAGCGAAAGCCAGACCCTTTTGATTGGTCAGGATATTGATCGCTGTGGATTTGCCGGCGTTCGAGCGCCCGGCGAAGGCGATTTCCGGTACTTGCGTGTCGGGTAAATCGCGCAACTGGTTAACGGTCGTGAAGAACCGGGCTTGCCATAATCTGGACATTGGGGAGAGGGATAAGAGGCTACGAAATGGCGTTTGGGAAACAAAGCTATTGTACAATAAGGGGTTGATTGCTGCTCCGCCGCTGGCGGTCACGATCGAGAGGCGCTGCTGAACTTTTCAACGTTGACTTTTTCAAGGTGCGTTTATGAATCGCTTGTCGTCCCCCCTGCTCAATACACTGTTGCTTACTGCACTCACTGTGTTTGGGGGATTACCGGCGGCGATGGCGGCGTCCGCCGCAACCGCGCCAGCGGTCAAAGCCGATCCAGCCAAGGGCGGCGTGCTGTACGAAAACGGCGATCCTGCACGCGGCCTGCCGTCCTGCCTGTCTTGCCACGGTGCTGCTGGCAATTCGTCGATCGCGATCAATCCCAAGTTGTCCGGCCAGTTTGCCATGTATACGCACAAGCAGTTGGTCGATTTCACGACCGTGCATCGCCAGCAGCCGATCATGACGACCTATGCCAAGATGCTGACGGCGCAGGAAAAAAAGGATATCTCGGCCTGGCTGGCGACCCAGGTGCACAAGCCTGGCGCGGCAAAGAATAAGGACACCGTCGAACTGGGTCGCAAGATCTATCGCGGCGGTATCGCAGAGAAGGGTGTGGCGGCCTGCGCCAGCTGTCATGGCGCCACCGCCAATGGCATCCCGGCGCAATACCCGCGCCTGGCCGGCCAGCACCAGGATTACACCACTGCCCAGCTCGAGGCATTCAAGACCGGCACGCGCGCCAACAGCCCGCAGATGACGGTGCTGTCGCAGCGCATGTCGCCCGAAGAGATGCGCGCTGTGGCCGACTATATCGCCGGCCTGCGCTAACGTCCCTGTCAGCGCAAGGCATGAGCATGAGATGAACGGGAGGAGGGCGGCAGCGTCGAGCTGGCGCCCTTTTTTCCAGCCCCCGCGCAAGAAGAAAGTTGTAGGTTATGAGCACCACCGGAATTGAATTGAATACCCGCCGCCGCTGGCTGGCCGAGGCGGTCGAGCTGATCTCGTCGATGCGTTTCGCGATCAGCCTGCTCACCATCATCTCGATCGCCTCCGTCATTGGCACCGTGCTCAAGCAGAACGAGCCGATGCCCAATTACGTGAACCAGTTCGGGCCGTTCTGGTTCGAGATCTTCGGCAAGCTCGGCCTGTACAACGTGTACTCGAGCTGGTGGTTCCTGGTGATCCTGGTGGTGCTGATCGTCTCCACCTCGCTGTGCGTGGTGCGCAACACGCCGAAAATGATGCGCGATATGCGCAGCTGGCGCGAAAACGTGCGGGTCGAGTCGCTGCGCAACTTCCACCACAAGGCCATATGGCAGGCGCCGCTGTCGCGCGCCGCATTGGCCGAGCAGAGCGCGTTGCGCCTGCGCCACGCCGGCTATGCCACCAAAATCGTCGAAAAAGACCAGGCCATCCTGGTCTCGGCCAAGAAGGGCGCCGGCAACAAGTTCGGCTATATCTTCGCCCACAGCTCGATCATCGTGATCCTGCTTGGCGGCATGCTGGACTCCGAACTCCCGGTGCGCGCGCAACAGTGGTTCTTCGGCAAGACGCCTTTCACCGGCAGCGGCGTGATCGCCGAGATTCCGGCCCAGCACCGCCTGGGCACGGGCAACCCTAGCTTCCGCGGCAATACCGCGATCGCCGAGGGTCAGACCAGCCATACCGCGATCCTGAATCAACCGTCCGGCGTGCTGGTGCAGGAACTGCCGTTCGGGATCGAGCTCAAGAAATTCCACATCGAGTTCTATTCGACCGGCATGCCCAAGCTGTTCGCCAGCGATGTCGTGGTGCACGACCTGGAAAATGGCCACAAGTTCGAATCGACCATCAAGGTCAACCACCCGCTGATCTACAAGGGCATCGCCGTCTACCAGTCGAGCTTTGACGATGGCGGCAGCAAGCTCAAATTGACCGGCTTCCCGATGACGGGTGCGGGCGCCACCAGCTTCCCGATCGAGGGCGTGGTCAACGGTGAAACCGAGCTGAAATTTGGCAAGGACACCTATTCGGTCGAGTGGTCGGGCTTCCGTCCCTTCAACGTCGAGAACATCGCCCAGGGCAACGATGCGCGCGCGGTGAGCAAGAACACCGGCTTCAATGCCCAATTGTCGGCCACGCTGGGCAAGGCGTCGGGCGCGGCGGCCGACCTGGATGCCGACAAGGACCTGAAAAACGTCGGCCCCAGCGTGCAATACAAGCTGCGCGACCATACCGGCCAGGCGCGCGAGTACATGAACTACATGCAGCCGCTGACCCTGGAGGGTACCCAGGTCTACCTGGCCGGCGTGCGCTCGAACCCGTCCGAGAATTTCAGCTTCCTGCGTATCCCGGTCGATGAGCGCCACGGCGTGGGCGACTGGATGCGCCTGCGCGCGGCCTTGTCCGATCCGGCCTTGCGCGCCGAGGCCGCTGCCCGCTATGCCGGCCGCGCCCTGGGTGCACAGCAGGGCGAGGGCGGCGCGCTGGCCGGCCAGTTGCAGGATTCGGCGGCGCGCACGCTCGATATCTTCTCTGGCAGCAATGGCCGCGGCGGTTTCATCGGGGTGGCGCGCTTCCTTGAACAGATTCCCCAGGCCGAGCAGGAGAAGGCCGCCGGGATCTTCATGAAGATGCTCAACGGCGCCTTGTGGGAGTTGTGGCAGGTGGCGCGCGAAAAGAATGGCGATGCCGCAGCCGAGCCGCTCGAGGCAAACGGGCGCTTCCTGCAACTGGCGACCAATGCCTTGTCGGACAGTTTCCTGTACGGCGCGCCGGTGTATTTGCAGCTGGACGAATTCGTTGAAGTAAAAGCATCGGTACTTCAGATGACTCGCTCGCCAGGCAAGAATGTGGTCTACTTCGGCTGCCTGCTACTGACCCTGGGCGTGTTCGCGATGTTTTATATCCGCGAGCGGCGCGTCTGGATCTGGGTTCGTGACGTAGATGGTGGTGCCGAGGCCCTGATGGCGATGAGCACCCAGCGCAAGACGCTCGATTTCGAGCGCGAATACGAAGACTTGTCAGTCAAGCTGCCGCAACCGGCGTAAGCGGGCGACGATCTGGAGGAAATGATGGAATTGTCTCAAACCAAAACCGGCGCTGCGGCGCGCTCGACTGACAAATACCAGGAAAAGGTCGGCTACTTCCGGCGCCTGACCGTGGGTGACTGGTTGTATGCCCTGGCCCTGTGCGCCGCGGCCCTGTATGCGCAGGTGCAGTACGGCCACTTCATGGACATCTACGAAGAAGCGATCCTGATCTGTAGCGCGCCGGTATTCGCGGCGCTGGGCTGGTACTGGAAGCCGATGCGCTGGCTGGTGCCGCTGGTCGGCGTGGTCTCGCTGGCCGCGATCTCGATGTACGACGGCAACCTGGCGGCGGCCGAGCAGAAGTTCTTCCTGAAATACATGCTGTCGAGCGGCTCGGCCATTCTGTGGATGAGCGCGCTGTTCATGTTCTCGACCGTGTTCTACTGGGTCGGCCTGTTCAGCCGCGGCAAGTTCGGCGGCGGCGTCGGCGCCAACCTGTGCTGGGCCGCCGTCGTGATCGGCTCGGTCGGCATGATGGTGCGCTGGTACGAGAGCTACCTGATCGGGCCGGACGTCGGCCACATCCCGGTGTCGAACTTGTATGAGGTGTTCATCCTGTTCGCGATCATCACCGCGCTGTTCCACCTGTACTACGAAGAACACTATGCTACCCGCCAGCTGGGCCCGTTCGTGATGCTGATCATCGCGGCCGCCGTCGCCTTCCTGCTGTGGTACACGGTGTCGCGCGACGCCGCCCAGATCCAGCCGCTGGTGCCTGCGCTGCAGAGCTGGTGGATGAAGATCCACGTGCCGGCCAACTTCATCGGCTACGGCACCTTCGCCCTGGCCGCGATGGTGGCCAGCGCCTACCTGCTCAAGTCGCACGGCATCCTGGCCGACCGCCTGCCGTCGTTCGAGGTGCTCGACGACGTGATGTACAAGTCGATCTCGGTCGGCTTCGCCTTCTTCACCGTCGCCACCATCCTGGGCGCGCTGTGGGCGGCCGAGGCATGGGGCGGCTACTGGTCGTGGGATCCGAAAGAAACCTGGGCCCTGATCGTCTGGCTCAACTACGCGGCCTGGCTGCACATGCGCCTGATGACCGGCCTGCGCGGCCGTGTGGCGGCGTGGTGGGCGCTGGTGGGCTTGCTGGTGACCACGTTTGCCTTCCTGGGCGTGAATATGTTCCTGTCGGGCTTGCACTCGTACGGCGAGCTGTAAGTGTCCCTAACGCTGGCTTAAGGGAACTTGGTGTAATGTAAGCACACCACAGTTCCCGAGGCCAGCCATGCTGTTCAAACGAAATCCGAACGGGATCGATCTCCCGTTCTCGTCCGAGATCACACCGCAAAGCGTGTATGAAGGACGGCGTCAGTTCATCACCCGCATGGCAGCCACGGCGGCAGTCGGCAGCGGCGTGTGGGAGATGGCCAACCGCGAAGCCTTTGCCCAGAGCGCCGGCCAGAAACTGGCGGCGCGCCCCAATGTCGCCTTGTCGACCGACGAGAAGCAGACTCCGTTCAAGGACGCTGCCGGCTACAACAACTTCTACGAATTCGGCCTCGACAAGGGCGACCCGGCGGAGAACGCCCACACCCTGGTCACGCGTCCGTGGACCGTGCGCATCGAGGGGGAAGTCAAGAAGCCGCTCACGCTCGACATCGACGGGCTGCTCAAGCTGGCGCCGCTCGAAGAACGCATCTACCGCCTGCGCTGCGTCGAGGGCTGGTCGATGGTGATCCCGTGGGTCGGTTATTCGCTGTCCAACCTGCTCAAGCAGGTGGAACCGACCGGCAATGCAAAATTCGTCGAATTCACCACCCTGGCCGACCGCAAGCAGATGCCCGGCCTGCGCAGCGGTGTGCTCGACTGGCCGTACGTCGAGGGCTTGCGCATCGACGAAGCCATGCATCCGCTCACCCTGCTCACGATGGGCATGTACGGCCAGGTGCTGCCGAACCAGAACGGCGCACCGGTGCGCCTGATCGTGCCCTGGAAATACGGATTCAAGTCGGCCAAGTCGATCGTGCGCATCCGCCTGGTGTCGCGCCAGCCGCGCACCGCCTGGAACGATTCGGCGCCGCGCGAATACGGTTTCTATTCGAATGTGAACCCGAACGTCGACCACCCGCGCTGGTCGCAGGCGAGCGAACGCCGCATCGGCGAGACAGGGCTGTTCCAGCCGAAGAAGAAAACCCTGATGTTCAATGGCTACGACCAGGTCGCTTCCTTGTACACGGGCATGGACCTGAAGCGCTATTACTGATGGCGTTGCAGCTTTCGAACAAGCAGGTTGGCTGGGTCAAGGTCGCCGTCTTCGTGCTGGCGCTGTTGCCCTTCGCGCTTTTGGTGTGGGGAACGGCGACCGGCGCCTTCACCGATCCGCTGGCCGAAATCACAGGGACCAGCGGCGAGTGGGCTTTGTACTTCCTGTGCATCACGCTGGCGGTCACGCCGCTGCGCCGGCTCTCGGGCTGGAACTGGCTGGTGAAGTTGCGCCGCATGGTCGGGTTGTTCACCTTCTTTTATGCGTTCGTGCACTTCGTCGCCTTCCTCTGGTTCGACCATTTCTTCGACGTGGCGGCGATGCTGGCCGACGTGGTCAAACGGCCATTCATCCTGGTCGGTTTCATCGCGTTCGTTCTCCTGATCCCGCTGGCGGCGACGTCCACCAATGCGATGATCAAGCGCCTCGGCGGCAAGCGCTGGCAGTGGCTGCACCGGCTGATCTATGCGATCGGGCCGCTGGCGATCCTGCATTACTGGTGGATGAAAGAGGGCAAGAGCGACTTCGCGCAGCCGATCCTGTTCGGGGCCATCGTGGCCGCCTTGCTGGCGCTGCGCGTGTTCTGGCATTTCAGGCGCAAACCCCAGGCTGTGCGCGCGTAAAATCAAAAAGGCCCGCATCGCGCGGGCCTTTTGTTTATTTGATCATCGTCTCGAGCGCGAACACCTCGGCCGGCGTTTCGCGGCGCCGCACCAGGTGGGTGACATCGCCTTCGACAATCACCTCGGCCGCGCGGCCGCGGGTATTGTAGTTCGACGCCATCGTCATGCCATAGGCGCCGGCCGTCATGATGGCCAGCAGGTCGCCCGGCTCGAGCGCCAGCTCGCGCTCGCGCGCCAGCCAGTCGCCCGACTCGCACACCGGGCCGACGATATCCCACACCAGTTTCCCGCCATCGCGCGGCGCCACCGCCTGCACGCCCATCCAGGCCTGGTACAGGGTCGGCCGCATCAAGTCGTTCATGGCGGCGTCGACGATGCAGAAATTCTTCTCCGCGCCCGGTTTCAGGAACTCGGTCCTGGTCAGCAGCACGCCGGCATTGGCCACGATCGAGCGGCCCGGTTCGAAGATCACCTTGACCGCCTGGCCATCGTGCTTCTCGGCGCGCCAGGCGTCGATGCGCTTGAACAGGCGGCCAAGATAGTCGCCCACCGGCACCGGCGGCTTGTCGCCGGCCACGCCGTAGTCGACGCCGATGCCGCCACCGATGTCGAGGTGGTGCAGGTGGATGCCTTCGGCGTGCAGGGTGTCGATCAGTTCGATCAGTTTATCCAGCGCCTCGAGCAGCGGGGCGTCGTCGAGCAGCTGCGAGCCGATATGGCAATCGATGCCGACCACGTCCAGGTTGGGCAGGGCGGCTGCAGTCCTGTAGGTCTCCAGCGCATCGTCGAAGGCCACGCCGAACTTGTTGGCCTTGAGGCCGGTCGCGATATACGGGTGGGTCTTGGCGTCGACGTTCGGGTTCACGCGCAGCGAGACCGGGGCGCGCATGCCAAGCTTGCCGGCGACGTCATTCAGGCGATGCAGCTCGGGGATCGATTCGACGTTGAAGCACAGGATGCCTTTTTCAAGAGCCAGCTGCATCTCTTCGACAGTCTTGCCCACGCCCGAGAAGATGGTCTTGCCCGGATCGCCGCCGGCGGCGATCACGCGCAGCAGTTCACCGCCCGAGACGATGTCGAAGCCCGCCCCCTGGCGCGCCAGCAGGTCGAGCACGGCCAGGTTCGAGTTGGCCTTCATCGCGTAGCAGACCAGGGCGTCGCGGCCCTGGCAGGCATCGTGGTAGGCGCTGAAGTTCTCGAGCAGGGCGGCCTTCGAATAAACGTAGGTCGGCGTGCCGAATTGTTCCGCGATGGCGGACAGCGAAACGTTTTCGGCGTGCAGGACGCCGTCTTTGTGCGAGAAATGTGGCATCAGCGGTGCGGTGCGGGTGTGGAAGTGTTGTTCGAAGGGACGGGCTGGAGCGGCTGTTCGACCGGCGCCGGCGCCGGCCTGTTTGGCAGCGTCGGCATGTACAGGTCACCGGTCTGGCCGCAGCCGGACAGGGCGCAGGCAAGCAAAACGGCGCCCGGGAGAAGCGCAAGAGAGGACTTCACGATTAGAATCACGGTTTGATTAGCGAATTTTGGAGTGTAGCATGACCGAAACCGAATTTTTGGACCTTGCCGACCTGACCCTCAAGCAGATCGAAGAAGCCTTCGATCGCCTGAATGACGAGGACGTGATCGACGTCGAATGCAAGCGTAGCGGCAACGTGCTGGAGATCGAGTTCATCGACAACGGCTCCAAGATCATCGTCAACAGCCAGGCGCCGTTGCAAGAGATGTGGGTGGCGGCGCGCTCGGGCGGGTACCACTACAAGCGCGTGGGCAGCGAGTGGCGCAATACGCGCGATGACAGCGAGTTCTTTGCGTCGCTGTCGAGGTATGCGGGCGAGCAGGGCGGAGCGACGGTGTCGCTGGTTTGAACAGATGCCGCATACCTGCGGCGTCATCATTTTTTATTACCTTAAAAACCGTCGTCCCCGCGAAGGCGGGGACCCAAGTCCTGAGCACTGCCACTACGCTTGATGTCAGTGGTGCGCTGGGAAACTTGGGTCCCCGCCTTCGCGGGGACGACGGTTTTAAGGCTAACGAAACTGCTTAGAACAACTCGTTCCTCACCGCATCACGTTCCTTCTGCTGCTCGGGCGCAGGTGGCGGCCCCACGTCGAGCGCCTCGACCCCACTGCCCGGCGGCGTCTCGGCATAGTAGTAATCCGCGCCATACTGCACCAGCCCGGCCGGGACTTCGCGTTCGACATTCGGCTCGCCCTTGAGCGCCTTCTGCATATAGCCGATCCAGATCGGCAGCGCCAGGCCGCCGCCGGTCTCGCGCGCGCCCAGGTTGCGCGGCTTGTCGTAGCCCATCCAGGCAATGCCCACCACCTTCGGCTGGTAGCCGGCGAACCAGGCGTCGATCGAATCGTTGGTGGTGCCGGTCTTGCCCGCCAGGTCGGTGCGCTTGAGCGCCATCGCCTTGGCTGCGGTGCCATGGCGCACCACGTCCTTGAGCATGCTGTCCATCAGGAAGGCGTTGCGGGCGTCGATCACGCGGTTCGCCTCGTCGCCCGAACGCGCCGGACGCGCCTCGGACAGCACCTTGCCGTCGCTGTCGGTGACCTTCGAGATCAGGTAGGGGCTGATGCGGTAGCCGCCGTTGGCGAACACCGCATAGGCGCCGGCCATCTGCAGCGGGGTGGTAGCGCCGGCGCCCAGCGCCAGCGTCAGGTAGGCCGGATTACGCTCAGGCTCGAAGCCGAAGCGGGCCGCGTATTCCTGGCCATAGCGCGCACCGATCTTGTTCAGGATGCGGATCGAGATCATGTTCTTCGACTGGGTCAGGCCGCGCCGCATGGTCATCGGGCCGTCGTACTTGTTGTCGTAGTTCTTCGGCTCCCAGGCCTGGCCGCCGGTCTGGCCGGCATCGAAGCTGATCGGGGCGTCGTTGACGATGGTCGCCGGCGACAGGCCGCGCTCGAGCGAGGCCGAATAGATGAACGGCTTGAACGAGGAACCCGGCTGGCGCCAGGCCTGCGTCACGTGGTTGAACTTGTTGCGGTTGAAGTCGAAGCCGCCGACCAGGGCGCGGATCGAACCGTCCTCGGTATTGGCCGCCACGAATGCCGATTCGACCTCGGGCATCTGGGTGATCAGCCATTTCGATTCGTCGTCCTGCATCACGCGGATCACGGCGCCGCGGCGCACGCGGCGATTCGGGGCCGCCTTGTCGGACAGCCAGGCGCGCGCGAAGGCCAGGCCCTGGCCCGTGATGGTGATGGTGTCGCCCGAGGCGATGGTCGCCTGCACCTGGGTGGCAGAGGCTTGCAGCACCACGGCAGCAATGATGTTGTCGCTGTCCGGATGCTCGGCCAGCTCGGCCTCGATCGCCTCGTCGGCTTCGCCTTTCGCGCCTGGAATCTCGATGAACGATTCCGGGCCGCGGTAGGGACGGCGCCGCTCGTAGTCCATCACGCCGCGGCGCAGGGCCAGGTAGGCGGCGTCCTGGTCGGCCTTGGTGATGGTGGTGAACACGTTCAGGCCGCGCGTATACGTGTCTTCCTTGAACTGCTCATACACCAGCTGGCGCGCCATCTCGGCCACGTACTCGGCATGCACGCCGAAGGCGGTGCTGTCGGTCTTGATCTTGAGCGGCTCTTGTTTGGCCTGGGCGAACTGGGCGTCGTTGATATAGCCGAGCTGGTGCATGCGCTGCAGGATGTACTGCTGGCGGGTGCGGGCGCGGGTCGGGTTGACCACCGGGTTGTAGGCCGACGGCGCCTTCGGCAGGCCGGCCAGCATGGCCGCTTCGGCCACGGTGATGTCGCGCAGGTCCTTGCCGAAATAAATCTGGGCCGCCGACTGGAAGCCGAAGGCGCGCTGGCCCAGGTAGATCTGGTTCATGTACAGCTCGAGGATCTGGTCCTTGCTCAGGTTCTTCTCGATCTTCCAGGCCAGCATGGCCTCGTAGGCCTTGCGCTTGAAGGTCTGCTCGGACGACAGGAAGAAATTACGCGCGACCTGCTGGGTGATGGTCGAGGCGCCCTGGCGCGCACCGCCGGTGGCGTTGCGGAAGGCGGCGCGCAGGATGCCCAGGTAATCGATACCGCTGTGCTCGTAGAAGCGGTCATCCTCGATCGACAGCACGGCCTTCTTCATGACGTCCGGGATGTCCTTGAAGTGGACCAGGGTGCGGCGCTCCTCGCCGAACTCGCCGATCAGGACGTTATCGGCCGTAAAGATACGCAGAGGCATCTTGGGCCGGTAATCGGTGATCGTGTCCAGCGCCGGCAGGTTGGGGTAGGCCATTGCCAGGGCGAACACGAGCACCAGCACGCCGATGGCGCCCAGGCCGAACAGGCCGGCAACGGCCAGCAACACCAGGCGTTTGGGGCTGAACTTCGAGGAAGAAGACGAGGCTGCTTGTTTCTCTTTCATGCTGACTTTCGCTTTGTTGATCCGCCTCATTATAAGGCAGCGGTTTGGTGCCCGATACTGGTCGGAGCTTAACTGAACCCAAGGGCAATATTGGCCTGGCAATGAAAACACCATAGTGTGGCGCGCACGCCCCGGAATGAAGTGTTCCAGTGCAGAAATTTCTTGTCCGTAGTCATCCTTTGTTGCTACGATCCTTGGCGGTGCTGCACGTAAGTACCGGATTTATAAAGAAAAGTTATAAGAAGTAAATAGCTGTTTTATTTACGACAACACCCGGTCTCGGGTTCTTCAAGCTCATTCTGTCGAAAAGACAGCCAAGGGAGTGTAGTGGTGATCAATCTGGGTGCCTTGTTCGGCAAAGCGAGTCCGCCAATGGTCGGGCTCGACATCAGCACGTCCGGCGTTCGCCTGGTCGAGTTGGCCGATGCCGGCAAGGGTATCGTGCGCCTGGAGCGCTACACCCTTGAAGCGCTGCCGCGCGGCGCCGTGGTGGACGGCAATATCGAGAACATGGACCAGGTCGCCGACGCGGTGCGCCGGGTCTGGAAGAAAAGCGGCACCCGTGCCCGCCACGTGGCGCTCGGCATGCCGCCTGCCGCCGTGATCACCAAGAAGATCATCCTGCCGGCCGGCTTGTCGGAAGACCAGCTCGAAGTGCAGGTCGAGTCCGAGGCCAGCCAGTATATCCCGTTCGCGCTCGATGAGGTCAGCCTCGACTTCGACGTGATCGGCGCGGCCCCCAATTCGATCGACGACATGGAAGTGATGCTGGCCGCCGCGCGCCGCGAAAAAGTCGAGGACCGGGTCGCGATCGCCGAAGCGGCCGGCCTGACGGCCACCGTGATGGACATCGAATCCTACGCCGCGCGCAGCGCGCTCGAACATGCGACCTTGCCCCGGCAAGACCAGATCGTGGCCCTGTTCCAGATCGGCGCCCACGCCACCCACGTCTCGGTGCTACTGAACGGCGAAGCCGTCTACGAGCGCGAGCAGCCGTTCGGCGGCAATACGCTGACCCAGGACATCGTGCGCGCCTACGGCATGGCCTTCGAGGAAGCCGAAACGCGCAAGAAGGCGGGCGACCTGCCCGAGAACTACCGCGCCGATATCCTGGCGCCCTTCCTCGAGAGCGCGGCGCTGGAAATCACGCGCGCCATCCAGTTCTTCTATACCTCGACCCCGTACACCCGGATCGACCAGCTGTACCTGGCCGGCGGCTGCGCGCTGCTGCCGGGCATCCTCGAGATCGTGGCCGGCCGCACCCGCCTGCCGGTGAGTCTCGCGGCGCCGTTCGAGGGCATGCAGCTTGGCGCCGGCGTGCGCGAGCACCAGCTGCGTCAGGACGGCCCGGCCTACCTGGTCGCCTGCGGCCTGGCGCTGCGGAGGTTCGGCTGATGATCCGGATTAACCTGCTGCCTCACCGCGAGGCCAAGCGCAAGCAGAAGCAGACCGCCTTCATCGCCCTGCTGGCGCTGGGCGGCCTGGTCGGCGCCGCCATCGTGCTGCTGGTCGGCGCCTATAACGCCAGCCAGATCTCGGTCCAGAACCAGCGCAACGAGGTACTGAAAAAAGCCAGTGCTGAACTGGACAAGCAGATCGGCGAGATCACCAACCTGAAAGAAGAAATCGCGGCCCTGCAGGCACGCCAGCAGGCGGTCGAGGATCTGCAGGGCGACCGCAACCAGCCGGTCCACCTGCTCGACGAGCTGGTGCGCCACACGCCGGACGGCGTGCACCTGAAGTCGGTCAAGCAGAGCGGCCAGCGCGTGATCCTGAACGGTAACGCCCAGTCGCAGGAAAGGGTGGCCGAACTGTTGCGCAACCTGACGGGCGGGTCGGAATGGCTGGAAAGCCCGGACCTGACCGAAGTACGCGCCGCTACCGTCACCCAGGGCAAGACCTCGCGCCAGGTGGTCGATTTCACGCTGGCGGTGTCGATCAAGCGTGCGCGCCCGGCTGATGCGCCTGAGGACGCCGTGGACGGCGACAAGCCCGCCAAGGCAGGCTCCAAGCGCGCGGCGGAGAAGTCATGAACATCGATATCAAAGACCTCGGCGCCCGGCTGGCCGCGCAGTTCCAGGATTTGCAGGGCCGCCAGCCCGGCCAGTGGCCGCTGGCGCCGCGCCTGTTGTGCGCGATCGGCGTGACCGTGCTGGTAGTCGGCCTGGGCTACTACTTTTATTGGAGCGACCAGTTCGCGGCCCAGGAGAGCGGCGCGCGCGAGGAAGTGAAACTGCGCGAGGAATACCAGATCAAGATGGCGCAGGCGATCAACCTCGAAGCGCTCAAGGCGCAGAAGGCGCAGGTCGACCTGTACGTGGTGCGCCTCGAGAAGCAGTTGCCGAGCAAGTCCGAGATGTACTCGCTGCTGTCGGACATCAACCAGTCGGGCGTCGGCCGCGGCCTGCAGTTCGAGCTGTTCAAGCCGGGCCAGGAAGTGGTGCGCGATTACTACGCCGAGCTGCCGATCGATATCAAGGTCAATGGCCGCTACCACGACATGGGGGCGTTCGCCGCCGACATGGCCAACCTGCCGCGCATCGTCACCCTCAACAACCTGACCCTGCAGGTCGCCAAGGACGGCAGCCTGGGGATGCAGGCAGTGGCCAAGACCTTCCGCTACCTCGACCAGGAAGAACTGGCGGCCCAGCGCGAAGCGCGCGCGGCCGAGAAGAAGAAGGGCGCCAAGGGCAAGGGATCGGCCAAATCCAAGGCCAAGAGCGGAGGCAAGAAATGATGCGCACGCGATGGATCGTGCCGATGCTGGCATGCGGCCTGCTGGCCGCCTGCGGCGACGGCGGCGTGGGCGAGACCCGGGCCTGGATGAAGCAGATCGAGAAGCAGACGGTGCCGAAGGTCAAGCCGCTGCCCGAACCGAAGACCTTCGAGCCATACGGCTACGACGCGCGCGAGGCGCCCGATCCTTTCGATCCGACCAAGCTGCTGGGCGAGATGGCGCGCATGGCGCAGGCCAGCGGCAATGCCAACCAGCCCGACCTGGAGCGCCCCAAGGAATTGCTGGAGAACTTCCCGCTCGACACGATGCGGATGGTGGGCACGATCGAGAAGGGCGGCGTCAAGTACGCGCTGCTGCAGATCGAGCGCACGCTGCACCGGGTACGGCCCGGGCAGAGGATAGGACAGAACTACGGCCGCATTACGCGCATCAGCGAAGGCGCCGTCGAGATCAGGGAGTCGATGCAGGACGCCACTGGCGACTGGGTGGAACGGATGGCCCACATCGAGCTGCAGCACCGCGCTGAAGCAAAATAAGGAGAGTAGTAAATGAGCCACAACGTCAAGATTCGCTTCAGCCCGCCGGCATGGCTGGCGCGCGCCGCGGCCGTACTCATGGTCATGCTGTGCGCCGGCCCCGCCCTGGCCCAGGGCAATGCGATCGAGTCGATCACGGCCAACCAGCAGGGCAGCAACGTGGTGATCAACGTGACCATGCGCGACACGCCTTCGCGTGCGCCGATCGGTTTCGCGATCACCAACCCGGCCCGCATCGCCCTCGACTTCGGCGCCACCGCCAACGCCACCGGCAAGTCGGTGCACGAGCTGAACCTGGGCGATGTGCGCAGCCTGAACGTGGTGCAGGCCAGCGAGCGCACCCGCCTGGTGCTGAACCTGGCGCGCGCCCTGAACTACGCCACCGCGATCGACGGCAAGTCGGTGATCGTGACGGTGGAAGGCACCGGCAGCGTGGCGCGCGCGCTCGACGCAGCCGGCCTGCCGGCCGCCAAGGCCGCTCCGGTGGTGGCCGCCGCAAGCGCCCGCCCGCAACTGCGCGACCTCGACTTCCGCCGCGGCGCCAATGGCGCCGGCCGGATCGTGGTCGACCTGCCCGCCAACCAGGTGGCGGTCGACGTGCGCCAGACCGCTAGCGGCGTGATCGTCGACTTCCGCGGCGCGCGCCTGCCCGAATCGCTGCGCCGGCGCCTGGACGTGACCGATTTCGGCACTCCCGTCACCCGGGTCTCGACCCTGGCCCAGGGCGACGACGTACGCATGACGGTCGAAGCGCAAGGCAACTGGGAGCAGTCGGTCTTCCAGAGCGATACCCAGCTGGTGGTCGAAGTGCGCAAGGTCGAGGAAGACCCGAACCGCAACAGCACCGGCTCGCGCGACAACCCGCAAAATTACCGCGGCGAGAAGCTCAGTTTCGATTTCCAGGACGTCGAGGTGCGCGCCGCGCTGCAGGCGGTGGCCGATATCTCGGGCCTGAATATCGTCGCCAGCGATTCCGTGACCGGCTCGCTGACCCTGCGCTTGAAGGATGTGCCATGGGACCAGGCGCTGGACGTGATCATGACCGCCAAGGGCCTGGACATGCGCAAGAACGGCACCGTGATCTGGATCGCGCCCAAGGAAGAACTGCTGACCAAGGAAAAGCTCGAGCTCGAGCAGCGCGCCCAGATCGCCGAACTTGAGCCGCTGCGCTCCGAGATCTTCCAGCTCAATTACCAGAAGGCGGAATCGTTCCGCAACGTGTTCGGCCTGGACGCGGGCGGCGCCACCTCCAGCGGCGACGCGGGCGGGCGCAATCGCGTGCTGTCCAAGCGCGGCAGCGCGATCATCGATCCGCGCACCAACCAGCTGTTCGTGACCGATATCGCGTCCAAGATCGAGGACATCCGCAAGCTGATCCAGAAGACCGACGTCGCCTCCAAGCAGGTGCTGATCGAGGCGCGCCTGGTCGAGGCCAATGACGGCTTCTCGCGCAACCTGGGCGCCAAGCTGGGCTTCGCCGACCTGCGCACCCTGCGCGGCGGCGACTCAGGCTGGCAGGTCAAGGGCAACGAGCGGGTCGCCATCGGCGGCAACCTGACCGGCGTCGGCCAGGTCACCGGCCAGACCCCGGACGAAGGCGACGGCTATACCAACACCACCATGGTCAACCTGCCGGCGGCCGGCATCGGCGGCATCCCGGCCTCGTCGCTGGCGTTCTCGCTGTTCTCGTCGGCCGCCAACCGCTTCCTGAACCTGGAACTGTCGGCGCTGGAAGCGGACGGCAAGGGCAAGATCATCTCGAGCCCGCGCGTGGTTACTGAAGACAAGCAGATCGCCGTGATCGAGCAGGGCGTCGAGCTGCCCTACGAACAGGCCACCAGCAGCGGCGCCACCTCGATCTCGTTCAAGAAAGCCAACCTGCGCCTGGAAGTGACGCCGCAGATCACCCCGGACGGCAATGTGGTGCTGGAGGTGGACGTCAACAAGGATTCGAAGGGCGAGGAAACCCGCGCCGGCTTCGCGATCAACACCCAGCACGTGAAAACCAAGGTGATGGTCGAAAACGGCGGCACCGTGGTGCTGGGCGGGATCTACCAGCAGACCGAACGCAATAACGTGACCAAGGTCCCGCTGCTGGGTGACGTGCCGCTGCTGGGCTACCTGTTCAAGACCACCGGCCGCGAAAGCACCAAGACCGAGCTGCTGGTCTTCATCACCCCCAAGATCGTGAACGAGAACGTGGCGGGCGCGCGCTGATTTTTCTGACCTCAACAACAATCGATAACAACAACGTCATCCCATGAATAACCAGCACATCAAGTACGGCAGCCTGGCGCTGCTCCTGGCCGCAACCCTCTCGGCCTGCGGCGGCGGCGGCGGCAATCCGGGCACCCCGACCGGCACCGGCGGCGGCGGTACCCCTCCGGTCACCCCGCCGGTGACGCCGGCCACCCCGACTGTTGGCGTCAGCCTGGTCAATGCCGCGGGCAACAGCAGCACGGCGCTCAGCGGCGCCACCCCGCTGACGGTGCGCGCCCTGGTGCTCGACGCCAACAAGCAGCCAGTGCCAAATGCGCTGGTCACCTTCACCACCGACGCCGACTTGGCCGTGTTCACGCCGGGCGCCGCCACCGCCCTGACCGATGCCAGCGGCACCGCCAGCATCACCATGCGCGTGGCCAGCCTGGCCGCCGGCGGCGCCGGCACCGTCACCGCCAGCGCCACCGTGGGCGGCAC
>Ga0265798_10001984_pt1 | contig 30746 bp, 31 predicted proteins | sample P3T30metagenome_FD_192430 | JGI IMG/M metagenome (GOLD analysis project Ga0265798, IMG submission 192430) | Plant litter microbial communities from East Loma Ridge, Irvine, California - P3 T30 | ecosystem: Environmental > Terrestrial > Plant litter > Unclassified | place: USA: California... | reverse complement strand
GGGGCTGCGGGGTCGTCTTTAAACGGATCGGCGCGGAATGCCGGGCATGGTCCGAAAGAAAGAAAGGTCCAGGTTAAAGCGACCGTAGGCGGGTTCTGGATGGTGGGCGGGATCATATCGTCATTTCCAACCGACGCAAACCTGAATGCCTCTACGATGGATATCGGTCGCCGCGGCGTCGTGCTGAACTAAAGGCCCTATCTGGGTTCTTACGCGTCCGGATCAATTCTTCCCGCCCTTTCCGGCTCGGGCTGCATCTGGTGGGCGTGATCGCCGTCGTTCTGTCCTAGGAGAACCGCTTGATTGCCACCAGAACACAGAAGCCGCCGACGGCTAAATCATCTGACTGCAAGGAGACGGCCTTGGTTCGCGGAAGCTTCATCGGCCGTATTAGTCAACCGGGCGACTGGCGGAAGCAGATCCGCTGTCCGGCGCTACGTTTGCTTACTTGCTCACAAAATGATGAGAGTTTTCGCAAAGTTTCCGGAGCGATCCTCAATTCGCCGGAATCCTATCTCGCTCATGATAGCTGTGTAATTACGATGGCCAGATGACCCAGAAGATGGTTCCAAGCACTATGATGTAGGCCATTGGCAGTGCCAGAAACCGGGCCATGCCAGTGTTAGTATTTTCATGACCGACCCAAGCAAACCACCAGTTGGGACCTTGATTTCCACTTTGTGACATCTGGTTCCCCTACTTGTTAGTCCCGTATCCGGCTGACCTATTATGTCGATTTCCGGCTTCGCGGCGCTCTTGTTGCGGCGTCCGGGAGGTGTCAACGCTTTCTTTAAACCGTTGATGGCCGTCATGCTCGATCAGAGTCCTGTCGGCTTCTTCAGTGACGTCTTTTGGCTCTGTCATAGTTAGTCCTTTTGGCATTTACAAAGAACTCAGCAATCCGTAGACAACGATAGCAATGTAGAGGCTGACGGCCCCGAGGACGTAGATACCTACGCCAACGACAAAGCCTCGGCCCAGCATTCCCTTCCTTCGTCGTACTTCCGGTGGATCTCTCAGCCTATCCAGACTGGGTTCATTCTCGGGTTTCATGTCGACACCTTTCGATACACGAAGCGATATTCCCGGAGCCATCTGGTTCCAATGGTGAGGCTAAAGGCTGTCGCATATGGGTGACAGCCCTTCTGCGATCGTCGGGAGCACCCCACGGCTGTCAGGATTCAAGGATCGTGAAACGTTATTGTTCCTCACCAAACAGTTTCGTCCGGAACCGTACATCCGTGGAAGGTGCCAAAATGTCGAGCTTCGCTATAGTCTTCGAGGGCTGAGGTTCAGATAAGAGGAAGGCTGGGCAATGCAAATTTTGAGAGACAACGGGCTGACGATCGTCCTGTCGGCGCTGACCATTGTCACGATCGCGGGAATGGTCCTCACGGGATGGACTGTTCACAACGAAGAGATAGCGCAACACGGCGGTACGGCGCTTTCCCTTTCGGACTACTCCGCCTCCGGTCATTTCCTTTCAGCCGTATTTGAGAACTGGGAGAGCGAGTTCCTTCAGATGTCTGCTTACGTGATGCTGACTGCGATCCTGTTCCAGCGCGGATCGGCGGAATCGAAAGATCCGGATGAGACCGCGTCCCGGGACGGGGACGCTGCCTTGAAGGCCGCCGATCGGGGCGCTCCTTGGCCTGTACGAGCAGGTGGACTACTCAGGACGCTGTACTCGTACTCACTGGGCATCGCCCTCGCTCTTTTGTTCGTCACCAGCTTCCTACTCCACCTCCGCTACAGTGCAGCCGCTGAAAACGCCGAAGCGGTAATGCACGGTAAAGCCGCGCAGTCCGTGACACAGCATTTGGAAAGTGCACAGTTCTGGTTCGAATCCCTTCAGAACTGGCAGTCGGAATTTCTATCGACGGCCGTACTCGTCGTGCTCTCCATATTTCTCCGCTTCCGCGGCTCGCCGGAATCGAAGCCCGTAGCTTCTCCGCATTCCGAAACTGGAAGCTGAGGCCTCCCCACGAAGGCCTGCGTGCCTAGCAATTGTATCTGGCTCACTTCCCCATGAAGCCGCATGATTTGCCTAGCCAGCGCTTAGTGTGACTGACCTACGGGGCGCAGGACTTCACAGGTTCAAAAAGGGAAGGCTGTCGATTAGACAGAACCTTCCTAGTCAGAGGTCCGGGTTTGGCTTTGGACCGGCGAAAAGACTATCAACGTCGAAAGTGTGAAGCAAGCGCAACCGCGAGGCCGTTTTAACCAATGCGGACTTGGGAAGGCCAACCGCAACCAGCCTTCCCACTCGAAACAGAAGCGTCATGCGGGGAGCATGTTGAGGGCACTGTTCCTAGTCCGGACGATAGTTCGGCCCGCAATAGGGTTGAACCCTCGTCAAGGTTGCCAAAGCGAGAAGGATTAGCTCCCGGCAACAACCGGAGCGTAACAACGATCATACTGCCGGACAAGCGTCAGTTGCGACAGCGATCACCGAATATAGCCGTCCGATGACTTAGGAAAGCATGTGGGAAGCAGGTACCAATCACCGCCGACATGCATTGTTGAGCAACTGGTATCGCGGCACCGAAAGTGCTCGAGTATCACTGATCTTGGTTCAGAAAGCATTGTCGGTATTTCAGTCAACCATATCGACGAATGCGGCCGCAGAAGGAAAGGGCCTGATCGAGCAAAGGCAGTGTGAGGAGATCCGCGTATTCTCCGTCGGCTTTGAAAAACCTGAAGACGTCCTGGAGATGCCGACATTCGTTCAGACCCGGCTGAGAAACTCTTCCGTTGACGAAATTTCCAATTGTACCGAGAAGCGATCACCCAACAGTTCGAGCGAAGCGTCATGCGTTTCATCCGCGCCACTGCAGACGGCATCCTTCAGCAGGATGACGCGATAGCCAAGGTCGATTGCTCCAAGGGCCGCAGCCAGTACACAAACGTCCGTTTCCCCGCCTGAAATCGCGAGTGTCTCAATACCCTCCCCGGCAAGGACGCGGTGAAGCTCATCGGTGGTCCATGGCGAATAGGTCATTTTGTCGAAGATCCGCGCAGGCGGAACCAAGGCCCTTAATGACGGAACGAGATCGACCATGTCCCGGCCCAGGCGATCCAAGGTCATGTTATCCCATTTCTCGTAGTAGCTGCGCCACATCCCGGGCATGTCCTCTGCCCGCTTAGGCGGCACGAAGCGCGTGAACACCGTCCGCTGCGGATGGCGGCGCGCAACCTCCTGCACCTGTGGCGAAACGTCCCGCATCCATGGAACATGCCACGGCGTATCCGCAGCGAACATACGCTGCATATCAATGCATAAGTGGACCCAACGATTGTCTTTCATCATCATCTCTCCGAATACGAACCGCCATCAGTGACAGCGCCTCCCTGTAAGCACTAGGCTACTCACCCTGCGTAGGCACTGAGGCTACTCACCCTGCAATCCTGTCGGTCGGCATCACCGGCAAGGCGCGTTGACGTCCGCTCGTCCGATAGGTCTTAAGAATTCGCTGCCGTGTGGGTTCGGCGACTGGCTTGCCCTCCAGGAAATTCTCGATGTCCTCGTAGCTGACACCATAGACCTCCTCATCGGGATGCAGAGGCGCATCCGATCCAAGATCCGCAGTGGGTACATTGAATACAAGTTCCGAAGGAGCGCCCCAGTGCTCAGGGATTGATCTCACCCTTCGCTTCGTTAGACCGGCAAGGGGTAATATGTCCGCAGCTCCATCACCGAACTTAGTGAAATACCCCACGAGAGCTTCGGGCGCGTGGCCAGTCCCAATGACCAATCCACCAGTCGAACCAGCCAAGGCATACTCCGCTATCATTCGCTGGCGCGCTTTGATGCTTCCCACGTGGAAGTGCTTGCGAGCAGGCTCTACTAGATCCTCTCCCTGTGCCATCACAGCTTCGACCGTGGTATCAGCTGCAGGCTTGATTTCTACCGTGACCACACGATCAGGGCCAATCACTCCAAGAGACTTCTGGGCGTCTATTTCGTCTGCCTGCTCACCATACGGAAATCGCACCACAATGAACTGGGTGTTGTAACCATCAGCCCAGAGTTCCGAAACTGCGGCTTGCGCAAGAAGACCGGCGGCGAGCAAGTCTACGCCGCCGCTTATTGCGAGAACGAACTTCCTGCACGAGGCCTGGCATAGGTAATCGCGAAGAAAATCGGCGCGACGGCGAACCTCAACCGGCACTTCAAAATTGTTAGCGACTCCGAGGGTCCGTAAAATCGATTGCTGCTCTTTGTCCATTTGAGATCAGTAGGCTGTTTCGTTTGTCGTTGCCTGCACGAGGGGATTACGACGTCAAAGGCTGGTCTTTTTTCCAGTCACGGTAGGGCGTCAGCATTTGTCCGGGGAAGCGTCGTTCGATTTCTTCTTCCACGAGCGTTATTCGGGAGAGGGTTTCTTCCCGATCACTGGCATTGTCCTCGCTATGCTTTTCCAGCAAGCCCATAGCGGCAAAAACCTCGTCGCTTGTCATAGCTTCAAGCCGGGTCGCGAAATCCGAAACATCCTCGTTCAAAACGTCATTGGCTATCATCACACTCTCCCTGCATGCGCTGAAAACCATAGGAAGATGAGATTGTTCCCGACGCCGGAACTCGCCGGCGGAGCGGTGGTTTGTTCGACAGTCCGCAACAGGAGTATCTGTCATGAAAAGAACTTTCGTCCACGCTTCTATCTTTCTCGCAACGACCGGGTGACATGTTCGAGATCGAATCCAGCACGCTCGCCCTGGAACGGTCGGACGAAGAGACGATGGAGCTCCACAAGCCGCGCCCATTTGAAAGCGTAAACAGCTAAAAATCTCAGAAAAGCGAGGGGGCAGCAGTGGTATTTCTCTGTACGGGCAGGACGATATAGTTTTCAGTGGAACGATACCGTCACCCGCCTACTTGATTGTCATGACAGGAGCCGCGCAATGACGATTAGCCAACCTCGCCAGGACGGCCAGTATCCAAACAGAGGTGCTGACTGCAAAGACGCACTCAAGCTCGATCTTCAGGATTTTATTGAGCGAGTACAGCAGCAAGGTTGGGAGATGCCTGAGAGCTTGGACGCCATAGAAGAATTAATTGCTGAGTTTCGGACTGCCTACGAAGAAGACGCAGATCCTTCAAATAATCCCGAACAATCAAGTCTCCTCTAAGCCAGCGTCTCGGACGACGTCGCTGCAGTCGTCGCCAAGCAACTACGAGAGGGTGGCGCTGTCGTTCTGAGATCACCCAAGAACTCGTGATCGCTGTGTAAGCCGTCTTCTCGACCTACGATCTACGCCGAATGGTGACCAGATCACAGCCTTTGCCTTCTTGTTCGGTCAATGATCATCAGCATCATGTTGGAGACGGCGGCTACGATGGTTTCTCCTGGTGATTGGATGTTTTTGCTAGGACAATAGTTATTGATAGGATGTGAAACGCTGTCATAGCTATCGTGACCGCATTGAGCTTCGTTCCCTATAAGTTGCGATCTTCCTAATAGGCAGAAGGCCAGGTCAAGGGCCATCCTGACTTGCCCTTCGCCTGCTTCCCCGAAATTGGGGGCTCCCCATCCACAATGCTTCTTTAATCAGAATCACTCATATTCGTGCTGCCTCTGGTGCCGCAATACCAGTAGCTCAGCGAGCATGTCGGCAGTAATTGGTACCTGCTCCCGACATGCTCTGAACTGATGGGGTGGATCCCCCTCCGGCCGGCATCGGAGTATGATGCCTGCCCAGCGCCATGGTGGCGCTCACGGAGGAAAGGCAGATGACACAGGTGCATATCCTCGCGATCGACCTCGCGAAGCGAAGCTTCTAAGTCTGTGGAACGGATCGCAGCGGCGCGTGTGTGGATGCCCCCGGTTTGGCAAGAAGATATTTTTGACGGCTGTCTGCGAACGAGGAATTCTATCGGTCGTGTGTCAGGCCTCTCGATGTGGCCTGATTAGCCACGGGCGGGATGCAGTTCGAAGAATAGGGGCCACATCGGTTCAGAGAACTTTTCGCTCGAGCGCCGGGACTGGTTTAACCCAATTCTGAACATTGAAGTCCTTTCTGCATCGTTCCGTCAGTCGATCTTCCTACCGGGGATTTTGGCCACAGGCATATCCGCATTGCCTTTGGAGAAAGGCAGCAGATTACGCCATTCTGTAATTCTGCTTGCGCCAAGAGGTTTTAGCATTGAGTCGAGTCGAAGAAGGCAGGTATACTCCGCATTTAGTGAGTGCTGTCACCACCTTCCGATTTACTCACTTCTCGGCAGCGATGGCTGTTGAGAGCTCCCAAACATGGGGGGCAGAGGTCACCAGTTCCTTGAGGTCCTTCGGGTTTTTTGCTCCTTCGACTTCCTTCTTCCCGAGCACTGCGGCAGTTGCGAAGGCTACCATCCTTTGTCCTGCGAACTTCATGTTTTCCGGATTCTGCGTTTGCAGGATATGGGGCCCAAGAAAGACGCTGATATCTTTCAGTCCCTTCGCACGCTTATAGGTGTCGAGCGATCCTTCCAAGCCCTCGACGTAGTCCCAGGTGCCTTTGATAATCTGCAGCCCCGGCCATTTGTCCACGTTCGCCGGCACCACCGAGTCGACATAGTAGGTGGTGTTGAAGTCAACGCGGAGCGCGCCTTCGACGGCATCATGCCCGGCTAAGCGAAAGCCTAGACCTGCCGAATTGGGGCCGTAGAGAATGGCACCCTTGACGTTGGAAAGGCCGACAGGCTTGGCGCAGTTGGGTTCCGCGACGTCATAGTTGCAATTTTCGACAAAATTCTTGTGCATGAACCACTGAGTGGCGTAGGAGCCGCGCGAGTAGCCGCCAACAACAACGGGTATTTCGCGAAAAGATGCGCCATCACGCAAAATCTTCGCCGCTTCGCCGCCTTGTGAGAGCTTGCCATCTGGCCCAAGCACCCGCAAACCAGCGCCGGTTTCGAGCTGCTCCAGTTCTCGGAACATGTCGTTGGCCTGCTCGGCACTGTTGAAACCGTTTCGACCACCAGATATCCCGTTTCCGCGGCGATCGGTGATGAGGACGTCAAAACCTGCGATGTTCAAATCTGATAGAAAGCTGCGCCAATGACGAATGCCCGGCTCCTCGGTTAGCTCGTCGCTCTTGGCAGGGCTGTAGTCTCCGGTTGTCACGTCGACGGTAAATGGCGCGGTCTTCGTATTGTCGATCGCGGTAAATTCGCTGCCGCCGCCATTGTTCATGATAACAAGGCCGCGGATCTTCTGGCCATCATCGGCGGTCACGCCGTCAGCCCTGATATACCAGCCACGCAGCTTGATGTCGCCAGTGAACTTTAGATGTCGTTGTTCATAGCTATCGCGCGGCACAGTGAATTCGACAATGCTGGTTCGCTTGTCCGCATAGGCGATGGCTTCGCTGTAAGGTGCTTGTCCGAAATAGGACGGTCGACGAACACTCGCAAGATCGACCATGCCGTCGAAGTCAATCGCGCCTTTCTTATCGACCTTTCCCGTATCGCGTGGCTCGAACTTGGCAAAACCTTTCGCTGCGGCAAGCGTTTTTTCGGCACAAGCCGGATCGGTTTTGCAGGCCACCCACTTTTCGCGAACGCGAGCGTCAGAGAAATCTTTGATATAGAAATCGTCAGGCGAGACGCCGAGCGGTAGAAGCTGGTTTGTGGGCGTGAAGGGGACGCATACTTTTTTCCCGTCCCAGTCAGCTACATAGCCTGGAAGCTCGCCGTTGCGGTCGACGTTCACCCGAGCGCTACATTCGGGTGTCGGAGTATCCCTGTTGACGATCGGCTCGCCGGCAGTTTGCGCAATAGCGCATGAGCCGCTTAGTGCAACAAGGATCGATGTAGCCGATAAAAGGCTTGAACGCAGCATGATTTTTCTCCCCGCCAGATACGCCTGCACGAATGACGTCTATGTCTTCTGATCTAGTGGCCAATCAGCAATTGACCAGTAACGGCATTGATTTGAGCCACCGTGCGGCTTGGCAGAAAAGCGGAACTGCGAGGATCGCGTAAGAATGGCAGCTTAGGTGGCGGAGCTCGTGGCACGCCGCGGACCTTCGACAATGCATTGAAGGTGCTGAGCTCGACTGTTCAGACCGCCGCCTGACGAAGCCGAGGATGAGCGCCTCGGATCCTCTCCGATGAAAGTGGGATCATATCTGGACGGCCCTGCTGCCTTGCGTCGGCTGCGCGGACATTACAAGCGCGCGATCTCCACAAACTCCATCTCGTTGCCCCGAGCGTTGAGAGCGCTTGAGTGCCGTTCGACTTCGTGATTACCGAGCAACAGGCGGGCTATTCCTCGACAATGTTCGATGGCACCTGTCAGCTGCAGGTTATCTCTGAAGGGATGAGCACTACAACGAGCGGCGTCAGATCGATCTCGCGCTTACGGGTTTTGAGGGTTGTCTACGTTACGCGGAGGAAATCTGTCGGAACCTGCATCGCGGCAGGAAGTTTGGGCAAGATTGCACCAGGTGATCACACGCATCAATCACTCTGAGTGTTGGAGAAATCACCCAACGAAAGGTATGGAGCGATCTATGTGTTCAATCAACGACGGCGCAGTAGGCGAGGATAAAGTACAACGTCGCCGGTGTCGTTCTTCCCCCTACCATGCAGACAAAATGACAGGGAAGGAGCTGATTTCAGGCATTCACAATTTTGGGGACGTGCTTGTGGCGGCAGTCTTATGGGCAGCCTCCATGTGCTGCGTCATTGTCGCAGGATCCCTTGTGATGCTTGCATAAGTCGCAAGATTGGTTTGGCTCTGCGCCCACTGAGCTGCTAGCCATCGTAGCGATGACTAGTCCACGTTCTGGCATAGTTTACGGGACTTCATATCAAGTGGTCGCAGCTCAGTTCTCGTCGAAAGATTGGTGTCACCGCTCAATCGCCATTCACCACCGGCTCGATACCGGCGCGAGCCTTAGCTTCATTCGGTACAAGCCAGTGGATAGAGCGTAACATGAATCTTATCGGCTCCACCTCGACGCCGCAGTGAGGCAGAGCAAGGTTCGCTGCTTGAAGGTGGTCGATGTAGGATCGCCGTGTGGCAGCCTCTCCTTTCTCGTTCACCAAGGTATCGCGGTCCGTGTCCTTGCCACTGTCTTTGCCAAGAACGCTTGTTCCAGCGATCGCGTCCATCAGATCATCTAGCGCCTGAAAGGCAGAGCCAACGTGGAAGGCGAATTCCGTCAGCGCCGTCTCCTCCTGGACGGGCCGTTGCGAAAGGACCGAGGCCATATCCGCCATAGCTGCGAAGAGCTTTCCGGTCTTCAACCAGTTCTTCTGCTCGACGTCCAGCGACGTACCGCTGACACCCCTGAGATCGATTTCTTGGCCCGCCGCAAGACCTGTGTGCCCAACAGCATGGCTCAGCACCGCCGCCATCCGCACGCGGACATGATCCGGCACGCCTTCGACAGTCGAAAGAATGCGGATGCCCAGCGTCAACAGCGATATGGCCGCGAGAATAGCCGTCGCCTGACCGAATGCCTTGTGGGTTGTGGGTTTCTGTCTCCTGAGCTCCGCGTCGTCCATGCAGGGCAGGTCGTCGAGGATCAAGGATGCGGTGTGCACCATTTCAACCGCGCAGCCGATGTCGATTGCGGCATTAAGGCAGTCATCACGATTAACTGTCATCACGAAGATCAGCGGCCTGAACCGTTTCCCGCCGCCGAGCAGCGCGTGGCTCATAGCTGATAGCAGGTTCGGCGGCGCGTACTCATCGGTTTCGAGGAGAGATTGCAGCCTGTTCTCGATTCTCGAGCGCAGCTCGCTGATCGTCTTTCCGAGAAGCTCATCGCCGACAAAAGCCTGCAGCCACTTCGTGTCTATCGTCTGCTTGCTAGCCGCATCAAAAGTTGTCGATTTTTGAGCCTGTGTGCCGGACATTCAGCAAGCCTACCCTATATAACGTTTTCAGTTCCGGCTTACCGGTTGCTCGAACATATCTGTAGCACACACCGCTGGATGAAAGGCCCCTATGCTCGCGGAACGAAAAAAACAGCATTTAGATATAGTTCTTAGCGGGCATGGTTCTTCGACCGGTGTTGGAACAGGTTTCGAAAGGGTTCGCTTCGAGCATGTTGCACTACCTGAAATTGATATGTCAGCTATTGATTTGACGACGGAATTTCTAGGGAGGAAACTCTCGGGTCCTTTTCTCGTCAGCTCGATGACCGGTGGTGCACAACAGGCTCAGGAAATCAATCACAATATCGCTATCGCCTGCGAAGCCGCTGGGATCGCTTTCGCGGTTGGATCGCAGCGCGTAGCTATCGAGACGAATTCGGACTGGGGGATGAATCGCGAGTTGCGTCGCCTGGCGCCCTCCGTCCCGATTCTGGCGAATATCGGCGCAGCGCAGCTCAACACCGGCTACGGCATCGATCAGGCGCGCCGCGCGATCGAGATGATCGATGCGGACGCGCTGATCATTCACCTGAACCCATTGCAGGAAGCAGTCCAGCCGGAAGGCGATCGCAACTGGCGCGGGCTGACGGAGAAGATCGGTCTGCTCAGCCAATCGCTGCACGTGCCTCTGGTCGTCAAGGAAGTCGGCTCGGCGGTCTCGCCGATGGTTGCTCAGAAACTGGCATCGCTCGGAGTCGGCATCATCGACGTTGCGGGAGCGGGGGGTACGAGCTGGGCAGCTGTCGAAGCACAGCGTGCGACGACTGCTTCCGAGGCCGCCATCGCATCGGCTTTCGTCGACTGGGGACAGCCGACGGCATATGCGATTTCGGCGATCCGGTTGTCCCTCCCGGACATCTTTATCATCGGTTCAGGCGGCGTGCGCAACGGCGTCGACGCGGCGAAGGCCATCCGGATGGGAGCAAATATCGTCGGCCAGGCCGCGTCGGTGCTTCGTTCGGCAACTTCGTCACCCGAGGCAGTCGCAGATCACTTCGAGGTCATGTCGGCGCAGCTGAGGGTCGCGTGTTTCTGTACAGGCTCGTCCAATCTCGCAGATCTCAGGATCGCGAGGCTTGAAGCTACATCCTACCCCTGATGGTCGATCCTGTAGCATCTGGAGCGACGACGCCAGCGAAGACTGAAACCGCCGCCACTGCGGGGCGCGACCTCGCTCGTGCCGGCAATAGCGAGCGGATGGAGAGCGGGTCGCACGATCTGTCGCTGCCCATCGTGCTCGTCGGGGCAGGTCTTGCCAGCGCAGTCATCGGGCAACGGCTCTCGACTGTCCGTGATGCGCCACCGATCGTCATTCTCGAAGCCACGGACACGCCCTTCGGCGAGCATACCTGGTCCTTCCACACAGCGGATCTGCAACCCTCCAGCCTTGCCTGGATAGCGCCCCTGATCGCCCACGAATGGGACGGACAATCGGTGCGGTTCGGCAGCTATGCGCGCCACCTTCCGTCCGGATATGCTTCACTGACATCGGCATCCGTCAGCGAAGCCATCGAACGTCTGCCAAATGTGTCGCTCAGTAAGAACACCGAGGTTACTGCGCTTTCGGCTGCTCAGGTCACGTTCGCCAATGGCAGTACGCAGGCCGCGTCATGTGTCATCGATTGCCGTGGCTATCGACCAAGCGCGTCGATGGTGCTCGGCTACCAGAAGTTCGTCGGCCTCGAAGTGGAGCTTTCGGAGCCTCACGGCTTGCCGCATCCGGTCATCATGGACGCAACGGTCGACCAGCTCGACGGCTACCGATTCGTCTACCTGCTTCCAATGTCGCCGACGCGCGTGCTGATCGAAGACACACGCTACTCGGAAGGCGCCGATCTCGACGATGCGGTGATATCAGAGGATATCCACACCTATGCCACCCGCCAGGGTTGGGATATCACGCAGGTCGTCCGCCGCGAGAATGGCGTTCTGCCGATCGTGCTTGCGCATGATTTCGAGCGCTTCTGGTCGGAATTGCCGGCGGATATCCCCCATGCTGGTCTACGCGCCGGCCTGTTCCATCCGACCACTAGTTACAGCTTGCCGGATGCGGTCCACGTCGCTGATCTGATCGGCGAGAACTGGCCCATCGGCAGCGCCGCTCTGGCCCGTGCGATCCGCGGATATGCCGCCCGCCAACACAAGAAGCAGGGTTTCTACCGCCTGCTGAACAGAATGCTGTTCCTTGCCGCGGAGCCTGATCGGCGCCATCTCGTGCTCGAACGTTTCTACAAGCTACCGACGCCACTGATCGAACGGTTTTATGCCGGACGGACAACGATGACCGATATTCTGCGCATTCTTACCGGAAAGCCTCCGGTCCCCATCTATAGGGCGCTCGCATGTTTGAGCGAGGCCAAGTTGTTCGAGAACGGATCCTCATGAGTGGAAGCAAGAAAACAGCAGCGGTGATCGGTGCAGGCTTCGGCGGGCTCGCGCTCGCCATCCGGCTTCAGAGCGCCGGCATCCAGACGGTCGTCTATGAGAAGCGCGACAAGCCGGGTGGCCGCGCCTATGTCTACACCGATGACGGCTTCACCTTCGATGCAGGCCCGACAGTCATCACGGATCCGGACTGTCTCGAACAGCTGTGGGCCCTTTCCGGACGGCGGCTATCCGACGATGTGACCCTTCTTCCGGTGTCGCCATTTTACCAATTGTGCTGGGAAGACGGCTACCGCTTCGACTATGCCGACGATCAGGTGGAGATCGATCGGCAGATCGCTGCGAAATCGCCTGAGGATGTCGAGGGTTACCGGCGCTTCCTTGCCTATTCCGAAGACCTCTACCGGGAGGGCTACGAAAAGCTCGGAACGGTGCCGTTTTTGAACTTCTGGTCGATGGCGAAGGTTGCGCCGCAACTGATACGGCTGGAAAGCCATCGCAGCGTCTATTCCAAGGTCAGCCAGTTCATCAAGGACGATCAACTGCGCCAGGCCTTCAGCTTCCACTCCCTGCTGGTTGGCGGCAATCCCTTCCGCACCTCTTCGATCTACGGCCTCATCCATGCGCTCGAACGCAAGGGCGGTGTGTGGTTTGCCAAGGGCGGAACCGGCGCGCTGATTGCCGGCATGGTCAAGCACTTCGAAAGGCTTGGCGGGACGATCCAGCTCAATGCCGAAATCGACCGCATCGAGGCTCGGGACAACAAGGTCTCCGGCGTCACCTTGAAGGATGGCACCAGCCGGAGCTTCGACCAGATCGCGTCGAATGCCGATGTCGTGCACACCTACAAGCATATGCTTCGCGATACGAACCGTGGCCGGGCAAACGGTCGCGCGCTGGAGAAGAAAAGCTACTCCATGTCGCTTTTCGTCGTCTACTTCGGCCTGAAGACCGAGCATCCCGAACTCAAGCATCACATGGTCCTGTTCGGTAACAGGTACAAAGAACTCATCTCGGAAATCTTCGCAACGGACAGCCTGGCAGAAGACTTTTCGCTCTACCTGCACTCGCCTTCCGTGACCGATGACAGTCTCGCTCCTCCGGGATCGAGCGCTTATTACGTGCTGTCGCCCGTGCCGCATCTCGGCACCGCTGATATCGACTGGAGCGTCGAGGGTCCGAAATATCGCGACCGGATCCTCCAGTATCTGAACGACCGCTATATTCCCAATCTCCTCAAAGATCTGGTGACCGTCCGGCACTTCACACCCTTCGATTTCCGCGACGAGCTCAACGCCCATCACGGATCGGCCTTCTCCGTCGAACCCATCCTGACGCAAAGTGCCTGGTTCAGGCCTCATAACCGCGACGACAGTTTCTCCAACCTTTACGTGGTCGGAGCGGGCACACACCCCGGCGCTGGCATTCCGGGCGTGGTCGGATCCGCGAAGGCAACTGCCGGATTGATGATCGAGGATGCGCTAAAGTGAGCGATGCCGTTATCACAAGCAGCGAGCAATCCATTGCCCAAGGATCGCAGAGTTTCGCCACAGCCGCGCGGCTGTTCGATCGCAGGACGCGTGACGATGCGGTGATGCTATATGCGTGGTGCCGCTACTGTGACGATGTAATCGACGGGCAGACGTTGGGGCATGACCAAGCCGACGACTTCCGCGACGGCCAGCAGAATCGGCTAGGGCTTCTGCGGCAGCAGACCGCGGCAGCTTTGCGCGGCGGTCAGACGAATGAGCCGGTCTTCGAGGCTCTCCGTCGGGTGGTTGATCGCCACCAGATTCCGGCCCGCCATCCCGAAGAGCTGCTTACCGGTTTCGAGATGGACGTGGTGGACCGCAGCTACGCCACGATCGAAGACACGCTCGACTATTGCTACCATGTGGCAGGGGTCGTCGGCGTGATGATGGCGATGATCATGGGGGTTCGCGACCCCCGTGTGCTCGATAGAGCCTGCGACCTCGGCATCGCGTTTCAGCTGACCAATATCGCCCGCGACGTGGTGGAGGATGCGCGGGCGGGGCGGTGCTATGTGCCGGCGGATGTTCTTGCCCGGCACGGCATCAGCGAGATCGATCTTGACGATAGCGCGCAACGCGCACATCTCCATGCGGCAGCCGTCGAACTTCTCGACCTTGCGGAAGCCTACTACCAGTCGGCCTATCAGGGACTGGCTTCACTCCCGCCGCGCTCGGCTTGGGCAATCGCGACCGCGCGTCGCGTCTACCGGGCGATCGGCACCAAGCTCCGGACAGCAGGTCCGAAAACCTGGGACAAACGCGTCTCGACGACGAAGGCCGAGAAGGCCGCGCTGTTGAGCGTCGCGCTTGGAGACGTGGCGCGCTCGCGCCTTCGTATGCAGGAGGTTCCCCGGCAGGGGCTCTGGCAACGTCCGTGATTATGCGCGGACGTCGCGCTTGTCCTCACCTCCGGCCGGTGGCGGGCTTAACTTCTGCTTGTTTTCCTGCAACTCCTTGACGAGCGTGTCCGCGGTCTTCGCGTAGACGAAGCCGAAGGATACGCAACCATCGCGACCTTCGACCGCATGATGAAGCCGGTGCGCCTGATAGACGCGCTTCAGGTAACCCTTGCGCGGAATGTAGCGAAACGGCCAGCGCTGATGAACCAAACCGTCATGCATGAAGAAATACAGAACGCCGTAGACGGAAACGCCGACCGCGATCCACCATAGCGGCCAGTACCAGTTGCCGATGAAGAACATGGCGACCGAGATGACGGCAAAAATGACGGCGTAGAGATCGTTCTTTTCCAACGCGTGGTCATGGGGCTCGTGGTGGGACTTGTGCCACCGCCATCCCCAGCCGTGCATGATGTGCTTATGTGACCATGCGGCAAACCATTCCATGAAGACGACGGTTCCGATGACCAGCGCGGCCGGGACCAGATAGTTCATAAGATTCTCCAATAGCGACCTCAGTCCTGCTCATGCTGCGTTACGAGCGCGCGATGGGCCGGCAGCTTCCACCATGGCACCCAGGGCGCATCATGATGTTCATGATGATAGCCAAAGTGGAAGCAGGTCAAAAGCGACAGAAGCGGCGAAAATTCGTTGCTTCTCGCACGATGCTTGTCCGCAAACGGGATGTCTTCGACGCGGTGAGGCCGATACGTACCGAAATAGAAGAGCTGGACTGACGACAGGATGGCAGGCAGCGCCCAGAAAATCAACATCGTCGGGAAGCGTTCCTGCAGGATTACGAGGTAGAGGACCACGGCAACCGTCAGTGTCGCGAACTCACGCCAACCGAAATAATACTGGAAGAACTTGAGGTACCACGGCCAGAATTGCGCCGAGTGTTCGGTGTCGAAATCGGGATCGTCTGCCGTGCCTGCGTGGCGGTGGTGGGCGTGATGGTTTTCGTGCAGCTTTTCGTATGAAAATCCCGCGTAGATGAAGACGCAGAAGCGACCGATTGCGCGGTTGATGGCCGGATATTGCGGGAGCATCGAGCCATGCATCGTGTCGTGCGCAACGATGAAAAGGCCGACGCTCAGCCAGCATTGGACGGCGATCACAAAAGGTGCAGCGAAGATGCGGCCGGGCACCGTCCAGTCGATCAGGAAGATCGCAGTGACATGGATCGTCATCCAAGCGGCGACGATGAGGCCTGCCAGCAACAGTCCTGTCGCGACGTCCCGTCGGTCGCCTTGTCTTGATCTCTCGTTGGTCCTCATCGCTCCATCCATCAGAACCTCAGCCTTCGTCGCGAAACGATCAGAGCGGAAGCCGTGCCGACCACAGCCATTGCCACGAGTGAAACTATCTCCGGAATGACATCCGACAAGGTCTCGTGTCTCCAGAACACACCGTAATAGGCTTCGATCGCCCAAGTGTTTGGCGTGAAGCGACCGATCGACTGCAGGAATTCGGGCATCATGAAGCGCGGTACCATGGAGCCGCCGACGGCCGAACAGATGAGCACGACGAACGTGGAAACGGTCTGCGCCTGCTGTTTCGTCGTGCACGCCGTTGCAACCGCCAGAGCCAGCCCGGACGCACCCAGTGCCGCGGCAACGGTGATCAGCAGCCACAGATCTAGCCGCCTGGTCACGTCGACCTCATAGACCAGCTGCGCAACGATGAAGATGAGGCCGACCTGGATGACGCCCTGGATCGTCAGGAACAGGAGTTTGCCTAGCACGACCACCGCGCTACCGCCCGGGCCGACCGCAATACGATCGATAATACCGGAGTTTCGCTCCTCAATCAGGGTCGCAGCACTTTGCAGAGACGCAAACAGCAGAAACAGAATGGCGACGGCGCCCGCATAATAGGTCACCGTTGCCCCGGAGCTATCGGACGAACCGACGGACGCCGTCGCGACAAGGCCGGGCGCGTTGGTGGCAGCCGGCGGCTCGCTTACCCGCGCACCGGCTTCGATCGCGGCTGCCAGCCTTGCGGACTGCTCCGGCGTGAATGTGCCGACAACGCTCTGGAACGTGATGGCGGTCCGCGAAAGGAGGAGATCGGGTAGCTGACGCGCCACCAGTTCCTGGACACGACCGGAGACGATACTGCCGGCCATCAGCTTCGACGGTTCGACCAGAACTTCGAAAGGTGCGGCCCCGGTGTCATCGATCTCCGCGCGGATGACAAGTCCGACATCCGCAGCGCCCTGTTTGACAAGGCTCTCGACCTCAGCCCGGTTTGAGCGCACGGGGCCGATGACCTCGAATGTCCGTTCCTGACGGAGCGCCTTCTCCAGACGCTGCGACGCTTGGGTGGATGAAAGCTGCGCGACCGCAACCTTCAGATCTAGCTTGTCGCTAGTCGTTGCCGAAAATATGGAGGCGAAGATCACGAAGATCGCCGGGGGCAGCACGAATGCAAGAACCAGCGCTCCCCGGTCGCGCAAAAGCCCTAGCGTCATCACACGAAGCATGGCAAGGATCATGGGCGAGGGCCCTCAAACCCGGTTCCTGGCTGGTCTGCTAGGCGGAGGAACAGGCTGTCGAGGCCGGGCTTGCGGAACCGGATCTCCTTCGTCGCCATGCCGGATTGTTCGAGATGTTCGGTGATCTCGTGAAGCGGCTTGTTGCTGATTACGCTCCAGCACTGGCCTCCCTCAACGGCAGAAAATCCGCGCCCGCGCAAGACTGCCTCATCCGTCGCCGAGACCGGCAGTTGCGTCTCGATGATGATCTCGTGCTGTCCGTCAAACGCCAGATCGAGGAGGGCGCGCGGAGCTCCCTGCGGACCGATAACGCCCTTATGCAGAAAGCCAACCTGCGTGCAGAGAGTTTCTGCCTGCTGCAGATCGTGGGTGATCAGCAGTATCCCGACGCCGCTGTCGCGAAGCTTGAGAATGACGTTTTGCAAGGTGATGCGAGCCTCGATATCGACGCCGACCATCGGCTCATCCAGAATGAGAAGAGCAGGGCGATGCAGGATTGAAGCGGCGATATTGACGCGGCGCTTCCATCCCCCGGACAGGACTTCGACCCGCTCACGAAGACGGTCCGTCAAAGCTGTGTGTTTGATGACTTCGCCGATCGCGTCTTTCGTCGCGGCAGCACTCAGACCGGACAGCCGTCCGAAGACCTGCAGGTTTTCCAGGATCGTCAGGTGCGGATAGAGCGCGATTTCCTGCGGGACAAGTCCGATCTGCCGGGAGACGCCGGCCCGTATTGCCTGACCGCCGATCGCGATCGTTCCCGCACGCGGCTTCAGCCGACCGCAAATGGCACGTATCAGCGTCGTCTTGCCCGCGCCGTTCTGGCCGAACAGACCGAATATCTCTCCTCGCTCGATGCGAATGTTGATCCGACGGAGGATTTCGCGATTGCCGTAGCAGGCACTGAGATCACGGACCTCGAGAGCAGCAGGACTTCCCATCAAATCGCACTCCTTCCGTCGTTACCGTCTAACACGAGCAGCCAGATCTAACAGCCCGGCATCGGATCGATAACGGCCATCAAAGGTCAAGATAAGGCGAACCATTTCATCTCTCGCTAGTTTGAGGCTGCGTAGTTTCGTTCGAATTCAAATCGAGAGCTCGCGCTTGGGTCATGCCGAACTGATCGCATCCCGAAGATGGCCAGTGATCGTTACGGCTTTCGTAGCACGGTACGGTTGACGGACGACGTTCTGACGACAATCAGATCTCTTCGTCTTTATGAAACGGCGCGTTTGGATAAGCGAGCGTCGTCGCGCGAGACATTCGAAGAGGAAACGGTTTGTCGGTTATCGCGTGGGTGCGTGGCGGATTAGGAAAGTGGAATGCATATCAGTAACGATGTTGTCTCGCGCTCGAGTCGCCATTTCACGATCTCTTTCCTGCTCATATGTTCGCAGATCATCTGGTTGCTTTCGCTCGGACGAGACTGGTTCTGTGCCTGCGGGTCGATCAGGCTCTGGGCGGGAATGGATCCGGCCCAGAACTCGCAACAGTTCTTTGACCCGTATTCTCTCCTCCATTTCGCATTCGGCTGCGGTCTCTTCCTGTGGCTCACGGCCGTGCGACCGCATTTCACTCTTGCCAGACGGGCAGCCTACGCCGTGATGAGCAGCGTGTTGTGGGAAATGTGCGAGAACCTGCCCTTCGTCATCGGACTTTTCGGCACCGAGGGCACCCAGCTCGCCTATTCCGGCGACAGTATCGTCAACTCGCTGTCCGACACATTCAGCGTTCTTATCGGCTTCGCAGTTGCGTCGCGCATCTCTACACCCGTAACCGTATCGGCAATCCTCGCGCTGGAGGTCCTGACCTTCACCTGGATCGGCGATAGCGTGGTGGCAGGGGTCTTGCGCATAGTATCGTCGTCGATAGCTTGAAATGCAGCAAAACGCCTCGACAACTTGCCTGAAGACACCCTCGTCACGCTCCGAAAGGTAACCGACTTTTGCATCTCGCTCTTATCTGCCCCCCATTCAAGAGCCATATCGCCGTCTTCGAGACAGTCGGAGCCGAGCTTGTGCGCAGAGGTCACCGGGTTACCTTCGTGCTGAATGCCGGAGCCGAGCGGTATGTGACGGAAGGATTCGATGTCTGCGCGGTGGAGGGGACCGACGCGCGACAGATGGAACGCGTCATCGGCAGGGCTTCACGACCCAGCGGGCTTTTGGGTGTTCTGAGAACCGTTCACGACACGGCCATGCTGACGGACGCCCTCTGTGAACATGCTCCGGAACATCTTCGTGCACTCGGCATAGATGCCGTTCTTGGCGATCAGATGGAGCCGGCGGCTGGGCTGCTCGCTCGCCATCTCGGGGTACCCATCATATCGATCGCATGCGCACTGCCGATCGAACGCGATGAAACCATCCCGCTCCCGTTTTTGCCGTGGCTCTATGATCCGTCGCCAAAAGGGATCCGCCGAAACAGGGGAGGGGAGCGCGTCTCCCGGCTGCTCCTGCTGGAGCAGAACCGGGTCATCCGCAAATGGTCACGCCGCTTCGGTCTCGGAGAGACATTCCACGACCTTCAGTCATGCCTTTCCGATGTAGCGACAATTGCCCAGACGACGGTCGGCTTCGATTTTCCCCGCACCTCAGCCAATAGTCGGTTGCACATGGTGGGTCCGCTTCGAGAGGAGGAGCTCGAGGAGGAAATCCCGTTCGACGTCGACTCGGGAATGCCCTTCGTCTTCATGTCTCTCGGCACGCTGCAGGGGCACCGCGCATCGCTTTTCGCTGCCGCCGCCCGAGCCTGCCGCCAGCTTGATGTGCAGTTGCTCGTCGCCCATTGCGGTGGGCTCGACCGGGAACAGGCAGAGGCCCTGGGCGCCACCTGGGTCGTGGACTTTGCGCCGCAGCGAGCCGTGCTTGCCCGTGCTGATCTTTGTATCACGCATTGCGGGATGAACACCGTCATGGACGCGCTCGAGTTCGGCACTCCCCTGCTTGCACTCCCGATAGCGTTCGATCAGCCCGGCGTCTCCGCCCGGATCGTCCATCATGGAGTCGGCTCGCGAATGTCGACCCGCCTGTTGACGACCGCCAAGACGAAGCAAGCTATTGAGACGCTGCTGCACGAGCCAGGCTACAAAAAGCGGGCAGGGAAGATAGGCCGTACCATCTCGGCTGCAGGCGGTCTGCGCAAGGCCGGCGATATCATCGAGGCTGCCCTCGTCTGATCTTCGCGACGGCCAATTCGCCCGGTTCGCGCATCCGTGTCACCGGCTGCTGGAACTATGACTACCTGTGGTGGTTATCGATCCTCCTAGAAGGAGAACACAATGTCAGATAACGAAACCCGCGAAATCTTCATCACCGGTCTCAAGAACGCTCACGCCATGGAAAACCAGGCCCTGAGCATCATGAAGCCGCAGGTAAAACGTATCGAGAACTATCCCGATGTAGCTGCGAAACTGGAGCAGCACATCACGGAGACCGAAGGCCAGATTGCCCGCATCGAAGAAATTCTGTCGGGACTAGATGAAGGTCACTCCACGCTGAAGGACATGGCGCTCTCGTTCACCGGCGCGATGGCAGCCATGGGACACACGGTCGCCGGCGACGAGATCCTCAAGAACTCGTTCGCAAACTTCGCCTTCGAAAATTTCGAAATCGCCGCCTACAACTCGCTGATCGTCATCGCTGAAGCCGGCGGATACAATGCAGGTGCCAACGGCCTCAAGGCAAACCTTGCCGAGGAAAAGGCGATGGCTCAGTGGCTTGAGCAGAACCTTCCAGCCGTAACCACCCGCTTCCTCAGCCTTCGCCAGGCCGGCGAAGAAGCCAAGGTGTAGCGATCATAGTTGCATCGGGGGAGGCGCTGCGTCCCCCGAAGCAACCCTTGAGCCGCCGGACCAGTCCAGGTACATGATGCAGGATTACGACAGAGAGACGTTTCGGGAGAGCTTGCAGAGCCTCTCAGGCGTCCTTTCCCAGCCGTCCGCCTATGAGCAGGTGGTGTGGAAGATCGAGTATCTCAGCGATACCAGCTGGTACCACTTCTAGGGAATGATCCGTGACGGCCAAAGCTCAGGCATTGGGCACCGGACCGGATATCCCGCAAGACCACCGCGGTGTCTCCGGACGAGTGCATCTCGGTCGCACTCGGCTTCAACGCCAATTTTGGCGTCGTCGCCTATCGAGGCGAACGATCGTTCTCGGTCGACATCCTTGATGAAATAGAGTCGGAAGGCGCCGGTGACGCCGATGTCATCCGGATCGCGTTCGAGATCCGCGACCCCGAAAGCTGGCGACCGGCCTGTGACCCCGGTGACGAATGTCGCTTACGTCGGATTTTCCGTCCGCGACCGCGCGCTTGGCCTGAAAAGTCTCGCGCCGGACGAGGGCCCATCCCGGCAATGGTGCCGCGACAGACGCTTTTATCGGCTCGTCGTCGGCCACCGCAACGGGTGGCACTCACCGTTACATCTGGATCTGAACGACCTGGAAGCTAAGTCGAATGACGCGACGGGAGCACGGCGTGCGCGGCCGTAACGCCGATCACGACGACGGCGCCAAGGAAGATGCCCAGCAAGGCCTGCAGCGAGGATGCCGTAAGACACCCCACCACAGCGGGAGCAACACCGATCACGCCCGTCACGAAATGGGATGCCCCTTCTATGACATGCTCTGGTGTGGATAGTCCCAGCCCATTAAGGCCGTGCACGACGATACTGCCGCCGACCCAGAGCGTGGCCGCAGTGCCCACGGCCGCCAGGATCTGTAGAAACACCGGCACACCCTTGACCAGACTGCGGCCCACCACCCGGGCGAGACCCGATCCAGCCTTTGCCATATGCAATCCGATATCGTCAGCCTTCACGATGAAGGCCACGACGCCATAGACGGCGACTGTTATCAACGCTCCGACAGCGGCGAGTACGGCGGCCTGGGTGTAGATGCTGGAATCTGCCACATCGGCAAGCGTCAAAGCCATGATCTCTGCAGACAGGATAAAGTCCGTGCGGATCGCCCCGGCGATCTTCTGTTCTTCGGGCTCAACCGGATCGATCGGCGTGGCAGTGTCTGCCGCGTCGTGCGCATGAGGCACGACCAGGCCGTAGATCTTTTCGGCCCCTTCGAAACACAGGTACAGGCCACCGATCATCAGAAGCGGGGTAATGAGCCAGTTGGCGAAGTAGCCGAGCAGGAGGCAGATGGGCAGGAGGAAGAGCAGCTTGTTGCGCAGCGACCCCGCTGCGATGCACAGGATGATCGGCAGTTCCCGTGCCGGCGAGAGCCCGACGACATAGGTCGGAGTCACGGCCGTGTCGTCGATGACAACGCCCGCCGCTTTGACGCTTGCCTTGGCTGTCTGGGCCGCGACATCGTCCAGAGACGTCGCAGCCAGCTTCGCTATCGCCGCGACATCGTCGAGTAGTGCTATCAGGCCTGTCGCCAAGTGAATGCTCCGTCAATATCCGATTTGACACTCACAACAGGCCGACACCTCGTCAAGTTTCGATTTTCTTTGTCGAGCAGCCGTTTTGAAGATTGGGCCTGCCGGAAATGCAGGAGGTGAGGGGGCCATCGCACATCTCGATGCAGATATTGAGGAACAATCGGTTTTTTCTCTTGTTGAGGGGGCCTCTGCAACCAGCGAACATCGGGAGATCGACATGATCGTTCACGGAGAAGAAGCATCCGCATCGTCGGCTGAGGATCTGAAGCAGAAGATCAGCGACGACATGCAGTCCGTTTCGGACTTCGCCCGCAAGGAGGCTTCGACCGTTTCGGCAAAGGCGAAAGAAGCCGCAAGCGACCAAAAGAATATTCTCGCCGCAAAACTCGGCGGTGTCGCGGAAGCCATGGAGAAAGTGGCCGGCGAACTCGAGAGCGGCGACAACCGCGACATCGGCAAGCTGACCCGCAATCTCGGCGACAATCTGCGCAGCGCCTCTGACCGGATCCAGGATCGCAGCATCGGCGAAATCGCCAGCATGGCCGAGGACTTTGGTCGCAAGCAGCCGCTTGCATTCCTCAGCATTGCGGCAGTCGCCGGTCTTGCGGCAAGCCGTTTCCTCACGGCCTCGGCGCCCAAGTCCGGAACGGTCAAGTCCGGCGCAGTCAAGTCCGGCACAGTGCAAAATCATGCGGCTGCGTCCGAGGCCCAGGCGCCAGCGCACAACACGCCATCGACCTATGTCGCCTCGACCAGCCTTGCTCACACGGAGGGCCGTGCCCGTGACTAATTCAACCGAAAACCGATCCCTCCCTGAACTGGTGACAGGCCTGGTTGGCGACATATCCGGCCTGTTCCGCAAGGAGATCCAACTTGCGAAGACCGAAGCATCAGAGAAAATGTCCCATGCGTTGACGGGCATCGAAGCCTTTGCCGCAGGCATTGTTCTCGCGATCTGCGCCCTGGGCGTTCTTCTGGCCGCACTGGTGAAGGGGATTACCGCGCTACTGGTCTCGCAGGGAATGACCGAACCGAACGCGGACGCTCTGTCATCCGTCGTCGTCGGCGTCGTTGTTGCCCTTATCGCCTGGGGCCTTGCCTCGCGCGGACTGAAAGCCCTGAAAGGCGAAAATCTCAAGCTTGAGCGCACCTCTGCCTCGTTGCAGCGGGATGCCCAGATCGTAAAGGATAGAACCTAATGGCTTATATGTCAGACAATACCCGATCTTCCGAAATCGAGCAGGAAATCGCCAAAGACCGCCAGCGCATCGAAGAGCGGCTCGACGCTATCCAGCAGCGCATGTCGCCGGGCCAGATGGTCGACGAGGCGCTCGCCTATGTGAAGTCGAGCGGCGGAGGCGAGTACGCGTCCAACTTCGGCGCCGCAGTCAAGAACAACCCCATTCCGCTTGCCCTGATGGGTGTCAGCCTCGCTTGGCTGATGGCCGGACCGAAGACGAACGTTGCGGCCTACGCCCAGAGCTCCGAAGAAAGCTACCCGCTTGCTCCGACCAGGGGTGAGCTGCGTCGCATCGGTCCGCCGGAAGCCGACGGAGACGTCCATTACAGCCATTTCAGCGACGCCGGCGGAAGCCGCTACAAGGCGCTGACGGACCAGACCGGACGTCGCGCCGGCCACTTCGTCGACGCCACGGGCAAAACCTTCCGCGGCTTCGCGGACGCCTCGGGCCGCCAGATCCACGACATTCGCGACGAGGCCGGAAACCTTTTCGACGAGGCTTCGGGCTGGGTATCGAACACCTGGCAGAGCATTACCGGTTCCGCCAGCAAGGCTGGCCAGGGGCTGTCGAATGCAGGCAATAGCGCCAGCGAAATGGGCTCGCAGCTCAACGACGCTGTTCTGAAGCACTTCAAGGATCAGCCACTCGTCGGCGGGGCGATTGCCTTCGCGCTCGGGGCTGCAATCGGTGCCGCACTTCCGCATACCCGCACAGAAGACGAGGCGCTGGGTGAGACGTCGGACCGGTTAAAGGAAAGCGTATCCTCCGAAGTCTCGAAGACGGCAGACAAGGTCGGCGATGCGGCATCTGAAGTCTATCAGAAAGCCGTTGATGTTGCCTCCGACATCCACGACGTCGCACGCGACAAAATCGTCGGTGAGACCGGCTCGGCTAGCTCAGCCGAAACGTCGAAAAACTCCGCGGGCAGCATTTGATTTTGCCGGCCCGCCCGTCAATCCTGCCGGGCGGGCTGTGTTTTACTTGAGATCTCAATAGGAATCCTGCATGCGCCTGGTGATCTCCTGCCTATCAGCACGACAGCGTAGTCGATGTTGCAACTATGAAGTAAACCTTGAGCGCGGCTCGGACGGCGTTGAGATTCGACCGCTTTAGTGCAACATTTGTACACCCTTGGCTGTTCGTAATGGGAAATCTAGGTGAGTTCATCTGGGTGGCATCGTCTAGGTTCGTATACAGCCGTCTACCGAGCCGGGATCCTCCCATCACAGCAACTGACCGATTGCGTGATTATTAACCTTTGCAACAATGGCCGGAGGGTCCAGACTACGGGACATTGCCGCAGCTGCTCATCCGGGTCCGTCACAATGTGCGCAACCTGAACCTTCATTTTCGAGAAGTCACCTCGAATAGTGTCCGACATCTCGCCATAGCATCCTTTTCTGTCTGGCCTGATAATCCTGCTCATGTTACCGGGAATCGCGGAGCGATACATGCCCGACGCTGGGGTACAGTTTCCAACGCACCCTGACCGGCAGAAGCGCTCCCAACAAGTTTTGGGAACTTTGCCAGCGGTCGCGCGTCAGCGAATCAGGGATAGGCTTGTGATTGCGCGCAACGAGTCGCCGCGGCTCTCTTGACTGCGGCCGCTTGTTCTGACTTGAGCTGTCGTAGAACCTTTGGCAACACAACCGCCGTCGAGCCGTAGCATTCGAATGATCAACGCGCACAACTCAACTACTATCGATAGACGTCATTGTCCCTATTGCCTAGCGTAGCAGGATCATGAGCGTATGTGCCTCTTTTAGGGACAGCGATGTCTTGAAAGTTCGCTGCCAGATGGTGGAGCCGGTCCCTCATGCCAGCGCCTTTCACCGGCGGCCCGTGGCCGCTGATCACCAGCTCCGGTTCCAGAGCGTTCAAAATCTTCACAGAATTTTCCGCCGCGTTCCAATCCGGGGTGAAGTAGCGCGGTGGTCCATGCATTTCCGGTGTCTGCAGGAGCGCTTCGTAGACTGACTCCTGGCCGGTCGTCACAACTGCATCACCCGAAATCAGCGTGCGGTCAGTTTCGCGCCACAGTGATATATGACCGGGTGCGTGCCCAGGCGTGTGTAACCATCTCCATCCGGGCATGTGAGGCAACGTTTGGTCTGCGGGAAGCGCTTTCAGCCATGGTTCGACATTGACAGGAGAACGGGGGAACAGCGGGGATAGCAATGCCATCAAGCCGCCGCCAACGAAGGGATCCGCCGGCGGATAGGAGGCCTTGCCGTTCAGATACGGAAACTCCAGCGGATGCGCGTAAACCGGGACGTCCCAGTGGCGCGCCAATGCCTCGAGCGACCCTGCGTGATCAAAGTGGCCATGTGTCATGATGATCGCCGATGGCTTGGCGTTGGGGCCAAATCGACGTTCCGCAGCGTCAACAATACTTTTCCTGGAAGTCGACAGGCCCGTATCGATCAGGACCCAACCATCACCCTTCTTCGGATCTCCGTAGAAGACAACATTGGCGATCGATAGGCGCAGATATGCAAGATCGGGTGTAAGCGCGAGAACACCCGAACCAGTTTCGGTTGTGGGTGCAATATCATTGTCTTCGAGAGAAAGCTGAACTGCCATATCGGTCTCCTGCCATGGAGGACAACGAACAAGAGGACTGGGTTAAGGTTCCATGCGAAGAACGCGAAACCCAAGGCGGACGCGCCCGAAGCAACTAACGACGAACTCGTTGAGCGGCAAGTAGCACGCTCGTGCACCGTTCCAGCGGAGCAAGTTGCGCTCACATGCCGAGATACACGCCTGTACAGATAACGATCGCCAACGCGACTGCGATCGCAATGTAGAGGGTGATACCGCCGTTCGTGCTTCTAGGATCTGCCATTCTCGTTTCTCCCTTTGTTGTCGGCCAACTACCTTTGAGGACGATTGTTTCACGAAGCGAATAGATATCTCCCTGCGCTCCGTCTGCTCACCATCAGCATCTGCGTGCTGGAACTGAACCCAGCTTTCCTAGTTCGGCACGCTTATCGACGATAAAGGAAATACAGATGGCTGAAGGTCGCAAAGCTGCTCCGAAACAACCGCCGGCGGGAGGCTGGGGTGCGCTGAATGCCGTCGAACAGCATTTAGGCAAGCAGAAAATCCTGTTGAAGGGCAATCGTGCATTGCTTTCGATGAACAAGCCCGGCGGCTTCGACTGCCCGAGTTGTGCGTGGCCCGATCCAAGCAAGTCGCATGTTGCCGAATACTGTGAGAACGGCGCTAAGGCCGTTGCCTGGGAGGCCACAAAGAAACGCACGGGCCCAGATTTCTTTGCCGAGCATCGGGTTGAAGAGCTGAAGACATGGAGCGATCATGATCTGGAGGGTCACGGGCGTCTAACCCATCCGATGCGTTATGATAGCGCAAGTGATACTTATCACGCTATCGACTGGGAAACAGCGCTGGCCGAAATCGGCGCCACCGTCGGCAAGCTCGATCCCAAGAAGGTCGAGCTCTACACGTCCGGGCGTACTTCCAACGAGGCGGCCTTCCTCTGGCAGCTGTACGGGCGGCTCATCGGAACGAACAATTTTCCTGATTGCTCAGACATGTGCCACGCGACAACGACGGTCGCCCTTCCGGAGAGCATCGGTGTAGGTAAGGGCACGGTTACGCTCGAAGACTGGGAGCATTGCGATGCTCTCTTCATCATAGGCCAAAATCCCGGCACCAACAGTCCCCGCATGATGGGCTATCTCCATGAGATGGCCAAGCGAGGCGTGCCGATCGTTACCTTCAATCCGCTGAAAGAAAGGGCGCTGCTGCGTTTCACTGATCCGCAAAGTCCTGTCGAGATGTTGACGGGGCGGGGGCAGACAATCAGCTCCAGCTATTTCCAGGTTCGTACCGGCGGAGACATCATGGCCATGCAGGGCATCTGCAAGGCCGTCATAGATGCCGATGACCAAGCGCAGTCACGCGGAGAGAAGCGGGTTGTGGACGTCGAATTCCTCCGGGAACACACCCATGGTTTCGATGCCTTTGCCGCTTTCGTGCGCGACCTGAGCTGGGATGAAATAGAGCATTATACTGCGCTCAGCCGTGCCCAGATCGAACAGGCGGCTGCTATCTATATGAAGGCCGAGCGCGTTATAGCCTGTTGGGGCATGGGTATTACCCAGCACAAGCATGGCGGCGATGCCATGCAGCAGATCCTCAACCTCCTCTTCCTGCGTGGCAATATTGGCCGGCTAGGCGCCGGCGCTTGCCCGATCCGCGGCCATTCCAACGTCCAGGGCGACAGGACCGTCGGAATCAACAAGACACCAACGGAGGCTTTCCTGAAGCAACTCGACAAGGCGTTCGATTTCGAAAGCCCGCGTGAGAATGGCCATGACACAGCAGAATGCTGTGAGGCGATTTTGCGGGGGGAGGTTGATGCCTTTCTCGCCATGGGCGGCAATTTCTTCCGCGCCATTCCAGATACCGAGCGAGTCGCTGCAAAAGTTCCGCAGATCGGCCTGACGGTCCACGTTGCAACAAAACTTAACCGCAGCCATCTCATACACGGCAAACGCGCCTATATTCTTCCAGCACTGGGGCGTACCGAACTCGATCTTCAAAACGAGGTTCCACAGACGATAACGGTAGAAGACAGCTTCTCGATGGTGCACGGCTCAACCGGGCGGCTCAAGCCAGCAAGCGAACACTGCCGTTCCGAGCCGTGGATCATCGCCAATCTTGCCAAGGCCACTCTCGCCGGCCGCACAGCAATCGACTGGAACGATCTTGTTTCCGATTATGACCGCATTCGAGACAAGATCGAAGAGGTCTTTCCCGATCAATTCGACGACTATAACGGCCGTATCGCTGCGCCCGGCGGTTTCCGGCTGCCGAATGGCGCCAGCGAAAGGGTTTGGGATACCCCAACCGGCAAGGCAAATTTCCTGTTCGATCCCGACCTCAAGGACCAGAACAACGAAAGGCCGGAGGAACCTCACCTGCAACTGATGACCATTCGCAGCCACGACCAGTTCAACACAACAATCTATTCCAATAATGACAGATATCGAGGCATTTCCGGCGAGCGGATGGTCGTCTTCATGAATGAAACCGACATGAGCGAACTGGGTCTTGACGAGGGCTCTGTGATCGATTTCAGGTCCGCTGCCGCTGACGGGATAGAGCGGTACGCAGGTGGCTTCAAGGTGGTGGCGTATGACGTTCCCAAGGGTTGCTGTGCCGCATACTACCCGGAAACCAATGCGCTACTGTCTCTCGCTCACCGGGACAAGCGAAGCAACACGCCCGCCGCGAAATCGGTGCCGGTAGTGGTGTCGAAGGCGCGTCCAGGCGAGCCGGTATCCAGCAAGCCAGAAGTGGCGGAGCAGTATCCTACTGCGGCCGGTCTCAGCATTCCGGCAGCTTAACGTTCCTGCACTCCACAAACGGCTGGTATGAGGCGCGGCGGTGTCGCGTCTCGATGGTTCTACCCAGTCGGAATGATCCGCGTTTGCGGGCTCGCAACAACTGACGCAGCTCGAAAGCCGTTCGGTTTCACCGGTATCTTGAGCGGACACCTTTGCCGACAGGGACGCTTGATGCGCTGTCCTTGGTGCGACAGTTTGATGCTGAGGGTGCTTTCATTTGACGCGTAGTCATAGCATCGATCGGGCTCTCGCCGTGCTGTTGCACTAGTTCGCGATGTGTTTACCGATCCACTGCCTTCCGAAAGCATTGGTCTTACCCGCCAAGCGGGTCGGCATTCGATTGAAGCCGTGGGGGCCTTCTGGAACAATGACGAGGTGCGCATTTCCGTTGAACTGGTCCCAGCGGTCATGCATGTCGATGCTATCGTCGGAGATAGGATCAAGCCCGCCGGCGATAAACAGCGCCGACGGAAGATCCTGGAGATCGGCGTGCAACGGTCCACGACGCAGATCGGCAGGCAGAGAGGGAGCCAGCCGCCGAAGGTTCGCGAGCGCGGAAGGGCCGTCAATTAACAGGGCTTTACCGCTACTGGCGCGCAGACTTCTGGACCCCTCGAGATCGAAAGCTCCACAGACTGAATAAAAGCCTCTGACAGAGCCATGTATTGATGCGGACCGCAGTGAGAGTAAGGACTCCATCGCCAGATGCGCACCAGAGGATTCCCCGGACAGTATGAGGCCATCGACTCCAAAACTCTTGAGGCTCCTGACCACCCAAGTCGTGGTGGCTACGCACTCTTGTGTCGTGCTTGCAAGATCGTCGTTGATCGCATTTGGGAAGTCCACGGCTGCAACAAGCATATTGCAGTCACAGGCGATCCGAGCGGCCAGCTGATCCTCTAAACGGGCGGCGCCCATGACCCATGCGCCTCCGTGAAAATGAAGAAGCATGCCGCGCGCCTGACCTAACGGCTTGGTGAGCCGGATCGAAGAGGACGTGCCCGGTATTCTCAGGACAGAGACTTTCGAAGTCCGGCGCCGGCGATCGGGCAAGAGACGGTGAGCGTCAAGCAAGATCTGCACGAAGCGTGCGTTCCAACGCCTTCCGGTATGGAATCGCGGAAGTACCGTCAGAAGCCGGTTAAGTCGTCGAGCACCGACGATATCGGCATCATCAGCTCTGAGGTCGGCTGAATCGAGTATGGACATTCGCCTACGACCTGCTTTCTTCAACGCTCGCGGCTATCACGCTTATTGTCCAGGGTCGTCAGTGCGTCACTTTCCACGACAGAACGCACTTAAGTTCCAACTCCCTGGAGCTTGATGCAGTATCAGTCGTCGAAAGGACCATCGATGATGTGTCTGTCGATGATACGAAGGCTGCGATCAGGATTGATCACGTAGGTTTCGCTCACTCTTTCGCCAAACTGGTTCCGGAACTCATGCGGTACCGTGCTCCCGACTGGGGCCTTTTGCAGGCGGGAATGGTTTAGGCCCTTGTATGTTATGCTGCCCGGCATAGGGGGCAAGTCGAGCTGCGAGGTTG
>Ga0265798_10001983_pt1 | contig 30753 bp, 27 predicted proteins | sample P3T30metagenome_FD_192430 | JGI IMG/M metagenome (GOLD analysis project Ga0265798, IMG submission 192430) | Plant litter microbial communities from East Loma Ridge, Irvine, California - P3 T30 | ecosystem: Environmental > Terrestrial > Plant litter > Unclassified | place: USA: California... | reverse complement strand
CGGGACTCACCGCAGCACGCACCTCTAGCTCAATTGGCAGAGCAACTGACTCTTAATCAGTGGGTTCTCGGTTCAAGTCCGAGGGGGTGCACGACAAATCGATCCCCCGTGTTCATCATTCGATAAAGCGGGGGATTTGTCGTCGTGCCGGTTTGGTCGGCTGCGCCGACGTGCGGCCTGGGGCCGCGCGGGGTGGGGGTCTTTGCCGCCAGGTCGCTGTTGCCCGGGGGTGACGGCGCTTCGCGCGTCACGGTGCGACGGCGCTTCGCGCGTCGCGGGGCGACGGGGCTTCGCGCGTCGCGGGGCGACGGGGCTTCGCGCGTCGCGGGGCGACGGGGCTTCGCGCGTCGCGGGGCGACGGCGCTTCGCTGGTCGCGGGGAGGCGACGGCGCTTCGCGCGTCAGGGGGAGGGTGACGGCGCTTCGCGCGTCAAGCCCTGAGGGCTGTGAGCGAGGAGCGCCTGGATCTCCGGCGCGATGGGGTCGAGTCCGACGAGGACCGAGCCCCACGAGGGGAGACGGGCCTCCGTCACCGCTAGGGGCGGTCCGAGGGGCGGGGGTGCTGGGCGGCTGAATCCCGGCCGGTCACGGGGTAGGGGCCGGTCATGCCCTCGCGGAGGCGCGCCGCGGCGAGGATGCGGTCGCGCTGCAGGTGCCAGCCGAGCATCAGCAGCGGGATGATGACGACCAGCGACATCACCGTGAACGACCCGATCGGCCAGTCGATCGCCATCAGCACCACCACCGCGAGCAGGAACGCCAGCGTCAGGTAGCTCGTGACCGGCGCCCCCGGCAGACGGAACGACGGCTCCTCCGCCTTGCCCTCCTTCGCCCAGCGACGCAGCCGCATCTGACAGAGGATGATCGTGCCCCACGCCGTCAGGATCCCCAACGACGCGATGTTCAGGACGATCTCGAACGCGGCGCTCGCCCCGACGATCGCATTCAGACCCACCCCCAGCAGGGTGATCGACGCCGTCAGGAGGATGCCGCCGAACGGGACACCGCCCTTCGACATCTTCGTCGTGAACTTCGGAGCCGATCCGTTCATCCCCATCGAGTGCAGCACCCGACCGGTCGAGTACAACCCGGCGTTCAGGCTCGACAGCGCCGCCGTCACGACGACGAAGTTCATGATCGACCCCGCGATGCGGCCGACCTCGGGGCTCCCGATGCTGCTGAAGAACGTGACGAACGGGCTCTCGCCCTCGGCGTAGGCGGTGTACGGCAGCAGCAGAGACAGCAGCACCAGCGAACCGACGTAGAAGACCGCGATCCGCAGGATGACCGTGTTGATCGCCCTCGGCACCACCTTCTCCGGGTTCTCGGTCTCGCCCGACGCCGTGCCCACCAGCTCGATCGCGGCGTACGCGAAGACGACGCCCTGCACGACCAGCACCGCCGGCAGCAGCCCGCTCGGGAGGATCCCGCTCGAGGCCACGACCGACCAGCCCGTGTCGACCGTCGCGCCGTCGTGCGTCACCGGGAACGCCGCGGCCAGCCAGACGACCCCGACCACCAGGAACACCACGAGCGCCGCGACCTTGACGATCGCGAACCAGAACTCCATCTCGCCGAAGACCTTCACCGCCAGCAGGTTCACCGACAGCACGACGGCCAGGGCCACGAGGGCCAGCAGCCACTCCGGGGCGGCCGTGAAGGCCTTCCAGTACTGCAGGTAGAGGGCCACGGCGGTGACGTCGACGATCGCCGTCATCGCCCAGTTCAGGAAGTACATCCAGCCCGCCGCGTAGGCGAACTTCTCCCCGTAGAACTCCCGGGCGTACGAGACGAAGGATCCCGAGGAGGGGCGGTGAAGCACCAGCTCGCCGAGCGCGCGCAGGATGAAGAACGCGAACACGCCGCAGATCGCGAAGACGATCGCGAGAGAGGGCCCCGCCGTCGCCAGCCGCCCGCCGGCGCCGAGGAACAACCCCGTCCCGATGGCGCCGCCGATGGCGATCATCTGCAGCTGCCGGGGCTTGAGGCCGTGCTGGAAACCCTCCTGCTCGTGGCTGAAGTCCTGGGGGACGGTGTCCGGGTGCGCGGCCGAGCCGCGGTCTCCGTCAGATGCGCTCATGCCGAGAGGGTAGGCCCGAGTCTGCAGTTCGTGCACATCGAGCGGTCGGCATGTCGGGGGACCTGCGCTCCGCGGACGACGGCCCTCGAAGGTGCACGGCGTGTAACGAAAAGGCCACGATGTCGATGCCCATGAACACGGCGATCGGAGGGGATCGGGGTACACGTCCGGTCCCTCCGGAGGGGGGTGCGGATTGGGATGGACGACACATGTTCGCTACGGTCGTCGAGGCCCGCTCCGGTGGGCCCGTCATCATCAGGACGCGATGATCGGCGGTCCGGCAGTCTCGGATCCCGATCCCCGTACGGTCTGGTGGCGTCGGTGCCGGTCCCATGACCGCACCAGCGGGGTACAGGTTCGCATCCAGGATCACGATGCTTGAGCCAGCACGTCCCGCATGCGCCGTCGACCCGTCCGCCCGACCAGAACGCCGCCGACGGCGCGCCTGCCCGAGCGGAAGGCGTTCCCCGGCGTGCCCGCGGAGAGCCCATGACAACGACACCACCCGCCGTGCGTGCGAAGAACCTCTACAAGGTCTTCGGTCGCCGACCCCGAGAGGCGGTCACCCGACTCGAGTCCGGTGCCAGCCGCACCGAGGCCTCGGCCCTCGGCACCGCGGCCGTCATCGACGCGTCCTTCGACGTCCAGCCCGGCGAGATCTTCGTCGTCATGGGGCTCTCGGGCAGCGGCAAGTCCACGCTGATCCGGATGCTCAACGGTCTGCTCGAGCCCACCTCCGGGTCGGTCGAGGTGTCGGGCACCTCGATCTCCGACGTCCCGGCCAAGCGGCTGCGCGACGTCCGGCGTCAGCACGTGTCGATGGTGTTCCAGCACTTCGCCCTGCTCCCGCACCGCACCGTCATCGACAACGTCGCCTACGGCCTCGAGGTCCAGGGCGTGGCGAAGGCGAAGCGGCTGGCGAAGGCGCGGGAGGTCACCGAGATCGTCGGTCTCGCCGGGTGGGAGGACAAGCTCCCGAGCGAGCTCTCCGGCGGCATGCAGCAGCGCGTGGGCCTGGCCCGAGCGCTCGCGGCCGAGACCGACATCCTGCTGATGGACGAGGCGTTCAGCGCCCTCGATCCGCTCATCCGCCGCGAGATGCAGGAGCAGCTGCTCGAGCTCCAGGCGAAGCTCGGCAAGACCATCGTCTTCATCACGCACGACCTCAACGAGGCGATGTTCCTCGGTGATCGCATCGCCGTCATGCGCGACGGCCGCATCGTGCAGATCGGCACGCCGGAGGACATCCTCACCGACCCGGCCAACGACTACGTCGCCCAGTTCGTCCAGGACGTCGACCGCGCCCGCGTGCTGACGGCCTCGAGCGTCATGGAGCCGGCCCGTGCGGTCGTGCAGCTGACCGCCGGGCCCCGCGGAGCCCTGCGCACCCTCCGGGACCTGCAGACGGCCGCCCTGTTCGTCCTCGGCCGCGACCGCCGGCTGCTCGGCTGGGTGCGCGACCGGCACGTCATGCGTCAGGTCAAGTCGAACGACACCGATCTCGAGGCCATCGTCACCACCGAGTTCGCCAAGGTCGGCCCCGACGCCGCCCTCGTCGACCTCTTCGAACTCGCCGTCGAGAGCCCGCTGCCCATCGCCGTGGTCGACGACCACGACCGCCTCATCGGCGTCATCCCGCGGGTCACGCTCCTCGCGGCCCTCGGCAACGTCGACACGACGACCTCGCCGATCCCCGTGCTCGAACCGGTCACCCGCTACTCCGAGAGCGAGCTGGACGCCACCCTCGCGACCGGGGAGACCCCCGTCGCCGCCACCGAAGGAGCCACCCGATGAACGAGATCCTCCGCATCCCCTTCGGCAGCTGGGTCTCGGCCGTCGTCGACTGGATCACCACGCACCTCGGCGGCCTGTTCGACGTCGTGCGCGCCGTCTTCCTCTTCTTCTACGAGTGGACCGAGTACCTCCTCAGCGCGCCTCCGTTCTGGGCGATCGTGCTCGTCGTGGCCGCGCTCGCGTTCGTCGCCCGGGGGTGGAGGTTCGCCCTCGGGTCGGCCGTCGGCCTCCTGCTGATCAGCTCGGTCAACCAGTGGGAGAACGCCATGTCCACGCTGGCGCTCGTGCTGGTCGCCGGAGTCATCGCGATCGCCGTCAGCATCCCGCTGGGCGTCCTCGCCGCGAAGTCGTCGATCGCCTCGCAGATCATCCGACCGGTGCTCGACTTCATGCAGACCACGCCCGCCTTCGTCTACCTGATCCCCGCGCTGCTGCTGTTCCGCGTCGGCGTGGTCCCCGGCATCGTCGCCACGATCGTCTTCGCGATGGCGCCCGGCGTCCGGCTCACCGAGCTCGGCATCCGCGGGGTCGACACCGAGGTGGTCGAGGCCGGCCAGGCCTTCGGCTCGTCGCCCTGGCGCATCCTGCGTCAGATCCAGCTGCCGCTGGCGAAGCCGAGCATCATGGCCGGGGTCAACCAGGTCATCATGCTCTCGCTCTCCATGGTCGTCATCGCGGGCATGGTCGGAGCCGGCGGACTCGGCGGCGACATCGTCGCGAGCCTCAACCGGATCGACGTCGCCCTCGGCGCCGAGGCGGGCATCTCGGTCGTCGTCCTCGCCATCATCCTCGACCGCATGACGGCCGCCCTCGGCGCCGACCGTCGCGCACGGCGCCGGCCGTCCCGCATCGCCCGCGGGTCCGATGACGCGGTCCCGGAATCCGGTCCGACCGGCGCGTCCGCCGACGCCTCGACGTCCGAGTCCCCGCTGCCCGACGCGCCCGCCCCCGATCGGACGCCGGCGTCCGTCTAGACCCCGACGGGGCGACCGGAGTCATCAGGTCGGCCCGCACCTCCCGCACCACCCGAAAGGATCACATGAACAAGCGCACCACCATCGCAGCCTCCGTCGCCCTCGGCACCTCCGCCGTCCTCGGCCTCGCCGCCTGCTCGCCCCCCGGCAGCTCGACGGAGAGCGAGACCCTCGACAACGGCGACCAGAGCGTCGTCGACATCGCGGTCTTCAACGGCTGGGACGAGGGCATCGCCGCCTCCTGGCTCTGGAAGTCCGTGCTCGAGGAGGAGGGCTACACGGTCAATCTGAAGATGGCCGACGTCGCACCGGTCTACCAGGGCCTCACGACCGATGACTACGACGTGGTCCTCGACACCTGGCTGCCCGTCACGCACAAGGAGTACATCGACCAGTTCGGCGACGACCTCACCGACCTCGGCGCCTGGAACGACGGCGCGAAGCTCGCCATCGCGGTCAACGCCGACGCCCCGATCGACTCGATCGAGGAGCTGAACGAGAACGCCGACCTGTTCGGCGGCACGATCGTCGGCATCGAGCCGGCCGCCGGCCTGACCTCGGCCGTCGAGAACGCGACGATCCCCGACTACGGCATCGACGACCTGACCCTCCAGACGTCGTCGACCGCCGCGATGCTCACCGAGCTGAAGAGCGCCACGGACTCGGGCGAGAACATCGCCGTCACGCTGTGGAGCCCGCACTGGGCGTACGACGCGTTCCCGATCAAGGACCTCGAGGACCCGAAGGGCACGCTCGGCGACGCCGAGGGCATCCACTCGTTCGGCGGCAAGAGCTTCACGGCCGACTACCCGCAGTTCGCCGAGTGGCTCGAGGGCTTCGAGATGGACAACGACCGCCTCTCGTCGCTCGAGAACGCCATGTTCAACAGCGGCGTCGACGGGAGCGACTACACCGAGGTCGTCGAGGCGTGGGTCGCCGACAACCAGGACTACGTCGACGGCCTCACCAGCTGACGGATCGGCTGCGGCCGACCGCAGGGCCCCGGGCGACGTCGTCCCCGGGGCCCTGCGGCATGCCGGCGTATCCCCAGCCGACGGGCGGGCGACGCACAGTGAATCGGCAGGACGTGGCCGAGGAGGCGCGACTAGCGTCGAGCACGTCGCATTCCGATCCCGCGACGGCACCACCACCCCGGACACCCCGGGGAACAGCACGAGAGGCACCACCCGTGAGCATCACCAGCATCGACGCCGTCCGCCGCAACGCCCGGGTCAGCACCCGGACGATCGCAGCCGACCTGGTGCAGGTGTCGACCCCCGACCGCGTGCTCGGCCACATCCGCGTCGAGAACGGCGCGTACGTCGCCGTCCGCGGATCGAACCCGCACTGGGGCGACGAGGTCGGCCGCTACGCCACGCAGGGCATGGCCCTCGAGGCTCTGCGCCTGCGCAAGCGCTCCGTCTGACGGCACCGCGTCGGGATGCCGTCCCCCGGGCGGTCGGCCGGCCCTCCGACCGGGTGGACCCGCCGCGGGCTCAGGGTCCGACGGAGGCGAGGAACGACCGCAGGCTGCGATCGATCTCGACCCGCGCCTCCTCGTCCGTCAGCGTCGCGGTCCCGTCGCCCGCCTGATCGCCGTAGGCGCCGAACTGCGCGTGGTTCGACCCCTCGATCTGCACGATGGAGGCATCGGGCGGCAGCTGGTCGCGGTACCGCTCGATGTCGTCGGGCGTGCTGAGGCCGTCCTCGCTGCCGCCGAGGCTGAGCACGGGCAGGTCGGTCTCGTCGGAGAGATCGGTGGTCGCGCAGTACGAGCCGAAGAGCACGAGACCGTCGACGCGCGGGTCGCTCTCGGCGTAGCCGCAGGCGCGGACGCCACCGAGCGAATGACCGCCGACGGCCCAGTGCGAGATCTCGGGCGCCTCCGATGTGAAGTCGGTGAGGGCCCGCCAGTCGAAGAGGCCGAAGCCGAGCACCGGTCGGACGATGATCACGGTGACCCCGGAGCGCACGGCCCCCGAGAGCACCTCCTCGTACGCCTGCGGGTCGACGCGCGCGCCGGCGAGGAAGACGAGGCCCTGGTCCCGCGGCGTCGTGTCGGCCGGACGCATGACGACCGTGTCGGGGCGGTCCGTCACGTCGACGGCGGTGTCCTCGGCCACGGCGGCGACCGAGGAGGCGGTGGCCGCCATGGGCAGCTTGGCCCACGTGAAGAAGCCGGTCGCGCCGAGCACCACCGCGGCGAACAGCACCGAGGCCACGATCTTGACGATGCGTCGCGACCGCGACCCACGGTGGAGTGCGGGCACCCGTGTGGCGGGCTCGTGACGGGAAGCTGTGCGTTGTCTCACGGTTCCCATCCTGGCCGATCGGCGGTCGTGCTCGCTGAGGATGTCCGCCAGGCTGGTCCGATGCCTTGGATCGCACCCGTCGTCGCCGTCGTCTCGGCCGTCGTCCTCACCTTCGTCGTCTCGGCCCTCGTCGGCTGGGTCTTCTCGTTCGTCGCCCGTCGGAAGACCTGGGCGGTGGACTTCGTGACCCGCATGCGCCGCCCGTTCCGGTGGTCCCTCCTCGTCGTGCTGCTCACCATCGCCCTGTCGACCACGCTGCCCCGCAGCCTCGGCGCCGACTACCCCGGCGACGAGGCGGTGTCCCAGGTGTTCCGCTGCGCCATCATCGTCGTCGTCGCCTGGTTCGTCGGGGCCCTCGCGATCTTCTTCGAGGATCTCGGTCTCTCGCGCTACCGGGTCGACACCCCCGACAACAGGGTGGCGAGGCGGGTGCGCACGCAGGTGCTGATCCTCCGACGACTGACCGTCGCCCTCATCGTCATCGTCGCGGCGGGCGCTCTGCTGCTGGGGTTCCCCGGGGTCGAGGCCGTCGGGGCCAGCGTGCTGGCCAGCGCCGGTCTGGTGTCGGTCGTCGCCGGTCTCGCGGCCCAGTCGACCCTCGCCAACGTGTTCGCCGGCATCCAGCTCGCCTTCAGCGACGCGATCCGCATCGACGACGTCGTGGTCGTCGAGGGGCAGTGGGGTCTCATCGAGGAGATCACCCTCTCGTACGTCGTCGTCCACATCTGGGACGACCGGCGCCTCGTCCTGCCGTCGACCTACTTCACGACGACGCCCTTCGAGAACTGGACCCGCCGCAACAGCGAGCTGCTCGGCGCCGTCGAGTTCGATCTCGACTGGCGGGTGCAGCCCGGCGACATGCGCGCCGAGCTCGATCGCATCCTCGAGCGGACCGATCTCTGGGACGGCCGGGTCAAGGTGCTCCAGGTCACCGACGCGACGGGCGGGTACGTGCGGGTGCGGGTGCTCGTCACGGCGAAGGACGCCCCGACGCTGTTCGACCTGCGCTGCCTCGTCCGCGAGGACCTCATCTCCTGGCTGCACGAATCGAGTCCGGTCTCGATCCCGAGGGCCAGGGTGCAGATGGTCGCCGACGAGCCCGCGGTCTCGGGACGACCGCGCCGGTCGACGTCCGAGGCGGGAGGGCTCTTCAGCGGCGAGAACGCCGACAGCGAGCGGACGGCCCTGTTCACCTCGGCCATCCCCGTCCAGAGCCCGGACGACGGCGGTCGTCCCGACGGCCGCCCCGTCGCCCGACCGGACCGCTGACCCGCGATCCCGGGGGAGACGCGAAGGAGGCGCGTCCCGGTCGTCGGGACGCGCCTCCGTCGTGTTCCGCTCGGGTCAGTCGTCGTTGGCGGCGTCGACGACGTTGCCGATGGCGATGGCCGTCGTCGCCACCCAGGCGACGGCGGTCAGCAGCAGCCGCCAGTCGCGAGGACCGGCCGTGAGGCTCTTCAGGAGGCTGACGCCCGAGAAGATCGAGCTGAGGATGGCTCCGTTGAAAAGGAATTTGCGCACTGTTCGCTCCCGTGTTCGTTGTGATCACGCTATCCGCTGCGAGCAGCGCTGTCCGGAGGTCGGGCCGGCGGTTGTAGGTTGAGCTGCCCGCCGGTCGGACGGGCCGCCTCGTCGATCGCGAAGGAGTCCCTGTGCGCACAGCCGTGCTCGGCGCCGTGTTCCTCGCCGTGGGGCTCGTCGCGTTCCTGACGGGGGTCCTGACGGGCCCCGAGCTCGTGGTCCTCGTCGAGCGGGTCGCCCCGGTCCTCGGTTTCGTGGTCGCCCTGACGATCGTCGCCGAGCTCGCGGCCGAGGCGGGGCTCTTCGCCTGGCTGGCGCGCACCTGCTCGCGGTTCGCCGGGGGGCGCGTCGTCGTGCTGTGGCTCCTGGTCGTCGTGCTGGCCGTCCTCTGCACGGTGTTCCTCTCGCTCGACACGACGGCCGTCCTGCTGACGCCCGTCGTCGTGCTCGTGGCGCGCCACGCCGGTCTGCCGGTGATGCCGTTCGCCCTGACGACGGTCTGGCTCGCCAACTGCGCGTCGATGCTCCTCCCGGTGTCGAATCTCACGAACCTGCTCGCCCTGGGTCAGCTCGGCTCGCCCGCCCCGCTCGCCTTCGCGGCGCTGGTCGCGCCCGCGGCAGCCGTCGGGATCGTCGTGCCCGTCGCGGCCATCGGCGTCCGATACCGCCGTCAGCTCGCCGGGCGGTTCGCGCCTCCCGAGCCCGACGAGGCCGACGACCCCGTGCTGTTCCGCGTCGCCGCCCTCGTCACGGCGCTGCTGGTGCCCGCCCTCGTGTCGGGCGTCGAGGTGTGGATCCCCGCGGCCGTCGCCGCGGCCGTCCTCGTCGTCGCGTTCGCCGTGCGCCGCCCGTCGGTCCTCCGACCGGGCATGGTGCCGTGGAGCACGCTGCTGTTCGCCGGCGGTCTGTTCGTCGTCGTCGAGGCGGCGCACTCGCTCGGTCTCGCCGATCTGCTCGGCTCGGTCGTCGGGGGAGGGGACTCGCTGCCCGACCTGCTCCGACTCGCCGGGGGCGGGGCCGCGGCGGCCAACCTGGCGAACAACCTCCCGGCCTATCTGGCGCTCGAGCCCGTCGCCGGATCCCCGCTGCGTCTCGTGGCTCTGCTGATCGGGGTCAACATCGGCTGTCTCGTGACGCCGTGGGCCTCGCTCGCCACGCTGCTCTGGCACTCGCGCCTGACGGCCATGGGCGTCGAGGTCTCGTGGCCGCGCGTCATCCTCGGCGGCCTCGCCGTGGCGGCCGTCGCGGTGCCGCTCGCCGTGCTGGCGCTGGTCGTCGTCCCCTAGCCCGGGGCCCCGGCGCGACGAGGGTCAGAGCCAGTCGCGCCGTCTGAACTGCCACCACAGGAGACCGCCGATCGCGACGATCAGCACGCACGACGTGATGAAGCCGGTCGTCGACTGGAACCCCGGGTACGGCACGTTCTGGCCGTAGAAGCCGGTGATGGCCGTCGGCACGGCGATGATGGCCGCCCAGCTGGTCACCTTCTTCATGATGAGGTTCATCCGGTTGGACTGCAGATTGAGGTTCGTGTCGAGGATCGTCGAGACGAGATCCCGGAGCGAGTCGTTCTGCTCGGCCACCCGCTGCACGTGGTCGTACACGTCGTGGAAGTAGGGCTGCATCTCGGAGTCCACCTGCTTGAGGTCCCTCCGCAGCAGGGTGTTGAGCACCTCGCGCATCGGGGACGCGACCCGGCGCAGCTGCACGAGGCTCTTGCGCAGGGCGAACGACCGCTTCTGCACGTCCACCGTGCGCGGGCGGGGGTCGAAGAGGTCGTCGGCTATGCCCTCGATCTCGTCGTCGAGGGCGTCCGTCGCCTCGAAGTGCCGGTCGACGATGCAGTCCAGCAGGCCCCACAGCAGGAAGGTCACGCCGTGCTCGGCGAGATCCGAGCTGTCGTCGAACACGCGCTCGAGTCGGGCCCGGTCGAACTCGGGGTGATGGATGGTCACGAGAGCCCGCTCCGTGACGAAGGCCTTCACCTCGCTGGTGGTCAGCACGCCGGTCCTCCGGTCGAAGCGCACGTCGTAGAGGGCGGTGAACAGGTGCCCCTCGTACCGGTCGATCTTGGGCCGCTGACCGTCCTGCAGGGCGTCCTCGACGGCGAGCTCGTGCAGCCCGAGCTCCTCCTCGAGCGCAGCGAGATCGGCGGCCGTGGGGTCGGTCAGGTCGACCCAGACGACGCAGCCGTCCTTCTCGAGATGATCGCTGACCTCGGCGAGCGTGAAGCCCTCCGAGATGAGGCGCCCTCCCCGGTAGGCGCGGGTCGAGACGGGAGCGCCGCTCGGCCCTCGGACCCGTCCGGCGGGGCCCTCCCCATCGCCGGGGTCGGGTTCGGTGCGCGCGGGGCGGGTGTCGGTCATGAGGCGCATGCTAATCCCGTGAGCCTCCATGCCAAGCAGCGCGTCGACGCCCCTCCCGGATTCTTCGAGGCCGAGGCGGCGGGCCTCGGCTGGCTGGCCGCGGCGGAGAGCCGAGGAGGCGCGCGCATCGTGGGCGTGCACGCGGTCTCCCCGGGTCGCATCGACCTCGAGGCCGTGTCGACCGCGCGTCCGACCGCGGAGGCCGCCCGGCGCTTCGGTGCGGCGCTCGCCGTGACCCACGCGACCGGCGCGGACGCCTTCGGTGCGCCTCCCGAGGGGTACGACGGTCCGTGCTTCATCGGCCGCCGACCGATGTCGGTGCGGCCGGCCCCGACCTGGGGTGCCTTCTCCGCCGAGCAGCGGGTGCTGCCCTACGCCGTCGCGGCGCTGGACGCGGGCAACCTCGACCGGTCGGGTCTCGACGTCGTCGAACGGGCCTGCGCGCTGCTCGCCGAGGGCGTGTTCGACGACGACGAGCCTCCGGCCCGGCTGCACGGCGACCTGTGGTCCGGCAACGTGCTCTTCGGCGACGGGGGAGTGGTGCTGATCGACCCGGCGGCGCACGGCGGGCACCGCGAGTCGGACCTCGCGATGCTCGCGCTCTTCGGCTGCCCGTTCCTCGACGACGTGCTCGGGGCCTACGACGAGCGCGCACCGCTGCGCGACGGATGGCGCGACCGGGTGGCCGTGCATCAGCTGCATCCCCTCGCCGTGCACGCGGCCGGTCACGGCCCCGGCTACGGCGCGGCGCTCGTCTCGGCGGCCGACGAGACCCTCCGGCTGGGGTACGACCTCCGGGGCGCCGCCCGGGCCCGCTGATAATCTGGCCGTCCCGCGCCCGTGCGGGTGATCCGACAGGAGCTGACCCCCCTCATGCCCGACCCCTCCGAACGTTACGGCTTCGTCGTCGTCTCCAACCGCCTCCCCGTCGACCGCGTGATCGCCGACGACGGCAGCGCCTCGTGGCAGCACTCGCCCGGCGGGCTCGTCACCGCCCTCGAGCCGGTCATGAAGGCCAACGACGGCGCCTGGGTCGGCTGGGCCGGGCAGCCCGATCTCGAGTTCGAGCCGTTCGACGACGACGGCATCTCGATCGTCCCGGTGCCGCTCAGCGCCGAAGAGGTGCAGCGGTACTACGAGGGGTTCAGCAACGACACGCTGTGGCCGCTCTACCACGACGTGATCGCCGCCCCCACGTACCACCGCGTCTGGTGGGAGGCCTACGTGCAGGTCAACCAGCGCTTCGCCGATCGCGCCGCCGAGATCACCGAGGAGGGCGGCACCATCTGGGTGCAGGACTACCAGCTCCAGCTCGTCCCGCGGATGCTCCGCGAGGCCCGCCCCGACCTCACGATCGGCTTCTTCAACCACATCCCCTTCCCCCCTCTCGGCATCTTCTCGCAGCTGCCGTGGCGCAAGCAGATCCTCGAGGGGCTGCTGGGCGCCGATGTCATCGGGTTCCAGCGCGCCGACGACGCCTCGAACTTCTCCCGCGCCGTCCGCCACCTCCTCGGCTACGGCACGACGCGTCCCTACGTCGAGGTGCCCGTCGACGACGAGAGCGCATCGGTCTCGAAGCGCGGCAAGAAGGTGCGCCGTGTGCTGGCCAAGCACTTCCCCATCTCGATCGACGCGGCGAGCTACGAGGAGCTGGCGGCGCGCCCCGACATCCAGGCCCGGGCGCGCGAGATCCGAGAGGGCCTCGGCAACCCCAAGACCGTCATGCTCGGCGTCGACCGTCTCGACTACACCAAGGGCATCCGCCACCGCATGAAGGCGTTCGGCGAGCTGCTGGCCGACGGTCGTCTCAGCGTCGAGGACGCCACGCTCGTGCAGGTCGCCAGCCCGAGCCGCGAACGCGTCGAGACGTACAAGCAGCTCCGCGACGAGATCGAGCTCACGGTCGGACGCGTGAACGGCGACTACGCGACCATGAGCCACACGGCCATCAGCTACCACCACCACGGCTACCCCCGCGAAGAGATGGTCGCGCTGTACCTCGCCGCCGACGTGATGCTGGTCACCGCGCTCCGCGACGGCATGAACCTCGTCGCGAAAGAGTACGTCGCGGTCCGCCGCGACAACGACGGCGTGCTCGTGCTCAGCGAGTTCGCGGGCGCCGCCGACGAGCTCAAGACGGCCCTGCTCATCAACCCGCACGACATCGGCGGGTTGAAGAACACCATCATGAGGGCGATCGAGATGCCGAGGAGGGACCGCACGACGCGCATGCGTGCCCTGCGTCGGCGAGTGCTCGACAACGACGTGGCCAAGTGGTCGGCGTCGTTCCTCCAGGCGCTCGAGAACGTGCGACCCGGGCAGCAGATCACCCCCGCGGACACCGAGACCACCGACGAGAGCGAAGCCGAATGACCTCAGACGACCCCCGCGCCCTGTCCGACGCCCTCGGACGCCTCGCGACGACCCCGCGCCTCCTCGTGGCCCTCGACTTCGACGGCACGCTGGCGCCCGAGGTCGACGCTCCGATGGCCGCCCGCGCTCTGCCCGAGGCCCTGACGGCGATCGCCCGGCTGTCGGCGGCCGAGGCCACGACCGTGGCCCTGGTCTCGGGGCGCGACCTGGCGTCGCTGAGCGAGATCAGCGAGACGGCCGACGAGGTCCTCCTGGTCGGCTCGCACGGCGTGGAGCTCCGCATGGCGGGCCACGAGACGAGTCTCACCGACGACGAGGCGGCCGCTCGTGCGCGCCTCTCCGAGGCGGTCCACGCGGCCGCCGAGGGCCACGACGGCGTCTTCGTCGAAGAGAAGCCCGCGGGTCTGGCGCTGCACACGCGCCTCGCCGACGCCACGACGACCGAGACGGTCCTGTCGGAGGCGCGGCGCACCGTCGGCGCGCTCGAGGGCATCCACGAGCGCACCGGCAAGAACGTCCTCGAGTTCGCCGTCAGAGCCACGGGCAAGAACGACGGCATCGACCGCCTCCGCGAGATCGTCGGCGCCACGGGCGTCCTCTACGCCGGCGACGACGTGACCGACGAGGACGGCTTCGCCGCCCTCGGCGAGGGCGACCTGGCGGTCAAGGTCGGTCCGGGCGAGTCGGTGGCCGGTCACCGCGTGGCCGACCCGGCGGCGATCGCGCGCCTCCTCGGCGAGCTGGCCGATCTGCGGGAGCACCTGGGGCATTCCTGACGGAGCATGTGTCCCGGGGCGTCTGACCGATCTGGGCCTTCCCAGGCGACTGCAAGGTAGTCTGGACCCTCCGCCCGACTCCCCGCGCCCGCTCATCCGATCGGCAGACGAGGTCGCCAGCCGACGGAGGTCCTCGTGATCGCAGCCCTGACAGCGTTCGCCGTTGCGGCCGTGATCGTGGCCGCGGTCGGCCGGCGGATCGGCGTCTCGCTCTTCCTCTGGGCGTCGCTCGTCCCGTTCGCGGTCTTCGTCTTCACGGCCCTGCAGGGGCCAGCCGTCCTCTCGGGTGAGATCCCCGAAGAGACGGTGCCGTGGATCCCGCAGCTCGCCATCTCGCTGACCCTGCGCATGGACGTCCTCGCCTGGGTGCTCTCGCTCGTGGTCACCGGCGTGGGTGGTCTCGTGCTCGTCTACTGCGCGCGCTACTTCCGCGACGACGAGACCGGACTCGCCCGCTTCGCCGCCGTCCTGGTGGCCTTCGCCGGTGCGATGTACGGTCTCGTCACCAGCGACGACGTCTTCGTCCTGTTCGTCTTCTGGGAGGCCACGAGCGTCTTCTCGTACCTCCTGATCGGCCACTACACGTCGAAGCAGGCGAGCCGCGGCGCGGCCCTGCAGGCGCTGATCGTCACCACGGCCGGCGGACTCGCCATGCTGGTCGGACTCGTCATCCTCTCCGTGCAGGGCGGGACGAGCTCGCTCTCCGAGCTGGTGGCGGACCCGCCCGCCGGCACGGCGGTCACCGTCGCCGTGATCCTGGTCCTCGTGGGGGCCCTCTCGAAGTCCGCTCTCGTCCCGTTCCACTTCTGGCTGCCGGCGGCGATGGCCGCGCCGACCCCGGTCAGCGCCTATCTGCATGCGGCCGCGATGGTCAAGGCCGGCATCTACCTCGTCGCCCGTCTCGCGCCGGGCTATCACGACTCTCCCGGCTGGCAGGAGGTCATCGTCACGGTCGGCGTCGTCACGATGATCCTCGGCGGCTACCGGGCGCTGCGCCAGCACGACCTCAAGCTGGTGCTGGCCTACGGCACGGTCAGCCAGCTCGGCTTCCTGGTGATCGTGGTCGGCTTCGGCACCCGCGACGCCGCTCTCGCGGGGCTCGCCCTGCTCGTCGCGCACGCCCTCTTCAAGTCCACGCTGTTCCTCGTGGTCGGGGTCATCGACCACCGCACGGGCACCCGGGATCTCCGCCGACTGAGCGGGTTGGGCCGGCAGACGCCGGTGCTGCTCGTCGTGACGGTGCTGGCCCTCGCCTCGATGGCGGGCGTGCCGCCGCTCTTCGGCTTCGTGGCCAAAGAGGCGGTGCTCACCTCGCTGCTGCACGACGCCGAGACCGGCTCGGTCTGGGGTCTCGTCGCGCTGGTGGGCGTGGTCGTCGGATCGATCCTCACGACCGCCTACAGCCTCCGCTTCCTCTGGGGGGCCTTCGCGCGCAAGAAGGGCGTCGAGCCGGTCGAGTTCGTCCGCGAGCACATCGACTTCCTGCTGGCCCCGGTCATCCTCTCCCTCGCCGGTCTCGTCCTCGGTCTCGCAGCGCACCCGATCGATCCCGTCTTCGCCCTCTACGCCGACACCCTGCCGGCCGGCGGCGGCGACCACGAGCCGTACTACCTCGCCCTCTGGCACGGGCTCGAGCCCGCACTCGGGCTCACCGTCGTCTCCCTCGGCGTCGGAGCCCTGCTCTTCTGGCAGCGCGAGCGGGTCAGCGCTCTGCAGAAGGCGGTCTCGTTCCTGCCCCGCGCCTCCGACGGCTATGTGGCGATCATGGCCGGCATCGACCGGACGGCGTCACGCACGACGGCGACGACGCAGCGTGGATCCCTGCCGTTCTACCTCGCGACCATCCTCGTCGTGTTCATCGCGTCGTCCATCGTCACGCTGTCGCTCAACCGCAGCTGGCCGAGCACGGCGGTGCTCTTCGACTACCCGGCCCAGCTCGCCATCGGCACCCTCATGATCATGGGCGCCATCGCGGCGGCGCTGTCGAACAAGCGCTTCCAGGCCGTCGTGCTCGTCGGGGTCACCGGTTACGGCATGGCCGCGCTCTTCGCGCTGCACGGCGCCCCCGACCTCGCGCTGACCCAGGCACTCATCGAGACCATCACCCTGATCGCCTTCGTGCTCGTGCTCCGGCGCCTGCCGGCCCGGCTCGGCGACCGCAACGGCCGGACGCACACCGTCGCCCGCGCCGTCATCGGCATCGCCGTCGGGTCGGTCATGGCGGCCATCGCCGTCGTCGCGCTCGGCGCCCGGCCCGGGGCGACCATCTCGGGCGCCTTCCCGTCGCTGGCGGTCGACGGCGGTCACGGCAAGAACGTCGTCAACGTCACGCTCGTCGACATCCGCGGCTGGGACACCATGGGCGAGATCGCCGTGCTGATCGTCGCCGCGACCGGGGTCGCGAGCCTCGTCTTCATCACGTCGCGGGCCGACGTCCTGCCGCGTCCCGAGAGGCGGACCCGGGCGCAGCGGTTCCTCGCACGGGTCCGTCCCCTGCGTGAGCCGGCTCCGGTCGTCCCCGACGGCGGATCCGCCGTGCAGATCGGCGACAGCGCCGAGGGCGACCGCCGCGCGTGGCTCCTGGCGGGCCGCAAGATCGCGCCGCAGAACCGGTCGATCCTCCTCGAGGTGGTCGTGCGGCTGATCTTCCACGCCATCATCGTCGTGTCGGTCTACCTGCTCTTCGCCGGTCACAACACCCCGGGCGGCGGGTTCGCGGGTGGTCTCGTCGCGGGGTTCGCGTTCGTGGCGCGCTACCTCGCCGGGGGCCGGTACGAGCTCGGCGCCGCAGCACCCCTCGACGCGGGCAAGCTGCTCGGCGCCGGTCTCCTGACCGTGACGGCCACGGCGCTCGTCCCGCTGTTCTTCGGCGTCGACGCACTGACGTCGACCTGGGTCGAGGGCGAGGTCCCCGTGCTCGGGCACCTCGAGTTCGTCACCTCGACCTTCTTCGACATCGGCGTGTACCTCGTCGTGGTCGGGCTGGTGCTCGACGTGCTCCGGAGCCTCGGGGCCGAGGTCGACCGTCAGGAAGAAGAGGACGACACGGGGTCGTCCGTCCCGCAGCACGACGCCGGAGGCGAGGGCGGGAGCGAGACCATCCCGGTCGCGACATCCGGGCCGACCACGAACGACGGAGGCCGCGCATGAGCGTATCGCTCGTCCTGATCGTCGTCATGGCGGCTCTCTACGCGTGCGGGGTGTTCCTCCTGCTCGAGCGCAGCATGACCCGTGTGCTGCTGGGGTTCCTCCTCGTCGGCAACGCGACCAACATCCTGATCCTGATCATGTCGGGTCGACGCGGGGCCGCCCCGATCGTCGACGGGCAGGCACCGCCGGTCGACTTCGCCGACCCGCTGCCGCAGGCCTTCGTGCTCACCGCCATCGTGATCACGTTCGGGATCTCGGCGTTCATGCTCGCGCTCATCTACCGCTCCTGGCGCCTGGCCCAGGCCGACACGGTGGCGGACGACGTCGAGGACCTCGAGATCGGCCGGCGCGGAGTGCCCGCCGAAGAAGAGGACTCGCAAGGCGACGGCGACGACGAGTCGGGTGGAGAGAGCGAGTTCGGCGATCGGGCCGAGGCGGCGGTGCCCGCCGATGCGACGCACCGGGTCGCGCCCGACGACCCGGGCGCTCCCGCCTCCGCCCGCCCCCGAAGCACACCGACCGACGAGAGCGAGAACGCATGAGCTTCCTCGTCCCGCTGGTCGTCCTGGTCCCTCTGCTGGGCTCCGCGGCCGCGCTCATCACGGGTCGCCGGCCCCGCCTCCAGTCGATCCTCTCGATCGTCGCGCTCGGCGTCGTCGTGGTCATCAGCCTGGTGCTGCTCGTCGTCGTCGACACGCAGGGCGCGATCGCCGTCCAGGTCGGCGGATGGGAGGCCCCGTACGGCATCACGCTGGTCGTCGACCGTCTCGCGGCCCTCATGCTCAGCATCTCGTCGATCGTCCTGCTGGCGGTCTTCGTGTTCTCCGTCGGGCAGGGGCAGGCCGACGGCGACGGCGAGGCTCCCGTCTCGATCTACAACCCCACGTATCTGATCCTCGCGACGGGGGTCTTCAACGCCTTCATCGCCGGCGACCTCTTCAACCTCTACGTCGGGTTCGAGATCCTGCTCGTGGCGAGCTACGTGCTCATCACCCTCGGCGGCACCGAGCAGCGCATCCGCGCCGGCGTCGTGTACATCGTCGTCAGCCTGGTGTCGTCGGTCCTCTTCCTGGCCTCCATCGGCATGATCTACGGGGCGCTCGGCACGGTCAACATCGCCGACATCGCGCAGCGGATGGACACCATCCCGGCGGATGTCCAGACGATCATCCACGTGATGCTGCTGACGGCCTTCGGCATCAAGGCGGCGATCTTCCCGCTGTCGTTCTGGCTGCCCGACTCGTATCCGACGGCGCCCGCTCCCGTGACCGCGGTCTTCGCCGGGCTGCTCACGAAGGTCGGCGTGTACGCGATCATCCGCACCGAGACCGTGCTGTTCGTCGAGAGCAACGTCAACGTCTACCTGCTGATCATCGCGCTGCTGACGATGGTGGTCGGCATCCTCGGCGCCGTGGCTCAGGCCGACATCAAGCGGCTGCTCTCGTTCACCCTTGTCAGCCACATCGGCTACATGATCTTCGGCATCGCGCTCGGCACGGTCGAGGGCCTGGCGGCGACGATCTACTACGTGGTCCACCACATCACGGTTCAGACGACCCTCTTCCTCGGGGCGGGTCTGATCGAACGCCGAGGAGGCACGGCCTCCATCACGAGACTGGGCGGACTCCTGAAGGCGGCCCCGATCATCGCGGTGCTCTTCTTCATCCCGGCTCTGAATCTCGGCGGGATCCCGCCGTTCTCGGGCTTCATCGGCAAGGTCGCGCTCTTCGAGGCGGGTGCCCGTCTCGACGACCCCCTCGTCTACGTGCTGATCGGGGCCGGCGCGCTGACGTCGCTGCTCACCCTCTACGCACTCATGCGGGCCTGGAACCTCGCCTTCTGGCGGCCCAAGGCCGATGTGGAGGATCACGAGTCGCCCTTCACCGAGCACCTCGAGGAGGCGCCGCACCGTGTCGCGGTCCAGCAGAAGCGCACCAATCCGCGCACGATGGTCGGTGCCACGGCGGGCATGGTCCTCGTGTCGCTCGTCCTGACCTTCGCGGCCGGTCCGCTCTACGGCGTGGCCGAGCGGGCTGCCGGCCGGGTGTACGGCTCGAACGAGTACGTGCAGCTGGTCTTCCCGTCGGGTGAGGGCGAGACCCAGACCGAGACGTCGTCGCCGGCTCCGACACCCGCCGGGGGACCGGCCGACGAGGGGAGCGCGCCATGAGCGCCCGACCGTCCCGCGGTGAGGTGGGCCGGAGCCTCGCCCGCCAGCTGCCGCTGCTGATCGGCCTGGTCGTCCTCTGGATGTGCCTGTGGAACCAGTTCACCGTGCTGGCCTTCGTCACCGGCGTGGCCGTCGCCCTGCTCGTCACGCGGGTGTTCTTCCTCCCTCCGGTCGAGCTGAGCGGACGCTTCAACGTCTGGTTCGCACTCGTGTTCCTCGGGCACTTCGTGCTCGACCTGGTCCGGGCATCGGTCCAGGTCGCCTGGCAGGCGGTGCGGCCGCGCGGAGTCGACTCCAACGCCATCGTCGCCGTCCAGCTCCATACGCGGTCGGACTTCATCATGACGCTCGTGGCCGAGGCGATCTCGCTCGTCCCCGGGTCGCTCGTGGTCGAGGCCGACCGCGAGCGGTCGATCCTCTACCTGCACGCGCTGGCCGTCGAGGACGCCGACGGCGTCGCCGCCGTCCGCGCGAACGTGCTGGTCGTCGAGGAGCGCCTGGCGCGCGTGCTCGGCAGCGCCGACGACCTCCGCCGCATCGCGGCGGGCACGCCGGCCGCGTCCGAGGTGCACGATCCCGTGGCACCGTCCTCGTCCTCCGAAGGGGGTCCCTCGTGATCGTCGTCGAATACGTCGTGGGCGCCCTGTTCGCCTTCGCCGGTCTCGCCTCCGTCATCCGCATCGTCAAGGGTCCGTCGATCCTCGACCGCATGATCGCCTCCGACATGCTGCTGACCACCCTGATCTGCGTCCTGGCGGCCGACATGGTCTTCTCGGGTCACACCCGCACGATCCCGGTCATCATCGTCCTCGCCCTGTCGGCGGTCTTCGGATCCATCACGGTCGCCCGCTACGTCTCCCGGCAGGACCCGTCATGATCCCCCAGTCCGTCTACGACGTCGCCTCCTCCGTGCTGCTGATCGGCGGCGCCCTCCTCTCGCTGGCGGCGGGGATCGGTCTGCTCCGCTTCCCCGACGCGCTGTCGCGGATGCACGCGGCCACCAAGCCCCAGATCTTCGGGCTGATCCTCGTCCTCGCCGCGATCGCCCTCGATCAGCACACCGTCGGCACGATCGCCTCGCTGCTCGTCGTCCTCGTCTTCCAGATGCTGACGGCGCCCATCTCGGCCCACATGATCGGGCGCGCCGGGTACCGCAACGGCGACCTCCTCCGCGACCAGCTGGTCGTCGACGAACTCGACGAGGCCGTGGCCCGCGCGGCCGGCGAGCTCGCCGACACCGTCGAGGGCGACGAGGCCGACATCGACGTGTCCGACCTGCCGGTCGGCTCCGCCGACGCCCTGGCCGTCGAGCTGGATCGCGTCGAGGGTCTCGGGGAGCACGACGCCGACGACGGCGAGGTCGACCGCGACGTCGAGGGTCGTCCGTCGACGGCGGGCGAGCAGGGCGGGAGCCGTCCGGGCGGCCTCTGACCGCTCCGCGCGGGGTGGACGGAGGCGCCGCCGCCACGCCCTAAACTCGACCCATGCCAGAGAAGGACACCCCGGTCGGGATCGACATCAAACCGCGGAGCCGAGTCGTCACCGACGGCGTCGAAGCCACGACCTCCCGAGGCATGCTCCGTGCCGTCGGGATGGGCGACGCCGACTGGGACAAACCCCAGATCGGCATCGCGAGCAGCTGGAACGAGATCACCCCCTGCAACCTGTCGCTCGACAGGCTCGCCCAGGGCGCGAAAGAGGGCGTGCACTCAGGCGGCGGCTATCCGCTTCAGTTCGGCACGGTCTCCGTCTCGGACGGCATCTCGATGGGCCACGAGGGCATGCACTTCTCGCTGGTCTCGCGTGAGGTCATCGCCGACAGCGTCGAGGTCGTCATGAACGCCGAGCGCCTCGACGGCTCGGTCCTGCTGGCCGGCTGCGACAAGTCCCTGCCGGGCATGCTGATGGCCGCCGCCCGACTCGACCTCGCCAGCGTCTTCCTCTACGCGGGCAGCGTCGCCCCCGGGTGGGTCAAGCTGAGCGACGGCACCGAGAAGAACGTCACGATCATCGACTCCTTCGAAGCCGTCGGCGCCTACAAGGCCGGCACCATCGGCGAGGAGGACCTCAAGGCCATCGAGTGCGCGATCGTGCCGGGCGAGGGCGCGTGCGGCGGCATGTACACCGCGAACACGATGGCGAGCGTGGCCGAGGCCCTCGGCATGAGCCTCCCCGGCTCGGCGGCCCCGCCGTCGGCGGATCGTCGCCGCGACTACTTCGCGCACCGTTCGGGCGAGGCCGTCGTCGAGATGCTCCGCCTCGGCATCACGACCCGCGACATCCTGACGAAGAAGGCGTTCGAGAACGCCATCGCCGTCGCCATGGCGTTCGGCGGCTCGACGAACGTCGTGCTCCACCTGCTCGCCATCGCCTACGAGGCCGAGGTCGACCTGACGATCGACGACTTCAACCGCATCGGCGACAAGGTGCCGCACATCGGCGACCTCAAGCCCTTCGGAAAGTACGTCATGAACGACGTCGACCGCATGGGCGGCGTGCCCGTCGTCATGAAGGCCCTGCTCGACGCCGGTCTGCTGCACGGCGACTGCCTCACCGTCACCGGCAAGACGGTCGCCGAGAACCTCGAGGCGATCAAGCCCAAGCCGCTCGACGGCGAGGTCCTCCGCACGCTCGACAACCCGATCCACGCGACGGGCGGTCTGACGGTCCTGAGCGGCACCTTCGCCCCCGAGGGCGCGGTCGTCAAGACCGCCGGCTTCGACGCCGAGGTGTTCCAGGGGCCCGCCAAGGTCTTCGAACGAGAGCGCGGCGCCATGGACGCCCTCACCGAGGGGCGCATCGAGGCCGGCGACGTGGTCGTCATCCGCTACGAGGGTCCCAAGGGCGGCCCGGGCATGCGCGAGATGCTCGCCATCACGGCGGCCATCAAGGGCGCGGGGCTCGGAAAAGATGTACTACTCTTGACGGACGGACGATTCTCAGGCGGCACAACCGGCCTGTGCATCGGCCACATAGCACCCGAAGCGGTCGACTCCGGTCCGATCGCGTTCGTGCGCGATGGTGATCTGATTCGGGTCGATATCGCCGCTCGCTCGATCGACCTACTCGTCGATCCGGCTGAGCTTGAATCCCGCCGCGACGGCTGGGAGCCCCTCCCGCCGCGATACACCCGCGGTGTCCTCGCCAAGTACGCACGCCAGGTCCGCTCCGCAGCGGAAGGCGCCGTCACCTACTAGGCCGCGCCTCCTCGGCCGGCCGTGACAGGGTCGGCCCACCGCGACCGCCGGCTCGGCGGCCAGGGCCCGTCCGTCGTCGACGACACCCGTCATCACCGTCACATCACCACGAACAGGAACCCGGCACTCATGCCCTCCGAAACGACGCCACTGCCCGGAGCCACGACCCGTGCCTCCGGTCGCGCGAACAGCCCGGCCGCGACCACCGCGCCTCCCGTCCTGACGGGCTCCGGCGCGATCCTCAAGTCGCTCGAGAACCTCGGGGTCACCGACGTCTTCGGTCTTCCCGGCGGCGCGATCATCCCGTTCTACGACGAGCTGATGGCCTCGACGGCGATCCGGCACATCCTCGTCCGGCACGAGCAGGGCGCCGGTCACGCGGCCGAGGGCTACGCCGCCTCGTCCGGCCGCCTGGGCGTGGCGATCGCCACCTCCGGCCCTGGCGCGACGAACCTCGTGACGGCGATCGCCGACGCCTACATGGACTCCGTGCCGCTCCTGGCGATCACCGGTCAGGTCTTCTCGACCCTCATGGGGACGGACGCCTTCCAGGAGGCCGACATCGTGGGGATCACGATGCCGATCACCAAGCACTCGTTCCTCGTGACGAAGCCCGAAGACGTCCCCGCCACGCTGGCGGCCGCCTACCAGATCGCCACGACGGGTCGCCCCGGACCGGTGCTGGTCGACATCACGAAAGACGCGCAGCAGAACAGCGCGCCGTTCATCTGGCCGCCCGTCGTCGACCTGCCGGGCTACCGTCCGGTCACCAAGGCCCACGGCAAGCAGATCACGGCCGCGGCGCAGATGATCGCCGAGGCGAAGCAGCCCGTCTTCTACGTCGGCGGCGGCGTCATCCGCGCCGGCGCGTCGGCCGAGCTGAAGACGCTCGTCGAGGCCACCGGGGCCCCTGTGGTCACGACGCTCATGGCCCGCGGCGCGTTCCCCGACTCGCACGACCAGCACCTCGGCATGCCGGGCATGCACGGCACGGTCCCGGCCGTGCTCGGCCTCCAGGAGAGCGACCTGATCATCGCGCTCGGCGCCCGATTCGACGACCGGGTCACGGGCAAGGCCGATCTCTTCGCCCCGAACGCGAAGGTCGTGCACGTCGACATCGACCCGGCCGAGATCTCGAAGATCCGCTTCGCGGACGTGCCCATCGTCGGCGACGCCAAGATCGTCATCCCCGACCTCACGAGCGCCTTCGCCGAGGTGACCGGCGGCGTCCGCCCCGACATCTCCGCCTGGTGGGAGCACCTGAACGGTCTGCGCGAGCAGTTCCCGCTCGGCTACACCGAGCCCGACGACGGGCTCCTCTCGCCTCAGGGCGTCATCAAGCGCATCGGCGAGCTCTCGGGCCCCGAGGCGGTCTACGCCTCCGGGGTGGGTCAGCACCAGATGTGGTCGGCGCAGTTCATCCAGTACGAGCGTCCGCACGCCTGGTTGAACTCCGGAGGCGCGGGGACGATGGGCTACTCGGTCCCGGCCGCCATGGGTGCGAAGGTCGCCCAGCCCGACCGCGTGGTCTGGGCCATCGACGGCGACGGCTGCTTCCAGATGACCAACCAGGAGCTCGCGACCTGCGTCATCAACGACATCCCCATCAAGGTCGCGATCATCAACAACTCGTCGCTCGGCATGGTCCGCCAGTGGCAGACGCTCTTCTACGAGGGTCGCCACTCGTTCACCGACCTCAACACCGGGCACGAGACGCGCATGGTGCCCGACTTCGTCAAGCTGGCCGACGCCTACGGCGCCCTCGGCATCCGGGTCCGCCGTGAGGACGAGGTCGACGCCGCCATCAAGCTCGCCCTCGAGACCAACGACCGCCCCGTGGTCATCGACTTCGTCGTCAGCCGCGACGCCATGGTGTGGCCGATGGTGCCTCAGGGCGTCTCGAACTCCGAGATCCAGCACGCCCGCGCCCTCGCCCCCGAGTGGGACGACGAGGCACCCGGCACCAGCGCCTCCGACACCACCCGCGACGGCGACATGACAGGAGAGCACGCATGAGCCACGTCCTGAGCCTGCTGGTCGAAGACAAGCCCGGTCTGCTGACCCGCGTCGCCGGTCTCTTCGCCCGCCGCGGCTTCAACATCGAGAGCCTCGCCGTGGGCAAGAGCGAACTCGAGGGCTTCAGCCGCATCACGGTCGTCGTCGACGTCGAGGAGCTGCCGCTCGAGCAGGTCACGAAGCAGCTGAACAAGCTGGTCAACGTGATCAAGATCGTCGAGCTCGACTACTCGCAGTCCGTGCAGCGCGAGCACATGCTCATCAAGGTGCGGGTCGACAACACGACCCGCTCGCAGGTGCTGGAGGCGGTGACGCTGTTCCGCGCGTCGGTCGTCGACGTCTCGACCGACTCCCTCGTGATCGAGGTCACCGGCGACACGGGCAAGACGACCGCCCTGCTGCGGGTGCTCGAGCCCTACGGCGTGAAGGAGATCTCGCAGTCCGGGCTCCTGGCCATCGGCCGCGGCGCCAAGTCGATCACCGACCGCGTCTTCAAGAACTAGACGGGCGCGGCGCGGTCGACCTGCGCCTCCTCGTCATCCCATCAACCGACATCCCCACCGACATCCGTCGACAACCGAGGAGAATCACCACTGTGACTGAAATCGTCTACGACAACGACGCCGACCTGTCGATCATCCAGGGCAAGAAGGTCGCCGTCATCGGCTACGGCTCGCAGGGTCACGCGCACGCGCTCAACCTCCGCGACTCGGGCGTCGAGGTCGTCGTCGGCCTGAAGGAGGGCTCGAAGAGCCGCGCCAAGGCCGAAGAGGCCGGCTTCACCGTTCAGACCCCCGCCGAGGCGTCCGCCTGGGGCGACGTCATCGTCATCCTCGCGCCCGACCAGGTCCAGCGTCACGTCTACGCCGACGACATCGCTCCGAACCTCGCCGACGGCAAGGCCCTCGTCTTCGGGCACGGCTTCAACATCCGCTTCGGCTACATCGAGGCGCCCGAGGGCGTCGACGTCGTCCTCGTCGCCCCCAAGGGCCCGGGTCACACGGTCCGCCGCGAGTTCGAGGCAGGCCGCGGCGTCCCCGTCATCGTCGCCGTCGAGAAGGACGCCTCGGGCGCCGCCTGGGATCTCGCGTGGTCGTACTCGAAGGGCATCGGCGGCCTCCGCGCCGGCGGCATCAAGACCACCTTCACGGAAGAGACCGAGACCGACCTGTTCGGCGAGCAGGCCGTGCTCTGCGGCGGCACCTCGCAGCTCATCCAGTACGGCTTCGAGACCCTGACCGAGGCCGGCTACCAGCCGCAGATCGCCTACTTCGAGGTCCTGCACGAGCTCAAGCTCATCGTCGACCTCATCTGGGAGGGCGGCCTGGCCAAGCAGCGCTGGAGCGTCTCCGACACGGCCGAGTACGGCGACTACGTCTCGGGCCCTCGCGTCATCACCCCCGACGTCAAGGACAACATGAAGGCCGTCCTCGCCGACATCCAGTCGGGCGCGTTCGCGAAGCGCTTCATCGACGACCAGGACGCCGGCGCCCCCGAGTTCGTCGCCCTGCGCAAGAAGGGCGAGGAGCACCCCATCGAGGCCACCGGCCAGGAGCTCCGCGCCCTGTTCGCCTGGAAGCAGCAGGACAGCGACTACGTCGACGGCAGCGCTGCGCGCTGACGCCGACGCAGTCGGGGCGACGCTGGCCGTATCGGTCGGCTCCGCCGACGGGCGACGGCAGCGCTGCGCGCTGACGCCTCCGAGTCATCCCGAGAGGGCCTCGCACCGGACGGTGCGGGGCCCTCTCGGCGTCCGCCCGCACGGCGACGCCGTGGCATGATCTAAGGCATGGCAGAGAGCAAGACAGCAGTCCACTTCGGCGCCGGCAACATCGGCCGCGGCTTCGTCGCCCAGTTCCTCCACGCGAGCGGCTACGAGGTCGTCTTCGCCGACGTGAACGACGACCTGATCGGCTCGCTCCAGTCGCAGTCGTCCTTCGAGGTGCACGAGGTGGGCGAAGACAGCCGCGTCACCGTCGTCGACGGCTACCGGGCCATCAACAGCCGGTCCGACGAGGCGGCGCTCGTCGCCGAGATCGCGACCGCCGCCATCGTCACCACGGCCGTCGGAGCCCGGATCCTCCCCTTCGTCGCGCCCGTGATCGCCAAGGGCCTCGCCGCCCGCGACGCCGCCCTGCCGCCGCTCGCCGTCATCGCGTGCGAGAACGCCATCAACGCCACCGACTCGCTCGCCGCGGCCGTGCGAGAGCACGACCCCGCCGAGAACGCCGTCTTCGCGAACTGCGCCATCGACCGCATCGTCCCCGAGCAGGCCGGCGGCACCCTCGACGTCACCATCGAGTCCTTCTTCGAATGGGTGGTCGAGAGCACGCCGTTCGGCGACTCGCGTCCCGAGATCGAGGGCGTCACCTGGGTCGACGATCTCGAGCCCTTCATCGAGCGCAAGCTGTTCACCGTCAACACGGCTCATGCCGCGGCCGCCTATCACGGGTTCCGTCGCGGTCTCGCGAGCATCCGCGAAGCCCTCGACGACGCCGAGGTGATGACCGAGGTGCGGGGCGTCCTGTCCGAGACCAAGTCGCTGCTGGTGGCCAAGCACGGTCTCGATGCGGACGCGCAGCAGGCCTACATCGAGAAGAACCTCGTCCGCATCGCCAACCCCCACCTCCCCGACACGACCGAGCGCGTGGGGCGGAACCCCCTCCGCAAGCTCAGCCGGCACGAGCGCTTCGTCGGGCCCGCGGCTCAGCTGGCCGAGCGCGGCCTGCCCTCCGACGCTCTCGTCCGGGCCGTCGGCGCCGCCCTCGACTTCTCGGTCGCCGACGACGTCGAGAGCGTCGAGCTGCAGGCGCTGCTCAGCTCCGGTCTCTCCGCCGACGAGCTGACGACGACGCTCACGGGGGTCCTGACCGACCACCCCCTGTTCCCGGCCCTGCGCGACGCCGTCGCGGCCAAGACGTCGGCATGACGTCGAGCCGGCCCGAGCCGGTCGACGGCGACGACGAGGCCCTCAGCTGGGGTGACGAGCTCGACGCGAGTCACGTCGACGGGCCGGCGCGGGCCGGCGAGCCCGGACCCGACGACCGACCCGACGACCCCGCCGCGGTCAAGCCCATGAGCTCGGCGGCCCTGATCGGCCACGGGATCCTGGGGGGAGCCCTCCTCCTCTGCGCCGTGGGCTGGGTCACCCTCATGGGTCGCTTCACGTACACCTTCGACACGCCCTTCGCCACGGGCCTCTGGCGCTTCGGCGTCGTCGTCGCGGTCGCCGCCCCGGTGCTCTGGTTCGCGGCGACGATCGCGGTCGTCCCGGCGGCGGCGAGCCGTCGGCGTCTCGTCGCGCTGCTGATCGGCGTGCTGATCGTGGCCCCCTGGCCGCTGCTCGTCGGGGTGGGCGCATGAGCCGCGCACGTGGTGACGCGACGGGTGCTCCCCGCCGCGACCGCGCCTCCTCGGTGGTCGTCGTCGCTCTGGTGATCCTGTTCGGGCTGCTGTTCGCCTACGACCTCGTCGAGGCCGTCACGAACCTCATCTCGGTGCCGAACGAGGCCCGGTACGCGAACAACGACTTCTACGCCGAGAACGGCCTCGACGGGCTGGTGGCGTCGCCGCCGTGGTTCGCCCTCGTCGCGAACGTCGCCCTGCCACCCGCAGCCTTCGTCGCAGCCCTGGTCGTCGCCCGCCGTCGCGCACTGCCCGTCGTCGTGCTGGTGCTGTTCGCGGCCCTCGGTGCGGTCGCGGCCCTCAGCCTGACGATCACGGCCTACGTCCAGAGCATCTGACCCGCCCCGCCGACCCGGGGCGTCACATGGCGGGGGAGTCGATAGAGTGACGACAGCCGCGCCCACGGCGCGTCGCGGCCGTCCCCCCGAACTCTCTCTTTAAGGACCTCGTCTCCGTGGCAAAGCCCGTCGTGTTGATCGCAGAAGAACTCTCACCCGCAACCGTCGAGGCCCTCGGTCCCGACTTCGACGTGCGATCGGTCGACGGCACCGATCGTCCGGCCCTCCTCACGGCGCTGGCCGAGGCCGATGCGGTGCTCGTCCGATCGGCGACCCAGGTCGACGCCGAGGCCATCGCCGCCGCGCCGAACCTCAAGGTCGTCGCCCGCGCCGGCGTCGGGCTCGACAACGTCGACATCAAGGCGGCGACGACCGCCGGCGTCATGGTCGTGAACGCGCCGACCTCGAACATCGTCTCGGCCGCCGAGCTGACCGTCGGTCACATCCTGAGCCTCGCGCGTCACATCCCCGCGGCGCACGCCGCCCTGGCCCAGGGTCAGTGGAAGCGCTCGAAGTACACCGGCGTCGAGCTCTTCGAGAAGACCGTCGGCATCGTGGGTCTGGGTCGCATCGGCGCCCTGATCACCGCCCGTCTGCAGGCGTTCGGCGTGAACGTCGTCGCCTACGACCCCTACGTCACCCCGGCGCGAGCCCAGCAGCTCGGGGTCACGCTGCTCTCGCTCGACGATCTGCTGGCCACGGCCGACTTCGTCACCATCCACATGCCGAAGACCCCCGAGACGACCGGCATGATCGGCCTCGAGCAGATGAAGGCCATGAAGAAGAGCGCGTTCGTCGTGAACGTGGCCCGCGGCGGTCTGATCGACGAAGACGCCCTCTACGAGGCGCTGACCACGGGCGAGATCGCCGGCGCCGGTCTCGACGTCTTCGTCTCCGAGCCCCCCGTCGACCAGCGGCTCCTCGGTCTCGAGAACGTCGTCGTCACCCCGCACCTCGGCGCCTCGACGTCCGAGGCGCAAGAGAAGGCGGGCGTCTCGGTCGCCCGCTCGGTGCGCCTGGCGCTCGGCGGCGAGCTCGTGCCCGATGCCGTGAACGTGGCGGGCGGCGTCATCGACCCCTACGTGCGCCCCGGCATCGGTCTCGTCGAGAAGATCGGCCAGGTCTTCTCGGGTCTCGCCGACAGCCCGCTCACGAGCGTCGACGTCGAGGTGCGCGGCGACCTCGTCGAGTACGACGTCAGCGTCCTGAAGCTCGCGGCCCTGAAGGGCATCTTCACGAACATCGTGAGCGAATCGGTCAGCTACGTGAACGCGCCCCTGCTCGCCGAGCAGCGGGGCATCACCGTCCGTCTGCTCACCGATCCGGCGAGCGACGAGTACCGCAACGTGATCACCCTCCGCGGCTCGCTCAGCGACGGGTCGCAGATCTCGGTCTCGGGCACGCTGACCGGCACGAAGCAGGTCGAGAAGATCGTCGAGATCAACGGCTACGACGTCGAGGTGCCTCTCGCGAAGCACCACATCGTCATGGTGTACGGCGACCGACCCGGCATCGTCGCGGTCTACGGGCGCGAGTTCGGCGAGGCCGGCATCAACATCGCCGGCATGCAGATCGCCCGTCGCAGCGCCGGCGGACAGGCGCTCAGCGTCCTGACCATCGACAGCCCGGCCCCCGACGACCTGGTCGAGAAGGTCCGGGTCGCCATCGACGCCGAGCTGCTGCGCGAGATCGACATCACGCTCTAGCCTCTCCCGACGACGACGGACCGCCCGCCCCCGTATCGAGGGGCGGGCGGTCCGTCGTCTCGCGGTCGGGCGACCGAGACCGGGCCGAGGAGGCGCGGCGTCAGATCTCGAGGGATTCGTGCGCCGCCAGCAGCACGGCCCGCCCGCCGACCGACTCGGCGCTCGACCGGAGCCGGTCGAAGTGCATGGCGAGCCCGGCGTCGCTGAGGGTGCGCTCGTGCGTGGGGAACACGGTGGTCGCGCCGACGGCGGTGACGTAGTCCATGGCCTCCGAGATCTTCAACCACGGAGCGCCCACGGGAGCGGCGAGGATCTCGACGGCGACGGGTGGGACGGTGAACGCGTCGCCCGGGTAGAAGAGCCGACCGTCGACGAGCACGCCGACGTTGTCGATGACGGGGATGGACTCGTGGATGACGGCGTGACGTGAGCCGTGGAACGCGAGGTCGAACGGGCCGACCTCGATCGTTTCGCCGTCCGCCACGACGTGCACGTCGAAGTCGGCCGCCGCCGAGGCGACGCCGGCCGGACCGTAGATCGTCATGCCCGGGTTCGTCGCGAGCAGGTGGCCGAGCT
>Ga0265798_10001980_pt1 | contig 30760 bp, 39 predicted proteins | sample P3T30metagenome_FD_192430 | JGI IMG/M metagenome (GOLD analysis project Ga0265798, IMG submission 192430) | Plant litter microbial communities from East Loma Ridge, Irvine, California - P3 T30 | ecosystem: Environmental > Terrestrial > Plant litter > Unclassified | place: USA: California... | reverse complement strand
GACCTTCACTCTGAGACATACCGAGATGGCTTGATGCTGAAGTTGAACATGAAACGAACACACTTACATAGGGACATCCAACGGGAGGGATACCATGACACTGCGATGACTGAATCTCGTGAGTCCCGTCTTCACATGGAGGATGCAACGTTCTAGGCAAAACAAGTGTGAACCAAACGACAACACATCATGCTCCTGAGAGACCTGGCACAGAGCTGTCAGATGAGTATACAAGCAGCAGTCCACGCCTCTGTACGATTTGAGTTCATAATCAGCGCTGAGTCGCTGTCATGGCGACACAGGAGATGGACGACAATGACAGGGTGCGGACGTCGGCACTGCATCACGGCAAAGTTATCGCCTCGTCGTAGTGCCAGCCCCAAGACGCTTGGGCAATTTCCCCTTCGTCCAACGGGCGTTCAGAGGCGTGTGCTGGCCTTGCTGGGCCAGAATAGTCTGCGGCTCCGCACCACCGAGCCCTTTCTCGGCGCTTGCGGCGTGATGAAGCGCCCATTTGTGATAGATCACGGATAATGGGCGGGTGGCTAAGTTGTGCTTGCAGTACGTATGCTGTGGTATGATACGCGATGGGTATTTGCGCATAATAGCATGCAGGCACATGCAAGAAGTGATCCTCTGCTGGGAGAGGCTGGGCGTGACTCTGGTTGCAGAGACAATGGAGAATGATGATATGGGGGTACCGGCGGATAGCAGAAAAAAAACACGTGGGAAGCCGAAGCACATTGGCGATGTTCCGCCGTAGTGGTTGTACCGCGATGTTGTGTGAATGGCTGGAGGTTTCACATGGCGTGTCTCCGATGAGAAACTAGATTTTCGAGGCACACACATTGGGCACAATAGCATGGTATGATGGACTTGTAATGATTATTGTTGATGTCATAAGGGCGTATGGGAGGGTTGATGCATGTGAAGTGATGGAATGAGGTTGTGTGGTTTTATTGCTGCACGTGTCGAATGTAGCAATCACCATACCAACAACATGAGAAGACAGCACCCGCCAGCACAGCTCCTTTTCTCGAGGTGCCTGTGCCACATGCGTGTTTGTTCGAAGTTTGCAAATTCCTACCACGAAGCTGGGGGCGACAAGTTGTCAAACCTTCGGATAGCTGGTGGACTGTGAACGCCGATCGCAGATGTCTCAACGGGCGCTAGTAGATGCATCATTTCGGTAAGCCAAGCTAACACGACCAAGGGGGCGCGCATGTCAACTCCAAAATCACCGTCGTCGCACCTTGACAACTCCTTCTCTTCTGGACCGCAGCCAACACTTTCACTCTCTCACCACAGTCGATCTTTACTGCACACCCGTGCTCCGTCGCTCTCTCCCCGACTGCTCTCGCACGCAGTCACTCGCGCTACATCATTCAATCCTGCTATTCTAGCATTGACAATCAACAACAACAACAACCCTAAACGACCCCTTGCGTGCCCAGCCACAACACCTCACGACTTCAATACCCAATTGCCCCCCAGTGCAATCGCAACTTTACGATCATCCAAAATGAAGCAATTTATCGGCGCTGCAGCTGCGCTGCTCTACACCACCGCCGCATCTGCCCAGCAGCTTGAGGCCCGCGGACTCTGCGACAACGCCGTCAACGATGGCGGCAACTGGTACTGCTCCATGGTCAAGGCCCTCACCTACAACGGCGTCGGCGGCGAGAACAAGTACAACAAGATCACCAAGATGGACGGTGACTCTGGCTCCTGCGAGAGCACTCCCCAGTCCTACTCCGGCTCCATGAGCCCGCTCGACGAGGAGGTATGTGATGCCGCAACTTTGCGCGTGAACGCGCGTGTCATCCCCGACCACCACTAACAACCACTCCAGGTGTCCATGCACATCCGTGGCCCCGCCAAGTTGAAGCAGTTCGCCGTCTACACCCCTAGCGGCTCTTCTTCCAGCAAGACCAAGCGCAGCGCCACCGCCGCTCGCCGTCACGCTCACGCCCACGCGCACGCCCACAAGCGTGACGCCGCCGTCGGCGACATGGTCTACGCCACCATCGATGGCCAGGCTGTTAGCTGGGCCAACGCCTACTCTGGCGCTGCTCCCTCTGCCGCTCCCGAGGTCAAGAACATGGCCTACGCTGGCGCTGACTCCAGCTCCGAGGCTGCTGCCACCACCCCTGCCGCCGCTTACGCTGCTCCTTCCTCGTACGCCGCCTCTTCGTCTGCTGCGTCTTCCAAGTCTTCCGGTGGCCTTCTCGACGGTCTTCTTGGCTCCTCCACCTCCGGTGGCGACTGGAACCGTCAGGCTTACTACAACGCCGAGTCTGGCGATGCTGATGGCCTCGTTTTCCTGAACCACAACGGTGGCTCTGGCTCCGGTGTCTTCGACTACTCTTTCGGTAACTCTCTTTCCTACGCTAGCAGCAACGGCAAGGGTGGCAGCTCTTCCCCCGAGGTCCTTGAGGACTGCGAGATTGGCTCTTCCGACGAGGTTATCATCATGTCCGACAAGGAGTGCGAGGGTGACAGCTGTGGCTACACCCGTCCCGGCACCGTCGCTCACCACGGTTTCGGTGGTGCCGAGAAGGCCTTCTTCTTCGAGTTCCAGATGCCCGACGATGGCCAGACCAGCGCCAACATCTACGACCCCGTCAACATGCCCGCCATCTGGATGCTCAACGCTCAGATCCCCCGCACTCTCCAGTACGGTAACGCCGAGTGCTCTTGCTGGACTTCCGGCTGTGGCGAGTTTGACATCTTCGAGGTTCTTGCTCCCGGTGACAAGCGCATGAAGTCCACCCTCCACGGCAACAACCAGGGTGGCAGCAGCGACTACTTCGACCGCCCTTGCGACAACACCATCAAGGCTGTCATGGTCATGAAGGACAACGACATCCACATCAAGATCCTCGACGACAGCACCGAGTTCGGTAGCACCATGGACTCCAAGCAGATCTCGGATGTGTGCGGCACCAACGGCATCCTCGACAGCCTGTTCTCCGTCTTCGACCTCTCCGGTCACAACTAAGCGGCCTGCGGAAGCAGATCGTCAGAGCTCTACCATATAAACTTCTCGTATACCTGTTTTTCCCACACCTGTTTTTCCCAACAACAAATCTCATACCTCGACACATTCCTCGAGGGTTCAAGCTCTTTTATCTTCTCCTTTTCACGAATCATCTGCATCTTGGATGCCGCCAGACTCACACTTTCCTCTGCAAGCAAAACATGGCGGAGGAGTTGGCGGCGTCTGATTTATATTGTTTTGAATGATGATGGGCGGCGGTCGGCTGGTCGATGCGAAGAAAGTTGAGGAGGTTGAGGGCCTGTATTCCGTTGTCGTTGGATTGGATGGATTACTACTCCGGGGCTGCTTCTTCTTTTGATATGATGTGCGCTCGGGTTTTTATTTTGACCGGATCTAGTTTTTTGATTGTAAATTTTACGCTTTTCGACGCCATCTTGATCGTGTGTTGGTTATCTGTGTTAGTAGCATGTGTCGAGATTGTCTAGTCGTGCCCTTCGTGTCCTGCGTGGGTCAGTATGTAGTCGTCAGTCATCACAGGATTCAGATGTGGCCTTGTGGAGTCACTTTAGTAGTCGTGCCTTGCTGAAATGCTGTGTGATTTGGACGTGCCTCTGGCTAGGTCGCATTCACCACGGCCTTGTCACCTCGTTAAGTTACCTCCAAGGAGGCAGATGAGGCCTGCGTGGTGGGTGGTGGGGAGTTGCTCGTTCGTGCACGGGGCGCTGCGGTCCCAAAGAGAGGCGTGAAGAGGAGAGAGTCTGGGGCTCGGCAGGCAAGAGCGACCGAGGTTCATCACTCACCACCAGCAAAGTGTAATCGACCCAACTCACCACCCGCAAACACTGACTCTTGCACACCACTTTGTCCGCCACCCAGTCTTGACTGTCATCACCACCAAGTGTACAGTAATTGGCGCGCGCGACAGCAGTCCACGCAACGACATCGGCAACTACCACTCACCCACGCTATCAATCTCCACCCGTCCACAGTGACGGCATTGCGACACGGATACGACCGGACTGGTCTGCACCACTATAGGGCGACGCGCGATATCAGCAACCGGCTGAAGACACCTGGCGCAGAGTGCGCACACAGGTGGTAGAAGACTAGGACGCTGCTGGGAAAAGCATGTCTGGCGTGTCACCACCAAAGCCCTGGGAGCGAGCCGGCGCTGGAGGAACCTCAGGTGTGTATACTCTGACCTGTCAAGACTAAACCATCTTGCTGACAGTTCAAAGCCGCGATACCATCAACAGCTGCTACGCCAACATCTACAGGCGGCGCGGACGCTGCGCCAGCACTACCCTCAAGACCAGACTCGCTCAACACTGTAGCGACAAGGACCGCAGGCAACTACTCATCACCATATAATCGCACGTCTCCATACGGCGGTATGAACAGCTCACCGTACGGCATGGGTGGTGGAATGGGAGGATTGGGCGGCTATGGCTCTGGCTACGGCAGCCGATTCGGCGGAATGGGAGGCATGGGAGGAGGCATGTACGGCTCTTCATACGGCATGGGCGGCGGATATGGCATGGGTGGAGGTATGTACGGACAACAGAACGGGATGTACGGACCCAACGGCCAGGATCAGAGTCTCACCCAGACCTTCAGCCAGTCGACGCAGACCACCTTCCAGATGATTGAATCCATCGTCGGCGCTTTCGGCGGGTTCGCACAGATGCTCGAGAGCACATACATGGCCACCCACTCCTCTTTCTTCGCCATGGTTTCTGTGGCAGAGCAATTCGGCAACCTACGCCAAACACTGGGCTCCGTTCTTGGTATCTTCACAGTCCTCCGCTGGATCCGCACGGCCATCGCGCGCCTGACAGGTCGCCCACCACCTGCGGATGCCACGGCTCTCACACCAGCAAACTTCTCAGCCTTTGCAAGTGGAGCTTCCAGCTCTGTTGGCCCCGACGGTCGTCCCAAGCCAAGCAAGAAGCCCTTCATAGTCTTCATGCTCGCTGTCTTCGGTCTCCCCTATCTGATGGGCAAGCTCATCCGCTCTCTCGCAGCTTCACAAGAAGCCGAAGCACAACGCCAACTTGCAGCCTCGCCGTACGATGCCGCCACCGGAGAGCAGCAACCTCTAGACCCGAGCAAACTCGACTTTTGCCGCGTGCTCTACGACTACTCCCCTCAACTGCAGCCGGGACAAGCAGCCCAGCAAGGCATCGACCTGGAAGTCAAGAAAGGCGATCTCGTCGCCGTCCTCTCAAAGACAGACCCCATCGGCAACGCCTCCGAGTGGTGGCGCTGCCGTGCCCGCAACGGCCAAATGGGCTATCTCCCTTCACCTTACCTCGAAACCATCCAGCGCAGACCACAGCAAGCGCAGATCTCCGACAAGTCTGCGAACAGCGGATCGACGTCTCCGCTCGAGAGCTCGAGATTGAACACCATGACTGGAAGCAACCCCGCGACAAGCCGCGCAAACAGCATGGTGAAGGAAGAGGTCAAGGTGAAGCCAGTCATGCCCAGTGGCAAGCCTGGCGATGTGAGCATGGAGAGTTTCCAGCGCGGCGGTTTCTATCAGTGATTCCGCTTCTTCTTCTTCTTCTTTCTTCTTCTCTGTGCTACTGATCGTTTGGTTGCTGCACTTCATGTTCCGAGCGAATGGCGTTTTTTGGCGATATCACGGATGGATTTGGAGTTTCTTTCTTTCACGCTGCCAAGTAAAATCCTGGGCGGGTTTGGTGTACTACCATTTGTTCGAGAACAACTGTTTTTCTGAATTGGTTAGGAAAGCTGTGGCTTTGGCGAGGACGTAGCCTGGCTGCGACACAAACGAAAGTTAGGGTGGTGTTACTTTCCTGAAATGCGAATGCTCTAGGTATGGTCTCGAAGTCGATCGCTTCAAATCCTTCACTACAATCCTCTAAGTTCATTCCAAAGTTTATTGAACAAAGTCGGTTTATCGCCCTAGTTCGAAGATGCATTCTTTGGCCTAGGGCTATGCTATAATCGAACGCACAAGATATGCCTTAGGGTAGTGCGCAAAATGGGGGATCCAGGGATTTGATAGGTCACGCGAAAGCAGTGTGGTTTTTGGTTTTTTTTTTCAAATTTGGGCAAGCAAGCAGGTAGGTGGTAGGTAAGCATTGTTCGTCAGTCAGTCGGCCAAAGCCATCCATCAACCTAATCCATCCCTCCCCTTCCAGTGAAAGAGAGATACGCCGACCTACCATTCTCACTTCCGTGTCGTTACTGATCTTTTCTTTTTATCCCGCCAATGCCGATCAAACCCGTGTATCGAAACCCAAATCCAACACGCCTGTTCTCCCGTGTTCCCAATGCTCAGAGTCCTAGCACACCGCTTTTTTCTGCTCTGGCTGCAAGTACGGTCGAGCATCTATGACCCCAGGAGAGAGTGCCGCAAATGCAGGTCCAGGTGGGGACAAAGCTGTGAGTTCAGGAAAAGAGAAATGAGTTGATTTGGACTTTTTCTTTGTTTGTTGTTGGTGGTTGTGAGGATCGATGGGCGATCACCTTTTGGTGAGGAAGGGATGATAATGTCAGCGATCTGCTTGCCTCGATGGAAAAGAGTGATATTTGGGCGTAGGGGGGTGAGTGCAGTGAGGCGGATGTGGTGAGGAGGCAGGACAACTCACTTGAGCTTAGCTTTGAGGACCTCCTTGAGCTTGTCCCTCATGGAAGTGTCCCAGACCTTCTCGTTCTTGTCGGTATCCCTGTACTTTAAGGCAGCCTTGCCAAAGTGCAGGATGTCAACGGCGTCGGACTTGCGGCCCTGACGCATCTTCGGACCCGGGTTGGGAGTGGCGACTTTCTTGGTGGCAGCGACGACCGGGGCGGGCGACTTGGAATCCTTCTTCACGGCGTCGTCGGTCTTGGTGTCGTTGCCGTTGTCGGCCATGACGGTGTCTTCGGTCTTGAGAGCGGCTGGGGCAACCTCGGAGATGTCCATTTGCTCGACGGTGCTGACGAGCTCGAGATTGGCGGGGTTGACGGTGCCAGTCAACTTGGCAATATCAGACTGGTCGACAGAGGGTGTGGTCACCTTGACCTCCTTGGTCTCCTTGGTCTCCTGGGATTTCTCAGTCTCTTCATCACCATCTTCTTCCTCTTCCTCTTCGTCTTCCTCGCTGCTCTCGCCATCTTCCTCTGCGGAAGACTCTTCGGAAGAGGACTCTTCATCCTCTGGCTTCGTCACTTGCTGCTTCGGCTGATCCACAACCATCATCTTCTCCTTGGTCGATCCAACAGCCTCCAGAAGCTTGGAGGCGTCCATCCAAAAGGCCTTGGCCACCTTGTCGATGTCTTTGTCCATGGTCAACCCGTTGTCGATGCGCAAGTGGCCCAGGTTCTTCGCCTCGGCGAGGAAAGCAAGCGCAGTCTTGGCATCCTTCTTGACATACATGTTGATCTCAATGTGGCGCAGGTGCATGCGCAGCTGGGGCTCGAGGCCTGCAAAGAAAGCCATGAGGACCGCCGGGGAGTCGAAGCGGAGAGGCCTACTGTACAAGACGGGAGTGGCTTCTCGGTTGATCTGAACAGCGTTAGTTACAGTGGGCTTGGAACGATCTGTACGGAATACTCACCTCCTTGTTGACAGCTAGCAGCCCAACACGGTTCTTGCTGTTCTGGGCGAACATCTTTGAATACGGGTCCTTGGTGTCGTTCTTGCGTTTCCCGTCGAAGGCGATCGGGACAGAACTCCCGCCCTTGGTCATGAAGTAGAACATGTAGATGCGCTGGCGGACCTCGGGACTGAGCTTCATGAACCTGAAAGCCTGGGCGGGCTTGACGAGGATGACCTGGAAGCCCTCATGTTGCTGTCCCTCAGGGATGACGTACTAGGTGCTGTTAGATGTGATGGTCACTCTGAGAAAGGCTCAGGGTCGACTTACGGAGTCGAAGAGAGTGAACGGTCCGGTGGCGTCAAGCTTCAATGCGTGCGTATAGCCGACTTTGCTGGTGTGCTTGGCCTCGGCGTTGCCGCCCTGGAAAGTGACCGTGATGGGCAGAGTGGCGGTCTTGTCGCGAGCGAGCTTGGTGATCTTAGCCGGCTCCTTTGCCTTTTTCGGCGTGGCAGTAGTAGATCCCTCCTTGCTGGGAGTCTTCTTGCTGGGGGTGGCTGCCACTTTGGCTTCAACCTTGGTCTTCTATTATGAGGTTAGTGAGCGAGAACGACGTACGCGACAGATCGCAATGCGCAATCATGATGGAGCTCACCTGGGGAGTCTTGGTTGGCTCCTTCGCCTCTCTCTTGGTACCCTTTGGAGGCATGACTATGGTCCAGGTGGGTTGGTGTTTGATCTGTGAGTCCTGTATGCGAAGAGCAATGTTGAGGAGGAACTCAACTGCTCACGTCTTTCTGGGGTGGATTGGCGAGGAAGTCGAAAAGTCTGGCGAGCGAAAAGGCGGGAGGTCATGTAATGCAAGCAAAACGAGCAATCACATGCGCGATTCTTCGACGGGACTTCCCTTTGCGCTGCAGGCGGCAGCTGAACGCCAGAGCATGTGAAAGAAACGTTGAGAGTGAGTCGCATTCAGAGCTTGGGTGCATAGAATGGCAACGGGCAGTGGAGTTGCACTGAGTTACTGCGTGACCGCGATCTCTTTTAAGAACAAACGACAACCACAATCACAAAGAGAACATGTCTTCAGTCTGTAGATCATAACGTGGCACATACATGTAGCTGTAAAGATCAATGCCACTTACTATAAGACTTTCCGGTTGATTGCTTTCAAACGCGAAGTTGCTTTTCCACCAGAACCAGACACCACTCGAGAGCCCTTCAGTTGGAAGGACAGACAAGCTTCATTTGAGGCTCTCATGTTGGGTCGGCGACGGCCAGGATTGCTTGCTGGAGTACAGGACGATGCCCTCATTAATTTGGCTGCTTCGACCAGCATTGAGCGCTGGAGACTAGACCTGGTTCGTCGGGACATGAATTCTATTGAGGTAAGTAGGTGTTCGTCGGGCTCTTCTGTAATGTATATATCCATGTTGAATCTTGCGATTTTGGACTTGTCGGTCGTCCCGCGATATTTGCAGTCATGCCAGTAAACCGGGCTCTTCGACAACGGGTGTGGCATGTTTGAGGGTGGTATCCATCACTTGATGGTCAGCATTGACGACGACTGCTGTGAAGACTGCAATCAGAGGTCGAGACTTCGTGTCTACCTACGGCGTGCTGGGTGCTGCGTGAAGCTAAAGTGAGGTCGGCAAACGCGCCAAGCTTCGGCTTTGAGATTGAGACGCGTTCTCTGGCATCGGCTTCAGGTCTCAATACAGCAGTACACCGACACATCCAAGACAAACATGGCCGAGCAAACACCCAACGGCGATGCGCAGGTTAATCCTGATGTTGAGATGAAGGAGGAGTCTGCACCTGAGGTACAGTCACCGAACTCTCATCGCAGAACCGCTGCTAACAACACCTTCAGACCACTCTCAGTGCGGTACAATCAACTCTTGCAGACGCTGTTCCTCCACCTCAAGCGACCGAAAACACAGCGTCCAGCACACTTGACGCACCTATGGCTCAAGAACCCGCACCTCAAGTCACAGTAGCAGCCGCAGCGACGCCCACTGCAAGCACACCTCGACCAAGCTCAATTCCTCCACCTCCGGTGACCGTCAAGCCCGAAAAGCCTGTCGCTCACGGTGGACCAACAAGGCAGTTCCTCAATCAGAACGTCACACCTCACCTGTTGGAGGGGATGAAGTACCTGGCGGTCTACGAGCCTGAGAAGCCGCTGCTGTGGCTCTCAGAGTTCCTCAAAGACAGGAGCAAGGAGATCGAGGGATCTTGAGCGCATGGAGTTCGCTCGGTCTTTGCAATACGAGCGCAAAAATCCACGCAACTTTCTTTGCATAGCTCAGGCGTTTGGAGACTGTTTTGAAGATACCCAAAAGGTTACTGTGCTGGGAGACAAATGGAAGACACGTTACGTACCCGTCTACATACTGTACATACATACGGCTACATGTGCCGCGATGCTGCCTGATGCCGATTGCCGGAGCAGATCGATGGCTGCATCGACCATATGAAGACGCGAAAAGCGTCATATAATGACCTTGGCCTACGTTCACTCTGGGATTCGTCCAGCGCGCAGACTGCTTGTCCGTGCACCCGGCTTCGTCTTCACATTCCTGAGCTGTAGGGCTGATCCCTGGACACAGCCCTGTCATGAGGATTGGGCGCGCGGTGTCACGAGCCACGCTTATGATGCAACTTGCCATGTGACTCGACTCCCGAAGCGTTCGTACGCGAGTACGCGACCGAGACGGGGATCAAGCTTGTGACTTGAGTAGCCATCGTGCCAAGGTGATTTTGGCGACCGTGGAGAGATTGAGAGCCTCTGGACGGTCCGAGAATCGGGACAGGACCGGGGCCAGGGTTTAAAGTTGGACTGCTGAAGCCTGAAACCTGGCAGGTTAAAGTGCAATCCTGAGTCGAAACCCGTAATTTTACCTACTTCCGTTCCTGGGACGGGCGTGACGACTGCGATAAGCACACGCGCGTAGGTTCCGGACGCAGTTAAGTACTCGACCTCGCCGTCCAGGTTGTTGTTGTGATTTTGCATTCATCGATCTTATTGTCCAGCAGAACTCACACCAACACAGAATCTCATCATGGCCTTCTTCAGCCTTGACACATCAAGCTCATTCGGAAAGCTGTTCCGAAACTCTAAGTCCAGCCCACGTGGAAGTGGAAGTGGCCACGGGCGTCACTTTGTCAAGTGCACTTGCAGGTGAGCAGTCTTCAAGTTGTTGGTCAATTGCATGTGCTAACAAACAAAAGCTTCGATGTCCCACAGAAACCGTGTCTCTGGTTCCATCTGAGCGACTACGCCAAGTGAACGACTATCACATGGCGGTAACGACAAGCGACAACCACTCTAGGAAGTCCGACCCGACATAAAATCACAACACGCGCCTGGATTCTGCCATGATCCGAAATTGCCCGGCCTCCTGTCGGAAGCAACCTCTACCCATCGCGTCCCAGAGAACAGAAGAAAACACCACCGTATTCCCACCAAGCAGCGGCGCTTTCGACGTTGCGGTGAACAAGGCTATACCCTGAGGGCGCTAGTCCTGTCACATTTCTAGAGACTTCGTCGAAGTCTCCGGTGGAAGCGGCCCGGATACCTGACACCTGACTCTTCAACTCCACAGCCGTTGCGGGATAGTTTGACCTTCGATAGTCTCCCCGTTTCACTTCTGAGGGAGAGAAGCCTTGGAGGCTCGCCCTGAAATTCTACCCGAAACGGAGATGGTGCCGCCTTGGACCCTCATCCGCCTCTGACTTTGGCCGGAATCTGTACTGCTTCTAGAAGGGTGGTGTGAGGAAGAATTGGAGAATGACTCGCCAGATAGGGAAAGGGGCAGCGCCTGCATTTGCTTTGGGACTGATGTATACTAGAAAATTGGTACGATGCGACCAAGATTTTGGCAAACCCACGCGCTCAATGTTGTTGGCGCATCAAGCTCGGAGTCGCATCGGTCTCTCGAACTTTGAAACCTACCATGTCTTCATTTCCTTCCACCTTTGCGCAACCCACGACATTGGAGGACGGCGGACATGTCTCGCATTGTCGAGCATCTTTCGATCATCGCCTTTGTCTCCTTTCTACGCTTTGTGTTGGCTTACGTACGCTCGGAACAAGTGTCCGGGCAGAAAGGGCTTGGCCAGGACGCTCGACAAGCAACCATGACTTCGGAATGCGCCAATCGAACCGCCGAAACATTGCGTTGTTGATGTATGTGGAGAACACCCTACATGCAGTGACTCTGGCTGCTAATGAAGTAGGAAACCAGTCAACAAAACTTCTGTTCAAGACTTATTACCTGAGAGTACTAAGGTAATGAACTTCACTTCGAGAGATCTCCGATCTCTCACTGCTAGTGCATACTAGCCGATGCAGGAGTTTGACTTCGACTCGACGCGTCCGCCTGTCGCGTCCCCTTTCACCCTATCCATCGATACGAATTGATTGTACTCGGCAATATTCATACACAGAACACAAGGCTACATCGTTAAAACGCCGTCGACTAAACTACCGAATAAAAAAGTCCCACCAAACGCCACCTCCATCGATTGACACTGGCGTTGCCGATCCATCCGGGGAAGAAAACAATCAACAACGGGTCACCGGGATTCAATGTCTTCTAGACCACACCGCAAACTATGGGTCTGTGAACCTGGCTCTACGGCAACTTCAGTGCCTGTGAATGCAGGCGAATTGGTCGACGATGTCAAAACCTTGGTACTCAGCAGATACGCCAACTCCCTCAAAGCGGTCGATGCGGCCAACATGATAATAACGATCAAGCCTCGACCACAAGGACCACCGGCATGCTATGAACGTTGCTTGAGTCCAGATGAAGATGTCTTGCAACTGCTGGATTTCTATTACCCCGGCGGACAGAAACTAGTCGAAGCTCTCATCATCAGCTCAGTGCCACGGCCGAAACGCAATGCATCGTTAGCTGATGGCGGCCACAAGCAGAGAAGTGTCCCAGCAAGGGCGCCCATCAATTGGCCGCCTTTCGATGACTGGAACGAGCCCGCCACACCCGTAAGAGGTCTGGGTCTAACAATCCGGGAAATCCAAGCCACCCCTCAACAACCAGGTTCCTCTAGAAAAGGACTACAACAAAACAGTCTCATGCGCTCTAAATCTGCTGGCAACAGCAGCACACACCTCAGAGCCGACTCGGGGAAGTTCGAAAGAAGCGCCAGAGATCTCTTCAACCCGCCTCGAAACTCTCCAAGTCCGCAACCACTGAGGCGTGACTCCAGCCCGTCAGACCGCGCCTCAACCAGAAAGCCCGTTGCAAGACGCAACCCGAGCGCACAACCTGCACGTATCAGACGTCCAAGCCCCGAAGACCGAGCTCCCAGCTCCTACTTCACACCAGCTACCCAGCCAACAACAACACAACAAGGATCACGCCCCGCCTCAAGAATAGGCCGACCCTTAACCACCAGACCACCCAACATCCGACCCACCACGCTCACAACAAGCGAAAAGCCACCCAGAAAAAGCAAGTCAACCTCGTCGAAACCGCGCCGCTCCAAATCCCGCGTCCAGCTCGACGGCGCAATCCCCCCGATCAACGTCCTCATCGCCGAAGACAACTCGCTCGTCTCCCGCGTCGTGTCCAAGCAAATGCAGCAACTGAACGTCCGTTGGGACACGGCGGCCAACGGCCTCGAAGCCGTGAACAAATGGAAAGCGGGGAAGTTTCATCTAATCTTCATGGACATCGGCATGCCGGTGATGGACGGATTGGCGGCGACGAAGGAGATTCGGAGGCTGGAGCGAGGGGGTGTGAATCAGGATGGCGACGGTCCTGCTGATGCTGATGCTGATGCGCCGCCGGCACAGAGGGGTCCGGTCATCATTGTTGCGCTTACGGCTTCGAGTCTGCCGGCGGATAGGGATAGCGCGCTGAACGCTGGGTGTAATGATTTCATCACGAAGCCGCTGGAGCAGGCTTGGCTGCAGCAGAAGGTGAAGGAGTGGGGATGTATGCAGGCTTTGATCAATCACGAGGATTGGAGGATCTGGAGGGCTTATGCTACGCAGTCATGATCATGTCGTACATGGGCATAGTGTTGCTGGATGTCATTTAGTGGCGAGTCATGGATGTTACATTTAATACTGTGGAGCGACTGCAATCGACAACTCAATCGAGAGAACTATTCATCGAGACGCTATATTGCATAAGACTGAAACGACAGCGATCAATTATGAGGGGTTCTGTAATGGATCTGGTCGTCGACAACACGTATTTGTAGAGCCGGAGACGAACTGCTTACTAGGTAGCAGTTGTATTACCGACATCACTTATGCAATCAAGCAGTATCCTGCATCTAAAGGCAATAACACGCAATGGCTGTAGCTTCGCTCGAACGGGAGAGACATCTTTCAAAGCTGTACATCAAGAGAATGAAAAAGAATTACCTTTTACACGCAAGAATATGTCTAACAAGAAAGGAAAAAGCGCATGACTATGTAGTGGTGGACAGATTTAATTCTATTGCAGTAGACGAAAGAGAAGAGAGGAAAGGAATAGAAACTCCCTACTGCTCCGCCAACCAGTGTAAGGAGTGCCAAGCTCGTTCGTTAGCTTGCACAGTTCCTCCCATGGACCGCTCGCAGCATCCTTCTGATTAACACCCGGACTTTACCGCTGCCCTAGAACAAGACAGATCAGTTGCACCGAGCCAAAAGAGATGCTGTTGCTGCTGTAGAAAGACGCAATTCCAAATGCCAAGCGGGTGTAAACGCGAGATGGTATCATCGGATGAAAGACTAAAGGAAATAGGGGACCCAGAGGTGGTAACAGGTATAGTAGGATAAAGGAGAAGCGGCGAGTCCCCGAGAGACTTCCAGCGCTGGATGTATTGGTGGTGAAAGAGGGGAATGATAAAACGTCGTTGCCGGACGTTTCAAACGGAGCGCTGCACACATCGCAGATATGGTTGCCGTTTGGGAAAATTATGTCGTGAAGTTGTCAAGTGCGGTCGTTTGGCGAATTAGCGCCAGTAGAGCTGCTCGCATGGGTGGTAGGGCGTATCTTAGCGACGCGCTGCAGCAGTGTCGTCCATGTTGCCGGTAAGCTCAGCAACGCGGGCTTTGATACGGGCCACGCGTGATTCAATGGCTGCGGAGGGCTTGTTAGCATTTACGCTCTGTAGGCAACATTTGGGAATCAGACTCACTCTCTTCTTCACTTGTGGCACCGTCGTCGTCCGTCCTAGCACTCTGACTGGGTCGGCTCTGTTCCTCGCTCACTCTAGCAGCAGCCCGACGCTGGGCATTCTCGCGAATCTGTGCCCAGCGATCTTGGATCTGTTGTTGCTGATCAGGCTCACGGTCGCGTTCATCCTCAGAGATGATCGAGACGGCGTCAGGCTGAACATCACGGCGCTCAAGGGGAGTGACGAAGCCTTCGTCAGGTGTCTGTTGGTCACGGTGAGCTGACATCTGAGTCTGGGCACGTTGGTCGAAGTGAGTCTTGACGGGCGAGTCTGGCGCATCGTTTGCATCATCATCAATAGAGTCGCGAGGCATGGCCGCTGGCATGTCATCCATGGGGCCTTGGTCAAAGCGGGAGAACTCAGTAGCCGCAGCGCGGTTTTCATGAGAGTTGACGCGAGTCATATCCGCGCCTGAGACAGGCGACATAGGCGACATCGGTGACACAGGTTCGCGCGATTGGGCAGGGAGTTGCATCTCGTGATGCTGTACGGCCGGAGCTGGCGAAACAGGCTCATGGACTGGAAGCTCCTGAGCACCAGAAGTCGCTTGCGGCATCGGCTCATGGGTCGCAGGGACGTTGGCAGCAGTCTCAGACGCTTTTTGAGCCATTGTGGGAGAAGAAGGCTTCCTGCTGCGCATGTGAGAAAGGCGGCGAGTAAGGCTAGACTCCGAGGGCGGAGATAGAGCTGCCTGTTGTTGCTGCATGTCTACAGAGTTCCGCTGTGGTTTGTTGCGTGCGAACATCTTTTTGAACGCGCCGCCATTGGCAGGCTGCTTCTTGTCCTTTGTGTCTGGGCTTGCGTTGACTTTACTTTCAAGCGCTCTCTGTGCAGCCAGAACAGCAGGACCACGGTTCGGCGAGGGCGAGGCTCTTGTCGTCTCGATGCTCTTTTCACGGAGTGCAGGGTGGATCTCGAGGTTCTTCGGCTTAGGCAACGGCTTACGTTCGACCTTGGCAGACTGTGCTGGAGAAGTACTGGGAGCGAAGAAATCAGTGGAGGGGCGTACTGTCGGCTCAGACACAGGAACCGGCTCAGTGGCGGGTGTCTGCTGTCGAGACTCCACAGATGTGATGATGGGATCTGGAGCTTTCGCTGCAGGAGGAGCAATCTCCTGTCTCGGAACCTCCTCCACCGGAGCTGTGGGTTCCTCCTTTGGCAGCGCAGGCAATTCACGCTCCTGCATGTTATCACTCGGGAACATTGCAGACTCAGGTGAGAGAGCAGGCGGCGGCATGTTCGAGGACGGTGCAGCACTCACGCGGCTCATGTAAGAAGTTTGCCGGGAAAGATCCTCCCCGTTGGCTCCTTTCGCGGTAAAGTCTTCACCAAGATACTGAGCGCGCACGGCCTTCTTGTCGTAGCTGTTAGCCCACTTCATAGCCGGCCCTGCTGCACTCTGTAGACCAAGCGTCATGGCACTGTTAGTCTTTGAAGCTGAATCTGCTGCTACTCGGCCACGCCTAGAATGCGCGTCAAGCTGACCGTTCTCCTTTTGGGCAAGAGCAATTGCAGCCGCCTTGATCTTCGCATGCTGATCAGGAGCCACGCTGTGTTTGCTTGGGGTGGCTGATACAGCGCGCTCCAACTGAGGCACAGGTGGCGGAGACATGGGCATTTTGGTGTTCTTGTTCCGCCCACGCTTAGTGAAGCCGAAGCGACTCTTCTTTTCAACGATGTGAACGCCTTCCATAGGTTCGGGAGAAGCGCCTTTCACCTGCTCCTCAATGATAAACCACTGACCGTTGTTGATAGACGTCTCAATGAGCGCACATCGACCAAAGACAGCCTTGCGCTCGTTGGGCTCTTCGCCAGAAAGACTTGTCATCCAAACCCACCAGAACGCATCATCCAGCTCGGTGCTTGCAATTGCAGCAAGCTCGCCTGGAGCTAGATCGTTGTCTCCCTTGCTGGTAGCGGGTGTTTGAGCCCGAGAACCTATGGGTGGAAGGAGGTTTCCGGGAGGCACAAAGAGTGTAGTGGTGGCCTGTTTTGGAGAGCCGTTGTCCTCGAAACCAGAGTTGAGGAAATCGGCCCATGAGGGTGTTGTAGGTCTGCCGTTGTTATTGTTGTGGCTAGAGCGTGGCCCTGCCTGCAGGTTGTCAAAGGGTCTTGCCGATCCACTCGTGGTGGGCGCCGGTGCTGAATCCGCACTCAAGTCTGCAAAGCCCATGTTGGAGAATGCCGACCATGACTCTTCGGGATTGTGGAGCTTCGCGTGTCTTGACTGGGCGGGCGCAGAAGAATTCGTAGTAGCAATCGCGTAGAGAACACGCCTGCACTCGTCCGTCAACGCATCTAAAGGATCATCGAACTCCGAGAAGTCCTGCAGTGCGTGGTGGTTTTGCTGGTATTCGAAGTGCTTGGCCCTTCGGAGCAGGGCGAACGGCCCAGGAGAAACGGTATCGACAAGCATCAGAACCCTCGGAGTAGTTCTTTGCAGCAGAGTCGGCGTCTCAGGCGGGTACTCAGTCTGAGCCAACAGAGCTTGAAGCGACCGCGGGATGCGTTCTATCACTGTCAAAGACGGATCGGTCTCGCCAGAGAGAGATCGCAAATAAGCAAAGAACAAGTGACTCGTCGCATCGGCAGCTGCAGCCCATGATTTGTACCCGCCTTCGAAGCCTTTACCGTCATCTGAAAGATCGAAAGCCCACCAACCCGCCATTCGGGAGACCTTGCGACCACCCATACCGTTCATCTTGCCATGTGCGGCCACTGCAGCCATCAGGTCGAAGAAGTCAACCACAATGTTCCTGCGGGCGTCCGACTCTGTCGCAATTGGTATGAATGTTTCAAAGGCGTGCCGTGCCTGGTTCGACTCGATCTCGCCGAGCTTGAAAGCCTCGTACACTGGCCAGGAGACAACACCGCCCGGCAGTCTACTCCAGCACCATTTGAGCACGCTGCACAGCACATGCGACTCGGTGAGCCGGAGCTCTTGCTGCAAAGATTCTCCCCGGTATTGTTGAGCTCCTGTAGCGTTTGATTTGAAGAACTTGGCAATGAATGCGCGTGCCGGGGTAGGGTCGGAATCGAGGCGGAAGGGGAGGAGGAGGAACGGAGAGTCCAATGCCTCAGCTGTGATCAAAGGTCAGCGATACGCTCAGCTCACAGGATAATCATTACATACCTCTTGACTTCATGTGAGCTGTGGCATAGTGAATGAGCTCTTCCACCTCTTCGGGTACTACCTGAGTGCTCGTCCATGTCGACTGGTATTTTGGCTGCGCAGGCACGGGTGGAGGAAAGTAGCTGTCTCCGTTGGTCTGGGCCTTTTCTTTTGCGGGTGTTGCTCCCTTGCTTCTGAGTCTTGAAAAGAGCGGCATCGTGTAACGATGATGTACTGCACTGACCCGCTTTCACGTGCGGTGGAGTGGAGTCCTGAACTTGATATCGTCAATCGTCGGTGGTGGTTAATACATTAATTGTTGCAGACAGTCGCCGTCGGCGGAGGAGAGCTGTATACTGAGACGTGGGAGCGTATGGGACGTGAGAAGGTATGGCCCCAAACAGTAGGGGAGAAAAAACGAGGGTCGGCCGTTTCGGTGCGCGTTGCAGCGCGCGTCCGTGTGGTGTTCTTCACAGAAGACGCTTGAGCACGCGAAAGGGGCGCAATCAGGTGATAGGCAGATCTGGCGGGCGGAGGACTGCAGTGGGACTGCTGTAAGTTGGGTTTGCAGGGCGTGCGACAGAAGGATAGGATGCTGCGATATAGCCAGCGAGCCTGTCTAGCGGGCGGCGGAGGAGGTGCGGTGCTGCAGGAACTTGGAAGAGTATTATTATTGACTACCTAACCTAGGTATGGACATCAGGGGGTGTTTCGAGAGGCCCTCACTTACTGCTAACTGGTCAAGGGTCGGTGGCCGTGCACTGAATGGAAGCGAACCAAAGCTTAAGCAGACAATCAGTATTAAATGTCACAAGCCGATCCAATCAGCTGTATAATCTGCCGTGCCCATTGACACCTTGAGACGGAACGTGGACATGTATTTCCTGTCTTGTTGCCGTTGCCGCATCGTCTCCAACACCTCTCATTGGCACGGCCAGGCAGTAGCGCAGTGAGTACTGTGTGGACAGCGCATACATAAATCGCCTATCATTCCATCTCTCTCCCTCAAGTGCCGTCAATCCACGTCCTTGTTTCATTCGCATATGCACGCCCACAAAGGAAGCCACACTGGAGATCATCTCCGAAGATAGCTCCCGGCGACCGACCCACGCTAATGCAAAACCTTGCCCGTAGCCTTTTACCATTCACCAACACTCGCATGGCCGGGATAACGCGTGACGAATCGGACGGGTTTACTGCACGTGGTTGTCTTAGATATCAAACCAAAAGTATTTTGATCCCTTCGGCTTCTGTCTGTTGTCGACCCGTGCATCTCCGTGCGACAGTTATAGCACTCCGGTATATGCATGTGCTCGGAGGGCAGAAACCAAATGGCGTAAATGGGAATGACCCCTCGAACCTGCTTGCATGAGGCCAACCCACATTGGCCTTCTCATGCATGAGACAAGCGATGGCCGTCGGGTCGCAATCCTGATTCCTACATTACGGTCACATCGATACGAATTTTCCAGTGGACGAATTTATTAAAGATGTCTCTTCTCAGACCAAGGCGCTATGATGGTACGCCGCTTGTTCTCCGGCGCCTCGGATCTAGTGGCATAGAAGTAACATCTTGTCCTATGCGGACCTTGACTTCACCAAAAGGTACTCGCAAGCCGTGGACCGCTGAAGGCAGCTTCATGGCGTTGCGTGTGGTTTCACCTGCGCTGGTTTGACCGCTGCTTGGTGGCTCTTGTAGCGACCATGCAATGCTGATATGAAACTTCTCGGAGATCTTCGACATCGGCTTTGGAGTTTGCTTACTTCCGCCGTGTGCCTCATCGTCTTCGTACAACTTTGGCTGATCGTATCTGACTGCGACGGAATTGCAAGTGCGTAGCAGCTTCAACAAGGCGTCGTCCTCGTCAGTGACACGTAGTACTAAAAACCAGCGTGTGCGGTCTTCATTGGGATGCCATTGCAGCTGTTCGAAGGATGTTTCGAATGCTCCCGCGCCACTGCTGCTAATGGCGTCTTTGAGAGTGATGAAGAATTCATCTTTCTGCTCAGTTCTCAATACCAGAGGTCGGGACAGTGAAATGTGTAGCGGCAATGCCACACCGAGATCGTTTTGCAATAAACTGCGGACGTCATTGTTCGCAGTAGTGTCCTGATGACCAGGCTTGTCTTGCGCGCCAATCAATCGCGCAAGGACATCAGATTCCCTAGGCGAAGGGCACCCTCGGCAACGTCAGCGATCGTAGCTCGCAGTGCGGCGCCGAGAACAGGCAGATATTGTCGCAAAAGAATGGTTGATAAGGCAACTCACATTCGAGGTAAACATGCGTAGGCCAGTTGCCTGGGACGTGCGGCGTCACTCGTTTCCGACCACCGTGAAGTGAGGGATCATCCTGTGTACTTGTGCGAACCGTCGAGGAGTAGAGGTCGCGGAACGACTGGGGAAGAGGTGGCAGGTTCGAGGGTGCGCCTGAGACCCTCCGCTTTTTCGCTGGAGGAGCCGTTTCGTTGTTGATCTCATCCTCGTCCTCGTCCACCTCCGAATCGGAGTAGTCAACCAGGCCCATCATTCACTTATCTCGCGCGTGCACCGACTTTCACGTGCGTGTGCAGGCGGTCCAGAACTCAGAAGCGAACAGCGCTCGGTGGGACAGCAAGGCTCATTCAACCACAGGGCTTATCCGGCCTGTGCGGATGTAGACGCAAGATAATATGGAGTCGACGCCGTGCGCATTGGGCAGCGCGTACCTGGCGATGACGAGGGCGTTGGGTTTGGTGGTCGATCATTGGCAGCGCACCGAGCCTCCGCGCCAAATGATTTCACTTTGGAGAGTGCGATTGCGATTACAGGTGACGTCGGCTGGTTGACGCGGCTTCCTACCTTAGCCTTCCAATTAAGACCTTCGCTACAAAGTACATGCATCACTCATCTCGCCTCGAGCTGGACACACCGTTTTTCATCCATCTTGTCTAGTTGTGGTGATATCAAATCGTGTTTCCGCCTCAGTCAACCGACCGCAACACATACATACAACTCACTCACAATGCCCGCTTACGCCGCAGACTCGAAAGAGGTAAGTCATGACATGAATTCTCGTGCAAGCGATCCTCGACCCAGCTCATGCTCACATCATCTCCAGGCGGCCGCCGAGCTGGTCAATCCGTTCACCGAGCCTCAACCCTCAGAAGAGACCGGCCCGGGTGCTCACTTTGGCAGCACCTTTGCCGGCATGCCCGATTCCAGGACAGGAACCACTGCCTCCCACACCCGCTCTTCCAGCAACCCTTACCGCAACTCACCCCAGGCCAAATCCGGCGCCTCCACCTCTGTCAACCCAGTCGGTCAATCCACTCCCCCTCGTTATGCCAGTGGAAGCCCTCGTATCCGCGACAGCCCTACAAGCCGCGGCAGCCCGACGACCAAATTTCCCGAGTACCGCGAAGCAGCACTTGGATCAGGCACCCACCGCTCTCGTAGATCCAGCGAGAACCCGCCTCCTACCTACGATGCCGTAGCAGGCAGCAGCAGTGGCGGCCACCGTCGCCGTACCAGCAGTCTTGCCCAACGCTACCCCGGTGATGAAAGCCACAAGCCTCTGGACATCATTAGACGGGACTCGAGGAAAGCCTCCAAGCCGCACCACCTCAAGAAGCGCTCTATGCAGGGTGCCGATATCATCGACCGCCTCGATCCGGCTATCGGCGGACGCCCCTACCACCACGAAGGTCCGTACGACGCCGCCTCGCTTGCTCGTAACAGAGACCCGAAGTACGCGCCTGTCGCTGCGCTAGAGACCACCAACTCTGAAACAATCAGGGCCACACCTCAAGAGGCCATTCAAGACTCACTGGACAAGCACATGCCATTGGATGGGGTTGCGGTCGTACCACCTGGCCAGCCTGACCGTCTCGGCCGTACTTACGACTATGAGGAGGGTACAGATATGATGCGCGATGGGTTCAACGGAGATCCAGGCTACAAGCAATGGTCTGGAAAGGTATGCACAAGCGACATGGCGGATTTATTTTGACTTGCACTAATACAATACAGGACTACGACCCAGATGACCTCAAGGGTCAAGGTGACACCTTCGGCCTCGACCGTGCACTTCGCGCCCACAGGATTGACGATAACGGTGCCATCGAGATGCAAGATTCCGCGGCTCTCAGAAAAGACTACAAGAAACAAGAGCGTCAGGGCATGCTTGACAACCGCGATCCGACGGCAATTGCAGGAGACGACGGTAAATACGCGGACATCCAGGCCGCCAACGACACAGATTTGCACAAATCACACAGCATCAGAGCTGCAGGCGACAACCTCAAGAAGCGTATTGGCAGCCTGAGACGCAAGAACAGAGAGGAATAATCTCAGTTAGCACCAGTCACGCGAAGAACGGTTTACATTGGACAAAATTTCCTTGGGTTCAATTGTATAATATCAGCAGAGAGATGGACATACGAGGGATTGAGGATTGTTATTCAATAGATTACGATTTCACGTCAACATTCAAAAGATCAGGACTAAGATATCAACTGAGTGGTTCCACCTTTCCAAATGCTGCCGAAGATAGGTTGCATCCTACCCAATGCGTACTATACACTATAATACAACCCTTCCATCCCACTTCGGGAATCACTGCCTGCTGAACCCTCCCATCATGGCGAACTACCACGGCTCCGTCCTAGGAACCCTCACAGCCCGCACCTCCTCCTCCGCACCCTCAGCATCCTCCCTCTCATCCCTCCTCGGATCCTCACTAGTAGCACCCTTCCTCCCACCAACCCTCCTCCACCCGAACTTCGCCAAAGCCCAAATCAACCCCACCCCTGCTCCGCCCAGAATCCCAGTCGGAGCAACCAGAAACCCAACCCCACTGACCAGACTTCCTATAGCTGTCCCTGACACGGCTGCTATCAGGGCCCCGGTTGCGGCGTATTTGGCGTACCGCACGGCGCGCCAGAAGACGAAGAGGGCGAGGTAGCGGAAGCTGCGTAGGAGGGTGCGGGTGCGGAGGTGGGCGGGTTGGTTGGCTGGGGTGGGGGAGTAGAGGTATTTTAGGTGGGAGGTGGTTTTTTGGAGGCGGGTTTGTTGTTGGGGTTGGGGAGAGGTGGTGGTGGTTAGATCTGGGGATGCTGTGGGAGTCGCCATTTCGAGTCCTTTTCCCTCTGGTTTGGCTATCCAATGGTGGATTGATGCTCTTGTTCGTGTCCTGTGGGCGATATGACTTTCTTTTGAATTGTATTGAATTGCAGTGGTGGCGTTGAGGTGGTGTCGTGGAGAGGGAAGGGGCCGCTTCAAGTTTGTATTTGGCTGACTTTTTATCCTGGCGGTTGACGTCCTTCTACACAAACGTCCCGTAGATGCGTGTATGATGTACTGGGGAGGAGTGATTTACAGTAGCTCCAAGACTCGGCGTCTTCACGACAATGCTTTGGCGGAAAATCAGGCCATTGGACGCTACCAAAGGTACGCCAGCGGCCGCTTGCATCGGCGGAATCGGATACAACGCGATTTTCGTGCCGGCCGTTCCCCCCATCCTACCCTGGTTGCGACCACGACTGTCTTTCGATCCGATGGTCATGTCGCCAAAGAAGGTTCAGCTGCTGTCTGTCACTTTACCATTGGGATCTCGGGACCGCTTCTCAAGACTGGACGATGCTTCTTGAGAAAGCGCTCTGTGCTTCTTGCCTGCCAAGTGTGTTCGACACGCCACAGCAGTAGCGAGAGAGAAATGTGCTGCTGATAATGAGGAGTCTCTGACCAACATTGAACATAGCACTGCGTTTACCCGAGGAGCACATGCGTGTGTAACAGCCAGGGATATCTAATCGCCATCATCATCACACCAACTCTCAAGATGGCCATCTTAACCCGCCTCACAAGCCGAGTCTGGAACCTCGTCTGCATCACCATTCTATCAGTCTTCTTCGCCTTCCCACTCGCCCTCCTCGCATGCCTCGCCACCGGCCTGGCAATCCTGTTCACCTGGGTTCTAGCCTACCGAATGCTAGCGGCCGCCGTGTCTAAAAGAATCGACTTCTGGCGTTCCGTCGACCACGAACCAGGCGTCCGCGAAGCCCAAATCCAGGAAGCTGTACATCACTTCGCAACAGGTCCATCATTAGTGCAGACTTCGGGTCCCAGATCTGGCAGAGCTATGAGTGGTGGTTCTCGCGTGCAGTCTACTCATGATCGGGGCTTCGATTCGAATTACGACTATGATTACGGCTATGGTATCTCGAATGACAACGACATCGACAACGACGACGATGACGGCAGCGAAGGCCTCTATCTCGGCGGCTGGCGACGTCGCAATAGTCGCACATCGCCGACCTCTAGCAGGCCGACGACACCCGGAACAGCGGCGTACCATTACCGGCCTCGCTCTTCTTTCGGGGAGGGCAGCAACGGCAGAGCGATTCCCAACTTCTCGGCGCCATATGCTGTAATGCCAGCAGCGGCACTGTCGGTAGCTGAGGCAGCGCCTCCTCCTGCTGCTAATGTGGCGACCAGGAGAAGCACCACATCGGGGGGCTCGAGGAGGAGTAGTCGGGTCTTGTCTGCGGAGAATTTTGCGAGGAGAGAGATGGGGGATCAAGCTTGAAGTGTAAGTTGTCTGGATTCTGGCTGGGAAGGACACTAGGGATCAGGTAGTTGGGGTCGCGGTGTCAAAAGGGAAGAATTCAGGTCAACTTCCCCTCCCCAGGTCGCTAGACACTGCAACGCCGTCACGAAACATCACAAAAGAAGGTATCTGCAGGCCTTGTCCAGGAGAGTGCCGACTACGCTTATGTAGTAAGATAGAAAACAGCGACGATACCATCGCTTCTTTTAAGACCGTGAAGCTGATCTACACACTATCACGTGTCTCTAGTCGTCAGCATAACTTAGAAGATAACCCCGAAATCCTTCACGCTGTCACTGCCACAGTCATGGCGGTCACATTATCTCTCTTCTTCTGCCCCAGACTCAACGCCGTGACGATGGCCATAACAACCCAGTCCGCGCCCAACTCGCCCGACCGTCCACTGTTGAAGAACGCAAAGTGCCCGGACAATTTCATCGAGCACAAGTCGACCGAGTAGGCGGCCACAGGCTCCTCCAACTCCGCCGCGTGGCGCGCCCGCAACAGCACCCAACCCCCCTTCCCACGCCCGCCGAGACTCTCGACTTCGGGCCCTTGCGACCGGCGCCACTCAAAGCGCTCCGGCGCCGGAGCGCCGTCGACGGGAAAGTCGAAGGCGGAGTCCGACGACAGCTTCGAGCGGCCTTCCATGACATGCACGGTACCCGACGACGGCAGCGTGACTTCGATCTTCTTGCCTTTGACGATCGCGCGGCCGAGGACTGGGGAGTCGGTGCTGGGGCCTTGGTGGAGGGCGACGGTGGCTTTGAACCAGCCCTCGTAGCCGCCGGATATGGCGTGCAGCTTCTGGCCTTTTTCGTGCCCGATGTAGAAGACCGAGTGTGTGAGGCGGGACTTGTCGCAGTAAACCTTGAATGCTAGCGGGAGATGGATGCGGGGGTGTGTTTCTTGGATTGGTTTCCATGAGGTGTCGGAAGCGTTGGAGTTGCTGCGCTGGGAAAGGGCCATTTTTGGCGAGCGGATTTTTGTTGTTGTTGTTGTTGTTGTTGGAGAAGGGCTTTTGGCGAGCGGATGTATGTTTTAGGGATAAATGACAGGGCGGCATCAACGAAAGATGACGGTGAAAGGTATTTATCATATTGGTTGTAGGGCGCGAAGGATGAGTACGAGGCTGTGTTCCCAGGTACTGCGCCTCCGGCTAACAAACTCAAGGTATTGATGTCTGCGAACAAGATGTGACGATCCCATTCGCGCCTCGTTCACAGCCACGACGGCTTCGTTACATGGAAGGATGATTTAGTCCAGACTCCGATGCAAATCAGGTCGAGTTAACGTGTGCCCAAAGTAGGCACTAGTACTGTATGCAATCAATGCTGAACGAAGCTCTTTCTAAGTTAGTCTACAAGCTTTCAAAAGGATTCAGGGAACCTTGGAAGATAGCTCGAGCGTAAAGTCTAAATATCAATGGACCGTGAGTTTTAACGTCAAGATCACGATGATTCGAACACTACTGTGGGAAGTCCGAGGTTTTTTTGTCCAATCTTTTTAATTCTCTATACTTGTCTGTACTGTCATGTGTCATGTGTCATTCCGCATTCGCGCTACCCATTCTGGTTTTTTTCCGTTCTGATTCGTCCGTTCTGTTCCCAATTGTCAAATTGATACCATGTCCATCGATTGATCAATCGATCTTGCGGCGTTGTTCGCTCAAGATTTACTGCTTCGGCTGGTACATCTGGGTTCCAGCAGGGAAAACCATACCCTCGTTCTGAGCGTAAGGGCTTGAGGTGACGAGTGAGGTCTCGCCGGATGAGGAGGACCGGTTAGTAGCAAACGCCAGAGTGTTGGCACTGCTGGACCAGAAAGAGGTTCCTGAGGAGAAGGTGACGCCTTCGTTCCGGGCGTAGGGGCTGACAGTGATGACGTTCGAAGCGGGGAGAGGAGCGCTCATGGGTCTGATGCTCGAGAGCGCGCTGCTGGCGACGCTGCAAGCCTGCGCATGCGGGTTAGTAGCAGCGGCCGCGGCTGTGGGAGTGGTCAAAGGCTGCCAGAAAGCAGTTCCAGCAGAGAAAGTCACACCCTCGTTCTGAGCATAGGGACTAGCGGTAATGAGAGAAGTGTGAGACTGACTGGGAGTTTGCGAGGAGGTCTGGCTCGAGCTCGACTGCCACATCTGTGTACCCGGAAGGAAAGTCATCCCCTCGTTCTGAGTGAACGGGCTGGAGGTGATCAGCGAGCTGGAAGCTTCAGTCGGAGCCTGAGAAGTAGTCTGCATCAAAGTCTGTTGGGGAGTTGTAGAGTTTTTGGCTGATGCGGACTGCCGAAGAGAGGTGCTGTACGGGAAGACGGTGGTTTCATTGGTGGTGTACGGGTTGGATGTGATGATCGAACTCGGGGACTGGGCAGTGCGGGTGCTACTGCTCGACGACTGCCAGAGAGAAGTGCCGGTAGTGAAAGTTGTGGTTTCGTTCAAGGTGTAAGGACTGGCGGTCACCAAAGAAGTGGTAGAGCTAGAAGTGGAAGTCTGATCGAGATCGAGAGCCGGCACAGGAGTGGCCTTGGTCATCCCCTTGAGCTCAGGAGCGGTCAACAAAGAGGTGTCGGAGCTAGTGGAGGTCTGGTCAAGATCGAGAGGCGGCACAGTAGTACTGGCCTTGGTCATCCCCTGAATCTCAGGAGTCTGGGGTTGAGTGAGAGATTGAGAAACAGTAGGAACAGTCAAACCACTTGGGGCGGTGGTGCTAGACACTGGGCTCGAAGCTGGAGCTTGAGCTGGAGTCGACAGCACTAGAGAAATCGGGCCTGCGGATCCCAGACTGATGCTATGGGAGAAGCTCTGGAGCTTGGAGGTTGAGGAGGTTGAGATCGCACTCGAGTTCACCGACATGGAAGCCCCAGTGTTGAAGCAGGGCTGTTGCCCGACACCAGCGTTACCACTCATGTTTCTGATTGCACCGAAGGAGAAGATGCAGGCAGATTTTCTGGTCTGTAGATGTCGAGTGTCTACAGGATGAGTGGGCTTCAAAAGACCGGCTTCTGAAGTTGCTGTTGGTGTCGGAAGTGTCGGGTGATCGGTGAACTGAGTGAGAGAGCTGGAGAATAGATTGGCTGTGAAGGCGACAACTTCCCGATTCTTATACGCCGTGAAGGCTCGACGACTCGAGCCACTGGGACAAACGAGGCATTGCGAAGTGCCGGAGAACAAGGAACGTTCTTTGTGAGTGAACAAAGGAACATTGTTCATGTTGCTGCTGCTTCACTGTAAAGCAAGGAGAGGCGGAGCTTTGTAACAACTTGGTCGCTGGCGGAAGTAAGACGACGGAGGTCAAGTCCAGAAAGGAGCGATGTGGTACAGACTCGCAGTGAATCAGAATGGGGCCATCGGGTCTTGATGCTGACAGTTACTGTAGATATCGAGCGCGAATGTTCGGCCTTCACTGGAGTAAGTAAGTATTGGTCTGGTCGAGGGTAAGTTTTGAGACGACATTTGGGAGTCGCCGCCTTTGGAAAAGGAATCGTTTCTTTGTTCATCTCACTGGTTAATGACGGTGAAGTCATGTTGGGGAAGACAATGGTAGGTAGGTAGTAAAGGTGTCAATACTCGAGGATGAAAGGATGGGATGGAGTCGAGAATAGGGTTAGGGTTAGCAGTAAGGTTTCGGGCATAGTAGCCTCGGCTCAGCAAAGCCGAGAAGCGTTTCAATGTGACGAAGATGTATTGGAGTAATTGATTGTCTTCGGTCTCGCCTTGACACCACAGCCCGTCCTGTTGTTGTCGCCCTCTCCACCCACAACATGGCTCCCACTCTCCGAACAAGCCTCCTAAGGGGTGCTCAATCGTGTCTCCGCCAGCAGCGCTCCACTCCGATCTCTCGCCTCTCGCAGGACGCCTACCTGCGCCGCCTGGCCTCGACTCTCGCCGTACTGGAACAGCGCGACGGCAAACTGAACCCGTCCTCCCTCGCCTCCATCTCCGCCGCCCAGAAGCTCGGTGGCTCCATCCACGGCTTCCTTGCCGGCGCCAACGCCAAACAGTCCGCCGAAGAAGCCGCCAAAGTCCCGGGCCTCGAAAAAGTCATCTACATCGACAATGCAGCCTACGACAAGGGCCTGCCCGACAACTACGCCCCTCTGTTGGTCGAGAATGTCAAGAAGGGAGGCTACACCCACGTGATCGGCGGCCACAGCGCGTTTGGCAAGAACTTGCTTCCTCGCGTCTCTGCACTGCTCGACGTGCAGCAGATCTCAGACATCACCTCTGTTGAGAGCGAAGACACTTTCGTCCGTCCCATCTACGCTGGCAACGCCATCTTGACCGTCCAGTCGTCCGATCCCATTAAGGTCATCACAGTCCGCGCCACCGCTTTCGCCAACACCACCAACGAGGGCGGCTCTGCAGCAGTTGAAGAGGGCGTTGACCCCAAGGTTGAGAGCCAGGTAACCTGGGTATCCGAGGACCTCGCCAAGAGCGACCGCCCCGAGCTTGCCACTGCTGAGCGTGTTGTTTCCGGCGGCCGTGGTTTGAAGTCAAAGGAGGAGTTCGACCGTATCATTCCTCCTCTTGCCGACGCCCTGGGAGCCGCCATTGGCGCTTCTCGCGCAGCAGTCGACAGCGGATTTGCCGACAACTCGCTGCAAGTCGGTCAAACCGGCAAGAACGTCGCACCTCAGCTCTACCTCTGTGCTGGTATCTCCGGTGCCATCCAGCACTTGGCTGGTATGAAGGACAGCAAGGTCATTGCCGCGATCAACAAGGACGCCGATGCGCCTATCTTCCAGGTCGCTGATGTCGGCCTTGTCGGAGACCTGTTTGACAAGGTGCCCGAGCTTACTGAGAAGGTCAAGAGCGCGTAGAGGTATTTTTCGAATGGGAAAAAGGAAAGAAAGGCAGGAGTTGGGAATGTGTTCGCAAGTGTTTTCAAATATCAAGAACCTGTGGCACGAACGACGGTCATGATTTTAGCGCCGATTTCTTGTGTAAATATTTTCAATCAAATGTGCAATAGACTCCAGGAGTTTACACAATTCAAAGGGCCACCCAGGAAAGGAGCAATATGCCACCATCCAGCCTGGTACTACGAATGTCTGGCAAGAGCAAGATGCTCGTCTTAGGGCATACAGAGAGTTATCAAGTTGTTGGGCATGCGGTACATCGTGTGAAAAACATTTTTGCAATACATAAGACAACAGCCGGCAGGCTTGATTAGCACTTTCGAGAACAATGACCCATCACTCCCAACCTCGTTCAACCGCGCATGTTCTGGATCTGCGCATCAGAAACCCAATGAGAGCCTCCCGCACAGCGATACCCACCACTCTGCTTGATCCAGCGATAGCCCATCGGGCACAAGCCCGACCTCTGCAGCCTGGCACTGTCCTCGGCCTCCTGGCGCAGCTTCTCCTCAAGCCAGTGCTTCCTCCGCTCGATCTCTTCGAGCTCATGTTGGCGCTGAGCGTCCTCGCACTTCTTGAGCCAGCGCCGGAGCGCCTCTTCCTCTTCTTCGAGCCTCTGGCGCTCCTTGCGCTCCGCCTCGGCTTTGCGCGTGTCCTCTTGCAGCTGCTTCCAAATCTTGCCTGATACGCCGACGTCTCGCTTGGTTTTCGTTGAAGACGAGGGGTCGTCGTCTTCGCTGTCGCTGTCCTGCTGGGGGTCCGAAGCTGGTGGGTCTTCTGGCGCTGTCTTAGGCGGGTGGCTTGAAGCCGCATTCTTCACGTTGGCGTTCGTGCTGGACTTGGTGTCGGACTTCGTATCGGACTTGGTGTCAGACTTGGTCTTCGCATCAGCTTTTGGAGCCGAACGGGTGTCGGTCGCACTGGCTGGGCAAAGCGGCAGTGTGCCTGATCGGGAGGCCGGAAGTTTTGGCTCGCCAGGCGCGCTCAGTGATCATTTCGTCGATCTTGTCAATCACGAGCGCGTCAGTAACAGTCAGTGGTTGACCTGCAGGTCTCTTCGCCTTCAAGATGCTTCGAGCAACTTCCTTGGAGATCGTTTCTACGTCCCGCCCGTTGGCGAAGTTGCCACGCGCAGCCAAATTTTCGAACTTCGCAATGGCGTTCAGCCGGAACTCTTCAGACGGTGTTGATATCTGCGTGGTGTCAAGCTGTTTCCTCTTCTCTAGCTGTAGTTGGAGCAACTGGAAGCAATCTTTGCCACTAAGGGTGTTGAAGTTGACTGACTCGGCGAACCTTGACGACAGGCCTGGATTGGCGTCAAGCATCTCGTTGATCTGATTGTCGTAGCCGGCCAGGATGATGACTTGTTTGTTGAGGAAACGAGGCTTCGTGATGCAATCGACCAACTCGTCGGCAGCCTCTCTCGCGAAGCGATCTTCACCGAGACGGTAGGCTT
>Ga0265798_10001979_pt1 | contig 30765 bp, 24 predicted proteins | sample P3T30metagenome_FD_192430 | JGI IMG/M metagenome (GOLD analysis project Ga0265798, IMG submission 192430) | Plant litter microbial communities from East Loma Ridge, Irvine, California - P3 T30 | ecosystem: Environmental > Terrestrial > Plant litter > Unclassified | place: USA: California... | reverse complement strand
CACGGCGCCATCCGGGACGATGGACGCTGGCTGCATCTCGACCAGCCATCTGTCACAACACATGCATCAGGCCCACCCGTCTCGCCAATCAGAACACGCCTGCTCACATCGCACCAAGAAGAACCCCAGCGCCTACACAAGCCCCAATCAATATGAGCGCACGGGCACGAAGCGCATAAACTGTCTGTACAATTGCGGGCACATCCCGCTGTCCTGGCAGAAGTACTGATACACCTCACGTATCGAGCTCGCACTGCAAAAAATCGGGACGCTGCCTGAACGACTCGAGCAAGCCTGAGACTCGCCTACGACTCGATCGAAACCCAAGGCACACGCTTGCGCGACTTTTGTCGCCTGAACTACTGCTCCTGTTCGAGCGATCACCCGCCTTACCGCTTTCAAGTCGACGCTTTCCGAGGGCCAGCGCTTTGTTATAACAAAACCCACTGCGCTGTCCCTACGACTCAATCCATCATCCGATCATCCAAAGGACTACTGGTAGTCGACGGGCCAAACCGCTTCTTCACTTCTTCTTCTCTCTTTCTTACACGACCGCGGGCTCGGTTTACTGCTCGTATCCTTTCTTTTAATTTCGAGTTTTTTGGGAGCAACAATGGGCAAGTTAATCAAGAACCACTGGGCGCGCCTAGTCATCCTCACAGCAGCTGCATGTAAGTCCAACAACAAGTCCAACACCAACCACTTCAAAGTAGTTACTAACACACCCTAATCAGATCAAATAGCAGCAGCACTAGAATGTTTCTTCTGGCCCAAGATCTTCTGGGACTTCCTCACCAAGAACCTCGACAGCGCCGTCACCGGCAGCGTCCCCGTTCTGCAAATCGTCAATCTCCTCCTCGGCATCGTCGCCCTCGCTTGGGAATGGCCGCTGCCGCTGCTCGCAGGCACGGGACTCCACCGCTCGATTGAGGCTCGCCTGGTGCTCTACCCACTATGCGCCCTGTGTGCGCTGCTCATCTACCAGGGCACCAACTCGGGACTGTACTACTTGATCGGCATGGGCGCGTACTTTTGGGCGTACAGCGAGGGCGAGATTGTGTGTCCTGAGCCGTGGACGTTACCGAAGAGGGGCAGTACTGCGAGGAAGATGACTGTTTAGGAGGGGAGGGAGCATGGACGGGATTCGATTCTGCGCACGAAACAACGTTTAATGTACGATCAATATGTCCACGAAGACGAATCTACAGCACATCACATCACATCACAATCTAGGATCGAGGACCACGACCACGGCGTTTGTTACTTGTTAGAAAGACCGGGACGATGCATCTATCCGATCTATTTGCGATTTCATCAGCGGGCATCATACCATCACATCTCAGAAAACCTCATTCACGCTCAAGAGCTGAGCCAAATCAAATCAAATAACCATGTCATGTTCGAATGCCTGAATTTTCCATCGCCTTCCTTCTTGCATTGTCAAACTCTCATATTATCCCATGTGCTGTGAGGTTCCCTTCCAAGCCTCACTCACGAGGCACATCCCGTTTCAGCCTCACCCATGCCTCACCATGCATCCACTCCATACACTTGGCGCCTCAGGTACTCGCCCACCAGCGATGCACCAATGAACAACGTTTAAGAAACAGGACACAGCGTGCGACAGAGTGACGTGTTTATGCTTTGGGGATTGACATTGTGACGTGCGACGATGAGACGATGACAGAGACAGCTCTGGGGTGGGATGTGCTAGCTGAGTGATTCTGATTTGCGCTTGCGGTGGGAACGAGTGGATTGCTTGGTGGTTGTGCTTGTGGATGGGGTGGATGTTGAGCTTGAGCTGTGGGTTGTGAGTAAGCCTCATTTCATATAAATACATAACACGACACACGATTTCGAGCTCCGACGACACTTAACATACAAGAAAACTGACCGAAAAATATTTGCCATACTAAGATTCCGCCGTGCCTACATACACGCACGCCGCTTCCCTGAAGACTTCAGAGCTAAAACAACTTACTCCTCAGGCCCCTCAATCAACAACTTAATCCCCTCCCCCTTCTTAACCTTTGCAAACGCACTCTCCGCATCCTCAAACTTGACTTTGCCCGTAATCAGCTCCTTGACGCTAATCCGCCCGCTCGCAACGAGATCAACGGCCGTTTGATAGTCGCCGGATCCGTAGCGGAACGAGCCTTTCACGTTGAGTTCTTTCGTGCACATGGCCATGATGGGGAACGTGATGTCGGGCTTGCCCATGCCGCCCTGGGTGGATATTAATAAATGAGGAAGTGGTAAACAGGGGTGAGATAAATGGGTGGAGACTTACTTGGACGTATGTGCCGCCCATTCGCAGCGCGTGGATGGCGGTTTGGATACATGGTTCTGCGCCCGATGCATCAATAATGATGTCTGCGCCTGGACCCAGATCGCATTCCTTGATGAGGTTCTTGGCGTTCTCTTCTGCGCTGACTCGCGCGCTGCTGAACTTGTGTGTTGCGGCGTACTTGAGCGCGAACTGGAGACGCTCTTCGTTAATGTCGACTGTGACGATCTTCTTCGCGCCGTAGGCTTTTGCAACGGTGCAGCATAGTAGACCAACAGGCCCGGCGCCGAAGATGACTACGCTGTCGCCGGGCTTGATGCTTGCTTGCCGTGTGATATGTACTGCGACGGCGGTAGGCTCGATGAGCGCGCCTTCTTCCAGACTCATGTTCTCGGGTAGCTTGAAGCAGTAGTCTTCCGGCAGTGTGTAATACCGCGCGAGTGTGCCGTCATACGGTGGTGTCGCGGCGAATGCCATGTCTGGGCAGAGATTGTATTTTCCCTCCTTGCAGCGCACGCAGCGACGGCAGGGCACACCAGGCTCCATAGCGACGCGGTCGCCGACTTTCAGGGTCTTGACTTTGTCGCCGACTTGGTGTACGATGCCTGCGGACTCGTGGCCTAAAACCATGGGCTTCTCAACGACGAAATGCCCGATGCGGCCTTCGACCCAGTAGTGCACATCTGAGCCGCAGATGCCCGTCCATTTGGGCTTGACGATGACATCGTAGGGTGAAGGAAGTTCGGGGATAGGGCGGTCTTCGTAGATGACTTTGTTCTTCGCTTCAAGAATGAAGGAGGGGTTCTGGCGGGAGCAGTTGTTAGTTGTCGCACGGCATTGTTGTGGGTGTGTAAACACTAAAGGCGCATGGCGGGGCGTGGTGGGGTAGTAAGAACTGTACCTTTTGGGTAGCTGTCTTTGTCGACATGTTGAATACTGTGTGAGTTATAATTCAATTTGACAATTCAAGACTCAGGAAGGTGAAGTGAGAGGAGGGGAGAACTGAGAAAAGACAGGAGCTGGCTGCAACGCGCAACAGTCGTGGAATTATGACGAAGCTAACGGTGGGTCCCGCTGTAGCTCGTCCAAAGCTCTCCCGCGGTTTGAGCCCCTCTAGCGTACACGGTAAATCCAGACTGGAAGATTAACCGTGGAATTACCCGGTCTTGCCTTCAAGAAACTTTGTCATGCTGAATGCTCGGCGCTGAAACCGATGCCGCTGAGAGACTGACACCGTTGCTATGCGGGTGGCTAACCACATTGAACTTGGCTGCGATTAGTGGGGTCAGTTGCCCATTGCCATTATCCAGCACCGGTTGATTTGTAGCTCCCAGACAGCGGTGAAGGATCTGGGTGCACTTGGATGTTGTGAATCAACTGCATGTCAAGTGATACTAGGGCTACGTACCAGCAACGCTTCCAGACCGTCTGCCCCAGATGGACCACCAGCATGTTACAGCAGAATCTTCATCGTCGTCGTCTTCATCCGCGCCGCTTGTGCCCCAATCATCGTAGCCCTTCTCTTCGCCTTCTTGGAGTATATGTAGTCCGAGCTTCGTCATGCGTTCGCGGAAACTTGCGATTTCTGGCAAGTATGCCTCGCGGTACGGGAACTCGACAACGACCTTCGCACTGGCTTCCTCAGCGAGCCAGACGCTGATTGTGTCCACCAGCATGTGAGGGTGCTCGGGTGAGTATAGTGAGTCGGCAGCCAGTATCAAAGGAAACTTCGTAGGGATGGGCTCGATGTCGCCGTGCTCTTCAACGCCGGGGCGCAGATCGCAAACTGTAGGGTCTGTCCAGTCAAGCACACCAGCTCGTGCGCATCCGCCGCGGTGTTCGATCATGGCGGCATGGCTTTCGACATTGCGCGCCAGATTGGCATATATGCTCGACATGTCTGTGAGGACCACGTCTGCTCCCAGCCCTGCCATCGCCAAGCCAACGAGACCAGTCCCCGAGCCTAATTCGAGCACCCGTGGCCTTTCTTCCGCACTCTCTCGAATGAGGCCGAAAGTGTGTAGTCGCTTAGCGAGCATATACGATGCCGCCCAAGTCTTCAGACCAAGGTCGTCGCCAGTCATGGTAGGCTCGTGAATGTCGAGCTCGAAGGACCCAGCAGACGAGGGTATACGGAACTTGCGCGACATGGCGCCCATGGCTGTTCGACCAGATCTCTCGCTCATGCGCGCGCTGGCCTGGTTCCAAATGTTCTCTTTCGTCTCGTCATCTTCGATCCAGCAAAGATCGTTACTCACAATGCTTGTGAGGTACCGAGTGATGCCTTCGGGGTTTATTTGGAGCCTCTGGGAGGCGTCATCCTCGTCCTTTGAGGGAGTATCGGCATCATCCCTGTCTCTGTTGGAAGTGCGATCCCATGTTCGTGGAGCGGAAGTGAGGAGGGCGAGCGTTTGAAGGAGGGTCTCGGCAGAAGGCTTGGTATATAGTTGAGGCAGGTCAAGTACTACATGTAGTTAGCAAGGCGTAACAGGCTACTGCTAGCAACTGTACCATCTAGCATAGGCATGACGGTCAGCAGGCGGGGTGTTGTGCGCTCAGTGCAACGACAAGGTACTCACGGAAAATCGAAGGCCCGTGCATATGGAACCATCGCGGGGCAATTCCGCAATGCCAGACCAAGACATGATTTTGCAGTTTTATATGCTCAGTCTTTCTTCAGAGTAGACTTGAAGCCGTGGTATGCCTGCTGCATATCAAACTCGAATTCGCGCGCTTGTTCGTCGTCTAGCTTCTCGGCGGCCCTCATCTGGTTCAGCGCAATGAGCCACTGCACGATCTTGCCCTTGCTCTCAAACTCCTTGTCCGTGACTTTGTTGACTGCCTGTATGATCTCTACTAGGAGAGGGTGCAGCGTGTCTTTCTCGACCAGGCCAATCTTGATGGCGTCAAGGAGCGTGATGAAGGTCTCGGTCGCGTTGACCACGAGAGTTGCGTCGGCAAAGTCACCTTGCTGTCCAGGATTGCGTGACGGTCCCTGCTCGACGGTAGCCGGTATGCCTACACGCAGTCGCTCGATAGCCCGAGGGCATTCCATCTGAACTCTGATCAGCCCAGCATCGTGCCTTCGTAGCAATGTCTTAGCGTACCTGCCACTCCTTTGCGAACTGATCAAGGTCGCCAAAGGCTCGCCCGACCGTCTCATTTGCCAGGTTCGACTTGTACTGCTTTAACAGCCTGCTACATGTCCCCGTGTAGTCAATCTCGGTGATGGAGTCCTTCAGATAGGCCTTCTCGAGCGCGTCAAGCGTGACGATGATGCTGTAGATCTCGGCCAGGGAGTCGTTCAGGTCGCGTTCGGCATTGGTAGTCGACAGCTTGACCTCCTGTGTATGGAGTGTCAGAGCATGCACGTAGGCAGCAAGTGTGTTGCATCGCGTCGCACCTCGTCGAGATTGATGGTCGCTGACAGTGCAGACCGCGGAATATACGGCGTAGGCGCGTAGGCCAGCTGTTTACTGTTGTACATGTTCAAGTGCTTAATTATGTTTGGTGGTGACGGTGACGTGGTGTTGCTATTGCGGGTGCGGCATGCTTCAGCGATGCGCCTATGCATCGATGTGGGGAAGAGCGCCCGGAGCTACTTCCTTAGCGCGTAACTTTTTCGAGGCGTTGAAGATTTTGGGCGACATCTTTGCGCTCCAGGAACAACACCGCATTCACGCCAAACAACTCTCTCACTTTCACACAATGGCGCAATCCAAGGCGACCAAGAAGTTTGAGAAGAATAAGCTGGGCGACGTCCTCAAGGCCCGCAAGAATGTCGCCAAGATCAAGCAGAAGAAGCAGATGGACCTGAAGAAGAAGGAGCGTAAGGCACGAGACAATGCGAAGGCCGAGGATCTCGAGCAGAAGCAGCCAAATACAAGAGTGGTCAAGGACGACAAGCTGGGCGAAATGTCCATGGACCAGTTCTTTGAGGGCGGCTTCCAGGTACCAGAAATGAACGGCACGACTTCGACAAAGCCAAAGACGGGCAAGCGCAAACGCACTCCAATCGAGAACGGCGACGCAGTGGGTTCAGACGCCGAAATGGCTGAGGCGGGCGCCGGCGCAGAGGAGTCTGCCTCGGACAGTGATTCGGGCGACGATGCTGAGGCGCATATGGGACAGCTTGCAGACCTGGAGCAGAAGGACCCCGAGTTCTACAAGTACTTGAAGAACAACGACGCCGAGTTGCTCGACTTTGCCGAGGACGCAGATCTGGCAGAGATTGACGCTCTAAGCGCCAGTGAAGACGAGGCAACACCACGCAAAAAGAAGAAGAAGGTTGTGGTGGAACCTGAGGACGAGGAAGACGACGATGAAGAGGCCACAACAGGCAACGAGGTCACAAAGAAGCTCATCAAGAAATGGAAGTTGTCCATGGAAGCCAACTCGTCATTGCGTGCCATGAGAGAGGTTGTCCTGGCATTCCGGACTGCTGCGCACTTGAACGACGACGAGGGAAAGAACTACAAATACACCATATCTGATCCAGATGGTAAGAAATACGTCTCGTGGTTCTATTTCATTAGGGCTAACAATGTATAGTCTACCACGAGGTTCTCGTAACCGCTCTACAGCTGGTACCCAGTGTGCTGCAACATCACCTGCCCGTTAAGGAGACTGCCGGAGGAAAGATGTGAGTGTTCATTTCGACGGATTTCGACTTAATTTCTGACATACACAGCCGTGTACCCACGGATTCGAAGAAGTTCCGTACCCTCACGCCGCTGCTAAAGTCGCACACTGTCTCGATACAACACCTCCTCGATAACCTCTCCGATGCCGCTACACTGCGCATGACGCTTGACGCGCTACTCGGCCTGCTACCATATATCCTTTCCTTCAAGAAGATCGTCCGCGAGCTCGTAAAAGTAGTCTCATCAGTATGGGCCGACTCCGCCAACAATGAAATGACCCGGCTCTCAGCCTTCCTTGTCCTGCGAAGGCTCCTCGTCATCTCCGACCCCAGCATCCGCGAAGCCGTGCTCAAGCAAGCCTACCAAGGCCTCGTTAAGGGCGCCCGCAACACCACCGTTCACAGCATCCAAGGCATCAACCTCATGAAGAACACGGCCTCGGAGCTCTGGGGCCTCGACGCAACCGTCGGCTACACCACAGGCTTCGGCTTCATCCGGCAGCTCGCCATCCACCTGCGCACGAGCATCACCAACAAGACCAAAGACTCGTACAAGACAGTCTACAACTGGCAATACATCCACTCCCTCGACTTCTGGTCCCGCGTCGTCGCCGCACACTGCGAGTCCCTGCGCGAAGCCGAAGCCGGAAAGCCCTCGCCCTTACGCCCACTCATCTACCCCATCGTCCAAGTCACGCTCGGCGCCCTGCGTCTTATTCCCACGGCACAATACTTCCCCCTGCGCTTCCAGCTCATCCGATCGCTTCTACGCATCTCCGCCGCAACCGCAACGTACATCCCGCTCGCGCCCGCACTCATCGAGGTCCTGAACACCGCGGAGATGAAAAAGATGCCCAAGCCAGCGACCCTCAAGGCCCTGGACTTCAGCATCGCAATCCGCGCAACAAAAGCATACTTGCGCACACGCGTGTACCAAGACGGCGTCGGCGAGCAGGTCGCCGAACTACTCGGCGAGTTCTTCGTCGGGTGGTGCAGAAACATAGCGTTCCCCGAACTCGCACTACCAGTCATCGTCATGCTGAAGCGCTGGGTCAAAGCCATGACGAAAAAAGCAAGCGGCAACCGCAATTCCAAAATCAACGCGCTCATCGCCCTACTCGTGCAGAAACTCGAGGCCAACGCCCGCTGGATCGAAGAGAAGAGGTCGAAAGTCGATTTCGCGCCGAATAATCGCGCGGGCGTGGAGGGCTTTCTTAAGGAAGTCGAGTGGGAGAAGACGCCGTTGGGCGCCTATGTTGCTGGGCAGAGGAAGAGTAGGGAGCAGAAGAATAAGATGCTTGAGGAGGCGAGGAAGACGGAGGATAGGAAGCGTAAGGAGGTGAATGGGGAGGAGAGGGCGGAGGTGGAGGAGAGTGAGGAGGACGAGGAGTTGGAGTTGGAGCTTGGGAGTGCGGATGAAGAGGACGAGGATGAGGATGAGGATATGGAGGATGATGAGTAGAGTGGTGCGTTGAATTGAATTGGCTAGAGGCGTTTTCAGAGAAGCTTTCGGGATGTTGCGTGGTCGATGTGTATCTGTGGCATATGTGTTTGCCCAACTACGGTTGATTTGCGAATAGAAGCTTAATAGCAACATATCCTACAGCTGCCCAGCCAACATTGTACTTACATACACAATGTAGATACCTCCGTCTCCTCTTCCCACTCCATGCATGCCCAAGCGCCATCGTCTCACGCATATCCAGCGCTTACTCGAACCTTCTGAACTCCAAGTCACACGCGAGCTACGGTTGAGATACAACTCTGGAGCGCGAGTATCTGCATAAGAGTGTTGAACAAAAGAGAGAGGGATTTGGAGACAGCGCTCGACTGTCGAGCTTGGAGAAGAAGAGGCGCAGTCGAAATGGCGTGGAGCACGAGACGTGCGTAAATCGGCTTTTGCACGATCGCAGTCCTTCACTTCAAAACCCCAACACACAAGTCCGTCCTTCACTCCATCCCCTCCCCTCCCACTCCTCCCCCCACATTCCCCTCCGGACCCTCCCTCCCTCTCTTCCCTTACACTATAGATCCCCACAAATTTCCTATCCTCTCACCAAATCAGTAAGCCTCAACTTGTTACTGTCGAACACGCCTCAATAGCGTGGTCGAGAAAACACCGGATTTAAACTGTGTTTTCGGGCTAGAGAGGAATGAGCGTATGAGGCTCTCAAGTCATGTTTTTTTTTGATTCTTCGATGTGATGATCGGGGTAAGACTTGGGGTTGGTGGTTCGAATTACGTACATGACGGGGTTTTAGGAGGGAGAGGTGGATTCTTTGTTTGTTTGGTTATTTTGCTTGAGAGACGGATTGGCGTGAAGATTTTATAGGTTGGTTAATTGTATTTTTCTACGTGGACAACGGATACTCGGAGCCCTTGCTTGATGCATGAGCATTGGAAAGTGATGCTACGCTACGCCACTGATATGTGTTGGGGCGGACCTTGTGTGGTTGCACATATTTCTCTACTTCACGATTTGGACACGTGGTTGTTCTCGCACTGAGATACACTGGCATGCCCCGAAGGGTGGATTGATAGTGACGTTTTTGCACACAGTGCAAGATTGTCTCTCCAACTATGTGCATGCCAATTGGCTTCGCAATGATGCGCATCTAGCGGAGCGAATTTCCTAGTGAGTGGAGAGCATGATGAGGATGGTTCATAGTCGCAACAATGGTCTTTCGTTTTTTCGCTTCCGGTGTGCCCTTGCTTTAAGAATGGTCGCTACGAAATTGGCGGGACCGGTGATGGTACTCGCATCCATACGTGCATCTTCTTCGCTCGAGTAGCAAGCTATCTATTAGCTACACTAACAATATGAAGACTGTAAGTGTTGATCGCTCGGTATCATCGAAAGCTTGAGTCCTCACGACGCCATCGAGACGGGCTTGTAGTTTCAGAGTATATGCCGGGAAGTGTGGTGTGCGCCCACTGAAGAAGGTCGAATCATGAAGAGATGTAAGGAATAGACCGAGTGACGCTTGTATGTCCTGATTAGGTGAGTGATAACGGATGGAGAGTAGACGTATGACCCGTCGAGAGATAGATGGTTGTTCATGCGGTCGGTCCTGCATACTCTCGCCCGGGTACAGACGGTTCGTCCCGCAGAAGACAGTCTGGACTCGTTTCATCGTAGTGATATCATGCCCGTTGATCCAGACGGGGTCATTCTAGGGTCGGTGTCCGTCAGACCTGGCTGTGTGGCTAGTCTGTTGTCTGAAGTGATTCCCTTGTCTATCGGCTAAAGCTGCAGGAGGTGAGTGTCGATCGCTCGGTTGTAATGGAAGTTTGGATCTTACCAGGTACTCGAAGTGCCGCTCCTGAGAGGAGCTTGAAGTGGTGGGTGGTTACTCCCGCGGTATGGGACCTCGCAGGGCGGCGAGTTCAACATGTAGTAGGATCAGCCCGATCTAATGAGTGTCTGAGTACTCTTCATCGTCTACGATGAGGGCTTCCAGACTTCTCGCAATGATCGCATTGCCCTGACTGGCTGTATACAGGAGGCCCATACTTTTACCACACGTTTGCTCCAGGTCATCATGAAGGCGTCCTTGCTTCTCTGACAATCCCTTTCTGCCTTATGCTGTTACGAAGATATTCTTTGAGCTAATTTGCAGCCACATGTCGACCGTTGTGGCCTGCAGTAGAAGACCTCCTGTCGTTGTTGCCCTTCCACTACGCACCAGGCCCTCTACGAGATCTTGGTCATCCACTCGTTTCGACTTACTAAAGTAACGATTGCGCAGCAGGCGTCCACCATCGTGTACAGTTAGGACCCCGACATCCGTCTCTGACCATTACATTGCTATAAATCGTCATCGGCGTTCTATCCTTCGAATTTGGAGCTGTTTCTCAACCCATGTTTGAGGTTTTGCGTGCAACGATCGTTCGATTCATCGTACGTTTGATTTGGGTCCGATCCGTCTTCCCTCGAGATCGTCTCGACAATCGATGCCAGGTTCACGGCGCCGCACTCTTATCGGATCGAACGATGATACCACACAGTGATCCCGCCCCACCATCCACAGCAAATGACGCCAACTCGGGTTCAATAGCATCGCTACATAGTTGTATCAGTTGGTTTCGATAGCTCCGTATGCTATTACTGGGACCTGCATCGCGTACCTGCAGCACTGCCCCAGGACTTACCATGCTCTACCAGATCTGCGTCTTCCGCGATGCCGCCATACCGCGTTGTAATCTTACCCAGCAACCGGGTAGCTGTACACGACTGTCTTCCTGTAGGAAACGATGTTGTTGCTTTTCAAATAGCAACATGGCTTACACCACGTGGAAACCACGTTTTCGGCGTCGAACATGGCAATTGGAGGCTGTGTTTCAAAGACTCTCCCCATGGTGGCTGCAGCAGCTCGCTAGGCTGGACAAACGAGCGAATGGTTGTTGGGGCCTCGCTTACGAAGTGCAGCGCAATGCAGTTGCCATGCACATTCCATCACAGATGGGGAAGCCCTGACTGGATTGACCAAGGTTTGAATGGGAAAGCCTCCACTTCAGGATGAGTCGTGGGAAAAAGCAATGTGATAGTGGAAAGGTGCGAAAAGATGGGAGGAAAGACCTGCCGGTACTTGCAGCCGATCGACTGGGATTAAAGCGAATGAAAAGAGAGAGTCAGCTTACACAGTCAACGTTCCCGCTTCTATTGGGGCGAAGTCATCCTTCTGGAACTTACATAATACAACGAACAACGACGTAGCCTCCACACTATGACAAGAAGAGACCGACTGTTATACCGATCTGGAAAAACGGCATGAACCAAAAGGCCTTATGCAGAGATGATCCGACAAGAAAGTTCGCGGAGGGCCAAGACGTAGTCCGTTCGATAGTGTCAAGTGTGGAGCGGATAACTATCCCGTTTTGATGAGACGTGACCGAATAGAGAGACCTCAATCTGACCATATCGTTCGAATCTTTCTCATTATGAAGAAGAAACGCCAGACAAAGAGGACGAGAGGCCATCGGGAAGATGGGGGCTATACAGTAGCTATCCTTCTCATTCCGTGAGACTCGGTGGTGATACTCAAAGCAGCTGCAGCCGACTACCTGAGTGAAAGAGTGTTGCCATCTCGCGGAGGCCCAAACCCATACCTCAGGCTGCGAGCAAAGCCGTGAAGTGCATTGTTTTGTCCAGATCATGGTTAACTAGTGATGGCAGGCGGACATTGGCAAGTCCTTAGGGACCGGAATGACCTCCTCACATAGATCTTCCTAGAGATTGACAGTGATCGCCAGGCTTGGTCCGGAAGACACGCATGTGTGGAAGGAGACTGAAGAGCCGCATGCTGCTCCGCTCTTCACCCTTCCGGCGCACTGGGACAGGCTCGCAAGTGAGTAGACAAATTTTGACTATTGGTTGAATGCATCAGCGACATGTCGGTAACATGTACCTACAACATGTAAACTAGGGTAGGGTTATTTTGGGGCCGACCGACCCGAGTGTATGGATCGCGAAGTGTGTGGACAATACTGTTCTCGCACGTGGGTGACCGGCTCGGGTTCTTCGCTACATCCTTTTGTCTGCAGGACAACGGTACGCCTGACGTGTAAACGAGCAGCCGGTGTAGTGTGGCTGCATAGAAGGCTGTCACGAACTTAAGCGGGGGCTAAGTTTGGAAACATGGCGCAGGCAAGTGTAGGATGCTTGCTACTTGACGTTAGCTAGTGTAAGTTCGTCACTGGGTAGAGCGGCCACAGTGACGTTCGACGTGATGGGGATCGTAGGAGTTCAGTTGTGCTTGGGAAGGGTAGTTGGAGGGAGCGAGCGGTGGTGGGGAAAGCTTCGCGAGAAAGCACGAACCGCGACCTTTCCTTCCACCTCTCATCACACAATTTCATCACCGCGAAATACTTTTGCGACCCACTCGTGAATCTTTACATCTGCACGAAGCTTTCTTGTCTCCGATGTGTATACGTGTGCGAAAAGGACTAGCCTAGATAGTGTGTTGTGGGCTCAGTCAGCTCATTGAGAGGCTGGCACCGCCCCCTTCTACACTGCCTTTCCCATTGGCTTCACGCACCCTCATGCACCCAGTACAGGCTCCTCTTTGACCAACTAGAATTTAGTGTACCTCTCTTACTCACAAATGCAGCGCACAGACATCGTCCCGCGCTCAAAAGTATGCCCACGGGGATTCAGCATCGAGAGAGCTTCCACGCTAGTGGTGCGCCACCACAAGGCATGGCTGCAGGTGAACACAAGCATGCTAGCCCTACGGACTCCCTTTCATTCGCTGTATTGACGAAATGTCTTCTTCGGGGATCGAAAACGTTCGCGGAAGCATGCAATGGCTTGACGGCGCGAGGGCTGAGACATGCGGGTTACCCGCTAAACGTGGTAGTGATGCAGTCGGCGCTGACTGCACACAGTCTCACCCTAGACTGTGGACTGTAAGGAAAAAGGTGTATTTGCGACACCATATATAACGGCAGAAGACCTCATGTCCCGACGTTCACGCATTGTCGACGAAGAACATATCTTTTAGGAAAGTAACGAACAGACATTTCGCTGAATGCACTACCTTCATCATGTCTTATACGGCACAGCCCACGCAATGGCAATCTCCGATGACCCTCCACAGCTCGACACCTATTCGAAGCAAATCGACGCCAACGCTCGCAACACCAACTTCGGCGCCCAAGCCCACATCTAGCAAAGACCGCAAGCTCAAACTCCGGGCTTCTTGCGACGCTTGTGCGGCTTCAAAGGTCAAGTGTAGCAAGAATCGCCCTATCTGCACGAGATGCTCTGCCAATGGCATGCAATGCGTGTACGGTGTCTCAAGGAAGCATGGCAAGCCTGGTCGAACGAGAAAGAGAAATCCAGACGGCACACCTTTCATCAAGGCCTCCAAGCAGCGCCCGTCACCAGACGGCAGAGAGTTTGGCAAATTCAGGCTTCGCACCGAACCAACACTCCAGCCTTTGTTAGAATATGAGACCACGTCGAATTGGTCGTCCAACTGGTCACCTACACCAAGCTTGCCTGGCACACCTGACTTCGACTTTGAGATGACGCCTGAGCCATTCTATATGGAATCGACGCCAGACCTCGGGTTCATGGACGACATGCTCTTGCCAGCCTCGCAATTCGATGCAGAGCAAATGCAAGCTGCTGGGTCAGAGCTTTCGTTCCGAGACCCATTTGCAAAGGCACAATCGGGCCAATTCGACTTTCCGAGCACACCACTCCCGACAGACTTCGCTAGAGATGACTCGGTCGGCCATCTGCACTATGTAGATCAGGAGCAGAGCTCAATTCCTTACCATCCTGGCTCCGAGCAATCAACCCAGAGTTTCTCAAAGGACAATCGCATCGACAGCTATGACCCTATCGGGGTCAATGTCGTCATACCTCCCTCCCACTCCTGCTATACGCTCGCATACTCTACTCTTGGTAGCCTCAGCGTCCTCGGTTCTGATGCTACGACGACCTACTCAAGCATGGAGTGCAAAGATCTGGACAACGTCTTGTCAATAGCGAGGCTTGCAATACAGTCCGTTCAGCAGCTGCTCAAGTGCTCTTGCTCATCGGACCCACACCTCGCCATGCTGTACTCTAGTATCGCATCGAAAATTCTCACGTGGTACCGAATCGCCGCTGGCGCTAATACCGCCACGTCTCCAAATGGACCTTCGTCATTCATCACCACGCCAGTTTCCGCTGCTTCGTCTGCCTTCCCGTCTCCGCGAACTTCCCAGAGCCAGGGTACCTACAGCATGAGCTTTCAACCGCTACACTTCGATGCGTACCACTACGAAGCCGTCGAACAGCAAAGGCGCAGGAAGCAAGTTGTGCTTCAAGAGCTAAAGAATTGCGGACAGCTGGTCGATGCACTTGCAAACTGGAGAGGTGACGGCTCTTCGGAGCAGTGCAAGTTCCTCTACGACATGCTTGGTACGTGGCTGAAGAGTGAAATGTACAAGACAGTAAGGGAAGTCGAGGGTGCGCATGCAGTGTGACTTGCGACTTGGAAGTTGAAGGTTTTGCTGCAATTAGCGATGCATAAGCGGTGTTCTGTGTTTGTTTCTTGCAACAACGTCCGTAACACTCGTCTCCAGAAGAATGTTTACGGTAGACCTTGATTTTATGAGATCAAGTAGTAATGATAATTGAGTAATGATCAAGCTTCAAGCTTCTTTGCAACAAGTACAAGCCCGAGAACCTTGGAATACATGCTTCGGAGCATTTCCAGCAGTGCATGTCTTTAACAATCTGCTTTTCTAACAACTTCGATAATATAGTCTTCGAACCAGAGGAAAATTTCCAAGCTAAACAAAATTGTGCGTTTTACTCTTCTTTGGCGGTGCTAAGTCCGATGATCTGCGTCATCAACCGATTGCGGCACTAGTCAGGCCCCGCGATTGCGCGACAGCGGGATGTCTTGAACTTTTTTGACGACTCATTCTACGAATCTCCAGGAACTGCAGTGCCTCAAAAATATTATAATCATGGCACCAAATATAGTTGCAGCAATTGATCTAGACGAATACACCACTTCTTCGCAGGGTCTTGACCAACAGACGCTGTCGTTTATCAGCAATGTCTTCGTTCGAGTCACCGACGACAAGGTCGATCAAGCCCTCGCACACCTCCAACAGTCTGTAGGCCGCTACACGAACTATCTAGGCGTCGCATCGCTTACTTCGCCCGACGACATCCTCTCTCTCCTCGACGCCGGTGCTGCCAAGGTCTTTGTGACTCTTCAGCAACTTGATACTCTAAAGGCACTGGACATCGACCAGGACAGAATCGTACTATGTCTGCCAGGAAACACCCGGGAGGAGATTATAGACTCCATTTCGGGCACCTCCGTCGACATTTACGCGCACCAAGTGGGCGATGTTGATTTGATCGAGGCATGGCTGAAGGAATATGGCACAGATCGGCCCAACGTCTTCATTTCGTACGCGACACCAAAGTTGGAGGATGTAGTCAAGCTATCGAAGCTGTCAGCAATACCAATCATACCTGCCACGGGCCTCACTGTCGATGCACAGAAGGAGCTGAGCGCGATAAGCGTCGCAAAGCTCGTCATGGCCAACGCGACAAGCGATCGACCCGACGGACTCTTCACAACGCTCGTGACCGACGAACGAGGCATCGCGCTGGGATTAGTCTACAGCAGCGAGGAAAGCGTAGCAGAAAGTCTGAAGACTGGCAGAGGCGTCTATCAGAGCCGCAAGCGAGGATTGTGGTATAAAGGCGAGAGCAGCGGCGATATACAGGAGCTGGTATCGATGTCATTGGACTGCGATAGCGACTGTTTGCAGTTCGTCGTGAGGCAGAAGGGCAGAGGCTTCTGTCATTTGGCTACACCAACATGCTTCGGGCAGTATCGCGGTCTGTCGAAGCTACAAAAGACGCTTCAGGGTCGGAAAGAGTCAGCTCCACAAGGCTCATACACTGCACGACTGTTCAGCGACGAACAACTACTGCGGGCGAAAATACTTGAGGAAGCTACTGAGCTTTGCGACGCGACATCGAAGGAGCACATTGCATTCGAGGCTGCGGACCTGTTTTACTTTGCCTTAACAAAGTGTGTGGCTGCGGGTGTGACGCTGGAGGATGTGGAGAGGAATCTCGACGCAAAAAGTATCAAAGTCAAGCGACGACAGGGCGATGCGAAACCTGCATTCGCAGCACAAGCCGCGGCCCGCTCTGGAGCAACAAATGGCACCACTAATGGTGTGTCACAAGAGAGTCTCAAAGAGGCTGCATCGATACCAAAGAACAAGGAGGATCCGGCTGGCACGAAGAATGGACGTATCGCAATGAGGCGGTATGTCACCTCGCAAGAGACTCCAGAAACAATCGCAGCCGCACTACAGCGGCCGTCACAGAAGTCAACCGAGAAGATCATTGGGATTTGCAAGCCCATTATCGACGCCGTGAGGACGCGTGGCGATGCAGCCCTTCTCGAGTACACACACAAGTTTGAAAAGGCAACATCATTAACATCTCCTGTTTTACGAGCACCGTTTCCTCCAGAACTCATGCAATTGGCACCCGAGACAGCGAAAGCGATCGACATCTCGTTCGAGAACATCCGCAAGTTCCACGCTGCGCAGAGAGAGGAGAAGCCGCTCGTAGTAGAAACAATGCCTGGTGTGGTCTGTTCAAGATTTGCTCGTCCGATCGAACGAGTCGGCCTATATGTACCCGGTGGTACTGCTGTTCTTCCATCCACCGCGCTCATGCTTGGTGTACCCGCCATGGTCGCCGGCTGTAAGAAGATCGTTCTTGCAACGCCACCACGATCGAACGGCAGAGTGACACCCGAGGTAGTCTACGCCGCACACAAGGTCGGTGCTGAGATGATTGTCTTAGCCGGTGGTGCGCAAGCCGTTGCCGCGATGGCGTACGGTACCGAAAGTGTCTCGAAGGTCGATAAGATTCTAGGACCAGGCAACCAGTTCGTGACCGCCGCAAAGATGCACGTCTCCAATGACACCAATGCTGGTGTAAGTATCGATATGCCTGCTGGTCCCAGCGAGGTGTTGGTCATTGCAGACGCATCTGCCAACCCAGCATTTGTCGCCTCAGATCTGCTGAGTCAAGCCGAGCACGGCGTCGACTCGCAGGTGATATGTATCGCGGTCGGACTGAACGAGACGCAATTGGCTGCAATTGAAGATGAGCTGCACAAGCAAGCGAATGCACTGCCTCGCGTAGACATTGTACGAGGGGCAATTGAGCATTCGCTCACTCTTGCTGTTGGGTCAATCGAAGAAGCAATGGTCTTGAGCAACCAGTACGCGCCAGAGCATCTGATTCTCCAAGTCGCCAAAGCCGAGAAAGTGGTCGATATGGTCGAGAACGCTGGTAGTGTTTTCATCGGAGAGTGGACGCCTGAGAGTGTTGGTGACTATTCCGCTGGTGTGAACCACTCTCTTCGTAAGTTGTCCACTCAGTCTAAATCAGAAGAACATGGGAAAGCTGACAACGTCACAGCCACCTATGGATACGCGAAACAATACTCTGGCGTCAACTTGGCATCTTATGTCAAGCACATCACCAGTGCTCATCTAACCAAGGAAGGTCTTCAGAATGTCGGTCCAGCGGTAATGGAGCTCGCACGTGTCGAAGAGCTTGAAGCTCATCGCCGCGCCGTTAGCCTTCGCTTGGGTGTAGCTTAACCGATGATTTGCTTCTAGGCAGCGGTAGACTTCCTGAAGGAATGTTTCTTAATCTGGGGAAATGAACAAATGGACCACGCCACAAGTTTCATCATGTGAACACAGGCTTGTGGTTGCTTCGACGCCCCCGGCTGTTAACTGACGCCGCATGACTACAACCGGTGGGCTTGGACTCTTAATCTAGAATACTGACCAGGAAAGGTATAGTTTGTTCATCTATTTGGCCTCCCTTACCCAGATCGCGTGGGCGAAACACCCGGGTTAGGACTCGCGCTTGGGCCATTGCATCTATTTCCCAACCTGGCGAACGGTCCAAACGTCTTGAACACCATCGCCTAACGCTATGCAATATACACGCTTGATAGCGGCGTGAGCACTGCACTTACAGATTTCTCCTCATGTCGTAATTTCTGCACTCAGTCTGCCTTATCGGATTGTTTGCGTTCTTCCGGCGCACTCGGCATTGCGAATAATTTCCTCGTGGGCAGTGCGCAAATGATCTCCACGCAGTGGCGCGTTTCATGATGTCGAAAACTAGCTCGCAGGATCACGACCCACCTCAAAGACAAGCAGCCTCGGGACAAGGCTTGTATATTAGACACTTCTTTCCTGCTCATATACTAGCCCTGCGAAAGATCACCTGTCCTTCGTACTCACACTCTCTTTATCCGTGTCTTACATTCATTTTTGGAAGCTAGCTTCTAGACGTTCATTTTTGACCACTTGTCCGTGGAGGTTGAAGTACTTTTATAGAAGCTTGCTTCTCCACCTCTGCCCTACTCATACATTCATTCACTCGAGGAACTCCCTTCAAGATGCATAACATCTACCTTGCAGCTACCATTCTCTCCGGCAGCTCCGCTGCTCTTGCGGCTACCCAGCCATGGGGCCAGTGCGGTGGCATGAACTGGTATGGAGACAGCACCTGCACTAGCGGCTGGTACTGCTCCAAGATCAACGACTGGTACAGCCAGTGTATCCAGGGAAGTGGAAATGGAGGTAGCAATCCTGCGCCAGCTTCGTCTGCCGCTGTCAAACCCACCACCATGGCCACTGTCGTCATTCCAGCGCAGACTAGCAAGGCTGCCACTGGCTCTCCACCCCAGTCGACCAGCAAGCCCGGCGCAAACGGCAACAACTGCCTCCTGGACCAGCGCTTCAAGGCCAAGGGCAAGAAGTACTTTGGTGTCGCCACAGACCAGGGTCTTCTCCAGAAGGGTCAGAACGCCCAGATCATTATCGACAACTTCGGCCAGGTCTCGCCCGAGAACTCCATGAAGTGGGATGCCACTGAGGGCACGCAGAACCAGTTCACCCTCAACACTGCCAACTACCTCGTCGACTGGGCCACCAAGAACAACAAGTACGTCCGTGGACACACCACCGTGTGGCACTCTCAGCTGCCCAACTGGGTCTCGTCCATCAGGGACAAGACTACTCTTACCAATGTCATGAAGAACCACATCAACAAGTTGATGGGCGCGTACAAGGGCAAGGTTCTGCAATGGGATGTCATCAACGAGATGTTCGCTGAGGACGGTGGCTTCCGTTCCTCCGTCTTCTACAACGTGCTCGGCGAGGACTTTGTCCGGTAAGTCTCATCACAGCAACTACCTTCTACATAACTAACTGACATCCTCCAGCATCGCATTCGAGACCGCCCGTGCCGCCGACCCTAACGCAAAGCTCTACATCAACGACTACAACCTCGACTCCGCAACCTACTCAAAGACCAAGGGCTTCGCCTCCAAGGTCAAGGGCTGGATCGCCGCTGGCATCCCTATCGACGGTGTCGGCTCGCAGTCGCATTTGTCCGGTAACTGGCCCATCAGCGATGTTGCCGGCGCCATGTCCCTACTGTGCAGCAGTGCTTCTGAGTGCGCCATCACCGAGCTCGACATCAAGGGCGCTAGGGACAGCGACTACGTCACTGCTGTGAACGCGTGCTTGAACCAGAAGAACTGCGTCGGTGTTACGGTTTGGGGTGTCAGCGATCCCGACTCGTGGTTGGCGAATGACAAGCCGTTGTTATTTGATGGCAGCTTCAAGGCTAAGAGCGCGTACAATGCTATCTGCAGTGCGCTGGCTTAGAGGAAATGAGATGGTGGGGATGGGTGGCTTACTGTGGAAAAGTTGTCCTGTGGACAAGTTACGTTCTTTGTATATACTGCTTACTTTATTGGTTGTGTCAATATCAATCATTCGATTATCTATCATCTACCGAAGAAGGCAAGATACCACCAGGTGCCGCAAAGATTCGTGATTGACAAGACCAGCAAAATTCACCAACAAAGGACAAAGTCTGTGGCCTCAACTAGTAACCTGTCTATCTTTAATCATACTTCAGTAGAGTAAGAGAGCTATTCACAATGTATTGAGGACAGCCAAGCTCTACTTTTAACCTACTCTTAGTGTTTGGTGGCACGGGTGGTGGTAACCGATCACAAATTCTTGCGTAACCTAGTGATACTACTTCACATAATACAGTCATCACTAATAGTCTCGGCGTCTTCAAGCAGTAACACTCTCATTTGATTGAATGTAGTTAGCCAGGTCATACGTTTCCCGAACCGCTCACGACTTGTACACGTGCATGGCGTGCGCGTTGCAGTATGCTAGCAGACCAGTCTTACCCCACTCGCCTCCAATGCCAGACTCCTTGTGACCCCCGAAGATCGCCTGGGGTGTCGGCTTCTCAAACGAGTTGACGAAGACAGATCCAGCTTCGAGTCGTCGCGCAACGCTCATGGCCTTCTCAACATCCTTGCCCCACACACAAGCACCGAGACCAGTGTTTGTGTTGTTTGCGCGGGCAATGACCTCCTCGAGATCAGACCATGGCTGAGTGGGTACGATAGGACCGAAAGGCTCTTCTTGGATGATGCGCGAGTCGTTGGGCGGGTTGTCGATGATGGTCGGTTGGACGAAGTAGCCCTTTGAGGTTGCAACGTCGGGCTCGCCGGCTGCGAACTTGTAGCCCTTGGCCTTGCTGTCGGCGAAGAAGCCCTTGACGCGCTCGTACTGCATCTCGTTCTGAACGGGTCCGAGCATGTTGTCGCCATCGTCTGGGTTGCCGACCCTACAAAAAGGTTAAAAAAGCCGATTCATGATAAAAGCGGGAGTACAAACTTCACGGATTTGGTAAAGTCGACCATCTCCTGCAAGAACTCTTTGTAGATAGACTCGTGGATGTCTAGAGGCAAATATTAGCGTATATCTCACATGCAGCTCAAACATAGAATTCTCATACAGATGCGCTTCGTGGCGACGCAAACCTGTCCAGAGTTCTGGAAGGCTCCCATGACAACCTCGGGCGCGGTCTTCTTGATGTCGACATCTGGAAGGATGATCGAGGCATCGTTACCACCGAGCTCTAGGGTGACACGCTTGAGGGTCTTCGCAGACGTCTCCATGACCTTCTTGCCCGTGGCGATTGAGCCCGTGAACGAGATCTTGGCAATATCTGGGTGGTGGCACATAGCAGCTCCGAGCTCGTTGTTGCCGCCAACAACCTGAAGAACACCAGGAGGAAGGATCTCTTGCGCAAGCTCGGCGAACTTGAGCGCAGTGTATGGAGTAAATGGCGACGGCTTGACGATAACACAGTTGCCGGTCATGAGCGCTGGTGCGATCTTTCCGCAGCTGAGAATCAAGGGGAAGTTCCACGGGCAGATAGCTTTCTATTGTCAGCAAATGAGTATGTATGAAGATGACGACTGTTATTACCTCCACAGACACCGAGAGGGGTGTAGGATGTGTAGATTGTCTTCTCGTCATCCTCAATTTTCTCTGAAGGCACATCGAGACTGAGGTGGAAGCCAACGAAGCCAGTAACACCTCCAACCTCGATCGCAGCAAATTTTCTCTAACACATTGTTAGGCTGTTGTGGAACACGAGTGGAAAGCAACGCATACCGGCTTGCCAGATTCCTTGCAAAGCAGAGTTGTGAATTCGTCAATGTGCTGTCCGAAGCTCTCGACGAGCTTTCCCAGATATTCCTTCCTCTTCTCGAGGCCAAGGTCTCTCCATGCTGGGAAGGCCTTCTTGCCGGCCGCTACAGCGTCATTCAGGTCCTTGTCGCTGGCAATTGGAACCTCCCAAAGCTCCTGGCCCGTAGCGGGGTTGATTCCACGATGGGTCTTGTCGGAGCCGCGCTGCTTGCCATCGATGATGTTGTAAAACTTCTCAAAATCGAGTGTAGAGACTTTTCCTGGAGACATGATTGAGGGGTCTTGAGATGGATATTTTGGTTATATTGGAATTGATCTCTTTGTGGAGAAGCCGTCCCCTCTTATGTCTTTGTTGTCGCCACGGTAAATGTGATTACCACGCGTTTATCCTCGGCAAGAATACCTGCAGCTTCTTCATGCGACCTGGCCCTGCTTGGCTGCTACGGTTGTGGTCAACTACCCCACTTCAAGTTTTAGAGTCGCGGGGCTCGAGTAACCGCGTCATGATGGACCATGCCCTTTGGAGATAACAGCCGCCTGTCATAGGCTCGGCCAGTACGAAGCCATCCGAATTTAGGGTAGATCTGACGACAGCAGACACCGACATGTCGGCTCCATGCGCTACGCTCCAGTTCTACAGTGCTGCGGGTACCAATTCGGTATACTTCAAGGCATCGAACGTGGCAGAGTCTACTAGCATGCCGCAGAAACTGCCGCCTGATTCAGTCAGCTCAGTGTTCTACAGTCGACCTTCCGATGAGAAATACCTACAGTCCGGTTGCGAACCTCTGGAGAGATCATGAGACATAGTACCGAGAAAGGGTCCGGGACAATTCGTCCGGGACAGCAACAATACCACCATCTTGATGCTTTCTTACAACCTACAGCTTCGTACTTTAGAGAAAGAAGCACCCTCTCGTGGTTCGTGTCGACCCACTTCGCCGACTCTCGCCGGCCCGTTTCTGCTCACCGTCAACTCGTCTTGCGTCGGCTGACACGTGCTGAGCAATGTGGATTGAAGTCTTCGAGGAACTCAAATAATAAGGATGATTGAATTTTTCTGTTTCTCGATATAGCAAATTACGTTGCGGTGCTTCGAAGGCGTAATAAGCATGGAAGCACGAATGCTAAGCTTCTTACGCGAGCATTCATTGGCTGCGCCTGCCGAGGAGAACTTTCGACAGCCTCACCTGCTGAGCTGAGCTGATCGTGCAACACTCTTCGACTCTGCCACGCTCACCACATGTTTACGTCTTCTATACTGCTGACGCCAGCGCCCACATAATGTCTCCAAAGTTCTGGCCCGCTAACATATACTGCGACACCTTGACAGCGAACAGGCGCCTCCACACTATTCCGAACGCAACAATGTGAGCCAGCCTGAGCTCATGTAGTGTCGCTCATACGCCCGTAGACCGCTGTCTAGATGACAGTTGTCTCAAACTCGATAACCCATGGTAAGTTGCCTCAAGTGTGCGAATGTAGCCCGGCGCGCGGTATTTGCCTGATTACTGTACGACCACGACATTCGCCAAATATATTAAACCCTAACAATAACAGCCATTACTGTGTCAATTTCACACCTTCCTTGTTAACAATTTTGTTCTCGACTACCAGAACACTTTTCCCACAAATCTCAGCCCAACGAAAGGCATGTGCACGTTACGAAAAGTCGAGCAATAGTTATCAGCGATATGACGGTTGATGAACGATACGAAGAACCATTCGAGTCCAAGCAATCCCTTGCAAGGTCCTGCCAACCTTGGAACCTTAATGCTCCTGCATCTCGCTAGATCTTCCCCAGAAGCCCAGGCCATATCAACCGGACGCTCTGTGGTTTGCGACCTCGACACACCTCGCCCCGGGTCTTTCATCTATAATATACAACATGTGCCTGCCACGATCCCGCTGCACGCACATCACGGCTACGTCCCTATTTTTGGGCCGATCATTTCTCTATCGCGTTCGTTTACCCCAGGAAAAATACAACGTTCTAGAGCCAGCTTTGATCTGCGCGCCGTCGCTCGACGGCTGCGCGTCGATTGCTCGGCTGGCCCGTGTACATGTCGAGCAGGCAATATCGGCGGGCAGATCGTATATCTCTTCGCATGGCAACCATACCAGGTTCGCCAGGCTCTCCCATGCTGTGTACTCTGTTGCACGAGGGTCAGGCCTGGAGATAGGGTAGCGAGTGGCTATTTTTCGCCGCTGTTCACGAGATGCTTGCCAATGAGGGTGATTCCGTGCTCGGGCCGGGGCAACCGCTCATCTGGATGCAAAAAAGGTCTGGAGAAAGTTGCCAACGAGGTGTGCGTGAGGTTTCTCGTGTGTGCTATCTTGTGCTTCTAGCCCTCGTACCCGGAAGAATGCGTCGCGATATTTAAGACGGGGCGAGGTCGCTACCGTTAATCCTTTGGCAGCACAGCACGTTGACGATCATCATCATCATCATTACTACTATCCTTCACATTACTTGTACCAAATTGTAAGCTCTGCTACCACGATCAAAGATGAAGTACGCTCTCGCCACCCTCGCCCTCGCGGCAGCCTCGCTCGCCAGCCCCGTCCCAGAAGCCGCAGCTGCAGCTCCATCCTCCTTCAAAATCACCAACGTCGTCTCCGGGGGCTCAGGCTGCCCACAAGGTAGCATCGACGTCAGGTGGACCGAGAACAAGATCCTCCCCATCTGTACGTTCTGCCCTCGAACGCTATGCACACACCAGCTAACAATCGTCACCCAGACTTCGACAAGCAATTCACCGCAAAGGTCGGCAACGGCAAAGACATAGTCGACTCGCGCAAGAACTGCCAAATCAACCTCAAGCTCGAATACGACGCTGGCTTCTCGTTCTCCGTGTATCAAGCCGACTATGCGGGCTGGGCGGATCTAGACTACGGTGTAACGGGCGTCGTGAAGTCGACGTATTATTTCTCCGGCGAGACGGATCAGGTACGGCAATTCCTAGTCCCTGTTAGAATGAGTATGGCAGCTAATGTGCGATTCAAGACGACGTCCGATCTTACTATCAACGGCCCCTTCCACGGCAAGTACTTCAAGCAGGACAATGTGCCGCTTGCGGTGTGGTCGCCGTGCGGCAAGGGCGAGGCGCTGTTTAACGTTAATTCCGAGGTGTATTTGACGCCGATTGCGACGGCGGCGAATGGGGTTCTTGCGTCGACGCGCGAGGGGGGACGGTTGACGAGCAATTTGTACTTTCAGTGGAGGCAGTGCTAGATGGGGGGCGGGATGATTTGGTGGATGCTTTGGAGTGAGTGTCTTGCTGGTGTTGTACATACCCTTTGATATGTTTGTAGTAAAAAGCTCATGTAAGTCGTTCTTTGCGTCGATTGTGCTGGCTTGAATACTCGTTTTATTGTGTTTATTTCTCAAGGCGTCTTTTTGTTAGATGCGTCTCACTTCAGCATGTTGGTTCCTAAGCTGATGTCTCGAAAGGGCTCTCACGCATTGTACAGCAATCTACCAGTACCATGCACTTCTAGCAAACGGAGCCAGGATCGGGATATATCAATTCTACTTTTAGCCTTGCCATGCGCTCCGACTCCGATGATAGACGTTTAATGCAGGCCAGAACATCTCGATATACCGCCACACAGAGCCATGCGCCCATCATTAAAGACTGTCGGCAAAACCTACATACGCAAGGACGATGACTATACACTTCTCTGTTCCCTCAGAGTTTTGCACCCGGACCCTGCATCTAGTTAGTCCTACACTCCCACTCCAACCCACCTCACTCAACAACACACCTTCAAGAAAAGGCATCATACCTTCCACACCTTCCCCGCAAACTCCTTGACATCACCCCAAAGTTCCTCAGGCTTCTCCAACGCAGCGAAATGCCCGCCACGCTCATGCTGCACGTACGAAACGAGATTGCAGTGCTTCTCGAGCGCGGACTTGATGCCTGGTGAGAGTTCTTTAGGGAAGAAAGAGAAACCTGTGGGTTTGGCTTCTTTGGGCATTTTAGGGCGGCCGGGGCCTGTAATGGGTGTTAGTGAAATCGTAAGTAGGCGGATGGATGTACCAGGGAGTGAAGATAGGGATGGGCATGGAAGGGAAAGGATTACCAAATAACTGACGGTACGGATATATACTTCGCGGAAACCCGCCGGTAAACCAATACAGTGATACATTCGTCAGAATATCATCGATACCCGGGTCCTCGTCCGACCACTCCAGAAACTTCTCGCCAATCCACGCCAGCAGCGCAAGTGGGTTTGAACTCAGTACGAACCCAATCGTACTCGGCCTTGTGGCGTGTTCCATGGCATACGCCGAGCCGCGCGTGGACCACGCATCTGCGTTTTCTATCGCGCGTTTTTCTAAGGCGGAGAGGGTGGAGGGGTCGGGTCTGTCGGATGCGGGTGTGGATAGCATGTTCACTTCGAATTCAATCAGCATCTCATTTCACCGCACAGTAGTTCGTTTTGCCAACTCACGATGCATCCCCACGCACTCCTTGTAATCCCGCGCCATAACCCGCGCCTCGAAACTACCTACATCGCCCCCCTGCGCAATGTACTTGTCGAACCCCAACTGCACCATCAGCGTATTCATGACGCGCGCGCTGTCTTCGACGGTCCAGTTCTTGTCGGTGCCGGCGCTCGAACTCAGCGTGTAGCCTGGCAAGCTCGGCACGATGATGTGATACGGCCTGTCTTTGGCGTCTGGGTACTGTTTCTGCACTACTCGGAGTAGTGGTAGGAACTCGATGAAACTGCCTGGCCAGCCGTGCATGAAAATAATCGGGATCGCGTCTTTGCGGCTGGAGAATACGCCGATGAAGTGGAGGTCGATGTCTTCGATGGGTATTCTGTAGTTTGGGAGGGTGTTGATGTGGGATTCTTGGGCGCGCCAGTTGTATGTGTTGAGCCAGTAGTCTTTTGTGGAGGAGAGCCATTTCTGGGTGACGCCGAAGTTTTGCTCAGATTGGGTGTTTTCGTAGGTTGTGGGGCCGAGCTTGGAGAGTTGGAGGAGTTGGCGCCATTCTTGGAGGTCTTTGTCGGGGATGGCGAGTGTGAAGGGTTTGGCGGAGGGGGGTGGTGAGTAGGACATGTTGGGAGTGGTGTGGGGGGTTGAAGGTTGGGAGATTGTAGTATGTTTGGAGGATGATGAGATGGATCAGGCTTTATAGCCGAATTACATTCGAGGGCAGGGCGGAGAAGACCATGCAAGCCAACTGGCCGAGGGACGATGAGGTCAGTCTGAGAGTGCTCCTACAAGTGTGGGGTACCTGTCTAGTCTCAATGTTGCCTCTTAACGACAACGCGATTACTATGTGGACAGGCATTGATGCTCCGGATGTGATGGCAGAGAGCAGTGGCTTCTTCTTTCGTGCTCATTATATGACATGACGTGAGACTCTGCTGATGTTGTGGTACCTTGGGTTGATTGCTGCTCTGGATACGAAGTACTGTAGATCAGGAGCTCGCTTCCTGGCAACGCTACCTATGTAAGCAACAGTATCACACAGCAGTATACGAGAAGATGAGGAGAAAATGAATCTCCCAACAGTATCGAGCATGTGGTAGTGGTGGACTCTGCTGATGTCAAAGAAGGAGATGTTGCTGTAGCAGTGTTCAACAGTCATGCTTGCCGCTCAACATAAGCAGAACCCCAGCTAGCACCACCAAGGTAACATGGCAGGATGTGACTTGTTTATGATATACTTGAGCTACGGTTCTATCCAGTGAAGTTTTTGAGGCTGAAAGCTTCCCCAGATATTTACGCCCCGGACCGCACGTGCAGCCTCGGTCCAACATGGCAAGCATCATTGCGACTCACATGCGAACAGCTTCACATTGCGCGTCCACCACATCGCCTTCACCCGCCACGACATGCTTCTTCTCCCGCGAAGAATCCTGATGGCCGACAATGGCCGTTCAATCCACCCTCCGACAGCCTCATGATCCGCTCCTCGCCCTCTACGACCGCTATGCCACGCTCCTCAAGACCCGCGTCCGGGGCGCATCCAAGCTCACCCAGCTGGTCTCGACAATCACGCTCCTCTTCACCATTATAGGCGCCGGCTATGGAGGCAGGAAGTGGTACAAGGACAGGCGGAGAGAAAAGGAGACGGGGCGACGGCTTCTGCGACGCAATTCAGGCTTCAAGAACAAAGATGGCTCGCGGACAATATACGTGCCGTATCGAGACTCCACGTCCAAGGTCGTCATCAATCCTACGAAGCCGACGACGTTCGATGCGCACCGCAGACTCTTCCTCCAGCCGCCGCGTGCTGCGCGCATGGCAGACGCAGGCAACCCGCAGGCACCGCCACCACAGACAAAGCCAGGCCTGAACCTGGCGTTTCTGCACCAGTTCCTTAGCCTGCTGAACATCATGATACCGCGATGGAACAGCAAGGAGACGGGGCTGCTGGTCAGTCACGGCGTCTTCCTCATGCTGCGGACATACCTCTCACTAGTCGTTGCGCGCCTTGACGGCGAGATTGTGAGGGATTTGGTCGCGGGAAATGGCAAGGCATTCTTGCTGGGCATACTGAAGTGGCTCGGCGTTGGCACCTTCTCGTCATACACGAACGCCATGATCAAGTTCCTGCAGTCCAAGGTCTCGATTGCATTCCGGACGCGCTTGACACGCTACATACACGACCTGTACCTCAACGACCATCTGAACTACTACAAGCTGCAAAACCTGGATGGCGGTGTAGGACTGGGTGCCGACCAGTACATCACACAGGACTTGACACTCTTCTGTGCAAGTGCCGCCTCGCTGTACTCTTCACTCGGCAAGCCGTTCGTGGATCTATGCGTCTTCAACTACCAGCTCTTCAAGTCCTTAGGCCCACTGGCTCTGACAGGCCTGTTGAGCAACTACTTCCTCACAGCAACAATCCTGCGAAGGTTATCACCACCATTTGGCAAGCTCAAGGCCGTCGAAGGACGAAGGGAAGGAGATTTCCGCGCCTTACATGCCCGTTTGATCGCCAATGCCGAAGAGGTCGCATTCTACGGCGGCGACCAGATGGAGAAGCACTTCCTCGAGCGCGGCTTCAAGGAGCTGAAGCACTGGATGGAAGGCATCTATAGCCTCAAGATCCGCTACAACATGCTCGAAGACTTTGTCCTCAAGTACTCCTGGTCAGCCTTTGGCTACCTCATCACCTCGCTGCCCGTCTTCCTCCCAGCCTGGGGCGGGCTCGGCGGCCTCCCCGAAGTCCCTGGCGGCGAAAAGACCGGCCGCGAGCGCAACCGCATGAAGGACTTCATCACGAACAAGCGCCTCATGCTGTCTCTCGCAGACGCAGGCGGCCGCATGATGTACAGCATCAAAGACCTCTCCGAACTCGCGGGCTACACATCGCGCGTCTACACACTCATCAGCACACTCCACCGCGTCCACGCAGACGCATACCACCCGCCTCCAGGTACACGGCCTGAATTGTACTCAGTCTCAGACGTCCAGGGTACGGTGCACAAGGGCTTCGACGGCATACGGCTTGAGCACGTACCCGTCGTCGCGCCAGCACTGCATCCTATGGGCGGCGATGAACTGCTAGAAAGCTTGTCATTCATCGTACACTCGGGCGAACACCTCCTCATCACCGGCCCCAACGGCGTAGGCAAATCGGCTGTCGCGCGCATCGTCGCAGGCCTGTGGCCCACATACCGAGGCCTCGTCTCGCGCCCACGCACCAGCGGCGTCGACGGCATAATGTTCCTTCCACAGCGCCCATACTTGTCTACCGGCACTCTGCGCGACCAAGTCATATACCCGCACACAGCCATCGACATGAAAGACGCGGGGCGACGCGACTTTGAACTCAGCCAGATTCTGGAAGAAGCGAAGCTGGGCTACATTCCCGACCGCGAAGGCGGCTGGGACACCAAGAAGGTGTGGAAAGACGTCTTTAGCGGCGGCGAGAAGCAGCGCGTGGGAATCGCGAGGCTGCTGTATCACGAGCCGCGGTATGCGTTTATCGACGAGGGGACGAGCGCGGTGAGTAGCGATGTCGAGGGCCTGTTGTATGAGCGGTGTAAGGCGAAGGGCATCAGTACGTATTCCCACTTTGACCTGCGTGCCAGGGAGCGCTGTGCTAATATACCAGCAGCACTCATAACAATCTCAACACGCGCCTCCCTAAAGCGCTACCACGACTACACGCTCACACTCAACATCGGCAATGACGGTCTGGGCGAGTGGGACTTCCAGCGCATCGGCACCGCGAGCGAGAAGTCGAGCGTCGAGAAGGAACTTGCTGAGCTGAGGGAACGGCTCGCCAAGGTCGAGGAATGGAAGAAGAGGAAAGGAGAGATTGAGGAGGAATTGGGAAGGGTGTGGGTGGAGAGTAAGCATGGCGGAGAGAGTGAGGAACTTCCTCCGCCGAGTTATGCGGAGAGTGAGGAGATGGAGGGAAGTAGGGGGGATGTTTCGCCTACTACGTCTTGGAATCCGTCGTTGATATTTCAGGGTGGAAGTGAACTCGGTTCAGGCTGAGAAGCTCACTTTACTCACACGCTCATGCCATATACATGTACAAAAATCGAAATAAAGTCTTCAAAATCTCAATTGTGCCTACTCCCACACCCCTCCAATCCAATCATGCTAGTTGCTACCCCAACAATTCGCATACCTATGCCCTCTCCTCTCCTCTCCACCCCAAAATGCTCGCTAACAAGACCAAACACAGCAATCCAGCAAAAACACAAAATAAGTCTAATACCAACATGAGAATGATAAGCC
>Ga0265798_10001976_pt1 | contig 30772 bp, 25 predicted proteins | sample P3T30metagenome_FD_192430 | JGI IMG/M metagenome (GOLD analysis project Ga0265798, IMG submission 192430) | Plant litter microbial communities from East Loma Ridge, Irvine, California - P3 T30 | ecosystem: Environmental > Terrestrial > Plant litter > Unclassified | place: USA: California... | reverse complement strand
ATCCGCCCCCTCGTCCCCACGGCCCCCGGGGCCGGCACCACCACCCAGGAGAAGACCATTGACTGACGCCTCCACCACCGACAGGGCCGTGCTGGTCCTCGAAGACGGCACCCGCTACACGGGTCGCGCGTACGGCGCCGTCGGACGCACCCTCGGCGAGGTCGTCTTCGCGACCGGCATGACCGGCTACCAAGAGACCCTCACCGATCCCTCGTACGCCGGCCAGATCGTCGTGATGACGGCTCCGCACATCGGCAACACGGGCGTGAACGACGACGACCCCGAGTCGCGCCGCATCTGGGTCGCGGGTTACGTGGTCCGCGACGCCAGCCGCGTCGTGTCGAACCACCGCGCGCAGGGCAGCCTCGACGACCAGCTCGTGGCCGACGGCATCGTCGGCATCCGCGGCATCGACACCCGAGCCGTCACCCGCCGTCTGCGTGAGGTCGGCTCGATGAAGGGCGGCGTCTTCAGCGGTCCGGACGCCGGGCTCGACCCCGCCGAGCAGCTCGCCCTCGTCACCGCCGGGGTCGACATGCGCGGCCTCAACCTCTCGAGTCAGGTCTCGACCGTCGAGCCCTACGTGCTGCAGGCCGAGGGCGACCGCATCGGCTCCGTCGCGGTGCTCGACCTGGGTGTCAAGACCTCGACCCTGCGCTACCTCGCTCAGCGCGGCTTCGAAGTGCACGTCCTGCCCCAGTCGACCACTCTCGACGAGCTGCGCGAGCTGGCACCCGACGCGCTGTTCTACTCGAACGGTCCCGGCGACCCGGCTGCCAGCGACGCCCAGGTCGAGCTGCTGCAGGGGGCGCTCCGCGACGGGTTGCCCTACTTCGGCATCTGCTTCGGCAACCAGCTGTTCGGCCGCGCCCTGGGCTTCGGCACCTACAAACTCCCCTTCGGTCACCGCGGCATCAACCAGCCCGTGCTCGACAAGACCACGAACAAGGTCGAAATCACCAGCCAGAACCACGGTTTCGCCGTCGACGCGCCGATCGAGGGCGTGCTCGACTCTCCTGCGGGCTTCGGCCGCGTCGAGGTCAGCCACTACAGCCTCAACGACCAGGTCGTCGAGGGTCTGCGCGCGCTCGACATCCCCGCGTTCTCGGTGCAGTACCACCCCGAGGCCGCCGCAGGCCCGCACGACAGCAACCACCTCTTCGACCGTTTCCGCGAGGCCGTCGTGGCCCGCTCGAACGGTCGGGCCGTCGACTTCGGCTCCGACATCGAAAGCAGCATCTGATGCCCAAGCGCCCCGACATCAACTCAGTCCTCGTCATCGGCTCCGGCCCGATCGTCATCGGCCAAGCGGCCGAGTTCGACTACTCGGGCACGCAGGCCTGCCGTGTGCTGCGCGAAGAAGGCGTGCGCGTCATCCTCGTCAACCCGAACCCGGCGACGATCATGACCGACCCCGACTTCGCCGACGCCACCTACATCGAGCCGATCACCTCCGAGGTGCTCGAGGCCATCATCGTGAAGGAGCGTCCGGACGCGATCCTGCCGACGCTGGGCGGCCAGACGGCCCTCAACGCCGCCATCGCCCTCGACGAGGCCGGCATCCTCGCCAAGCACGGCGTCGAGTTGATCGGCGCCAAGGTCGAGGCGATCCAGAAGGGCGAGGACCGACAACTCTTCAAGAAGCTCGTCCTCGAGTCCGGTGCCGACGTCGCCAAGTCGTACATCGCCACCACCGTCGAGCAGGCGGTCGAGTACGCCGACGACCTGGGGTACCCACTGGTGATCCGTCCCTCGTTCACCATGGGCGGTCTGGGGTCGGGCTTCGCCTACACCCGGGACGAGCTCGTGCGCATGGTGACGGACGGCCTGCACCAGAGCCCGACGACCGAGGTGCTGCTCGAAGAGAGCATCCTCGGCTGGAAAGAATACGAGCTCGAGATGATGCGCGACACGGCCGACAACACGGTCGTCGTCTGCTCCATCGAGAACGTCGATCCCGTCGGCGTGCACACCGGCGACTCGATCACCGTCGCCCCGGCGCTGACGCTCACCGACCGCGAGTACCAGAACCTGCGCGACATCAGCATCGACATCATCCGTCGCGTGGGCGTCGACACCGGTGGCTGCAACATCCAGTTCGCCGTCGACCCGAAGGACGGCCGGGTCATCGTCATCGAGATGAACCCCCGCGTCTCGCGCTCGAGCGCCCTGGCCTCCAAGGCCACCGGGTTCCCGATCGCCAAGATCGCCGCCAAGCTGGCCCTCGGGTACCGCCTCGACGAGATCCCGAACGACATCACCAAGGTGACCCCCGCCTCGTTCGAGCCGACACTCGACTACGTCGTCGTCAAGGTGCCGCGGTTCGCGTTCGAGAAGTTCCCCGCGGCCGACACGACGCTGACCACCACCATGAAGAGCGTGGGCGAGGCGATGGCCCTCGGCCGCAACTTCACCCAGGCGCTGCAGAAGGCGCTGCGTTCGCTCGAGAAGCGCGGGTCGAGCTTCCACTGGCAGGGCGAGCCCGGTGACCAGGAGGCGCTGCTCGCGTTGGCCCACACGCCCACCGACGGTCGCATCGTCACGGTGCAGCAGGCCCTCCGGGCCGGCGCGACGGCCGAGCAGGTCTTCGAGTCGACCCAGATCGACCCGTGGTTCATCGATCAGATCGTGCTGATCAACGAGGTGGCCGACCAGGTCGCCCAGGCTCCCGAACTCGACGTCGACACGTTCGTCCTCGCCAAGGACCACGGCTTCAGCGACGTCCAGATCGGCCAGCTGCGAGGCCTGTCCGAGCAGCAGGTGCGTGACCACCGGCACGCGGTGGGGGTGCGCCCGGTCTTCAAGACGGTCGACACCTGCGCGGGGGAGTTCCCCGCCCTGACGCCGTACCACTACTCGAGCTACGACACCGAGACCGAGGTGGCGGCAAGCGATCGTCGCAAGGTGATCATCCTGGGCTCGGGCCCGAACCGCATCGGACAGGGCGTCGAGTTCGACTACTCGTGCGTGCACGCCAGCTTCGCGTTGAGCGACGCCGGCTTCGAGACGATCATGATCAACTGCAACCCCGAGACCGTCTCGACCGACTACGACACGAGCGACCGCCTGTACTTCGAGCCGCTCACCCTCGAGGACGTCCTCGAGGTCGTGCACGCCGAGAGCGCCAGCGGTGAGCTGGTCGGCGTCGTCGTGCAGCTGGGCGGCCAGACCGCCCTGGGGCTGTCGAAGGGTCTCGAGGCCGCAGGCGTGCCCATCCTGGGCACCACGCCGGAGGCCATCGACTCGGCCGAAGAGCGGGGCCTCTTCCAGGGCATCCTCGACGCGGCGGGCCTGCTGGCCCCTCGCAACGGCACGGCGACCGACTACGAGACGGCCGTGGCCGTGGCCGAAGAGATCGGCTACCCGGTGCTGGTCCGTCCGTCCTACGTGCTCGGCGGTCGCGGCATGGAGATCGTCTACGACAGCCCCTCGCTCGCCGACTACTTCGTGCGCGTCGCCGACCAGGCCATCATCGGGCCCGACGCCCCGCTGCTCGTCGATCGCTTCCTGGACGACGCGGTCGAGATCGACGTGGACGCCCTCTACGACGGCACCGAGCTCTACGTCGGCGGCATCATGGAGCACATCGAGGAGGCCGGCATCCACTCGGGCGACTCGAGCTGCACGCTGCCGCCCGTCACGCTGGGCAAGGGCGAGATCGACCGCGTCCGCGACGCGACGCTCGCCATCGCCCGGGGCATCGGCGTGTCCGGCCTGCTCAACGTCCAGTTCGCCATCGCGGCGGGTGTGCTCTACGTGATCGAGGCGAACCCCCGAGCCAGCCGCACCGTGCCGTTCGTGTCGAAGGCGCTCGGCATCCCGCTCGCGAAGGCGGCGTCGCTGGTCATGGTGGGCACCACCATCCGCGAGCTCGTCGACAGCGGACTGCTGCCCCGGCAGGACGGTTCGGACGTGCCCCTCGACTCGCCCATCTCGGTGAAGGAGGCCGTGTTGCCGTTCAAGCGGTTCCGCACCAAAGAGGGTCAGATCGTCGACAGCGTCCTCAGCCCCGAGATGCGCTCGACCGGCGAGGTCATGGGCATCGACCGTGACTTCCCCCGGGCGTTCGCCAAGAGTCAGACCGCGGCCTACGGCGGTCTGCCCACCTCGGGCACCGTCTTCGTCAGCGTCGCCGACCGCGACAAGCGAGCCATCGTGCTGCCGGTGCTGCGCCTGCAGCAGCTCGGGTTCCGCATCCTGGCGACCGAGGGCACCGCGACCGTCCTGGTGCGCAACGGCATCCAGACCGACACCGTGGCGAAGTTCAGCGCGGGCGGCCACTCGGTCGTCGACCTGATCAACGCCGACGAGGTCGACATCGTGATCAACACGCCGAGCGGCTCGAGCGCGCGCGCCGACGGCTACGAGATCCGGGCCGCGACGGTCGCGGCCGACAAGGCACTGTTCACGACGATCGCCCAACTCGGTGCCGCCGTCGCCTCGATCGAGGCCGTGCAGACCGACCTCGAGGTGACGAGCCTGCAAGATTACGGCCTCGCCCGGGTGGCCCGCCGGTGACGTCGGTGTTCGGTGCCCGACTCGCCGCGGCGTTCGCGGCGACCGGCCCCCTGTGCGTCGGCATCGACCCCCACCCGTGGTTGCTCGACCAGTGGGGACTGCCCGCCAGCGCCGCGGGTGTCCGCGAGTTCGGTCTGCGCGTCGTCGAGGGGGTCTCCGGAGCGGCCTCGATCGTCAAGCCCCAGGTGGCGTTCTTCGAACGCTGGGGCTCGGCGGGCGTCGCGGCGCTCGAGGACGTCCTCGAGGCCGGGCGCGATCGCGGACTGCTCCAGATCGGCGACGCCAAACGAGGTGACATCGGCACGACCATGGACGCCTACGGCGACGCGTGGTTCGACGACTCGTCGCCCCTGCGCGTGGACGCGCTCACCGTGTCGCCCTATCTGGGCTTCGAGTCGATGAGGGGGTTGATCGATCGGGCACGCAGTGTCGGAGGGGGCGTGTTCGTGCTCGCCGCGACGTCGAACGCCGAGGCCGTCGCCACCCAGACGGCCCTGCGGACCGACCTGCACGGGGCCGAGGGGACGGTCGCGAGCGGTATCGTCGACGACGTGCTCCATGACAACCAGACGACGGGCGACGCCCCGTTCGGCAGCGTCGGCCTCGTGCTCGGCGCGACCGTCGACCTCGACGACTACGGCATCGACGTGGCTCGGCTGACCACCACCCCCGTGCTCGCCCCGGGGTTCGGTCACCAGGGTGCGGCCTACTCCGACCTGCGCGCGTCGTTCGGAGCAGCGGCCGGTGCCGTCCTCGTGTCGGCCTCCAGGGCCCTGCTCTCGGCCGGACCGGACCGCTTCGCCGACGCCGTCCGCCGTGACGCCGACGAGGTGCGCTCGTGCCTCGTCTGACGCCCCCTCCGGTCGACCGTGCCGCCGCTGCCCGCGCCGCGGTGGCCGCCCGCCGCGGCCGGGCCGCGGTGAAGCAGGCCGTCGCCCAGCGGTCGCGCAGTGCCCTCGACGTCGCCGAGTCGGCGTGGGCGGGCGAGCCCACGAGCCCCGAGGGGTCGCTGCGGGTCCGCGAACTGCTCACGAGCATCCCCGGCATCGGTCCGACCCGGGTCGCCCGCATCATGGCCGAGCTCGGCATCGCCGAGTCCAAGCGCGTGGGTGGGCTCGGCGTCCGTCAACGCCGCATCCTGGGGGACTGGTTGGCCGCCCGTGAAGCCAAGGGGCGCCTCCGTTCGCGTCTGGTCGTCCTCGCGGGCCCCACCGCCGTCGGCAAGGGAACCGTCTCGACGTACATCCGCGAGAACTACCCCGACGTGCACCTGAGCGTCTCCGCCACGACCAGGGCTCCACGACCCGGCGAGGTCGACGGCGTCCACTACTACTTCGTCGACGACGCCGAGTTCGACCGGATGATCCGTGACCGAGAACTGCTCGAGTACGCCACCGTGCACAACTCGTACCGGTACGGCACCCCCCGCCCACCGCTCGACGCCGCCCTGAACGAGGGCCGCAGCGTCCTGCTCGAGATCGACCTGCAGGGTGCGCGGTTGGTCCGGGCGGCGATGCCCGAGGCGGTCCTGGTGTTCCTGCTGCCGCCGACCTGGGACGAACTCGTCCGTCGTCTGATCGGCCGGGGCACCGAAGACGCGACAGAACAACAACGTCGTCTCGAGACCGCCAAGGTCGAGTTGGCGGCGCAGGACGAGTTCGACGCGCGGGTCGTCAACCACGACGTGGCCGAAGCGGCCCGCGAGGTCGTAGAATTGATGACTGCGCCCGATCCGGGTCGCATCCGCGCGTGAATCGCGCCCCGATCTCATCGGCCACGCTCGTCCCGAGCGACGCCGGCACCGAACCCCACCGACACGAGGAGCAACCAATGGCCGACAAGAACCAGGGCATCATCGATCCCCCCATCGACGAGCTGCTGTCGAAGGTCGAGTCGAAGTACGCACTCGTCATCTTCGCCTCCAAGCGCGCCCGCCAGATCAACGACTACTACGCCGACCTCCACGAGGGCAGCCTGTTCGACAACGTCGGCCCCCTGGTCGACAGCACGATCGACGACAAGCCCCTTTCGGTGGCCATGCACGAGATCAACGAAGACAAGCTCGAGGTCAAGCCGCTCGCGGCACCCGCCGAGTAGTGCGGCGACACGACCGGCGTCTCTGACGGTGGTCGGTCATATCATCGGACGAGGCCCCCAGGAGGCGATCCTGAGGGGCCTCATCGCGTCCGCACCCCCGAACCACACGCAGAGGAACACCGTGACTCCGACCGACACGACGACCGACACCAGCACCGCCCCCGGGGCGCCGACCTCATTGCGACTGTTCACGTCCGAGTCGGTCACCGAGGGCCATCCCGACAAGATCTGCGACCAGATCTCCGACGGCATCCTCGACGCCCTCCTCGCAGTCGATCCGGCCAGCCGGGTCGCCGTCGAGACGATGGTGACCACCGGGCTCGTGCACGTCGCCGGCGAGGTCACGACCAAGGGCTACGTCGACATCCCCACGATCGTCCGCGACCTCATCGTCGGCATCGGCTACGACTCGTCGGCGGTCAGCTTCGACGGACGCACCTGCGGCGTCGAGGTCTCGATCGGTTCGCAGTCGCCCGACATCGCCCAGGGCGTCGACACCGCCCTCGAAGCACGCAGCGGCGACGACGACCTGCTCAACCGTCAGGGGGCGGGCGACCAGGGCATCATGTTCGGCTACGCCACCAACGAGACGCCGCAGTTCATGCCGCTGCCCGTGTGGCTCGCGCACCGGCTGGCCGAGCGTCTCGCCGAGGTCCGCAAGTCGGGCACCCTCGACTACCTCCGGCCCGATGGCAAGACCCAGGTCACCGTCGGCTACGACGGCGTCGTCCCGAAGACGGTCGACACCGTGGTCCTCTCGACCCAGCACTCGCCGGTCGTCTCGAGCGAGCAGCTCGAGTCCGACGTCATCGCGCACGTCATCCGCCCCGTCCTCGACGAGGCCGGGCTGTCGTCCGTCGACACCCGCTTCATCATCAACCCCACCGGTCGCTTCGAGATCGGTGGCCCCCAGGGTGACGCGGGGCTGACGGGCCGCAAGATCATCGTCGACACGTACGGTGGTGCCAGTCGCCACGGCGGCGGCGCCTTCTCGGGCAAGGACCCCTCGAAGGTCGACCGCTCGGCCGCCTACGCCATGCGGTGGGTGGCCAAGAACGCCGTCGCCGCGGGCCTGGCCGATCGCCTCGAACTGCAGGTGGCCTACGCCATCGGTCGGGCCGCGCCCGTGGGGCTCTACGTCGAGACCTTCGGCACGGGCCACGTCAGCGACGAGGTCATCACCGGCGCGATCCGATCGGTCTTCGACCTCCGGCCCGCGGCCATCATCCGAGACCTCGACCTGTTGCGTCCGATCTATGCGGCGACCTCGACGTACGGCCATTTCGGGCGTGACCTGCCCGACTTCACCTGGGAGGCCCTCGACCGCGTCGACGCCCTCCGCTCGGCAGCCGGCCTCTGACCGTGCCGGCGGTCGCCGATGCGCCCGTCGAGGGCGGTCCCTCCGTCGTCAGGGTGATGGTCGAATCGCCCCTGCCGCAGCTCGACCGGCTCTTCGACTACGCCGTGCCGGCCCGACTGCGCGATCAGGTCGCCCCCGGCATCCGGGTTCGGGTGCCACTTCGATCAGCCGGGCGGATCGCCGACGGTTTCGTCGTCGAGGTCGCCTCGACGTCCGAGCACCTCGGTGACCTGAGCGAGATCGACGACGTGGTGTCGACGGTGTCCGTTCTGGCACCCGAGGTCTGGCGACTCGCCCGGGCCCTGGCCGATCGTGCCGGTGGCTCGGCGAGCGACGTCGTGCGCCTCGCCGTGCCTCCGCGCCAGGTGCGGGTCGAGAAGGCGCATCTCGCCGCCGCGACGAAAGAAGCGGCCGACGAGGCGACCGCCACCGACGAGGCACCCGCCACCGACGAGGCACCCGCCACGGATGAGACCCACATCGACGACGACGAACCGTCGCCGCCGGTCGTCGGCTACCGTTCGACCGATCTGGCGGGCCTCGTGCCGGCTCGGGGTCGAGCCGCCGTGGACGCCGTCCCCCTGCTGGTCGAGCTGCCCGACGGCAGCTGGGTGGGCCATTGGGCACTGACCGCGGCCCAGCTGGCCGGAGTCGCACTGGCGGCCGGCGACAACGCCGTCGTGGCGGTGCCCGACTACCGCGACGAAGAGCACGTCCTGCAGGCCCTCACGGCCGTCCTGCCGTCCGACCGTGTCGTCCGCCTCGACTCCCGCCAGTCGAACGCCGACCGCTATCGCGCTCTGCTCCGCGCGCGGGGTGGCGAACCCGTGGTGATCGTGGGCAACCGCTCCGTCCTCCTCGCGCCTTCGGCGAAGCTCGGGTTGATCGTGGTCTTCGACGACGGCGACTCCTCCTTCGGAGAGCCGCTCGCTCCCTACGTCCACGCCCGCGACACCGCGCTGCTCCGACAGGCCCAGCAAGACACGGCACTGGTCTTCCTCGGCCACGCCCGCAGCACCGACGTCCAGCGCCTCGTCGAGATCGGTTTCCTGGTCGAGGTGCGACCCGACCCCCGGTACCAGCCGAGGGTGGTGCCCACCGCGCAGCAGGCCGCGAACGACGGTGTCGCGGCCCGTGCCCGCATCCCGTCGGTGGCGTACGCCGAAGCGAGGGCGGCCCTCGAACACGGGCCGGTCCTGGTCCAGGTCGCCTCGCCGGGGTACTCGCCCCGACTGGCCTGCGTCGACTGCGGTGACACCGCGCGGTGCCTTCGCTGCAACGGGCCCGTGCAGCAGCGTGACCGCGGGGCCACGCCCGCCTGCGCCTGGTGCGGCGCCCTGGCGGTGTCGTGGCGCTGCCGCACCTGCGAGGGCACCCGCATGCGGGCCGTCGGCACGGGCGCCTCGCGCACGGCCGACGAACTCGGAAAGGCCTTCCCCGGGGTCCGTGTCATCGTGTCGGACGGCACCCGCGCCCTGACCCACGTCGACGACGCCCCGGCCCTCGTCGTCGCCACACGAGGGGCCGAGCCGGTGGCGCCCGGCGGCTACCGGGCCGTGCTGCTGCTCGACGGCGAACGCATGCTGGCACGCGAGAGCCTGCGGGTCGCCGAGGACTGCCTGCGCTGGTGGGCCAACGCGACGGCACTCGCCGCCCGTCGGGCGCCCGTCGTGCTGGTCGGTGTCGGAGGTGCCATCGCCTCGGCACTCGCCACCTGGGAGCTCGCCCGCTTCGCCTCGTCCGAGCTCGCCGACCGCCGCGTCCTGCGTTTCCCCCCGGCCGTCCGCGTAGCCACCGTGACCGGCACGGTCGAGACGGTCGCCCGTGCCCTCGACGACCTCCCGACCGACGTGCGTACCGAGACCCTCGGCCCGGTCGACGTCGAGGGTGCCGGTGTGCGCGCCATCGTCCGGTTCGACTACGCCCGGGGGCACGACGTCGCGGTGGCCCTGCGTTCGCAGGTCATCCGCGCCGCGACCGACCGACGCAAGGCGATCGGTCAGAAGCGATCACGTGCCGTCCCTACACTCAGAGTGCGGTTCGACGACGTCGAGCCGTTCGCCGACTGAACCGCCCAGGAGTCCCGTGCGCCTCGTCTTCGCCGGCAGCCCCGCGGCTGCCGTCCCCTCTCTCACCGCCCTCGCCGCCGGTCGGCACGAGATCGTGGCCGTCCTCACGCGCGACGACACCCCTCAAGGTCGTCGTCGGGTGCTGACGGCCACCCCCGTGGCCGTCGAGGCCGAACGCCTCGGCCTGCCCGTCGTCAAGGCCCGCCGCGTCACGCCCGAGGTCGCGGCCGAACTCATGTCCCTCGACGCCGACCTCGGGGTCGTGGTCGCCTACGGTGCCCTCCTCCGCGAGCCCCTCCTCGGGGCACCCCGCCTGGGGTGGGTCAACCTGCACTTCTCGCTGCTGCCGGCCTGGCGGGGCGCGGCGCCGGTCCAGCGCTCCTTGATGGCGGGCGACGACGTGTCCGGTGCGGTGGTGTTCCGACTCGTCCCCGAGCTCGACGCCGGTGACGTCCTCGGCACCCTGCGTCGTCCCCTCGACGGCACCGAGACGGCGGGCGACCTCCTCGCCGAGCTCTCCGTCACCGGGGCCGAGCTGCTGACCGGGGTCGTCGACGGCCTGGCCGACGGCACGGCGACGGCCGTCCCGCAGACCGGTGCGGTCACCCTGGCCCCGAAGCTCGGACTCGCCGACGGCGATCTCGACCCCTCCCGTCCGGCCGACGACCTGCTCGCCCGATTCCGCGGGGTCACACCCGAGCCCGGGGCACGGGTCGACCTCGACGGCACCAGCCTGAAGATCACGGAGGCGCGGGGCACCGCCCCGGGTGACGAACCCCTCGAAGCCGGTCGCCTCGAGTACCGGGGCCGGCGCCTGCTGCTGGGCACCGCCTCCTCGCCCGTCGAGCTGGTCCGGGTCCAGCCCGCCGGCAAGAAAGAGATGCCGGCGGCCGACTGGTGGCGCGGTCTGCCACCGGGTGTGGTCCGCCGCGTCACGCCGCCGATCCGTCGGCCCGGGCCGGTCCGGGCTCCGGCAGCCGCGCCCACCCCACCAGCGACCGCCGTCCTGTCCGACCCGACGACCGTCCCCGACCCGAAGAGCACGTCATGAGCCGAGTCCAGCCCGCCCGCCAGGTCGCCCTCGACGTCCTGCGCGCCGTCGAGACCGACGACGCCTACGCCAACCTCCTGTTGCCGCAACGCATCGTCCGGGCCCGTCTCGGGGCGCAGGACGCCGGGCTCGCGACCGAACTGACCTACGGGACCCTGCGCCTCCGGGGTTATTACGACCGTGTCATCGCACTGGCCGCCCGGCGGGGCACCGACCAGATCGACGCGGCCCTGCTCGACGTCCTCCGGCTCGGCACCCACCAGCTGCTCTCGACCCGCGTGGCGGTGCACGCCGCGGTCGACGAATCCGTCGAGCTCGCCCGCCAGGTGGGCAGCCGGTCGGGTACCGGCTTCGTCAACGGGGTCCTGCGCACGATCTCGCGCGCGACGCCCGACGAGTGGCGAGAACGCGTGCTGGCCGACACGACGACCGACGACGAGCGCCTGTCGGCCGAGTGGTCGCACCCCGAGTGGGTCGTCCGTGCGTTCCGTCGGTCGCTGGCCGCCGAGGGCCGTGAGGGCGAGCTGGTCGACCTGCTCTCGGCCGACAACGACGCCCCGAAAGTCAGCCTCGTGGCCCTGCCCGGTCTCGCCGAGGTGTCCGAGCTCGGCGCACCCAGCGGCCGGCTCTCACCCCTCGCGGCGACCAGTGGCGGGGGAGACCCCGCCCAGCAGGCCGCGGTCCGCGAGGGGCGCGCGCGGGTGCAAGACGAAGGATCCCAACTCGCGGCCCTGCTGCTCAGCCGACACCGCCCGGCCCGGGCCGGTGAGCGCTGGCTCGACATGTGCGCCGGGCCCGGCGGCAAGGCCGCCCTGCTCGGGGCCGAGGCCGCCCGCGTCGGCGCCCGGCTCGTCGCGAACGAGCTCGTCCCGGCCCGAGCAGGTCTGGTCCGTCAGGCCCTCGAAGCCGTCCCCGGTGACGTCGAGGTGCTCGAAGGCGACGCGACCCGGTTCGGCACCGACCACCCCGGCGGGTTCGACCGCATCCTGCTCGATGCACCCTGCACCGGTCTCGGGGCCCTCCGTCGTCGGCCCGAGGCACGGTGGCGCAAGCAGCCGGGCGACGTCGGCCAGCTCACCGCCCTGCAGTCCCGTCTCTTCGCCAGCGCGCTCGACGCCCTGGCGCCCGGCGGCGTGCTCGCCTACGTCACCTGCTCGCCGCACACGGCCGAGACCCGCGGGGTCGTCGAGGCAGGCCTGCGCGGTCGCGGCGACGACGTGGTCCTGCTCGACGCCACCGCCCGGGTCGAGCACGTCGCGGGGCGACCGGTCGACCTCGCGTCGGCCCCGTTCGTGCAGCTGTGGCCGCACCGGCACGGCACCGACGCCATGTTCGTCGCCCTGATCGAGAAACGCGCCGGACGGTAGGCTCGTCCCGTGTCGATCCGCATCAGCCCCAGCATCCTCTCGGCCGACTTCGCGAACCTCGAGCGCGACCTCCAGCGCATCGCCGACGCCGACCTCGTCCACGTCGACGTCATGGACGGGCACTTCGTCCCCAACCTGACGCTCGGCCTGCCGGTCGTGCAGAGGCTGGGCGAGGTCAGCCCGGTCCCGCTCGACCTGCACCTGATGATCGACGACGCAGACCGCTGGGCACCTCGGTACGCCGAGACCGGGGCCTTCTCGGTCACGTTCTCGGCCGAGGCCGCGACCGACCCCGTCGCGACCGCTCGGGCGATCCGTTCCCATGGTGCCCGCGCCTCCGTCGCGGTGAAGCCCGGCACCGACGTCGAGCCGTACCTCCGCACCCTCGACGAATACGACATGATCCTCGTGATGACCGTCGAGCCCGGCTTCGGCGGCCAGTCGTTCATGCCCGAGACGATGACCAAGCTGGCCCGTGCCCGCCAGGCCGTGCGCGCTTCCGGGCTCGACGTCTGGCTCGAGGTCGACGGCGGCATCACGACCGAGACGGTCGTCACCGCGGTCGAGAACGGTGCCGACACGGTCGTCGCCGGGTCGGCCGTGTACTCGGGCGTCCCGGCCGACAACATCGCTGCACTCCGGGCCGCTGCCGCGACGGTAGCCTTGGCGTCGTGAAATCCTTCGACGACCTGTACCTCGAGCTCAGCGACAAGGCCCGCGACCGGCCAGAGGGTTCGGGCACCGTCGCCGAGCTCGACGCCGGGGTGCACCAGATCGGCAAGAAGATCGTCGAAGAGGCCGCCGAGGTGTGGATGGCCGCCGAGTACGAGGGTGACGTCGCCACCGCCGAAGAGATCTCCCAGCTGCTCTACCACCTGCAGGTCATGATGATCGCCAAGGGCATCACCCCGGCCGACGTCTACCGACATCTCTGAGCCGGCCCTCGACACCCCCGTTCGTCACGCCGTGCACACGGCATCCCAGCAGACAGAGAACCCCATGCTCCGCGTCGCAGTGCCCAACAAGGGCTCCCTCAGCGAGACCGCTTCCGCCATGCTCGCCGAAGCCGGCTACACCGGCCGTCGAGACCCCAAGACCCTCCACGTCCAAGACCCGCGCAACGGCGTCGAGTTCTTCTACCTGCGCCCGCGCGACATCGCGACCTACGTCGGGTCGGGCGCGCTCGACGTCGGCATCACGGGCCGTGACCTGCTGCTCGACTCGCACTCGCCGGCGCACGAGGTCGCGCCGCTCGACTTCGGCGGCTCGACGTTCCGTTTCGCGGGCCCTCCCGGCCGCTTCGCCGACCTGCGCGAACTGCAGGGCACCCGTGTGGCGACGAGCTACGCCGGGCTCGTCGGTTCGTTCCTCGCGAGCCACGGCGTGACGGCGACGCTCGTCCCGCTCGACGGGGCGGTCGAGAGTGCCGTGCAGCTCGGCGTGGCCGACGCCGTGGCCGACGTCGTCTCGACCGGTGCCACGCTGCGTGCGGCCGGGCTCGAGATCTTCGGCCCGGTCATCCTCGAGTCGACCGCCGTCCTCATCTCGTCCGACGCCGACGTCGACGGCCTCTCCGTGCTGCACCGTCGCCTCCAGGGCGTGCTGGTGGCTCGGCAGTACGTGCTGATGGACTACGACGTCCCCGTCGCCAAGCTCGACGCCGCCACGGCCGTCGCCGGCGGCATGGAGAGCCCGACCGTCTCGCCCCTGCACGACCGCGACTGGGCCGCGGTGCGCGTCATGGTGCCCCGCGCCGACACGAACCAGGTCATGGACGCCCTCTACGACCTGGGCGCCCGAGCCATCCTGGTCAGCCCCATCCACGCCGCGAGGCTCTGACCGTGACCGCCGTCGACGCATCTCTCGCCGTCCGGGTCATCCCGTGCCTCGACGTGGCCGCCGGCCGCGTGGTCAAGGGCGTCAACTTCCTCGACCTGCGCGACGCGGGCGACCCCGTCGAGCTCGCGCGCACCTACTACGAACAGGGCGCCGACGAGATCACCTTCCTCGACGTCACGGCGACCGTCGACGAGCGGTCGACCACCTACGACGTCGTCCGGGCCACCGCCGAGCAGGTCTTCATCCCGTTGACCGTGGGCGGCGGGGTGCGGACGACCGACGACGTGGCCCGGTTGCAGGCCGCGGGGGCCGACAAGATCGGCGTCAACAGCGCGGCGATCTCGCGTCCCGACCTGATCGGCGAGATCGCCGACCGGTTCGGCGCCCAGGCCGTCGTGCTCTCGCTCGACGTCAAGCGGTCGTCCACGACCGAGTCCGGCTTCGTCGTGACGACGCACGGTGGGCGGACCGAGACCACGCTCGACGCGTTGGTCTGGGCCCGAGAGGCGATCGAGCGGGGGGCCGGCGAGCTGCTCGTCAACTCGATCGACGCCGACGGCACCAAGCAGGGCTTCGACCTCGACCTGGTCCGTGCGATGCGGGCGCTCAGCCGGGTGCCGGTCATCGCCTCCGGAGGCGCGGGTCGGCTCGAGCACTTCGCCCCCGCCGTCGAGGCGGGCGCCGACGCCGTGCTCGCGGCGTCGGTCTTCCACAACCGCGAGTTGACCATCGCCGAGGTGAAGGGCGCTCTGGCGGCCTCCGGGGCCGTCATCCGCTGAACGCATCACCCACCTCACCGCCCCCGACCGAGGAGCACCACCATGACCGACCAGCTGACACGCGAGACCGTCGAGGCCGTCGTCGAGCGGGCCCGGTTCGACTCGTCCGGGCTCCTGCCCGCGATCATTCAGCAAGACGTCACGAGAGACGTGCTCATGCTGGGGTGGATGGACGCCGAGGCCCTGCGCCGCACCCTGACCGAGGGGCGCGTCACGTTCTGGTCCCGGTCCCGGCAGCAGTACTGGCGCAAAGGTGACACCTCGGGTCACGCGCAGTACGTCCGTGCAGCCGCCCTCGACTGCGACGACGACGCACTGCTCGTCACGGTCGAGCAGGTCGGCGCGGCCTGTCACACGGGTGCCCACTCGTGCTTCGAGGTCGACCCGCTCGAGCCGGTCATCGCCTCCTCGTCGCCCTCGACCCCGGGCGACGACGAAGCCTCCTCCGACGACGTGACGGGGGCGCTCCGTGGCTGACGCCCCTCGCCGAACCTCCACCACCAGACGACAGTTCGACGAGCGACTGGCCGGTCACCGGGTCGTGCCGGTCGTCCGCGACCTCTTCGCCGACGGCGAGACGCCGGTCGGGGTCTACCGCAAGCTGGCCGACGGCCGACCGGGCAGCTTCCTGCTCGAGTCGGCGGCCCAGGGTGGCATCTGGTCCCGCTGGTCGTTCGTCGGCGTGTCCTCCTTCGGCGTCCTGACCACGGCCGGTGACGAGACGCGCTGGATCGACTACGGCATGGACGCCGAGCGAGCCCTCGGTGGGGCGTCCGGGCGACCGCTCGAGGTGTTGTCGGCCCTGCACGCGCGGTGGGCGACTCCACGCATCGACGGTCTGCCGCCCCTGACCGGCGGGCTGGTCGGGTTCATCGGCTGGGAAGCCGTCCGTGAGCTCGAGCACCTTCCCGACGCCCCTCCCGCCGAGTTCACGGTGCCGTCGCAGGCGCTCAGCTTCGTGTCCGAGCTCGTGGCGATCGACCACCGAACGGGTGCCGTCATGCTCATCGCGACGGCACTGAACGACGGCACCAACGCCCCCGACGACCTCTGGGCCGACGCGCAACGCCGACTCGACGACCTGCAGAGCCGTCTGGCGGCGCCGAGCGAGGCCTACCTCTCCGACGCCGACCTCACGATCGAGCCCACTCCGACCCGGCGCAGCACCGACGACGAGTACGCGCACGCCATCGAGCGTTCCAAACAGTTCATCCACGACGGCGACGTCTTCCAGGTCGTGATCTCGCAACGCTTCGACCACGAGGTGACGGCCGCCCCCCTCGACGTCTATCGCGTCCTGCGCACGCTCAACCCGAGCCCGTACATGTACCTGGTGAGCCTCGACGACGTCGACGGTCGGCCGTACACGATCGTCGGCTCGTCACCCGAGGCGCTCGTCAAGGTCGAGGGCCGTCGGGCCTACACGCACCCCATCGCGGGGTCGAAGCCCCGAGGCGCGACCCCCGACGAGGACCAGCACCTCGCCGAGCAGCTCGCCGCCGACGAGAAAGAACGTGCCGAGCACCTGATGCTGGTCGACCTCGCCCGCAACGACCTGCTCAAGGTGTGCACCCCGGGCACGGTCGAGGTCACCGAGTTCATGCAGGTCGAGCGGTTCAGCCACATCATGCACCTGGTCTCGAGCGTCGAGGGCGACCTGGCCCCGGGCCGCGACGCCATCGACGCGTTCCGCGCCACGTTCCCGGCCGGCACCCTGTCGGGCGCACCGAAACCGCGGGCGCTCGAGATCATCGACGAGCTCGAGCCGGCGCAGCGGGGCGTCTACGGCGGCGTCGTCGGCTACTTCGACTTCGCCGGATCGGCCGACGTCGCCATCGCCATCCGCACGGTGTTGCTGCAGGGCGGGGTCGCCCGCGTCCAGGCGGGCGCCGGCCTGGTGGCCGACAGCGACCCCGCCGCCGAGAACCAGGAGGCGCGCAACAAGGCCGCCGCCCCCTTGCGCGCCGTCGCGGTCGCCAACGCGATGACCAGGCTGCACTGATGTCCGCGCGTCGCCTGAAACTCGTCACGATCCTCGCGGGCATCGCCCTCGCCGGGTCGGCCCTGCTGTCGTGGACGCAGACCTGGTTCCACGTCGTCGTCGAGTCCCCCCAGGGTGGTGACCTCCCGCTCGACGTCGCAGGGGACGTCGCCGGGGCTCCGCTCTCCGCCCTGTCCCTGGCGAGTCTGGCGCTGTTCGCGGCGTTGACGATCGCCGGGCGGGTCTTCCGCATCGTGCTCGGGCTGCTGCAGGTGATGCTCGGCGCGAGCGTCGTCCTCACGACGGCAACGGCCCTGGCCGATCCGGTCCGAGCGTCCGGCAGCGCGGTCACCGCCGCGACGGGAGTCGACGGCACCGAGTCCATCCGGGCCATCGTCTCGTCCTCGGACGCCACCGCGTGGCCCTGGCTCGGCCTCGTGGCCGGCGCCCTCGCCGCACTGCTCGGGCTCGCCACGGTGCTCCTCTCCGGGGCCTGGCCCCGGGCGACCCGCAAGTACTCGGCGACCCGGTTGGTCGCCGCCGACCCCTCCGACGACCCGGCCGCGGCGTGGGACACGCTGTCGGGCGGCGACGACCCGACCTCCGACGACGCCACCTCCGCCGAGCCGAACGACACACCGACCGACCCGGGTCGCACCCGGTAGACTCGACCTCCGTACCGACCTGATCCAAGGAGCACTGTGAGCACCAACACGACGAGCACCCCGTCCGGTGGCGACACACCACTGAAGAACGCCCCGGCTAAGGTCGACTCCGGCAGCACGGGCCACGACACCGAGAGCGCCGACGACCTGGGTCACGGCAACTCTCCCGCGGCCTGGACGGCCGTGGTCATCATGCTCGTGGGCTTCGCCGTAGGCACCCTCGCGTTCTTCCTCGACATCCCGTGGATCGTCTGGGCCTCGGCCGGACTCGTCGTCGTGGGCCTCCTCGTCGGTCTGGTCCTCAAGAAGGCCGGTTTCGGCGTCGGTGGGCACCGCTACGTGCCGAAGGCACACAACTAGGTGCTCGACGACCTGTACGCGGGTGCCGTGGCCGATGCCGCGGCACGACGCGAATCATCGCCCTTCGCCTCAGTCGAGGCCGCGGCGCTCGCCCGGGTGCCCGCCCTCGACGTGCGCGCAGCACTCAGCCCGGCTGCCCAGGTCAAGATCATCGCCGAGGTCAAACGTGCCAGCCCCTCACGCGGCGACCTCTCGGCCATCGCCGATCCGGCGTCCCTCGCCGTGTCGTACGCCAGCGGTGGGGCCAGCGCCATCAGCGTCCTGACCGAAGGTCGCAAGTTCAAGGGCACCCTCGCCGACCTCGAGGCCGTCCGGGCCGCGGTCGACGTCCCCGTGCTCCGCAAGGACTTCATCGCCGATCCCTACCAGGTGTTCGAAGCCCGCGCGGCAGGGGCCGATCTGGTCCTGCTCATCGTGGCCGGCCTCGAGCAGAATCGTCTGGTCGAGCTGCACGATCTGGTGCGCCAACTCGGCATGACGGCCCTGATCGAGACCCACTCCGCAGACGAGGTCTCCCGGGCGGTCGACGCCGGAGCCACCGTGTTGGGCGTCAACGCCCGCGACCTCGTCACCTTCGATCTCGACCGTGACCTCTTCGGCCGTCTGTCCGCGTCGATCCCGCCGGGCATCGTCCGTGTCGCCGAATCCGCGGTGTCGTCGCCCGACGACGTCGCTCACTACCGCCGGTCCGGCGCCGACGTGGTCCTCGTGGGCGAAGCCCTCGTGACTCACGGCGACCCCGCCGTCGCCATCACCCGCTTCCTGGAGGTCTGACCATGGCCCTACGTGACGAGACGGGCCCCTACTTCGGCTCGTTCGGCGGGCGCTTCGTGCCCGAGTCGCTCGTAGCCGCGCTCGACGAGCTGGACGCCGCCTACAAGGCGGCCGCCGTCGATCCCGAGTTCGCCGCCGAGCTGACGGCGCTGCACGCGACCTACACCGGCCGCCCGTCGATCATCACCGAGGTACCACGCTTCGCGCAGCACGCCGGCGGTGCGCGCATCATCCTCAAGCGCGAAGACCTGAACCACACGGGCTCGCACAAGATCAACAACGTGCTCGGTCAGGCCCTGCTCGCCCGCAAGCTGGGCAAGACGCGCCTCATCGCCGAGACCGGAGCCGGCCAGCACGGCGTCGCCACGGCCACGGCCGCTGCCCTCTTCGGCATGGAGTGCGTCGTCTACATGGGCCAGGTCGACACCGAGCGACAGGCGCTCAACGTCGCCCGCATGCGTCTGCTCGGTGCCGAGGTCGTCTCGGTGACGACCGGGTCTCGCACCCTGAAGGACGCCATCAACGACGCGATGCGCGATTGGGTGTCCAGCGTCGACACCACCCACTACGTGCTCGGCACGGTCGCGGGCCCGCACCCGTTCCCCGCGATGGTGCGCGACTTCCACAAGATCATCGGTGAAGAGGCCCGCCAACAGGTGCTCGATCTCACCGGTTCGTTGCCCGACGCGGTGACGGCCTGTGTCGGCGGTGGCTCGAACGCGATGGGCATCTTCCACGCCTTCCTCGACGACCCCTCCGTCCGGCTCTTCGGCTTCGAGGCCGGCGGGGACGGTGTCGAGACCGGACGCCACGCCGCGTCGATCACCCTCGGCCGCATCGGCAACCTGCAGGGCACCAAGTCCTACCTCATGCAAGACGAAGACGGGCAGACCCTCGAGAGCCACTCCATCTCGGCGGGCCTCGACTACCCGAGCGTGGGCCCCGAGCACGCGTGGCTCGCCGAGACCGGTCGGGCCGAGTACCAGCCGATCACCGACGACGAGGCCATGCAGGCCTTCCGCCTCCTCACGCAGACCGAGGGCATCATGCCCGCGATCGAGTCGGCACACGCTCTGGCGGGTGCCCTCAAGCTGGGCGTCGAACACCCCGACTGGACGATCCTGGTCTCGCTCAGCGGCCGAGGTGACAAAGACGTGGCGACCGCGAGTCGCTACTTCGGAGTGCTCGACGAGAAGGCGCAGCAGCTGTGACCGTCGACGCACCCGTCGGCGCGAGCAAGGTCGGCACTGCGATCCGTGCACGCAAAGACGCGGGCAGCGGTGCCGTGGTGGGATACCTGCCCGTGGGCTTCCCCGACCTCGACACGAGCATCGACGCCGCCGTCGCCATGGCCGAGAACGGCATCGACGTCATCGAACTCGGCGTGCCTTACTCCGACCCGGTCATGGACGGCCCGGTCATCCAAGCGGCCACCCAACGTTCCCTCGCCGAGGGGTTCCGTGTTCGCGACGTGTTCACGGCCATCCGCGAGATCACCGCGCGGGTCGACGTCCCCGTCATCCCGATGACCTACTGGAACCCCGTCGAGCAGTACGGCGTCCAGCGGTTCGCCGACGACCTCGCCGCCGCCGGCGGGGCAGGGCTCATCACCCCGGACCTCATCCCCGACGAGGCCGGTGCCTGGATCACCGCCGCCGAGGCGGCCGACCTCGACCGCGTGTTTCTGGCCGCTCCGTCGTCCAGCGAGACGCGCCTCCGACAGGCCGTCGCGACGAGCCGCGGTTTCGTCTACACGGTCTCGACGATGGGCATCACCGGGGCCCGCAGCGATGTCGACACCGCGGCGAGCACCCTGGTGGCACGGCTCCGCGAGGTCGGGGTCGAGAACGCCTGCGTCGGTCTGGGCATCTCGACGGCTCAGCAAGTACGCGAGGTCCTCGAGTACGCCGACGGCGCCATCATCGGCTCCGCCTTCGTCCGGGCCCTGGCCGACGGCGGCGTGTCGCGCCTGGCCGAGGTGTCGGCCGACCTCGCGTCCGGCGCCGCCTCACCCCGCCCCTGACGAGCCCCGGCGCGACGCCCTCGAGCCGGGGGCACTCACGCTAGAGTCGTCAACCGTCGGCTGACCGACGCCCCGCTCTCCTCTGAAAGGCCCCCGCCCGTGTTCGTTCCCCTGAGCATCCCGAGCCCGTCGGCCGCCTGGCAGTACTTCGACGTCACCGCCTGGTTGAACTCGACCTTCGGGGCGTCGCTGCCCGGGTCGCTGCGCATCCACGCGTACGCGATCTGCATCCTGGTCGGCATCATCGCCGCGGTCCTCATCACGAACCACCGCCTGACCCGACGAGGTGCCGAGAAGGGCATCGTCATCGACGTCGCCATCTGGGCCGTCATCTTCGGCATCGTCGGCGGACGTTTCTTCCACGTCGTCACCCACCCCGCCGACTACTTCGCGGGCCAAGAATGGTGGCGCGCCTTCGCCGTGTGGGAGGGGGGGCTCGCCATCTACGGTGCACTCCTGTTCGGTGCCGTCGGGGTCTGGCTCGGCTGCCGCTTCACCGGTCTGCGCTTCTCGGTCTTCGCCGACGCCCTCGCTCCGGGCCTGCTCGTGGCGCAGGCGTCCGGCCGCCTCGGCAACTGGTTCAACCACGAGCTGTTCGGCATGCCCACCGATCTGCCGTGGGGCCTCGAGATCGAGACGACGAACCCCGCGTACCCCACCGGCCTGCCCGAGGGCACGCTGTTCCACCCGACGTTCTTGTACGAGATCGTCTGGATGCTCGCGGGTGTGGCCCTGCTGCTGCTCATCGAGAAGAAGACGTCGATGCAGTGGGGCAAGTCCCTCGCGTTCTACCTCGTCTGGTACGGCATCGGTCGTGCCTGGTTCGAGTCGATCCGCACCGATCCGAGCCTCCTCTTCTTCGGCGTCCGGACCAACGTCTGGATGAGCTTCTTCGCGATCGTGCTCGGGATCGTCGTCTACGTCGTGGCCTCGCGTCGCCACACGGGCAGCGTCCCCGGCCCCTACGTCCCGGGGCGGGCACCGGCCGACCGACCTGCTGTTGTAGACTCCGACGGCACGGACACGGAGAACGACGAACCCGAGTTGGTCACCGTCGGCGCATCGGACGACAAGATCGATCGCACACCGCGTCCCTAGGTCGTCCACTCCACGTCGGCCAGGGGGCTCGGCGCCTCGTCGTCGAGGCGCCTGATCCTCTCCACCCCACCCGGGTGCGAACGATCCCTCTCCGACACGGTCCCGTGCACGCACCCGTGCCTCGTAAGATCGAGCCCAGTCGACGTCCCCCGTCGACCTGCACGCCCATGGTCGCCACCAGCCGACCTCCCGCCGCGCCGAGGCCGTCGACCAGACACCTCCTCGACGAGCATCCCCGCATCCCGGGCCGACGTCGTCCCGCCCCCTGTCGGATCTCTTCGTGAGGACGGATTCCATGGCTCTCACGCCAGCACACCAGCAGTTCAGCACGGTCCCGGCGGCCGCCGGCCTGTACGACCCGAGCAACGAGAAGGACGCCTGTGGCCTCGCCATGGTCGCGACCCTCCGGGGCACTCCGGGCCACGACATCGTCGACACGGCGTTGCGCGCTCTGCGCAACCTCGAGCACCGCGGTGCCGTGGGCTCGGACGCGGGCACCGGCGACGGTGCCGGCATCCTCTGCCAGGTGCCCGACGAGTTCCTGCGCCACGAGGTGGACTTCGACCTGCCCCCGGCGGGTCAGTACGCAGTCGGCATCGCGTACCTGCCCCTCGACGACCAGGAGCGCGCCGAGCTGAAGACCGGCATCGAACGCATCGCCGACCTCGAACACCTCGACGTGCTGGGGTGGCGCGAGGTGCCCGTACGCCCGGAAGAACTCGGCACGCTCGCCCGCAACGCCATGCCCGCCTTCGAACAGCTCTTCGTCGCCAGTCGGCACCACGACGCCGACGGTGTGCCCCTCGCCGGTGCGGCCCTCGACCGTCAGGCGTTCCGGCTGCGCAAACGGGCTGAGCGCAAGCTGTCGGCCTACTTCACCTCGCTCGGCAGCCGCACCATGGTCTACAAGGGCATGGTCACCACGCTGCAGCTCGAGCCGTTCTACCCCGACCTGAGTGACGAGCGCTTCGCGTCGAAGCTCGCCATCGTCCACTCCCGCTACTCGACGAACACCTTCCCGTCGTGGCCCCTCGCCCAGCCGTTCCGCATGATCGCGCACAACGGGGAGATCAACACGGTGCGCGGCAACCGCAACTGGATGCGGGCCCGTCAGTCCCAGCTCGAGAGCGAACTGATCGGCGACCTCAAGCCCCTCCTGCCGATCGTCAGCCCGGGCGCCAGCGACTCCGCGTCGTTCGACGAGGTCGTCGAGCTGCTGTCGCTCACGGGACGGTCGCTGCCCCACGCGATCATGATGATGGTCCCCGAGGCGTGGGAGAACCAGGTCGACATCGACCCCACCCTTCGGGACTTCTACGAGTACCACTCCATGCTCATGGAGGCGTGGGACGGCCCGGCCGCGATCACCTTCACGGACGGCACCCACGTGGGCGCGACCCTCGACCGCAACGGCCTGCGTCCGGGGCGTTACCTCGTCACCGACGACGGACTCGTCGTGCTGGCGAGCGAGATCGGCGTCATCGACGTCGACCCCGCCAAGGTCGTGCGCAAGGGTCGGCTCCGCCCCGGCAAGATGTTCCTCGTCGACACCGAGGCCGGCCGCATCATCGAGGACGACGAGATCAAGCGCGATCTCGCGACGGCTGCACCGTACGGCGAGTGGCTCGCCGACGGCCGGATCCACCTCAGCGACCTCCCCGAACGCGAGCACATCGTCCACACCCCGGCCTCGGTGACCCGACGCCAGCGCACCTTCGGTTACACCGAAGAAGAAGTCCGCATCCTGCTCGCCCCGATGGCCAAGACCGGTGCCGAGCCGCTCGGCGCGATGGGGAGCGACACGCCCATCGCCGTCCTGTCCGAGCGCCCGCGCCTCCTGTTCGACTACTTCACCCAGCAGTTCGCCCAGGTGACGAACCCGCCGCTCGACTCGATCCGCGAATCGGTCGTCACGTCGCTCAAGTTGGGACTCGGCCCCGAGCGCAACCTGCTCGATGCCACTCCCGAGCACGCCCGCCAGGTCATCCTCGACTTCCCGGTGATCGACAACGACGAGCTCGCCAAGATCCAGCACATCGACCCGAGCCCCGGGTCGCGGGTCACCTCGACGATCCGTGGGCTCTACCGTGCAGACAAGGGGCCGCGAGCTCTCGAGAAGCGCATCGCGGCCATGTGCAACGAGGTCGACGACGCCATCGAGGCCGGAGCCGAGTTCATCGTGCTGTCCGACCGCGACTCCAACGCCGACTTCGCCCCGGTGCCGTCACTGCTGATGATCGCGGCCGTGCACCACCACCTGATCCGCACCGAGAACCGCATGAAGGTCGGTCTGATCGTCGAGGCCGGGGACGTGCGTGAGGTGCACCACGTCGCGACCCTGATCGGCTACGGCGCCTCGGCGGTGAACCCCTACCTCGCCATGGAGACCAGCGAGAACCTGGTCCGCGCCGGCATGATCACCGGGCTCACGCCCGAGGACGCCGTGCACAACCTGATCAAGGCGCTCGGCAAGGGCGTCCTCAAGATCATGTCCAAGATGGGCATCTCGACCGTCTCGAGCTACGCCGCTGCTCAGGCTTTCGAGGCCGTGGGCCTCAGCCAGGAGTTCGTCGACACCTACTTCACCGGCACCTCCTCGGTCCTCGGGGGAGTGGGCATCGACGTCATCGCCGCCGAGAACAAACAGCGCCACACGAGCGCCTACCCGATCGACGGCAGCGTCATCGCCCACGAACGCCTGGCGACAGGTGGCGAGTACCAGTGGCGCCGCGAGGGGCCCCGGCACCTGTTCAACCCCGACACGGTGTTCCGACTGCAGCACGCCACGCGCACGCGTCGGTACGACATCTTCCGCGAGTACACCAAGCTCGTCGACGACCAGGCCGAGCAACTGATGACCCTCCGCGGGTTGTTCCGCCTCAAGCACGGCGTCCGCCCGCCCGTGCCGCTCGACGAGGTCGAGCCGATCGAGGCCATCGTCAAGCGGTTCTCGACCGGAGCGATGAGCTACGGCTCGATCTCGAAAGAGGCTCACGAGACCCTCGCGATCGCCATGAACCGGCTCGGTGGCAAGTCGAACACCGGCGAGGGCGGCGAGGACGTCGACCGGCTGCTCGACCCCGAGCGCCGCAGCGCCGTCAAGCAGGTCGCCTCGGGTCGGTTCGGCGTCACGAGCATGTACCTGACCCACGCGACCGACATCCAGCTCAAGATGGCTCAGGGAGCCAAGCCCGGCGAGGGCGGTCAACTGCCCCCGACCAAGGTGTACCCGTGGGTCGCCCGGACCCGGCACGCGACCCCGGGCGTCGGGCTCATCTCCCCGCCCCCGCACCACGACATCTACTCGATCGAAGACCTCAAGCAGCTGATCTTCGACGTCAAGCGGGCCAACCCCAAGGCCCGCGTGCACGTCAAGCTGGTCAGCCAGTCGGGCATCGGCGCGGTGGCGGCCGGCGTGACGAAGGCCCTGGCCGACGTCGTGCTCGTCTCCGGCCACGACGGGGGCACGGGCGCGAGTCCCCTGAACTCGCTCAAGCACGCCGGCACCCCGTGGGAGATCGGTCTCGCCGAGACCCAGCAGACGCTGATGCTCAACGGCATGCGTGACCGTGTCGTGGTGCAGGTCGACGGCCAGATGAAGACCGGGCGTGACGTGTTGATCGCCGCCCTGCTCGGCGGAGAAGAGTTCGGGTTCGCGACGGCTCCGCTGATCGTCGAGGGCTGCATCATGATGCGGGTCTGCCACCTCGACACGTGCCCCGTGGGCGTCGCGACGCAGAACCCCGAACTGCGGGCCCGGTTCTCGGGCAAGCCCGAGTTCGTCGTGAACTTCTTCGAGTTCCTCGCACAGGAGGTCCGCGAGTACCTGGCGGCCCTGGGATTCCGCAGCCTGGACGAGGCGATCGGCCGCACCGACGTCCTCGACGTCGACCGTGCCGTCGACCACTGGAAGGCCTCGGGGCTCGACCTCGCGCCCGTCCTGGTCGGCCCGGTCTTCGCCGACGACGAACCGCGTCGCAACCTCACGACCCAGGACCACGGACTCGACGAGCACTTCGACGTGCAGCTCATCGAACGCAGCTCCGACGTTCTCGAGAACGGCGGCCACGTCGAGATCACGCTGCCGATCCGCAACACCGAGCGCGCTGTGGGAACGATGCTGGGGCACGAGGTGACGCTGCGACACGGCGAGCACGGGTTGCCCGACGGCAGCATCGAGATCAACCTCACGGGGTCGGCCGGACAGTCACTCGGTGCGTTCCTGCCCGCCGGCATCACCATCCGACTCGAGGGCGACAGCAACGACTACGTCGGCAAGGGGCTCTCCGGCGGCAACGTCGTGGTCCGCCCGCCGCGCGGCAGCGGCTTCGAGGCCGAGGAGAACGTGATCGCCGGCAACGTCATCGGATACGGTGCGACGCAGGGCAGCCTGTTCCTGCGGGGCATCGTGGGGGAGCGGTTCCTCGTCCGAAACTCCGGTGCGAGTGCGGTCGCCGAGGGCGTGGGCGACCACGCGCTCGAGTACATGACCGGCGGGCTCGCGGTCGTGCTCGGCGACACGGGTCGCAACCTGGGCGCGGGCATGTCGGGAGGCACGGCGTACGTGCATCGCCTCAAGCGTGAACGGGTCAACGCCGAGGCCCTCGCCTCGGGAGAGCTCGAGCTGCACCCGCTCGGCAGCGCCGACGTCGAGATCCTGACCGACCTGCTGCAGCGACACCTGGACGAGACCGGGTCACCGGTCGCCGAGCGCATGCTCGCCGACCTCGACACGACGGTCTCGGAGTTCGTCAAGGTGCTGCCCCGTGACTACGCCGCCGTCCTCGCCACCCGGCAGACGGCCGTCGACGAGGGTCTCGACCCCGATGGCGACGAAGCATGGAAGAGAATCCTGGAGGTGACCGGTGGCTGACCCCAAAGGATTCCTGAAGACCCAGTCCCGTGAACTGCCGAAGCGTCGCCCCGTCTCGGTGCGCCTCATGGACTGGAAAGAGGTCTACGAGCAGCAGGAGAGCGGTGAGCTCAAACGTCAGGCCGGTCGCTGCATGGACTGCGGCGTGCCGTTCTGCCACCAGGGCTGCCCTCTCGGCAACCTCATCCCCGAGTGGAACGACCTCATGTGGCGGGGCGAGGGGCGGCAGGCCATCGAGCGCCTCCACGCGACCAACAACTTCCCCGAGTTCACGGGTCGTCTCTGCCCGGCGCCCTGCGAGTCGTCGTGCGTCCTGGGCATCAACCAGCCCCCGGTGACCATCAAGCAGGTCGAGGTCTCGATCATCGACCAGGCCTTCGCCAACGGGTGGGTCACACCTCACCCGCCTGAGCGCCTCACCGGCAAGACGGTCGCCGTCGTCGGTTCGGGTCCGGCGGGCTTGGCCGCCGCGCAGCAACTCACGCGCGCGGGGCACACCGTGGCGGTCTACGAGCGCGAGGACCGCATCGGGGGCCTCCTGCGGTACGGCATCCCCGACTTCAAGATGGAGAAGAAGCAGCTCGAGCAACGCATCGCCCAGATGCAGGCCGAGGGCACCCGCTTCCGCGCCCGGGTCGAGATCGGCCGCGACATCGCCTGGGACGACCTCCGTGCCCGCTACGACGCCGTCGTGGTGGCGACGGGTGCCACCGTGCCCCGTGACCTGCCGATCCCCGGCCGCGACCTCTCGGGCATCCACTTCGCCATGGACTACCTCGTCCAGCAGAACAAGGTCGGCGCCGGCGACGCCGTGGCCGACCAGATCTCGGCCGAGGGGAAGCACGTGGTCGTCCTCGGCGGCGGTGACACCGGAGCCGACTGCATCGGCACGGCCCACCGTCAAGGAGCCCTGTCGGTCACCAACCTGGCGATCGGGCAACAGCCTCCCGAGGAGCGGCCGGCCGACCAGCCCTGGCCGATGTTCCCCACGCTGTTCGAGGTCTCGAGCGCACACGAAGAGGGTGGCGAGCGTGTCTACCTGGCCTCGACCGTCGAGTTCCTGACGAACGAGGTCGGTGAGGTACGGGCCATCCGCGTCGCCGAGACCGAGTACCTCGACGGACGCCGCGTGCCCAAGGCGGGCACCGAGCGTGAGGTCCCGGCCGACCTGGTCCTGCTGGCGCTCGGTTTCACGGGCCCCGAGCGCGAGACGGTCGAGGAGCAGCTCCGGCTCACCTTCGACGGCCGCGGTTCGCTGGAGCGCGGAGCCACCTACCAGACCGCCGAGCCCGGCGTGTTCGTCACCGGGGACGCGGGCCGCGGCCAGTCGTTGATCGTCTGGGCGATCGCCGAGGGTCGCGCGACGGCCTCGGCCGTCGACGCGTACCTCGAGGGCGAGACCGTGCTGCCCTTCCCGGTGAAGCCCACCGATCGCTCCATTTCGGTCTGATCCGACCGTCCGACGGGAATAAGGTGGTGGGACGGGCCTGCAGTCGTCCCACCACCATCCCCCCACACGAACGGAACACATGAGACGCGCAAAGATCGTCGCCACCCTCGGGCCGGCGACATCGAGCTACGACGACATCCGGGCGATCATCGACTCCGGTGTCGACGTCGCCCGCATGAACCTCAGCCACGGCAGCTACGACGTCCACGAGGGCGTGTACGCGAACGTGCGCCAGGCGGCAGCCGACTCGGGTCGCGCCGTCGCGGTCCTGGTCGACCTGCAGGGCCCCAAGATTCGCCTCGGCAAGTTCGCCGACGGCCCGCACGACCTCGAGGTCGGTGACGTCTTCAAGATCACCACCGACGACATCCCGGGTTCTCGCGAGATCTGCGGCACGACCTTCAAGGGCTTGCCCCACGACGTGAACCCCGGCGACCCCCTGCTGATCGACGACGGCCGCGTCAAGCTGCGCGTGCTCGAGACCGACGGGACGGTCGTCACGACCGAGGTCGTCGTAGCAGGCACGGTGTCGAACAACAAGGGCATCAACCTTCCCGGTGTCGCCGTCAACGTCCCCGCCCTGTCCGACAAAGACGAGGCCGACCTCCGCTGGGGCCTCGCCCTCGGCGCCGACCTGATCGCCCTCTCCTTCGTCCGTGACGCCGACGACGTCGATCGCGTCCACGAGATCATGGCCGAAGAGGGCCGCAAGGTCCCCGTCTACGCCAAGATCGAGAAGCCCCAGGCCGTCGACAACCTCGAGGCCATCATCGACGCGTTCGACGGCATCATGGTCGCCCGCGGCGACCTCGGCGTCGAACTGCCGCTCGAAGCGGTGCCCATCGTCCAGAAGCACGCGGTCGAGCTCTCGCGTCGCATGGCCAAGCCGGTCATCGTGGCGACGCAAATGCTCGAGTCCATGATCTCGAGCCCCATCCCGACGCGCGCCGAGACGTCCGACGTCGCCAACGCGGTCCTCGACGGCACCGACGCGGTCATGCTCTCGGGCGAGACCAGCGTCGGAGAATACCCGGTCATCACGGTTCAGACCATGGCCCGGATCGTCGCGTCGACCGAAGAACACGGTCTCGAGCGCATCCCGCCGCTGGGTACCCGCCCCCGTACGCAGGGCGGAGCGATCACGCTCGCCGCGGCCGACGTGGCCGAGTTCGTCCAGGCGAAGTACCTCTGCGTCTTCACCGAGTCGGGTGACTCGGTGCGTCGCATGTCGCGTCTGCGGCACTCCATCCCCATCCTCGCCTTCACGCCGAACGAGGCGATCCGTCGTCGCATGGCGATCAGCTGGGGCGTGCAGTCCTACCTGGTCGAGACCGTCACGCACACCGACGCCATGTTCGCTCAGGTCGACGACATCCTGCTGGGCAACGATCTCGCCGAGTCGGGCGACAAGGTGATCGTCATCGCCGGGTCCCCTCCCGGAATCGCCGGGTCGACCAACGACCTCCGCGTCCACCGGGTCGGCGACGCTCACGGCGAGGCCGCGCCGGCCTACGCAGCACAGCCGTGATCCCTGCCTGAGACGTCCACCGCGACACCCCCGAGCCGGGGCGGTCCTCTCGGATCGCCCCGGCTTCGTCGTGTCGAGGCGGCGTACGCTCACGGCATGTCCGTGGACGATCGCCATCCGTCGTGTTTCGAGTTCGAGGGGCGCCTCTACGTCGTCCCCACGTGGAGCGACCACGGCGTGGCCGAGACCCGACGCAGCTTCGGCGCCGACGGCGCCGACGCCCGAGGATGCACGAATTCGGGTCGGTGGGCGGCCCTCGGTGGCTTGGTGGGCGGGTCGTTCCTCGGGGGAGTGGCCACGACCGTGTGGCGGGTTGACAGCCTGTGGGCACTGCTGCTGGTCTTCGTCCTGGGTGCCGTCGTGGGTTCGGTGCTTGCCATCGGCACCCGGACCATCTTTCGCGAGGGCGATACATCGGAATCCGGTCCTCGCAGCGGGACCGGCGAGCCCCTGCCTGCGATCGAGGTGCCTTGGGACGTCGCCAGGGCAGCTCCAGTGGACGCCACCGGAGACGAACTGGCTCTGTGGGCGACGTTGACGTCGAGGTACCGCGACGCACGGGAGGCACTCGTGGCCGGCGGTGACACGGACGACCGGTTCACCGACCCGCGAGAGGCCGGAGCACGGATCGCCGAGTGGGAGACGGCTTACCGGACGGCGAGCCGGGATTACGAACCCGTGGCGCGCCTCCTCGGATTTCCCTTGCCCTGAGAGCTGACGGAGGGTCGGGGCGAAGCTCGGCCGGAGACGGAGAAAGCCCCGACCCGCGTGAGCGGATCGGGGCTTTCTGTTCAGTGGCGGGCGAACCCGCCGACTGACGGCATCACAAGGATGCCACCGAGTCAGATGACGCGGATGTTCTCGGCCTGGAGGCCCTTGTTGCCCTGAGCCGTGTCGAACTCGACCTTCTGGTTCTCTTCCAGGTTGCGGTAGCCGTCGC
>Ga0265798_10001974_pt1 | contig 30809 bp, 28 predicted proteins | sample P3T30metagenome_FD_192430 | JGI IMG/M metagenome (GOLD analysis project Ga0265798, IMG submission 192430) | Plant litter microbial communities from East Loma Ridge, Irvine, California - P3 T30 | ecosystem: Environmental > Terrestrial > Plant litter > Unclassified | place: USA: California... | reverse complement strand
CTCCTCTTGCTCTTTTGTCTTCTCCTCCATTTTCTTCTCCTCCATTTTCTTCTCCTCCATTTTCTTCTCCTCCATTTCCTTCTCCATTTCCTTCTCCTCCATTTCCTTTTCCTCTATTTCATTTTCCTCCATCATCATCGTCTTCTTCTTGTCTTGTTTCAGGTGCCAATCTACCAGCTTGATTCCCAGAGCCTTTGAGTTCTTCTCGGCACTCAAATACGCGCGGCAAAGAACATCGTAGTACAACGCCTTTGAGGGATCAGCTTGGGCCTCCTGGCGCATGTTACGCTCTTCCTCTACAAGGTGTTTTGTCTCGGCAGAGGATAGGGCCTTCGCCCTCTCGAAGAGCTGTGTGAGATACGACATGATGGGACGCGTGAAGGTTTGAACAGAGATGATAGTCCTTTGAGAGAATTGGGGATGCGGGGAAGTTCAATGTTGCGACATCGAAGAGATTTTCAGGTGAGCGTTTGCGGTGAGCGTTTGCCGCGAGTCGACTCTCTTTCACTGTCGATAACGAGGCGGCCACGGCAGCCTACACTTCTCTTCGCTACTACACTCATCTACTCATAAACACAACATCTGTAGCTAGTATAGATGGACTGCATTAGAAGGAGGCATTTATATACACAATACATGTTAGGTCTGACAATGTCGCTGCTACTGCTCCTAGATGACCCTACAATAAACCTCGTTGGGCAATGTTAACAGTTAAACAATCCATAGTAGATTTATTAAGAGGGCAATTGATAAAGGCTTGACAGTGTTGTGACCACATAGCTTCGTTCCGTTTGCTCCGCGCATTCACACTTATGTTCACTCCACACCGTACACAACGCCATGAAATGCTCGCTGCCCACCACAACGCCACACCTCTCTATCTAATGGATCAAAACGTGTATATATCGTAGTTAGTGCAAGAAATTTCCATCAAAAGAAAGCAGTCTGGTACGCCAGGTGGATCCCGAGGAGATTCCCCTCCTTATACATGTTTGCCGAAGTCCGCTGGTTCGAAACCGGGCTCGTACAATCCGGTGGATTACGTGAACTGTGTAATTTGTGGAAAGACCTTTCGCTCCACCACGACTAGTGGAATGGCAGCATAACGCTGAAAAACACCTACCCAGCTTACTTTTTTTTGCCTTTTTTGTACCCTAGTTGCCATGAATGTCATGTATGAATGATTTTGTGGTAGTACGAGGCTGATTGGTAGTGTATACCTATCTTTTTGTTATTTCCCTTTTTCTTTATTTACTATCTTGTATCTCTCTTACTTATATTATGTGTTAGAAGCGAAAAGACGCTTTCTCTCCACGCGCCTGCACAACTCCCACACATACAAGATAGATAACATACACTAGAAAAAAAAGGCACTGTTTCACTGCATCACGTTACAGGGAGTTTTTGCCTTGTATTAATTTATTTGTAGCTTCATGATCTCAGAAGGACTGGTCTAGCATAGAGCCCTCTTAGATCCAGCCTCACTATCTCATGCCATGCATCATCTTTACCAGTATTGCTAGTGAGAGGCATGTCCACCCTGAGTGCCGAGCTCAGAAGCAAGCTCACTGCCCTTCTTGAACGTACCGTCGGGGTTGCGCTACACATACTGTCAGGCTCCTGCTCATACATTTAATAGTCGAGGGATCAACTTACGCCGCTCTCGCCACCAGAAGACTCAGTAGAAGTCGTAGTAGAAGTAGTGGAAGCGCCGTGGGAAGCATGGCCGCCCTGGGCGCCTAGCTCAGAAGCAAGCTCACTACCCTTCTTGAACGTGCCATCGGGGTTGCGGCCAGGCTCGCTGCTCTCGGTAGCTCCATGTGAGGCGTGGCCACCCTGGGCACCTAGCTCCTTTGCAAGTCCGGAGCCCTTGGTGAAGGTACCATCTGGGTTGCGGTCAGAGTGAGTGGACTGTGGTGCGTGTTAGATGTTAAACTTCTGTCATTCGTGTCGCAGTGGATTTACTTCGGTGTTGCCTGAGCCATGGGACGCATGTCCGCCCTTTGCAGCAATCTCCTTGAGCTCGTCCTTGGGGAGGTTGGCGAAGTTGGCTGGGTTAGAGGAGGCCATCGTTGATGTCGGTACGGTAGAAGTGGACTTGGACGGTGGGATTTGAGCAAGCTGATGTGAGAGTCTTGGGCAACTGTGGGAGAGAATGGGGGAAACAATTTACATTCAAAGGACGTCTGTTTATATGCCTCCAGTCTGCACGCGCTCCTGTTTGCTTCCCCTAGGCAACAGCACGTCACAATTGCGGGCAGACATGCTGGGTGCGACTGTGCAACGGTGGAAATTCCTACTTGTAGACATGTTGGTGCAGATCAAGCCTCCACTCGCGTCTCATTTACCGGGAAAAAAGCGCCGTCGTGTGCGGGGATGTTGTTGCAGCCTGCTTGTGACAGGATGACCAGTGATGTCATATTACATGGTTGCGACGCGTCTCACGTAATCACGTGACAGCGTTGCGCGTGACGTCCAATCAGACACCTTTAGGCGGCCTGCCCTGCCATTTTCGGCATTACGTTGAGGAGAAGCGCGGCTGGGGCTGGGAGGGTGCTCGCAACTGCAATCAACGCTTATTCTCCCCTTCAACTCCACTCATACCCGTTGTCCTACCGTACTTTCTCAACCAATTGACACCCCAATCATGAGTTTGAAGCGCAAAGCAGCCACCGCCGCTACGGACGCGTCCAAGAAGCCCAAGCAAAACGGCAGTATTACCGCCTTCTTTAGCGCACCCAAGGCTGACCCCAACGCGCCGCCCAAGAAGACGGCAGCAGCCGCAAAGTTCGACAGAGACGCGTGGGTTGCGAAGCTTACAGATGAACAAAAGGAGCTTCTACAACTTGAGCTCGACACGCTGCACGAGAGCTGGCTACCGTATCTCAAGGATGTACTAGTAACACCGCAGTTCCTAGAGCTGAAGAGGTTCCTGAAGAAGGAGCTGAGTAGTGGAAAGACGGTCTATCCACCGATGAAAGATGTGTATTCATGGTACGACTTCTGAACTCTCGCACACCGCCGGTCTAGTATAGCGGCTGACACGCGTCAACAGGTCACGACATACGCCTCTCAACACCGTAAAAGCAGTCGTCATAGGCCAAGACCCCTATCACGGACCAAACCAAGCCCACGGACTCTGCTTCTCCATCCGTCCGCCAAACCCTGCTCCCCCGTCGCTCCAGAACATTTACAAATGCCTCAAGAAAGAGTACCCGGACTACCAACCCCCGCCAAACAAGGGTGGTTTGCTGACCCCATGGGCGGACCGTGGTGTCTTGCTCATCAACACTTGCTTGACTGTTCGTAGAGGCGAGGCCAATTCTCATTCAGGCAAGGGCTGGGAGACTTTGATGCAAAAGGTCATTGACACTGTTGTCAAAGTGCGGACTAATGGTGTTGTCTTTTTGGCTTGGGGAACGCCTGCTCAAAACAGGACCAAGGGTATTCCAGTCGACAAGCATCTCGTCCTGAAGAGTGTTCACCCGAGCCCGCTGAGTGCTGCGAGGGGATTCGTAAGTACTACTACGTTATGCTGCACGAGCTGAGTCACTAACAAGACCCAGTTCGACTGTGGTCACTTCACCAAATGCAATGAGTGGCTAGAGCAACGCTATGGAAAGGGCGGAGGCATTGACTGGGACCTCAATGTCGACCCTGCCGAAGCCGGTGTTTAAGGTTAAGAGGTTCAACTGATGTCAATCATTGACTTGTCACACGTTCTGGACTGGCGTTGGATCTCCTCAGTTACGTAAGTATGGGCGCCGGTGGATCCATGGCGTGAGGCGTGTATAGTTTTGCAACATTGGCAACCCGCATCTGAAAGTTGGCATTTTAGAATTTCGGCCTCTGAACAATGCACTATAGTCACACAAGGGATACCACCATTGTTCATGAGTGCCGGTATGGATGACGTCATCGGACTTGTCTGCATCGTAATTCAGCCTAATTCGCCTGAATATCCATGGCGAGTATACACTTAAAAATGCCATTTGATGTGAGCAATGCCTAGCCTTACGTCCAGTACTTCACCACATCCCACAATGTCCACCCCCCAACCCTTCAAGATACTCGTCTTCAGCAAAACCACCGGCTACCGCCATGACTCCATCCCCGCAGGCATAGCCCTCTTCCACACCCTCTGTAACCGCACAAACTCCTTTACCGTAACCGCGACTGAAGACGCCTCACTCTTCACCCCAACCACCCTCTCCGCCTACACCGTCATTGTGCTCCTGCAAAACATTGGCCCGGAAATCCTGACTGCAGACCAGCTATCCGCCTTCCGAGACTGGGTCAGAGCAGGGGGCGGCGTCGTCGCCATCCATGGCGCCGCAGCGGGTATGCCCGAAGACAAATGGTATACTGATTTGATTGGGGCGAGCTTCGACATGCACCCTGAGCCTGAGGCGGGGAGTATTGTGCCAGAGGTGGACGCGCAGAAGCATTATGTCATGAGTTGTTGTGGGGGCAGAGACGGGTGGATGGATGAGTGGTACAACTTCCATACGCACCCGCGTGAGAACAAGAATCTGAATGTTTTGCTGTGCGGAAACCCGAAGACATTTAAAGGAGGGAAACACGGCGAGGATCACCCGTTGGTTTGGTGTCAGGAGTTTCAAGGGGGCAGGGTATTTTATACGGCTTTGGGGCATTTCGACGAGGCGTATGAGGATGCCTGGTTCGTGGGACAGGTCCAAAGGGGGCTCATGTGGGCTGCGCGGAGAGAGAGAGACCAACCAGGGCTTGTTTTCTAGTATGAGGAAGTCAATTCTACCCGTAACAAGCACAAAATGCTAGATTGAGAATGATTTTATCCATGTTGTTTGACTATAGCTTTCATAGTGCTAGCCTGGATGCTACTCCCGGTATCCCAAACCTTGCAGCTCCTTCTTGATCTGTGTCTCAGTGCTGATCTTCTTCACCTGCGTGTCTTCAAGTTTTTCGCCTGAAGCCTGCCTCATTTTCAATTCGTCAATGGCGCGCATCTTCTTGAGCAAACCCCGGATCTTCTTGTCTTGGGGGTTACCATCACCTGGGCTGGTAACAGTGAGATCAGGCGGAGGGCCCTGGTTCTCCGTCTGGATAGGAGGAGGAGCCTGAGGCTGAGGTTGAGCCTGCTGGCCGCCACGCTGCTGGCGCGGATTTTGTCGCGGGTGTCCCTCCTGCCTGGCTTCACGAGCTTCGCGGTTTGGGCTGTTGCCAAAGTTGCGGTGCTGGCTAGCACTTCGCGACTGTTGCTCATAGCCGCTCTTGCTACGACTGCGCTGGCGACGCTCTGGGCTGCGACCGCCATTGGCTCCTCCATTCGCTGGGTTGACTCCTTCAGTCCCCAAACCCGCAGCCTTGTCGGCAGCTTCACGGGCCTTCTTGGCTTCGCGCTTCTTCTTGTTCTTCAAAGCGGCCTTGGAAAGCTCACCGTCGCCATCCTGCGCGCCAGTGAGACTGACGCCACCGCCAGGGGCTGCACCAGGTGGAAGCTCAGCAGCTTCTGCTCCAGGCACCTCGCGGCGACGCGGCTTTCCGAATCCATTGGCAAAGCCAACGTTGGTGGAGGAAACACCCGTGTTTGTATACGCTGCGCCTCCCTCGTCTTCACGTTTGAAGTGCAACGGAGTAGCCGTTCCGCGCGCGCCAGGTGGTCGGTAGGCACCGGCAGGCTTGGACGGTGCCTTCTGCGTGCTCAAGTACGCGAGTGCCGATGGGTGAGGGGTCGGTACAGTAGCCAAGGGGTCGGTGAGCGGGAACATGGAGGTGGGCTGGGGTCGCCAAACAACGTGGTAGAGCTCTGCCATGTCCTCGTTGTACATTAGACCACCGCTGACGTGGTAGATGCGGATACCGTTATCAACACGAAGACGTGGGCTAGTGGTTGCTGTAAGAATATGTTGCCCGTCTGGGCTCCACTCGCAGTATGTAGAGTTCGACGTCTTGACATGGCAGACTTTAGCAAAGTTCCTCTCAAGGTCGTAGATGTCCATATCTCCGGCTAAATTGCCAAAGCCAGCCACAATAACGAAGCGACCGTGGGGGCTAAAAAGAATGGTGTTGCGGGGGCCAAGGTCGAAGCTATGCTGGGCGACGGCGCGCTGGTTGAAGATGGTGGTCTTTGCAGGCATGTATCCGTACGTGACACCAAATTCTTTGGAATTGGGTGACCAAGAGACGTCGTGAATGGGGCCCTCCTTATCGAGCTGGATTCGCGAATCGAAGGTGCCATTGGCGCTAAGAATGTACATGTTCGTCTCGCCATAGTAGCTCTTGTTCGTCTTGTCGACCTCGGTCTGGGCCAGGACGATGAGACTGGTGCCGAGATCGTTCCACTTTAGCTGGACCTTGTCGCCCTTGAAGAAGGTCTTCTGGGACATGGGCTGACTGAACTGAGGCACCTGGAAGACCTTGACAGCAGCGGGCATGCCCTTGCGCTCTGGCACAAAAACAGCAACTGAATGGGTCTTGCCAGGCGACAAAGCCATGTCGGTTACGCCTTCGACCCGGAGTTTGTTCCAGGGATTGCGCAAGTCGCTCGATTGGAAGAATTGCACTTCGTTTGTTACAACGCGCGCACAGAACTTCTCGTCAGACGTGTACTGCAGGTTCCACCCATTCTGGCTCTTCTGCACGTATTCGCCGATGACGGCCCTCGATCCGTCGTCTTCGGCTTCGTCCGAGAGCGTCTTCCAGACCCTGAGGTTCTTGACCGCGTTTCCGTCATCGTCCTTGGATGGACGCTGCCATGTTATGAGATAGGTGCCTAGCGGGGAGAAGCCGAGTTCGTAGACGTTCGGTGTAGGGAGAATGGTAATGATGTGGCCGGCCGAGGCATCTATCACCGAAACCCTGGCAAGGTCAGCTCGCGTAGTAGGCTGGGTGAAATCCAAAGGGCTTACTGTTCCGGTGTGGCCCAGGCAAAGTACTTGCTGTCTGGCGAGTAGCAGCAGCAACGCAGGTTACCCTCTGGGCGCACGAATCCTGGGAGGGCCTCATAGACTGGAGCAGCGTTGAAGAGCCCGATGCCCTTGGCGGAACGGTCTGGCAGTGTTGTCAGCTTTGTTCAATGGCTACTGGACCGTGGTGGTCTTACAAGCCAACTGTGTGGGAACAGCCATGATAACTAGTCAAAGTCACAGGAAGTTGTACAAAGTGGGCGTAGGGCAAGGTGCTGGTGGTCGCGAAGTCTGGCTCGAATATGCGAGCGCGGTGTGGTGTGTTGGCGATGAATAAGGCTAAGACAGGAACACGTCGGGTGGTGGGTATTGGTTTTGAGTGTGACGTAAATTCCGACTTTCTATGCCAGGGGCAGACTTTGGGCGCACGCAGCGGCAACGGGCGGATGAAGAAGAGGAGAGAGGAACACGAGCCGAAGAATTGAAGGGTGACCGTGTGACGAGCGTAGTAAGAGAGAATCCGGGCGCAGGCGCAGGCGCAGTTGAGAAAGAAAACCGTGGGCAGCCGCGCTAGTGCTCGGGGAAAATGCGGGCCGCTGGTGACATCAGCCTTGCTCGTACCCACGCCCAGGACAAAGGATGAGTGCGTGAATACGCAGCCAAACGCAGGTTGGAATCTGCGGGGCATGTATCCAGGCTTTCCCTTCGAATGTACCGACGATAGCCAACCTCTAGCACAGCCAACGTGTTACCTGTAGAGACAAAGTTGAATACTTACTTAGCAGCAGCTAGATCAGCACCTAGTTGGTCTTCACATGTCATTGAATCTAGCTGGCATTGGCAACACTGGTTTGCACCTCATGGATTCACCTTACTCGTAACCATTCATCGCCAGATGTCTGCATCTATCAAACATCGATATACACACGCGTTGTGGAATGATTCTGGGGTGAATGTCCGGACCCCATGTCTTATCGTTATCTGCGGTAGCGCCCTTTCACAGCATAGCTCCCGCCCGAGGCCCCAAGCCCCATCTCCACTCTACCGTCCCGTCGCTCCTTGCGATCCTCGTCTCCCTACGGTGCGCGACGCTCTTCGCGTCTGACGGCAAAGATGCCGACCTCAATGCCCGCGCCCTCGATCAGGATACCCATGGAGCTCCTTACTCCAACCGCCTTCGCGCAGTTCGGTACCGTCATTGAGAACCCCACAACATCACCCTCCGCAAAGCTCCCCGTACCCAACCGCGTGCCTCCGCCGGACGCCGTACCCGCCAACCAGGGCTCTGCCACCAAGTACCTTGATGTCACCCACATGTCGAATCTGTACAACCTCGCGCCGAGCAAGAAGCCTGCAAAGGCCGTCATGAACATGTTTGTTTGTGCACCTCGGAACTTGCGGCCTCACGAACCAAGCATGAGCATGCCGAGTTCGTGGGGAGACTTGGACTTGGATGAAGACGAGGACGGGAACGGAGACTACCGGAGGCAGCTCTTGGACGTGTCGATCCTTGAGAGACATCCATTTACCACACAAACCTTTATACCGATGGGCTTGTCACAACAAGACAAGCACACACAGTATCTCGTCATTGTCGCACCCACTCTCCCCGCAAGCGCATCAAACCGCCACACGGGTAGGGCGCCGCCATACCCTACACCGTACTTTGAGCGGAAGAAGAGCGTCTTGGACGTTTTTGCCCGCGCGCGCCCCAGCCCCTTCACCAACGAAACGGTGCCTACAAAAAGCCAATTCTCGCGACTGCATCCATCTGCAAGGCCCAAGGGGCCCGGCCTACCAGATCTCAAGAATCTTCGCGCTTTTGTTGCGACTGGAACTCAGGCAGTGACATATGGGGCCGGTACATGGCATGCGCCTATGATAGTCGTGGGAGATCGCCCAATCGACTTTGTCGTGGTGCAGTTCGCGAATGGAGTCGGTAACGAGGACTGCCAAGAGATACTGCTGCAGCCGAATAGTAATGCTTCGGAAGGCGTGGTAGTCATAGTCGAAACTGATTCATCGGGTACCGTACAGGTCAAGGCTGGTGTTGGCTCGGTAAAAGCGAAGTTGTGATGCGGAGTGCCCACATTCTTGTTTTGTGAAATACGTTGTAAGACCAAATCATGTAAATGCTCACGCATATAGGGCATTTCCTAAAGCTCTCATCTGGCAAAACACACGCAGTAAGCTATTAATCTTCTCATCAACAGAAGCTATTACACTGCCAAGTGATTATTAATCCATTGGGGGGTTCTTGTGACACTAGGCTTAAGCCTCTTTGCAAATATCTGGCCACCAACAGTCTACCAGACAACGGCTAGGGATTATTAGTGGGCCACTAGGGGGTATTATATGCATCATGCTGTATTTGGTATACATGTCTCGCTTGCACCCGTTTTTCGGCAGGGAAACAGTTTAGGCCTCCCGTTCGCCTCATATCATATCCCTCTTTCCCATCGTTGACTCTTGTACAATCTCTCTACCTCATTCCTTCCCATCCTTCGACCACAATGTCCGAGGCAGATCTAGTGATCATCGGCTCCGGGATCTATGGTCTTACGACCGCCCATACCTACCACCGTATACATCCATCAGCTAGTATTCTTGTTCTTGACGCCGCACCTTCCATTGGCGGACCATGGGCACCCCATCGCACTTTCCCAGGCCTCAAAACGAACAATCTACTAGGCATGTACGAGCATCCCGATTTTCCAATGAGTGAGCAGACATTTGGCGTTAAGAAAGGCGAACACATACCCGCGGCTAAAATGTTCGACTACCTTACTGCGTTTGTAAGGTGGGCTGATATTGAGCAATTCTTACGCCTACGTACTTCTGTTGATGTAATTGGAAGAAACAGCAATGGCGAGGAGGGCTGGACATTACAATGCACCTCTTTATCATCTACCAACAATAAGAACCAAATAGCGATCAAAACGAAGAAACTCGTAATCGCAGCGGGCGTGGCAAGCGCTCCTTTTCTGCCTTCCTATCCCACGTCTGAAAAGTTTCAGCCGACAGTCATACACTCCAAAGACTTTGCAGCCAGTTACTCGGCCATTGTAAAACCCAACACCCACACTACGGTTATCGGATCCGGGAAATCTGCCTGGGACATAGCATACGCCTGCACCACCCAGCCCTCATCTACAGCAACAATTCTCATTCGACCAAACGGCAACGGACCGATATGGATGACACCTGCTCATGTCACGCCATTTCGTCTCTGGCTCGAGAAACTCGTCCACACACGTTTCTTTGGCTTTATGTCACCGTGCCCTTGGGCAACTACCACGGGTCTCGAAGGCTGGCTGCGAGCCTTTTTCCATCGCACGTGGCTTGGGAAAAAGATTGTGGCAGGGTTTTGGCACATGCTTGGTGAAGACGCCATCGCATTGAATGGAATGGACAGCAATCCTGAGACGAAGAAATTAAGACCGTGGCGAGGAGCATTCGAAGTCGGGAACGCACTTTCTATACACAACTACCCCACCTCCTTCTTCGATCTTGTCAAAGCGGGAAAGATCAAGGTCCTTGTCGACGAAATTCTGAGTCTTGATGCAGAACGACAAGTACAACTTAAGTCGGGAAAAGTGTTACAGACAGATGCTGTAGTCTGCGCGACTGGATGGCAAAAAGGTCACAAGTTTCGTTTCGAACCACCGGCTCTGGAGAAAGATTTTGCGTTGCCATCTACATCCCCGCCGACGCCAGAGGAATCGGCACTCATAAAATCGGCGGAAGAATGTCTCTACAGAGACTTTCGCTACCTAAAAGAAAGAGATACAAGTCGCGTCTACCACCCCGACCCCTCACTCCGCTATACACAGCCACCCCTAGCGCAAAGCCACCCATATCGTCTCTACCGTTTCATGGTTCCGCCCAATCTGTACCAAGAGCGCAGCGTCGCTTTCACAGGTGCACTAATGAGCCTTGGCGCCTTTCCATGCGCTTATATTCAATCGATATGGATTACAGCTTGGCTTGATGGGACGATGTCTGCTCCGATAACCCTGACTCATTCCAAGGTCCTCGAAGCCACGTATCGAGATACGCAATATTGCGTCATTCGCGGCGCAATGAGCTATGGGCATACTTTACCAGATCTTGTCTTCGACACTCTGCCTTACTTTGATATGCTTCTTGAGGATTTGAAGGATCATACAATCAACGGGCACCGGAAGGGATGGGCGTTGAAGGAATGCGTGAGTAGCTACGGGCCTGAGGATTATCGGGGACTCTTAGATGCTCGAGAAGTTAGCACAAGAATGGTCGAGTAATTTCTGAGGCGGTACGGAGTATCATTGTAGCGCAGTTTAGTGGTCATGTTTTCATCGCATGTTCATGGTGATGTATTTCCCATCTGGGCCCTCTTCAAGGACTAGTTAACAACACAAGATCCCTACGGATCAGGATAACAGAGTTTTTTTAATATTGAACTAGCGCCAATAACGGATACTTGTGTTGCTATCAGCTCAAACAGAGTTGTGTAAGTAATATTGTTGCTTTTTGGTACTACAACACAAAAAAGGCAAATCAATGGCCAGAATAATGCACAAATGCAAAAAGAATGCTTATTGAGCTCTAGTCCGTTAATTCAATCAAACAGCTCGGCTTGTCCGTCTTCCAAATGACGCGAACCTTACAATATCTCCTCGGCCTGTACTCTAATAGAATAATATGGTGGATCTGTTGATTTTCCTGACCTGGATGTGTGACTCAGCAGAGGAAGAAGCTGTGAGCGACCGAGCAAACGTACTGGACAGATAGCTTGATAGGAATCGCGGAAGATTAAGTTGCTAAGTTTACACGAAACCATGGTGTAAGGGATTGTGATGTTTTGCCCTTGAGAAATTTGGGTGGGGTGGTAAAAGAGAAGAGTGTTGGTGTCGCTACTTTATCATTCGGGAAACACATAGATAATTGCTGGAAAAACAATCGATTGATAACTAGGAATGACTCAAATGTCGCTAATTAACGCTGCAAGTTTCATAAACATCACATCAAAGATACAAGGCAGTTTGCATACCTAGATTGCTCTCATATATAGTTTTCCCAGTTAGTTCAATAAGCCGCAGATACATATTAACAGAAGAAAACATATCGACAGAAAACTACAATGAGAGAAGAATTGCGTACATGTAGTTTAGTCTGGATTAGTCAGGAGACAGTAAGACGTTGCCATGTATACGAGTTAAGCTAATCGGGCTAGCCTGTGCCGGAGTGCGTCATCAATCACAGCTTCTCCGCATCTTGTCGGATCTCCTCGTGCCCCCACAGCAGTCGTACTGCAAAAGCTCCAAAGGCCGAATCCCACTAAAGTTGCAAAGTTATCAGTTACAGCTATCAACGAAATCAAGCACTCCAAAGGAAGAGGTCCTGAAACTGGAACCCGGACAGAATGAGTTCACGGCTTCTTGAACTTCCACGAGAGCTCCGAGATTTGATCTACGAGTTCGTACTTGTATGCGATGTTATACCCATCCAGCGCGCTGCATCTGCATTGGACAACATACCGGAGGAAACACGCAAACGCTGCCCCGAATTCTACAGACAAGTCGAACTTACATACCCATTGAGAAGGGCACGCGCCCACCGTCGTACATGGGCTATACCTCGCTTCGATATACGCGCATATAGCTCGCGGTACGACCCACGCGATCTACCGAGTGACGTCCAGATGACCTACCAACTCGAAGATGACTGCGATGAGCCTTCGACCCACAAGTTCGAACTCCGCCTACTGCAAACGTGTCGACAAATCTATCATGAGGCTAGCGAGGTCTTCTACGGCAAGAACCTTTTTAGCTTTACCGACACCGAGGCCATTCCAACTGCGTTTGCGTTCCTGTGCGACAGACCTGCTGAGTCACTCAAGCTCATATCGGCCATGGAGATCGCCTTTGACGAAGGCAGCAACATGATAGGCACCAATGAAGCTCATTATCCCGTCCAGGCCAAGTCTACAGACTCGCTGGTATTACGATACGCTTACCATTACTTCCCGGACCTCTGCACCTTGCTATCTACTCCACGTATGCAATTGCGAAGGCTAAATTTGACTATCAACAGTCTCAGCCAACACTTCGTCAATAGCATGAATCGTCACTACATCTCGGCGCCCTCTTCCATCGCGGCTAGCATATCATGGGAGACCCAGAAGATGAGATGTCCGCGTCCCTGGGTTGCTTCTTGGGTTCAGCCGTTGTTGAAAGTGAAAGAGCTCGAATATCTAGAGATAAACTGGATGTTCGATCGGCCAGAGGCGTGTCGAATGGCAGACACTCTATCATTGATGAGGCGGCATATGCTTGGGGAGAGGTGCAACAGGCAAACTACTCTGGCAGGCCCATCAGAGAACCCTACATTCGAATTCACAATACATTATCGGGTTGTTATGCCAGACGAAACCCCTATCAGCTGCGAGCTATCTAGGGAAGACCTACTCCAGAGCAAAAATGATTCGGACGATGAATTGAGCAAAGAGACGGGGTTAGCAGCGTGGCGATGGCACATTCGAGACACACTCAACAATTCTGGCTGCCTCTGAACTTACCTATCCATACAGCTTGGGCAGCAAGATTGTCATGGCCACGTGTTCTAATCAACGTAAGGCGTTTTTGCGGTCGTATTCGCCTTGGCCTCTTTGCTGGGCGCCAAGGTGTTGCTATTCTGGAGAAAGTCTCCGCGACAGTATAATGGGATTATCCTCACGAACTCCACTCTAATTATTCTAGCGAGACCAGCTTGTAGTAAGAGTAATTACTGTAACGAATAGAGTTGCGCTGCGTCTTGCTGCATTGGCGACTCGTTCAAGATACGATATCGTAAGCCATGCACTTAGTAAATGACTGTCCACAAGCAATGGATATAAGATACGGCATGTATATCATTTCTACCTTTTCTGAACGCCAAGATGATCAATGGTTTGCATGACGCTCTACAGCTATTCCCCGTCTAAATCTTTCTCGTCACACCAACCCTCCACAAACATACGTATTTCTGTTACATCCTTTGATGTGTGCAGTGAAGCGCTGAGATTTGATAAAAACTCAATCAGTGCAAGTCCTTCAGACTTGGTTTCTATTCCTTTGCAGTAACAGAATCATGTTCTACCCTTCTTCCATCTTAGCGTACCAAACTTCATCCGCTGAAAGATATTCTCTAGTATCTTCCCACCCTGGTTCTTTTCTATGACTTGGAATAGCTTCAGGTTGTCATCTTTCCAAATGGCTCTGTTTGTCTTTATGCAACAGCCAGGTCTTTGTATACGCATGTTTCCCGACAGAGCAAGCATACTTCCACATCTCCCACTAGAGTTCCAGTTCCTCCGCATTCACCACACTTTCCTTCGATGTGTTTTCTCTTCCTCGCCGTTGCAAGATTTTCTAGTTCGCTTTCCCGGCACCGGTAGCATGTCCACTGCCTGTCACAAACACAAGCTCGTAGCCTCATACTCAAGTGTTTCTCCGCTATTTTTGCACAGCTCTCGCAAACCGGTACACGCGCTCCTCTTGTCATTATGAGACTACGGTCGAATCCTCGGTCGTGCTGCGCATGGTGTGCGACACGGCACCCCTTGCACACCTCGAATGCGCCGTCCTCATGTGAATGCGTCGCGCACTGCCTCAACTTCCCCCAATGAGCGCTCATGCCAGGAAGTAGATTCTGATCACACGCGACCCCTGGGTTTCTTTCTCTTATGGGGTTTCCCGCGTTACTCATTCGAAAGTCATCTAGATAGCCGTCGAGGGTTCGGCAGATGTGCAGTGCTTCGTCTCGGTCCTCTCTCTTCTTTTTCTCCCAGGCTTTCACGATATCTGGGTATTGGGTGGCGAGTGCAGATTTCGGCATTGCAAGGGGTGAGGTTGTGATAACTCCAGCGACGTCAGGTTGGAAACATATCATGTAGTACGTCTCGTGTTCGGCGATGATGGCGTCGGGTGTTGACCTTGCGGTTGAAGGAGACAAAGGCAGATTGTTGGCAGCTTCATTCGCTGGTATTGCGGATGAAGAGGGAAATTCGGACATGGATGTTCAGTGGTAGTGGGCTGGCGTAAGTGCGATCTTGAAGGTATGGGTTGTCGCTACTAGGTTAGGTGCAGTGATAAGTATAGGCATGGTTTAGTCCCTCCTTCAATTGACTCGCGTCAGATAACACATTCACTTCGTAGCTCACGGCGAAATCCCTGTTCCGGGTAGTTCCTGCACATAAGAATATTAATTCTGCGTCACCTTGAGGCTATTTGTACTCGCACGTTCCACCCATGCTACTATCTTTACAGGGTCTACTTAACAGTGTCTAGGCCACAAGTTTATCGAAAAAGAATACCCCTTTCATTATCTCGCTAGTAGTCGCATATCAACAGTCAGTCTACTCGGTCATGGACGAGCCTATCATGGCAATAGCGGAAGAGATGGAGGCAAGATATCGGGACATGATCAACGAGATTTGCGAAGCCGAAATACACAACTACGCCACACCTCAGTCAATGTTTGATAGCGAGCTCTCAACATATTTCTCAGACGAGCCTGATGCTCACTACGATGTGAAAGTTGCACTCGAACAGCACCGCGACCCATTTGCACGTATCTCCACCACAAGTAATGTAATCGACAAGGGAAAGGCTCGCGCAGATAACAACATTGTTCCCGCCCCGAAAGCAGCCACCGCCAGCTGCGCCAACAGCTCCACGCAGACTACCGCCCGCAAAGACATGTCCCAGCCTCCTCCCACTGACAGCAAGGATCAAATCAGATATCCCCCGTCAGCATACTTCTGCCAGACGTCCAAAATCAATCCAAACACCATCGATCTTAACAATGTCGGCATCTTGTTCGAGTTTGCCGACTACTTTTTCGTCGTCTTTGAAATACCACGCGAAAACAACAAACATGGTGTTGTCCCGCGCAGTGAGTTTGTGAGACGTTCGATGATAGGCCGCTATCTCACCACCGAATGGGCAATGTTGGAGAAATGCGACATTAGGCTCGGACTCGGACACATTGGGACTGGTGCACTGGGTGCTGATGCAGAAAAGAGGGAGTGGAACGCTCATGGTAGAAAGATACAGCATATGCGGACTCGGTGTCTTGAGACGGCAAGGGAGTTGACCACATTCTTGACCAAAAAGGAAGACTTTGATCTCGATCGGGCGCCGACTGAACAGATCAAGCGCCTTATGGCACGTGCATTATCAAGGGCGGTGGACATGGCAGATGCGGAGTGGAAAGTCAAGGAACAGGAGGAAATAGTGGATGACGACAAACTTGTCGAGGAATTTATTGTGTTCGAGGAGTGATAGAGGAATGGGAGTATCTGCACAGTTTGGGTTAGACATGCGATGCGTGTAGTTACGTTTTGAATACTCACTTTTGGAGATGCACGGGGTACAAATGATTCAATGATACTTTACTAGAAGGTAACAGCAACGGACATGGACAGTTCAAGCAGATATTTTTCCACGGGTATATACATGTCAACTTCCAAAGCACACACTTGGTAAAGACTCCATGTCGCCGCCTTCTGCCAAACTGGACCCCTCTCTATGCCTTGGGTGTCATGCAAATCTACCAGTTGGTGCTCTTCATCTGTGATCTAGCGTTGATTAGGTTCCTTGAGAGAGAAACGGTTGGCGTCCTTGGGAACTAGAGATTGGTGAGGGCGTCCGCCATGATCGGTTGCGACATGATGTGATTTGTTGGGATGAGTCGGTTTGCTAGTTGAAGATTTTATGTACGGTGACGGTTTTTGAATCGTTCCTAAAATCTTGACGTACACGTCTAGTATGCGCAATAGCTGCTTGGACCATCGTGAACTTGCGCTACGCTTGCTCGCTCTGAGTACGGTTGTCATGGAAAACCATAACTATCACTTTGAAAACTATGTGGCAAAACTAGTGCGTATAATCAACAAAATTAGTAGTTTAAGAGACGTGGGCATGCAAGAATAAACCATATAATCATGCGCTGGGAGGATAAAGGGTTGTCTGCCTTTTCTCTCAGAAAGTCAGGCAAGATGGATGACCAGAAAAAGTGTTTGGTAAAACTTGAACACCCGCCAGGCATTTGAACCCAACGGACTAGGCAGAGAACTGATTCCATAATATACACGTCCGCTACCATTTCGATATGCCAGCCCCTTCGTACATGCCTGTCACTCTGTAGAAGAAACATGTAACTTATCGCTTCTTTGCATCGACCTTGTCCTCAAGGGTGCGGACATAGCCTTCTATCCGCTGTACCGCGGACTGAAGGGCCTATTCGCATATTAGCAAGGGAAGGTGCAACCGCGGTGTGTTGGAAGAAACGTACGTAGATATCTTCGGTCAAGAGCTGGTTGGAAACGCGGTACTCGTCAATGACATAGTAGTACATGCCCGCACCGGATGTTGTCGCACCGAGAAGAAACCCAAACAGTCTGGAAACGATTAGACAAGGTAATCCCCGTGTTTTTCCTATGTAGTCTCCCTCTTCCATGCCGTTCCTTCGGCGGGTGTTGTATTGTTTGCAGGCTGCCGCGTATTGCCAGACTCGTTCCTTCTTGGACAAGAGAAAAGCTACTCACCCTCCCCTAAAAGCACCAACAGGCTTCTTCACAGGCGCAGCAATGACTGTGTCTTGCCTCAACATAGCGCTTGTCTGAAAGCCACGGGAAGCAGTCGCCATGTTCGCCCTAACACTGGCACGAGCCGTCGCCCTCAGGAATTGAGTCGCCATTGTGTTATGTAACCCGTCTCGAATTCAGTCGTGTCGCCTTTGGAGTAGGGGTCTCAGTATACGAGAGACGTAGGTGTGAGGGTGGGTGTGGTGTTGCTCGTGTGCCCGACTGTGACGTTTGGAGCTGCTCTCCGCACCTACAAACAAGCAAGCTCGACCTCGCCTGACCTGGACCCTGGCCTTGCCAGATTATGTAAGCAGCACCCCGCCCACATCCACCTGGTTCTCCCCTTTTGATGATATCTTCTTGAACGAAAGATCAAGGCAGTGAAACCTTCGATTGCTAGTGTTTGCATATTTGCATGTGCAAAAAACGAAGGCGTGGAGGATTGCCAAAAAGCATCCTGTTGTGGCTTGAATCATCACATGCAAACAATATCATAGAGAATACGGTCGTGTTCAGTTAGTTTTTTGAGAAGTATTGAATTCAAAGTAAACTAAATGGAATAAGAACATTTGGGTATCAACTCCTCTCTATGGGAAAATTCTCCGGCTAGCAGGCAGCGTCCTTGTGCAGTCGACCAACTTGTTCAACTGATCCTTTGTCACACCCGTCAAACTCATCCTGACGTATGCCTTTGCGTAATCTTCATTCCAGTGCTGCTGGTCACCCACAAATGACTTCCACTCCTTGTTGACCTTGGGGTGCACTGATAGTACTTTGTCACTGGGGAGTACAAAGACCTCCTGCTCAGGAGTGGCACCCGATGGGTTGTTAAGTGTGTCGTTGTAGAATTCAACGTCCCAAACGCCAATGGTAGTGTCGAGTGGTTTGCCAGAGATTTCTGGAGCAGGGTCCACAAAGCGTTGGCGGGCTGTAGAATGGGCGCCTAAGAGCGCAGCGAGGTCGTGGGGGGTAAAGCCTTTGCGCTCGAAGAGAGCAATCAGATCATCGGCAGGGGCGTGAGTATCCGGAAGAAGGTCATTCGGTGCAGCTTGGGTAGCATCCTTGCGTCCAACAAATGTACGTACGCGAGGTCCCTTTGGGCATGATATACTGGCGTGGTTGTGGGCATACTGAACGAGGTCCGCGTAGCCGACCTTGTACTTTGCCTGTACATCACGAAGTACAAGACGAATGCTCTCGAGACCTTTGTTCTCTAAGCGATCAATCTCTCCAAAATCCATCAACAATGATCCATCAGCACCGCCGTGTGTTTGGTCCTGATCCCATGCACCCGCATCGTGGAAGCCCATGCGGACTGCTGCACGGGCGTTGTCGTTGCATGTCAAATTGGGATGGACGAACAGCTTGGTGAGTTCGGCAGAAACATCCCACCCTATACGCATATTAGTATGGGAATACAAACTCCGTTGTGATGTAGACTTACAAACACAGCATTTGTCAGTAGTAAAAATTGAACACGTTATGGGTTTGTTAGATTTGGTGTCGTCGATGGCCGACTTGGCACCAGAAAGAACGTCTTTAATGAGCTGTCCAACGCCGGAGAGGATACCAGTCAGGATATCATCTATGATGCCTGGTACAGGTTCTCGCGTCTCCAAGGGACCTGCGGAGGCTAGGAGGCTGAGGGCGAGAACGGGCAGTAACCGCACCGAGTTGTGAAGCATGATGAAAGTATGAATGCTGGTAATGCCAAAAAAAAAACGAGTGATTGATGCTTTAGTGAAGCAATGCGCTGCGAGATGCTGCGAATGGATGAAGAATCAAAAGCAGGCATGTGGAGTACTTTATATCCTTAAGCAACTTAGAAGACAATGTTGTGTACGATTTCGCTAGAGGCACCAAGATCGTCCATGAAGCTTAGCACGACAGCGAATTGCTAAAGGGGTCCAAGCCGTGGCGAGCCATTTGGACTAGACCAGTTGCCATTGCCACCCCGAAATAGTAGTTGCCACTGCAGCCAAGAGTCGGAGTGACAGGGTTGAAAAGCCATCAACGCGGAGCATGAGCCAAACATATGCCAGCTGAAAGTCATGGTCGTGGTGTGCAGGGCCAAGTGTGGCCGCCTAACGAGATTTCAGATAAAACAGCTCAAACCCTTTCCCATGGCAGCGGCCTTGAATCAGCTGTCACCACAAAGGTAAAAGACAATTTACTAAATTGACTTGGGAGGTTGTTGCTGAAAGGGAGTCAGTCAGATTTTCCAGTGGACATGAAAATTCCTACTCTTCCATAGCCAATCACAGTATACAACCTTGGACGAAGAAAGCACGCAAAACACAATCGCATTGTAGTCAGTTAGGTTTAGTGCCCAACGCATCGGGGCGAGAATAGGCTCACCGGAGAAACGAAACTATCGCTTTCGTATCGCAACTCTTGGTACCCGAGGTTTAGACATTGAGAGGAACCGACGGTCTCGTGGAGTGTTAAGCTGCATGGTGGCTGGCCCAGGTCTCGTTGGATTGGTACCTGGGCTCGCGTCTCTGCTTGGCTCCTTGGCAGGTCAAAACTCCATGACCATCGCATACTTCTCCCAGACCCTGAGGCGCCACCCGCTGGACGCGAAAAAAAGAATAAATTTCCTATCATTCTAGTGACATTCTACGCTCAGGAACGCAATAAGCGTCAATTTGCTTTTTTCAGGGGGCGATCAAGAGCCGATGCTGTGCGACTGCGGAGTAAAGGCCTACATATTTGATGCCCACAGTCAGCTGTCCATAGCCAAAGGGGCTTACATTTCTCCGCTGGGGCTTTGCAGATCTTGTGTTGTGGCTCTCAATACGATGGAAGCGCATGGCGTTGACAGCTCAATGATTGACCACGCTAGTCATGCGATGCGAGTAGGTTCTGAGCCGCTCTGTGGAGAGCCGGCGTTACCCTCAGCATATGACTTCCAGCCTCGCCTGACAGGTTTGATGCTCCGAATTTGGCAATCGACTTTTTCGTCGGTGTGCCGGATCGTTAGCCTGCTGCGCTTCTAGAGTTCTGTGCGTATCCGTTCTTGTAGTACACAAGGTGTCCGGTACCTGCAGTAGAAGCAGTCAGCACTGCTATCGAGATGATGGTTGGGTGGCGTACTCCTGTGGAGTTTAGATTTAGGTCCACCATCAAAGTAACTGTAAAGCGACATTATAAGCGATGTCAGCGCTATGAGCTGGTCAACACGGCATCGGTTGGCCAATGGTCGTATAGTGATTACTGGTCAAACAGCTGTCCCTGAGGGCGCTCGCAAGGCCACAACACAACCTTTACACACCTTGCGCGGCCAAGACTGTGGCTGAGTGGAGTTTTTAGCATTTAGGCCACTGTCGCAGGTGATGGCTAGCCATGATCAGTGCGAGCCATCCGATTCTAGCCAACGCGCAATTGTGGAGACCCTGAATAGGATTCGAGTTGTTAGCTTGAAGGGAGCTGAAGAAAGGCGCAGTACGCATCGGCGACCATTTATGGTCTGCATGGATGGCCAGGAGTACAATATGCGCTCGCATCACATCACATCGCATCGCATCCTCCTCTTTCTGAGGGTCACGTTGTCTCGATAAGAAGTGCTGCAGCCAACACCCACCTCAACAAAGCTGTCCATCGATACTCTAGTGTGAAAATCAGTTTGCATCCTTTCCTCTCTTACTATTCATTAGCCACAATTTCTGTCGAGGTGAAATAATCGACTGATGCGCAAAAGGACGTTCCGGTGGACGGTGTTGTTTGTGTGAAGCATTCCATGTCTGAAGGCGCCATTGATCAAGGCGGAAATAATGGGGGGGATAAACGCTTGGCATGCGGGATCAAATGGCCGATTGGCGGAGGAAACGAAGCTTTTCAACCTTCTCCATCTTCTTGCATCGACGCCATTGCCATTCTCATCATTTTCCATCTCCAGTCTCATCAATTACTGGTTCTAGACCTTGTCGCCCTGATCAACGCGCTATTCGCTCGTCGAACCCATACCAAATCATCACTCGTACCACGTCATGCACCCAGATGTCGCGCCCAGAATCGTCTGGCAACAGCCCGCCAAAACGTCGACGTACGGTTGAAGGGTCATGCTGGCCTTGCAAACAAAGGCGTGTGAAATGCGATCTCCAGAAACCTTCATGTCATCGATGCATCATCTCCAGAACAGAAGATTGCAGTTATGATAAGTTACTTTTACGATGGAAGAAGCGACCTGCGAAGACGGTACCGCTTGAATTCCAGCCACAGCCCGGCATGGACCGTTCCCTCTGTGGAATACCTCTACCGATAAATGAGCGAAGAGCGCTCGATTACTTCAGAGCACGGCTGTGGCCGCTTCTTTCTACTGTTAACGAGCCATGTCCGCCCCCGCTTGCGCTTGCTTTCCGCTCTCAGCCCGTCCTCCAGGCATTGTGTGTATTTGCAGAAGAACACCGCGCGCTCCAAGAATCAACAATCTCGACCCAGACCATTGAGAGGAGACGACTGCATTGCTTGGCAACAATTCGCGACCAATTGGGTAGCGAACATTCCGAACGCGCTTCTCTCTCTGCCCTCCTGGTAGCAGTGTTACTGTTGTACTTCTCAGAAGGCTACGTCAAATGTACCAACAAAGATGCGTCCACCCTCTGTCATTTGGCGGGAGCATTGGCTATCATCAATGCACTTGGAGGATTTGAAGCCGCATGGTCATCATCGGACAGGATCGTCAGAATGCTACTCTCGGAACTGGCATCGACGGATTTGACCGATGCCTTGCTCCAAGACAGAAGACCTTCCTTTCCCACCACCATCTGGGAACAGATGGAGGCGACCTCTGTTTGGTGGGATACGGTACCTGGAACCAAATCGCTTACCTCGGTCTTTTGCACCATGGCTGAAATGAGCTTCTACCGGCATGAACTACTGAATGGGGCCGAAGCTTGTGTCGAAAAATTAAAACTATTCGAACGGGCGCTCGAACCGACTTACCCTATCATGGACTACACGACTGAAAGATGCTCCGGCGGAGATGCAGGGAAGGAGCTATCTGACCCAGGGGTGACTGCGACACTATCCTTGGTCCGTGCCTTTCAACATGCTGGCCTCATATATCTTTACAGTGCCATTTACAACATGCCGAAGAAACACGTACTTGTGCAACAGCATGTCCATGCCTGCTTAGAGTGCATACGAGGAATGGATGCAAGATCAAAAGCTCAAAATTGTTCCCTTTTCCCTTTGTACATCGCAGGGGCACATTCGATCGTGGATGCACATCGGATGTGCGTTTTGAAGACGCTCGAGATCATCCACCACAACTTGCGGTTTGAGTCGGTTTCGTCCGTTCGAAAAAACCTGGAGACGTTGTGGCAGCCATCTCGTAGCCCTACTACTTGGACTAACAGCTTCAAAAACGCTGCTGTTTGTACGTTAGTGATATGATGATACCTTTAATATACTTGTTCATACAAAGAAATAATGTCAATATTTATGCTTCTCATCTATTCCGGAATGTGCATAGCTACTGGTTTTTATACATCGCTGTACCTTTAATCCTCCATTGGCTCTGCTCAATACACCTTCAATGTGAACCTTTGTGATTTTCCATAGACATAAAACTGCAGACTCAACTCCTCCCTAGCCTGCCACAATCTCATTTCCTACCATGATGCCTATCACGCGTGTTTTTTTCTCTCCTCAGTCCTTCGCAGTCGCGCATCCTAACACGTCCACAGTCTCAATGGCGTTTTCATCAACGCTGAACTCGATTCGACCGATATTCCCAATAGCAGAGACCATGGTATGTTTGTTTTTACCACTCAACAAAGACTCTAGTTTCTTTTTTATGAACAAGGCTAGCCATTCCATCATCTTTGTCTTTTGCGCAGCCTCGATAGGATAGATAGAGAGCGCCATGTTGGGAGTATATTTGATCTACAGTATCGCGGGCCAGCATTGTCGTGCTCGAAGGTGTCTTCACTGATGACAAGTTTCCTTATACGAATAGGACCTGTGCGGTTCTCAGTGGTGTATTTTCTCCACTCGCAGTGCCCTGGATAATCTGAATAGCTATGCGTAGCGCTAACAGCAAAACATAGTGATATTACACCGATAAGATGAATTGCCCAGTACATAAGGGAGAGGGAATCATCTCCGGCCACTGCCCTATATTCGGGTCCCAAACTTGGATCATCCGTCCATCAGCTGCTTGCCATTTCGATAACCTCTTCGGTGCAACACGGAATCAGACTGATATACGCTGTGTCTAGTATGGCAGACGTTAAGCCATCCCTCGTCAGGTTGTAGTGCTAGGTTGGGAAAACATAGACTGCACTGATCATTGCGATGTCGAACTCGCATACCCAAGACGATTCCGATTTTAGAGCGCTTTTCCATGCAGTGATTTTGAGTTGATAGTGGGGGTTCTAACGCCCCGGGAGTCATCGCAGAGGCGGCAGCGGCAGCGCTTAGCGTTGGGAAGAATGAAAATGCGAGGAGTAGACAATATCAGGATGACAATATAAAAGATGAGCTTATCTGGTAAGTCTAGGAGAATTCGCATCTTTTCGGTGGCCATGCTCGTATTGAGGATACTTGAGGATCTAGTCATGTTCCGACAGTTGGTTAAGATAGACAACCGAGTAGCTCTGTTGGCGCCCTAGCTTTACGTCATCTTTTCATGCTGACTTCTTTCCATACGGCATCGTCAATGCAGAACAAGATTTTGCCCACTCTCATCGAGGCTATTTCCATACTGCTAGATCCCATCCACTTATCGATGTAATCCTTGGTAGCGGCAAGATAACGCTCTGCTTTCTCGGGGCCAACAGAATAGAGATGATCAAAGTCAAGATGTGCAAGACCTTGAATTCTCCGGTGTGGCACTTCTGTCCCACTGAGTAGTCTGTTCCCGTCTCCATAACGGGTCGTATTGATACGGATTATCAACGTATTGATTCGGATCATGTCCGACCTCACGATCAGCTGATCTGGAGATGGATGTGCTAGAAAATCGCAGAGTGCATGTTCGACGTAGGAGTCAACCTTTTTGTGCTCCAGGAAGCTGTACAGCAGGGCCACTAGCGAGGAAGCAGCTTCGCAAAAATCTCTTGCCGCGTATTCGTGTCCACCAGTCTGTAGATAGCGTTCGTCTTGGGTACAACAAGGTAGAAGATCAATCTCAACTTTGTCCAAGACGGTGTTTGGTTTCCATACCGGCAGGCGTCGCGCTGTTGGCCAAATCCAATGATCGTCCACAATTGCGATATCAAGTCCCACGTTCTGCGACTTGTTCGACTTCGATAGGTAAAGTGTGGTCTCCAAAGAAATCCTTCGGTTCGTGAGAAGAAGACTCATAGGTTTAGCTATCTTTTTTACTCCCGGACTAGGCAGACAGTAAACACCGCGTCCCAATGACGGCCGGTAACGACTCTTGTTATCGAGAAAGCTAACCGGTATCGTCAGCGAGTAGTCGATAATCGTATAGAGCAGCTCGCTCGGGAGGCCCAATAATCCGGCCATAGCTGAGATGGGTGTAACGTTGCGAGAATCCTGCCGTAGAGGGACTGAAGCTTGATCGTGTTTTCTACCTCAGGTCATGACGTTGTGACTCCGCTTCGTGCACAGACTTTTGGTCATGGATAATGTGATGTACCTATCCAATCTCCCTCTTGAAATCCATCAAGTCGTAGTATGATGCGTTTGACGTGTTATTGCGTCTGGCAGCTACCATGCCATGCATAACCTGAACAGGTGTCATCGGCCCGTCTTATGTGTGGCGCAAGCACTGCGTGAGCCACAATTAGTTAGCGTGGATGACTCACTTTCGCTCACTCGACCTGCGCCTCGCGCAGTCATATGCATTGCCTCTTTGGGAAGTCGAATGATGCACGAAGTGGATTTGGAAGTTTCAGAACGTTCATCGCATAATATAAGTAATTCTACACGCATACCGACGTACTAAAGTTCAACATCTTCAACGTTGCTTTTCCTTCGTACGCAAAATACCCATTTACAGTCATTTTCATCACACGATCATCTCATTACGCTTGTTGAATCCCAGATCATGGCCTCTACCGAAAGCTCATCGGCACCGAATCGAATGTCGACTACATCTTACGACACAGCACTCTGTGTGATTCCGCCTAGGTCGCAATGCGGCCACGTAGATCAGTTGCGGGAACTGTACGACAAGGCTTATGGGAGATGGCCACCGCATATCAACCTCGTATATCCATTCGTTGCACCCGAACTTCTTTCACAAGCCCAGGAACAGATTCAAGATTATTTGGCAGAGCATCGTGATTCAGCCGAGGCTATCGACGTGGCACTAATCGAAGCGGGATGCTTTATGCAGAAGAACAAGTGTACCGTCTATCTCACAGAAGAGCGTACTACTTCACCTTCGCCTCTCGAGTCTTTGAGGACAATGGTTCTGCAAGCGTTAGGCCAGGGCCCTGCTCGATCTACTCTACATCTAAGCATCGGTCAATCGCAGGACAATACCATATTTTCGCGATCTTACCTCCTGGAGAAGGCGCGACTTCTACCAGGACTCAATTTTCAAGTTGGAACACTTGCTATTTTGGTCCGCGAACGAACAACTAGTTCCGATGCGACGGGCCACATGCATCTTTACGGCACTATACACCTTGGCTCCTCAAGTAACGCCTGGACGCCTCCTAGTTCAGAATATTGGATTGAATCCGGACACTCAGATCTGCCACTACTGAATTCAAAGGAGGAGAATGATGCGGATCAGTTAATACAACATGAGACTGTAGTATATGATCGTGGCGTGCAAGCTGGATCGGCTTACTGCTTCGATGCAGACGAATACAAGTGGTCAATCTGCGTGGACGAAGATAACAGCGAGTATGAGGTGGAAAATCTCACAGTCTCAAGCTACAATGTCTTGATAGATACCGAATATCCACCAACACACGATCGCGACCCATCGCTTGTGAGCACTATACTTTCTGACTCAGCGATGGCCGACATTCTGGTACTGCAAGAAGTTTCGGATGACTTTCTTACCTATCTGCTGGACGACTCGGAAATTCAACGAAGATACCCATTTGCTTCACACGGGCCTCCTCATCAGCCAGATATTGGACCTCTCCCCAGCCTGCGGAACATCATTATCCTCAGCCGCTATGCTTTTAGTTGGAAATCCGTACCTTTCCATCGCAAGCATAAAGGTGCCCTCATCGCAAGCTTTAGGGGCATCTCCACGTCTGCCCCTTCTGCATCAGGGACTTTGGTGGTTGCCGGTATCCATTTGACTGCTGGTCTCACAGATGGAGCAGTTGCCGCCAAAAAGTCTCAAATGAAGATTCTCACAAGCTACTTGGAACGCCACCACAGCACTGATCCATGGATCATCACGGGAGACTTCAACCTTGTCACTTCGACATATACCCTCAACGCCGCTCTCCAGGACAAATCCATCACCGAAGAAACTGTAGATGTCTTGTCGTCCATAGAGGCAGGAATCAATAACGCCGGATTGCTTGATGCATGGTCTGTCGCCCGAATCGAAGCAGCCGACCAGACAAATCCCACTGATGGGGAAGTTCTATACGAGGGCGAAGAAGGAGCTACCTTTGACCCACAGAACAACAGACTTGCTGCGGGAACTACTACCACTTCCCATGATCGGCCACAGCGCTATGATCGGATACTTGTTCGCCCACAAGATGTACTCACCATTGGCCGCTTCAATCATTTCGGGCTTCCTGAGATTGTTGATGGAGCTCATATATTTGCTAGTGATCATTATGGGGTCAGAGCAAAAGTGAAGATTGCTGATGGTACTGCGACAAGCACCGGGAATACCATTGATGGATTAGAGACATCCATTGTTGAACACAAGCGAGCGAGCACAACCTTGTCAGAGCCGTCAAGCATTACTTCAGCGCTTGCAACCCACTGCATGTTTCCGACTGACGAACAAACGAAGCAGCGTCAGGATGCATTCGAAACTCTTCAACAGACCTTGCTGGGTACAGTCGATGCTGCAGAAGACTCAGCACAGCCTGAAATACCATTTGTCATGGTGTCAGTGGGCTCGTATGCATTGGGTGTTTGGACATCGGATTCGGACATTGACTGTCTTTGTATCGGTACCATCAGCTCCAAGACTTTCTTCAAACTTGCTCGGCAACGAATCATTAGGGCCGAAAACCGGGGAGTGCGGATTTTGAGAAAGGTCGAGGCTAGTACTGGCACCATGCTTGAGCTCTCCGTCAACGGAGTGTTGATGGATCTCCAGTACTGTCCTGCAGCACAAGTTGTCGAGAGGTAGGTTCTTTGTAGTCTAGTTGACGTGGCACTGCTAACATTGCCAGGTGGTCTGAATTTCGCAACATTCCAGCATCTGACCCCATCTTTAACCTTTCGCTCCTCTCGCTTCGAAAGCTCAAACCCTACCGCGATCTACTATACATTCAGCGCACACTACCATCGCTCTCCTCATTTCGCCTAGCCTATCGCTGCATCAAGCTATGGGCTGTTCAGCGTGGCATATACTCTGCAAAATTTGGTTTCCTCGGTGGTGTTCATATTACGCTCATGCTGTCTTGGGTTTGCAAGCGAATTGCGTACGACTCCGGTTCAGCCAGCGTCGCCGATCTGGTTGCAAGCTTCTTTCATCACTACGGGCAGTTTGATTGGACGAACGACATGGTCTACGATGTCTTCTTCCATAAGAAGAAGCCGCGCTACAACCGTAGTACAAGAGAGCCAATGGTCGTCCTAGGGTTCCATGCGCCAAACTCCAATATCGCACACACATCCACTGTGCCTGGTCTTCAAATGTTGGTCAAGGAGTTCAAGGCCGCAAGCGAGCGACTATGCAAACCAGGGATGACATGGGATGCATTCTTTGGCGCAGGATCAACTTTGTCTCCTGCACCAAGCCTCTCACTTGGAGCTGCTGGATTTCTGGAAACTTATCACGATTTTGTCAAGATCGACATTCAATTCTGGGGCCGTACTTTAGCCAAGGGCAAGAGTCTAGTTGGGTGGGTAGAGTCTCGATGCATCTCACTCGTTGTGGGTAAGTATCCACCATTGATTCACTACAGCTACACTGCAGCGTACTAAAGATTTGCAGAAATCCACAAAGCACTACCAAGATCAGAAGTGCGCATCTGGCCAGGCCGGTTCACGGATAACGAGTCAGATGTTGACGGTGAAAGCAAAGACTACCATGGCTGTTACCTCATTGGTCTCTCAAAAGCCATCAAGTCTACTAGCACGGTCGACAGTCCTGATGACAAGCAAGTGGCCAAGCAAGCCTTGGAGAAAGTAATCGACCGCTTCCTAACACAACTGCGAACCGACGAAAAGAACTACGACCCTGGTAGCTGCTGGATCGAGACCTCATTAGCACGGTCTCGCGACACCAAAGGATTGCGGCTAGATGGCCGAGAATGGGGCGAATACGCCATGGAGATGGAGCCAGACTCGGACGACGAGGAAGATGCAGACGAAGATGGCTCAGACGCCGAAGCCACAAAGCCTCAGCGCGCGATACCTCAGCGCCCAAAGCCAACTTCGGCCCCTCTCTCAAAAACCAAGTTACGCCCCGCATCTGATGTGCTCAACCGCCTACGCTGGGACCCGAGCCTCGACCCGAGTGACTACATTATCGGATACGAAGACCGCTTCCTAGGCGCAAAGGAAACCGGGCTGGAGAAGTGGAAGACGGAACAGACGGACGAGGAGTTTATCCCACAGCATCGCATACTGTACTTTAAGAAGAAGGGAGATGACGGGAATGGCGAGGTGGTGTGGGAGAGGGCAACGCGGATAGACAAGATCTTTGGGAGTGGTCTTGGTGCTGGAGAGCTCAAGACGCGGTGAGATGGATGTTTTTTCTTCCTCTTCTTCTTCTTCTTCTTTCTCTTGTACCAGAAAAAAAGCTGAGATGTGTTGACAAAGAAAATGTAGAGTAAATATCAACTCAATTGCATCGAGATAAGAGTCACATAGCCCAACAAATGTTAAATCAGACAGTCTCTGCTACGAGCTACTGTGTAAAACTAATTGATGGGCTCTTGGTGAGTGGTTCTGGGCTACAAGAAGTACATTGCTGTGCTTTCCTACCCGTGTATCAAAGCTTTTTTTTCTCGTGTGCTGAGGGTCATGTTTGTTGGGTCCGTTGTCATCTTCATTTTATGATTGCTGTAAGAATCATGGCAGAAGCTCTTTGTGAAAGCATGTTGTTTGGTTTTCATTCATTTGTGTTTTTCTTTTTTTGCGAATATGATGTAGTAGGTAGACGGGCAATGAATAGGGTTGAGGGTTTAGAAAAGCCGGGTTCTAGCCTCACACTTGTAAATCGACATCATGTCAAGCAGAACCTAGAAGGTAACATGGTATTTATTATATAGTGTATATTTTTTGATCATCGTCATCTTTTCCCCAGTCAACACACGTTCAATTCCCTGGCCCAGTAAAGTTACCGATAAACACGACCAGGATTGCGCAATAAGCTGCAGATGCGGCAAACAACTCGTGTCTCGCTGCTTTGGTCAACAGACTCATTGCAGCACTAAAGAGAAGAGTGAATACCACCAGCACACCCACCGCATTAAACGTGTCCTTATTGTTGATATCTACCTTTGTGGTAGTCGTGTTGCCAGAGGCATCGGTCTCGACGTGTGAAGCTGTGCTGGTCAATTGGTACATGGTGATGACGGGAACGACAAGCAGGCAGAATATGACAAAGGTGATGAGTATGTTGACGAGTTTGTCGATGCGGGAGCTGCTGTAGAAGGATACGTCGGGATCGGACGTCTTTTCCTGGGCTTCTGGTGTGCGGAAGTACTTCTGGAGAATGGTTAGTAGGAGTTGAAAGGATGGGTGGTGAACAGTAGCATACTTGTAGCGGTCGGGACTTGGTTCGAAAGATCTTCTGGAGTAAGCGGTCGGTTTGGCTGATCATGGTTTCCACATGGCCATCGAAAGTTGCCCATTCGCGGCCGTTGTGCAATGACACTATGTCTTCCTTGCAGCGGATAGAATCCATCTCAGCGTCCAAGAGGGGTTTCTCATTATTGCAGTAGCGTCTGACACTGCGGTAATTACGGTCGGATGGCTTCTGGAAGGACTCCAGAGTTCTTGCCTTGATGAGGACCTCGTCTGTCTTTTGATTAGCTTCTGGTTCGCGACTTTGCTCTTCAATCTTGGCCCCCCAGGAAACTAACGTACCATACTCGTTCAACCTGGTTCTAATCTCACGCAGGATAATGCGCCGACTACGATGCCCACCTTGGTCGTCGGGCTGACTTGAATCAAAGTCTCTCGATTTTAACCGACGGGGATCTTCCTCATGGTCATCCCAATCAATG
>Ga0265798_10001972_pt1 | contig 30819 bp, 16 predicted proteins | sample P3T30metagenome_FD_192430 | JGI IMG/M metagenome (GOLD analysis project Ga0265798, IMG submission 192430) | Plant litter microbial communities from East Loma Ridge, Irvine, California - P3 T30 | ecosystem: Environmental > Terrestrial > Plant litter > Unclassified | place: USA: California... | reverse complement strand
ACGAACGTCGTGTCGGGCCGCGACACGGGCCAGGGCACGGTCGCGCCGCGCCCCTGATCCGCGGCGCACCCGCCTCACCGCATCCGCGACCCTCGGGGCCGCCCGGACGATTCCCCCTCGTGGGGGACGACCGGGCGGCCCCGTTCCGTTGGGATGGGGGCATGGCCCCGTCACCGCTCCGCCCGACCCGTCCATCCCGCCGGCTCCGCCCCGCGCGCGCCGCGCTCGCCCTCGCGGTCGTCGCCGTGACCGCGCTCGCGACCGCCTGCTCGGCCGCCCCCGCGGACCCCGCCGCCACGCCGCCGGTCGCCGCCGAGCCCGTCGTGCTGCCGGGGTCGCCCGTCGGCCAGCAGGCCCAGTGGCTCCTCGACGCCGTGAACGCCGAGGACGCCGTGCCCGTCCAGGAGACGGGCGAGCGCCTGGCCCAGGTGATGCTCGACGCGGCGCCCGTGGAGGACCTGGTGGCCGTGCTCGAGCAGGTCCGCGGCGGCCGCCCCTGGACCGCGACCGCGCACGAGGAGCAGGCCGGGCAGTCCGTCACCACCATCGCGAGCGAGGCGGGCGGGACCTTCGACATGCAGGTCGTCGTCGACGACGCCGGCCTCATCGCCGGCCTCTTCTTCGGCGAGCCCGAGGACGACCGGGAGCCCGCGACCAGCTGGGCCGAGCTCGAGGAGCAGGCCGCGGCGCTCGGCGGCGACGTGTCGCTCACCGTCACGCGCGTGGCGGACGGAGCGCTCGGCGAGCGGATCCTCGAGGTGCTGCCCGAGGGCGTCGCCGCGACCGATGCGCGGCCCATCGGATCCATCGTCAAGCTCTACGTGCTCGGCGCGCTCGTGCAGGCGGTCGAGGAGGGCCGCATCGGCTGGGACGACCCGCTGACCGTCACCGACGACGTGCACAGCCTCCCCTCCGGCGAGCTGCAGGACGCCCCGACCGGCACCGTCCTCAGCGTGCGCGAGACCGCCGGGAAGATGATCTCGATCAGCGACAACACCGCGACCGACATGGTCATCCAGGCGGTGGGGCGGGAGCGCGTGGAGGCGGCGCTCGCGGACCTCGGCCACTCGGATCCGCCGCGCAACGTCCCGCTGATGACCACGCGCGACCTCTTCCGCGTCGGCTGGCAGGACGACGGCGCCCTCCGCGCGCGCTGGGCCGACGGCGACGCGGCCGAGCGCCGCGCGCTCCTCGACGGGCTGCCGGGCGGCGTGCTCGACGTGCCCGTGTCGGCGGTCACGGACGTGGTGTGGACCTCCGGGGCCGACTGGTTCGCGACGCCCGACGACATCGCCCGCGCGCACGTGCGCCTCGACGAGCTGTCCCGGACGCCGGCCGGGGAGCCCGTGCGCGGGATCCTCGCGGCGAACCCGGCCCTGCCCGAGCCGGGCCGGTTCGACCACGTGGCCTTCAAGGGCGGCAGCTCGGTGGGCACGCTCGCGCTCGCGTACCTCGTGGAGGACGGCGACGAGGCGTGGACCGTCGTCGTGCAGGCCGCGGCGCGCGAGGCGTCGGGACTGGAACGGCAGTCCGCGTACGCGGGGCTCGCGGCCGACGCCGCGACCCTGCTGGCGGATCCCCCGCGTGGTTGACTCCAGGGGCGACGGGGGTCGCGCGAGGGGAGCACGATGACGACGTCGGACGCGCACGCGGAGGACGAGGCGGTCGCCGCCGAGGTCCTCGAGGCACGGCTCGAGCCGGGACCGCGGCGGCCGATCCGGCGGGCGGTCCGCGCGGCCGGCGCGATCCTGTTCGCGGTCGTGGGCGCGGGGGTCGAGGACCTCGGCCGCGAGGCGCAGCTGGTCGTGCGGAGGATCGACACGGGCCGCGAGGTCCTGCGCGTGGACGCGGGGAACCTCGTCGAGGCCGACCGGGTGCTCCAGCGGGCGCGGCTCGACCTCGAGACGCGGAGCGAGCGCGAGTTCGTCGCCGACTGGACGCCGGTCGACGCGCGGTCGGGGCGCGACGGCGGCAGCGGCACCGGCGGCGGAACCGGCACGGGAGCGACCGATGCGTGAGCCGGCCGCCCGCGTCCGCCCGGCCCGCATCCGCCCGGCCCGCATCCGCCTCCCCCGCATCCGCCTCGCGCTGGTCGCCGCCCTGCTGGCCGCGTTCGCGATCCCGCTCGGCCTCGCCGCGCCCGCGCACGCCGACGTGGACGACTTCGCCTTCCGGTCCTTCGACGCCGTCTACCGGCTGTCGGCCGACGCGGACGGCCGCTCGGTGCTCCGGACCACCGAGACCCTGGTGGCCGAGTTCCCCGACCGGGACCAGAACCGCGGGATCCGCCGCCAGCTGCCGCGCGACTACGACGGCCACCCCACCGGCCTCCGCGTGCTCTCCGTGACCGACGGATCCGGTGCCCCGCGCGCGTACGAGACCGACTCGGACGACGGCGCGCTCGTGCTCACCATCGCCGACGAGGACGCCTACGTGCGCGGCGAGCAGACCTACGTCATCGAGTACGAGCAGCGCGACGTGACCCGCGCCTACGCGGACACGGACGCCGACGAGTTCTACTGGGACGTCAACGGCCTCGACTGGGCGCAGCCCTTCGGCCGGGTCACGGCGACGGTGGAGATCGCCCCCGAGCTCCTGCCCCGGCTCACCGGCGGAGCGGATGCGGCGGCCGGCCCCGAGGGCGCGGACGGCCCGGCCGACATCATCCGCACCGACACGGGCTTCACCGCGAGCGCGAGCGACCTCGCCGCGCACGAGAACCTCAGCCTGTCCCTCGGATTCGAGCGCGGCACCTTCACCCCGCGCGACTCCTCCTTCCTCGCGGCGCCCTGGCCGGCGCTGTCGCTCGCGGGCGCGCTCCTCGCCGTCGCGGCCGCGGTCGGTGCGCTCGTCCTGCGCCGCCGCCGACTCGCCGACGCGCCCGGCCGCGGGACGGTCGTCGCCCATTACGACCCGCCGGAGGGCGTCGGCCTGCTCGTCGCCGGCGTGATCTCGGGCGACGCGGCGCGCGCCACCACCGCGCTCCTGCTCGACCTCGCGGTGCGCGGCGCCGTGCGGATCCTGGAGCGCGACGGCACGGGGAAGCCGTCGTTCGCGCTCGAGCTCGTGGATCCGGCGCGCGTCGCGGATCCCGACGAGCGCGCCTTCGTCGCCGCGGTCTTCGGCGACGGCGCCGGAGCCGGCACGGTCGTGGACCTGAAGCGGACCGACACGAGGGCGGCCACCCGGATCCAGAAGGTGCTGGCCGCCGTGCGGAAGCGGACGATCGCCGACGGGCTGCGGAAGCCCGTGCCCGTGGGCGCGATCGCGCTGCTCATCGTCGCCGCGTCGATCGGCATGGCCGCGGCCATCGCGTTCGCCGTGCTGGCGCTCGTGGGCGCGTACGGCGGGCCGGTCGTGATCGCCTTCCTCGTGGCGGCCGTGCTCGCGGTCGGCGTGACGGTCGTCGCGCTCGTGCGGCACCCGCTCACCGAGCGCGGGGTGGAGCTGCGCGACCACCTGCGGGGGCTGAGGGAGTTCATCCGCCTGGCCGAGGCCGACCGCATCCAGATGCTGCAGTCGCCCGAGGGCGCCCTGCGCGCCGACCTCCCGCACGACCACGTCGACGTGCTGCGCCTCACCGAGGAGCTGCTGCCGTACGCCGCCCTGTTCGGGCAGGAGAGGGAGTGGGGCGACGAGCTCGGGCGCCGCTACGACGACCAGCGCCGCGAGCCGGTCTGGTACTCCGGCAGCACGCCGTTCGCCCCGGCCGCGTTCGCGTCGAGCCTCGGGTCGGTGTCCTCCAGCATGGGCAGCGCCTACTCGGGGTCGAGCACGAGCGGCGGATCCACGGGAGGCACGACCTCCGGCGGCGGCGGTGGAGGAGGCGGGGGCGGCGGGGTCTGAGCCTCGCCGCCGTCACCGGGCGGCGGCGGCTCCCCGGGGAGCGCGCGCACCGGTGCCGCGCGCGCGGACGACGTGGTCGGCGATGCTCGCCAGCTTCTCGCGCGTCTCCTCCAGCTCGCGCGCCGGGCGGGACGACCCCGTGACGCCCGCGCCGGCCTGCAGCCAGGTGGCATCGCCGCGGCGGAAGAGCGTCCGCAGCACCAGGGAGGCGTCGAGCGCGCCGTCGGCGTCGATGCGGAGGACCGCGCCCGCGTAGAGCCCGCGGTCGCCCCCCTCCAGCCGGCGGATGAGGTCGAACGCGGCGCGCTTCGGGACGCCCGACGCGGTCACGGCCGGGAACAGCGCGGCCAGCGCGTCCCAGGATGTGAGGCCGTCGAGCAGCTCGCCGGCCACGCGCGAGGCGAGGTGCTGCACGGATCCGCGCTCCTCCACCACCATGAACTCCTCGACGCGGACGCTGCCCGCGCGGCACACGGGCGCCATCTCCTCCACCGCGAGCTTCACCGAGATGGCGTGCTCGTGGATCTCCTTGACGTCGGCCAGGAGCTCCTCGCGCAGCCGCCGCGACTCGCGGGCGTCGGCCACGAGGGCCCGCGTGCCGGCGAGCGGCTGCGTGCGCACGGTGCCGCGGGCATCCACCGCCACGACGATCTCGGGGCTGAAGCCCACCGCCTCGACGCCGCCGAGGCCGAGCAGGTAGGAGCGGGCGGGCGTGTTGGCCCGGCGTCCGCGCACGAAGGTGGCGGGCAGGTCGACGTCGCCCGCGACGGGCACGCGGCGCGACAGCACGACCTTCTGCAGCTCCCCCGCGTGGATCGCCGCGATGCCCTCCGCGACGGCCGCGAGGTAGCGGGCGCGCCCCTCGTCGGGGTCGGCGACGCCCGGGCGCTCCCGCTCGGGCCCGGACTCCCGCGCGGGCTCCGGCTCGGGCGCCGCGAGGATCCGGGCGACCTCCGCCGCCTCCCGCGCGTCGGCCGAGCGCACGGTGGCGCCGCCGGACGCGAAGACCGCCTCGGTGCGGGGCAGGATCACGTGCAGGAGCGTCCCTGCCTCCTCGGCGACCGGCATGCCCGCGTTCGCCCGCGCGAGCTCGAAGGCGGCGGTGCCGTAGGCGCGGCCGCGCTCCGGGCCCAGGCCGGCCAGCAGCCGCTCCACCACCCGGAGCGGCTGCTCCCGCCACGGCACGACCACGTCCTCCTCGCCGTCGACGCGGAGGCGGACCGTCCGGCGGTCCACCACGACCTCGGCCCACGCGCCGATCGCGCAGGAGAACCGCCCCGCCTCCTCGAGGATGACGTGCGGCTCGTGGCGGAAGGCGCGCGCGAGGTCGGCGGCGGCGCCGAGCGGGTCGCGGGTGATCGGCAGCTCGGTTGCGCGGGTCACGGGGGCTGCGGGCATGGGGACTCCTTCAGGCGGGGCGGGGGACGGACGGGATGCCGGGGACGGCGGACGGGTTGCCGGGGACGGCGGACGGGAGGCGGGGCACGGCGAGCCACGCGCACGTGAGGACGAGGCCGTCCACGACGTGCCAGCTGCCGCGGTACGCGGGGAACGGGATCGGGCCGGGCGCGCGACGCCTCGCCGTGAACGCGCCGCCCGGGTGGAGCGTCACGTGCAGGTCGGGGAAGCCGAGCCACTCGCGGTACCGGGCGAAGTGCGCCTTGCCCACGGACTCCTTGGCGCTGAAGAGCACGCAGTCGGCGTGCACGCCGGGGCCGAGCGGCGGATCCGGGTGCCGTTCGTCCGCGGTGCCGACGATGTCCCGGGCGTCCTCGGGCAGGGGCGCGTGCGGCTCGGCGTCGATCCCGATGGTGCGGAGCGCGTCGAGCCCGGCGACGACGGCGGCCCGGTAGCCGGCGCAGTGCGTGAGGCTGCCGACGACCCCGCGCGGCCAGACGGGATCCCCGCCCTGGCCCTTCGGGATGGCGACCGCGGCGACGCCGCGGGAGGCGGAGGCGGATGCGCCCGGGGATCCGCCCGCGTCGAGCGCGGCCCCGGCGAGCGCCGCCAGCGCCGTGCGCGCGCAGGCCCGCGTCGCCGCGAACTCGCGACGGCGCGACGGGACGGCGCGGGCCACCGCGGCGGCCTCGACCGGGTGCAAGGCGTGCTCGCCCGCGGGTCCCCGCTCCTCCGCCAGCACCGCGCCGGCGGGGAGGATCGCCTCAAGCACCGGGTCCGTCGTCGTCCGCGGCCAGCAGCGCCCGCACCCGGGCCTTGTCGATCTTGCCGACGGCGGTGAGCGGCAGCTCGGGCAGGACGACCACCCGGTCCGGGTGCTTGTACGCCGCGACGCCGAGCGCGCGCAGGTGCGCGACGATCGCGCGGCGGTCGGGTGCGGGCTCCCCGCAGGCGATGACGGCGACGGCGCGCTCGCCCAGGTCGGGATCCGGCACCGACACCACGGCCGCCGCGCGCACCGCCGGCAGCGCCAGCAGGTAGCGCTCGACCTCCGCCGCCGCGTACTTCTCGCCGCCGCGGTTGACCTGGTCCTTGGCCCGGCCCGTCACCACGACGTGGCCCGAGGGGAGGATCCGCACGACGTCGCCGGTGCGGTAGAGGCCGTCGGGCGTGAAGGCCGTCGCGTCCGCGTCCGGCGCCGCGTGGTAGCCCCGGAGCGTGCACGGGCCGCGGGTCTCCAGCTCGCCCGCCTCGCCGGCGATCGCGAGGGAGCCGTCGGCGGCGCGGATCCGGAGCACGTCGTCGGGGCTGGTGGGTCGGCCCTGCGTGCCCCAGCGCAGCTCGGGCGGATCGTCGAGGGCGGTCATGCAGATGAGCCCCTCCGCCATCCCGTAGACCTGCTGGAGCGTGGCGCCGAGCGCGGGTTCCAGGGCGCGCGCCGTGACGTCGTCGAGCCGGGCGCCGCCGACCTGCACGACGCGGAGGCTCGCGAGGTCGGCGCTCGTGTGCGCGGCCTCGTCGATCCAGGCGCGCGCCAGCGTGGGGGTGAGCGGCACGTGGGTGACGCGCTCGCGGGCGACGAGCGCGAAGGCGGTGGCCGGATCCGGGTCGGGCGCGACCACGACGGTGCCGCCCGCCCCCAGGACGCCGAGCACGCCGGGGCACGCGAGGGTGAAGTTGAAGGCCACGGGCAGCACGGCCAGCAGCACGGAGTCGGGACCGACGCCCGAGGCGCGCGCCGCCGCCCACGCGTTGTACGAGTAGTCCGCGTGGTGGCGCGGGATCAGCTTGGGCAGTCCCGTGGTGCCGCCCGAGTGGAGGAGGAGCGCGAGGAGCGGCTCGCCGTCGGGCGCGACCGGGTCGAGGGCGGGGGCGGCGCTCCCGCGCCCGAGCTCGCGGATCCCCTCCCACGTCAGCGCGCCCGCGACGCGCGCGGGCCCGTGGACGACCACCAGGTCGAGCCCGGGGCAGGCCGCGCGCACGCCGTCCGCGAGATCGCGGCCGTCCTCGCGGCCCACGCGCTCCGCGACCACCATGCCGCGCGCGCCGCTGCCGGCCGCGAGGTGGGCGAGCTCCATGAGCCGGTGGGCGGGCATCGCGTGCACGGGCACCGCGCCGGCCCGCACGAGCGCGGACCACGCGAGGACGAAGGCGGCGCCGTCGGCGAGCTGCAGGAGGATCCGGTCCCCGGGCACGACGCCCGCCGCGACGAGGCCGCGCGCGGCGAGGTCGACCTCGGCGTCGAGCTCGGCGTGGGTCCAGCGCCCGCCGGCCCCGACGAGGGCCGTGCGGTCGGGCACGCGGGCGGCGCTCCGCCGGAGGATGCCGTCGAGCCGGGCGTCCGGCTGCCGGCCGGCGGCGCGGGCGTCCGCGACCAGGTCGGCGGCCCACGCCGCGGATCCGCCGCGGGGCGCCCCGGCGGGGCGCTCCTCGCGCGCGTGGTCGCGCTCGTGCTCGCGCTCGTGCTCGCGCTGCTGCTCGTGCATGCGTCGGCGTCCTCCCTCGTACCGTGGACGGTCGCCGTCACGGATGCGACGACCGGCCATATGATAACGATTCTCAACAACCCGAGCCCGTGGAGCGTGCACATGACCGAGCGGATCCCCTCCGGCCCTCCCGTCGCGCAGCTGCGCGACCAGGTCGCCCGTGCCCTGCGCCTCGATCCGGCCGAGGTCGGCCTCGACGACGACCTGGTGGACCTCGGGCTCGAGTCGACCGCGCTCATCCGCCTCGCCGGGCGCTGGCGCCGTGAGGGCCTCGCGGCCGACTTCGCGCGCCTCGCGGCCGACCCGACGATCCGGGCGTGGACGCGCGTGCTCGGCGACGCCGCGGAGCCCGACGCCGCGGAGCCCGCCGCCGCGGATGCGGAGGACGCCGGCGCCCCGGCCCCCGCCCTCGACCCCGCGTCGCCCTCCCCCCTCACCCCGCTGCAGCACGCGTACTGGCTCGGCCGCCAGCCCGGCCAGCCCTCCGGATCCGTCGCCGCGCACTTCTACGTGGAGCTCGACGGCGCGGAGCTGGATCCCGACCGCCTGCGCGCGGCCCTCGCCGCCCTGGTCGCGCGGCACGCGTCCTTGCGGATGCGCTTCCGGGACGACGGCACGCAGCAGCCGCTGCCCGCCGGGGAGGAGCCGCCCGCCGCCCGGCTGCACGTCCACGACCTCCGCGAGCTGCCCGCCGACCAGGTCGCGGAGCGCCTGGCGCGGATGCGCGACGCGGGCACGCACCGCCGCATGGACGTCGAGCACGGCGAGGTCCTCCGCGTGGACCTGTCGCTCCTGCCCGGTGGCGGCGGCCGCCTGCACGTCGACCTCGACATGCTCGCGGGCGACGCCATCAGCCTGCGCGTGCTCCTCGCCGACCTGCGCGCCCTCGTGGAGGAGCCCGAGCGGGCGCTCCCCGCGATCCGCCGCGACGTGCGCGCGGAGCTGGCCGCCCGGGCGGCGCGCGCCGAGGCGTCCCGCTCCTCCGCCGACGCGCGCTGGTGGCGCGAGCGCGTGCCCGCGCTCCCCGCAGGCCCCGCACTGCCCGTGCGCGCCGACGCGGAGCGCGCCGACGCGGGCGGATCCCCGGTGGAGCCGCGCTCCCGGCGGCTGCACCACCGGATCGGGCCGGACGGGCTGCGCCTGCTCGAGGCCGCGGCTCGCGCCCGCGGCCTGACGGTGGCCGCCGTGCTCGCGACCGCGTTCGCCGAGGTCGTGGGCGCCTGGTCGGCCGAGGGCCGCTTCCTCCTCAACCTCCCCGTGCTCGACCGCGGCGACGAGGAGGGGCTGGAGCTGCTCGTCGGCGAGTTCAGCACCTCGATCCTGCTCGACGTCGACCTCACGGAGGAGCGGTCGTTCCGGGACGACGCGCGGCGGATCCAGGAGGGCCTGCGCGAGGCCGTCGCGCATGCGGGATACGGCGGCGTCGACGTGCTCCGCGACCTCGCGCGCCGCGACGGCGGGAGCCCCGTGCTGGCGCCGGTCGTCTACACGAGCGCGATCGGGCTGGGCGAGCTGTACGACGCGCCCATCCGCCGCGCGCTCGGGGAGCCGGTCTGGATCATCTCCCAGGGCCCGCAGGTCTGGCTCGACGCGCAGGTCACCGAGCTCGAGGGCGGGCTGCTCGTCAACTGGGACGTGCGGGTCGACATCCTCGAGGATCAGGCGATGGAGGCCGCGTTCGCCGCGTACCGCGGGCTCGTCGACGGCCTGGTGCGCGAGCGGCCCGGGGCGTGGGACCTGCCGGCGCTCGCGGTCCCCGCACCTCGCGACGTGCGGGCGCGGCTCGCGCGCGAGCGGCCGGCGCCGGCGCCCGACGCGGGCGACGGCCTCCTGCACTCCGCGTTCCTCGCCCGGGCGGCGGAGGATCCGGCGCACACGGCCCTCATCGCATCCGACGGCCGCGCGGTCGCGTACGGCGAGCTGGCCGACCACGCGCGCCGGGTCGCGGGGCTGCTGCGCACGGCGGGCGTCGGCCCCGGCGCGACCGTGGCGATCACCGCGCCGGCCGGGCCGGACCGCGTCGCCGCCGTGCTCGGCGTGCTGCTCGCGGGCGCCTGCTACGCGCCCGTCGGCCCCGACCAGCCGCCCGCGCGTCGCACCGCGATCCTCGGCAGCGGCATCACCTGCGTGCTCGCCGACGACGAGCTGGTCGCCGTCTCCGCGGCGGCCGCTGGCCCCGGCGGCCCGCCCGTGCTCGCGCTCGGGGCCGCCCGCGACGCCGCGCCGCTCGCGGATCCCGTCCCCGTGGCGCCGGGCTCCGCCGCGTACCTGCTCTTCACGTCCGGATCCACCGGCCGGCCGAAGGGCGTGGAGGTCGCCCACCGCGCCGCCGTCGCCACCCTCCGCTCCCTCGCGCTCGTCGCGCCCCTCGGCCCGGACGACCGCACCATCGCGCTCTCCGCGCTCGACTTCGACCTCTCCGTGTACGACCTGTTCGCGGCGCTCGCGGTGGGCGCCGCGGTCGTCGTGCCCGCCGAGCACGAGCGCCGGGACGCCGACCGCTGGCGCGACCTGGTGCGGGCGCACGGCGTCACGGTCTGGAACACCGTGCCCGCGCTCCTCGACATGCTGCTCACCGCCACCGCCGACGGTCCGCTGCCCCTCCGGCTCGCGCTGCTCGGCGGCGACGTGGTGGGGGCGGATCTGCCGGGCCGCCTGGCCGCGTGCGCGCCGGCCGCGCGCCTCCTCGCGCTCGGCGGGATGACCGAGGCGACCATCCACTCCACCGTGCACGAGGCCCGGCCGGGCGACGCCGCGGATCCGGCGTCGTCCGCGCGCGGCCTCCCCTGGGGCGACCCGCTGCCCGGCGTGCGCGTGCGGGTCGTCGACGAGCGCGGCCGCGACCGCCCGGACGGCGTGCCCGGCGAGCTGCTCGTGGGCGGGCACGCGCTGGCCCGCGGCTACCGCGGCGACGACAGGCTCACCGCCGCCCGCTTCCCGACGTTCGACGGTGAGCGCTGGTACCGCTCGGGCGACCGCGCCGCGTACCGGCGCGACGCCGAGGGGCGGCCCGTGCTCGGGTTCCTCGGCCGCGCGGACCACCAGCTGAAGATCCGCGGGCACCGCGTGGAGCCCGGCGAGGTGGAGGCCGCGCTGGCCTCCGCCCCGGGCGTGCAGCGCGCCGTCGTGGTCGCGGTCGCGGGGGCGCTCGCCGCGATGGTCGTGCCCGAGCCGGACGCGGTCGTCGCCGCCGACGAGGTCGCGGCCCACGCGGGCGCGCTGCTCCCGCCGTCCATGGCGTGCGCGCACGTGGTCGTGCGGGACGCGCTGCCGCTGACGGCCAACGGGAAGGTCGACCGGGCGCGGATCACCGCCGAGCTCGCCGAGCGCCCGGCCCCCGCGCCGCGCCCCGACGACGCCCCGCTGACGCCCGCGGAGCGGCTCGTCGCACGCGTCTGGAGCGGCCTGCTCGGCGCCCCGTGCGGCCGTGCCGACTCCTTCTTCGCGGCGGGCGGCGACTCCCTCCAGGCGACCCGCAGCGTCGCCGCCCTGCGCGCCGCGGGCGCGACCGACGCGAGCGTGGCCGCCCTCTTCCGGCACCCGGTGCTGGCCGACTTCGCGGCGACGCTGCACCTCACCGAGCCGGAACCGGCGGACGCGCGCGCCCGGATCGTGCCCGACCCCGAGCACCGCCACGACCCGTTCCCGCTCACCGACGTGCAGCGCGCGTACGCGGTCGGCCGCGATCCCCGCATCCCGCTCGGCGGCGTCGGCACGTACCACCACACCGAGTTCGACGGCCGCGGCCAGGACCTCGACCGGCTCGCCGCCGCGTTCGACGAGCTCGTGCGCCGCCACCCCGCGCTGCGCACGGTCATCCACCCCGACGCCACCCAGCGGGTGCTCGAGGAGGTGCCGCCCGTGCGCGTCGACGTGCGCGACGTGCCGGCGGACGCGGATCCGGATGCGGTGGCCCGCGAGCTCGACGCGTTCCGGGAGCGCACGTCGCACCGTCGCCACGACCTCGCCGTCTGGCCGCTGTTCGACGTCGACGCGCTGCGCTACCCGGACGGCCGGGGCGGGATCCGCACGCGCATCGGCATCGGGATCGACTACGCCGTGGTCGACGCGCTGTCGATCATGATCCTGTACACCGAGCTCGACCTCCTCGTGCGCGGGCGGCCGCTCCCGCCCGCCCCCGCCGAGCTGACCTTCCGCGACTGCGTGCTCCAGACCCGGCCGGCCCCGGAGCGGCTCCGCGCCGACGAGGAGCACTGGCGCGCGCGGCTCGCCGGCATGCCCGACGCCCCGCGGCTGCCGCTGGCCACGACGGATCCATCCCCGCGCTTCACCCGCCGCGCGCACCGCTTCGACGCCGGGTGGTGGACCGCGTTCCGCGACCGCTGCCGGGAGGCCGGGCTCACGCCCACGAGCATGCTCGCGACCGCGTACGGCCACGTGCTCTCCCGCTGGACCGGGCAGCGCGACCTCACCATGACGCTCACGCTCTTCGACCGGCGCGACGTGCACCCCGACATGCCGCGCCTCGTCGGCGACTTCACCGGGCTGACCCTGCTCGACCACCGCGCCGCGGACTCCGCCGTGGCAGCGGCCCGCGGGCTCCAGGAGCGCCTCGCCGCCGACCTCGACCACCGCGAGGCGCCCGCGTCGTGGATCCTCCGGGAGCGGGCGCGCCTCCAGGGCACGGCCGTGGCTCCGGTGCCCGTCGTGTTCACGAGCGCGATCGGCGTCGGCGACGGCGTCTCGGCGGATGTGTCGGGCTCGTTCGGCGAGCGGATCCACGGCGTGTCCCAGTCCCCGCAGGTGCTCCTCGACGTGCAGGTGCTGGAGGACCACGGCGGGCTGCGGGTCGACGCCGACGCCCGCGACGAGGCGTTCCCGCCGGGCCTCGTCGACGCGCTCGTGGCCGCGTACGTGGCCACGCTCGAGCACCTCGCGACGGCCGACTGGGACGCGCCGCTCCCCGTGGATCCCCCCGCCGACCAGGCCCGCGCCCGCGCGACGCCCCCCGCCGACCCCCGCCCGGGCCGGCTCCTGCACGACGCCGTGCACGAGGCCGCGCTCCGGGCGCCCGACGCGCCCGCGCTCCTCACGGGCACGGGCGCGGCGGCGCGCGTCGTGACGCACGGGCAGCTCGCCGACCGCGCCCTGCGGATCGCCGGCGCGCTGCGGCGGCGCCGCATCGGCCCGGGCGACCTCGTCGGCGTCACGCTGCCGCGCGGCGCGGACCAGGCGGCGGCCGTCCTCGGCGTCCTCAGCGCGGGCGCCGCGTACGCGCCCATCGGGATCGGGCAGCCTCCCGCCCGGCGGCGGGCGATCCACCGCGCGGCGGGCATCCGGCTGGTCATCGCCGACGAGCCGGCCGCGGCGGGCGGCGACGCCCCCGACGCGCCCGCCCTGCTCCGCCCGGCCGACGCGATCGTCGAGGAGCCGCTCGCCGCGCCCGTGCGACCGCCCGTGTCCGCGCTCGCCTACGTGATCCACACGTCCGGCTCCACGGGCGAGCCCAAGGGCGTGGAGATCGCGCACGACGCGGCGTGGTCGACGGTCGACGCGGTGGGGCGGATGCTCGGCGTCGGCCCGGCCGACCGGATCCTGGCCCTCTCGGCCCTCGACTTCGACCTCTCCGTCTTCGACGTGCTGGGCGTGCTCGGCGCGGGCGGCGCGCTCGTGATCCCCGAGGAGGGCGAGGAGCGCGACGCCCCGCGGTGGCTCGACCTGGTGCACGAGCACGGGGTCACGCTGTGGGACACCGTGCCGATCCTGCTCGACATGCTCCTCGTCGCGGCCGACGACCGGCCAGGCCGGCTCGGCACGCTGCGGGCGGCGCTCGTCTCCGGCGACCGCGTGGGCACCGACCTGCACGGGCGCCTGATCCGCGCGGCCGGGCCCGCCACGCGCCTCGTCGCCCTGGGCGGCGCGACCGAGGCGGCCATCTGGTCGAACGCGTGGGAGGTGGACGGCCCGCTCGACGGGTGGGCGTCCGCGCCCTACGGCCGGCCGCTGCCCGACCAGGCGTTCCGGGTGCTCGACGCGAGCGGCCGGGACTGCCCCGACTGGGTGCCGGGCGAGCTCGTCATCGGCGGTCGCGGCCTCGCCCGCGGCTACCGGGGCGACCCCGCGCGCACCTCCGCCGCGTTCGTCGAGGTCGATGGCGGCCGCTGGTACCGCACGGGCGACACCGGCAGGTACCGGCCCGGCGGGATCCTCGAGTTCCTCGGCCGCGCGGACCGCCAGGTGAAGCTCGGCGGGCACCGGATGGAGCTCGGCGAGATCGAGGCCGCCCACGCGGCCGCGGCCGGGGTGCGCCGCGCGATCGCGCTCGTGGTCGACGGGACGGCGGGCCGTCGGCACCTGCACGTGGCGGTCGAGCCGGACGACGGGCACGAGGCGGCCGCCGTGCTCGCCGCGGCGACCGCGGCGGCCGCCGACCGGCTCCCCGCGTACGCGATGCCGCACCGCATCCACCTCGTGGACGCGTGGCCGCTCACCGCGAACGGCAAGGTCGACGTCCAGGGACTCGGGCGCGCGCTCGCGGAGGCGGACGCCGCAGCGGATCCGGCGCGGCCCGACGCCGCGACCGTCGCCGACGCCGACCCCGCCGCACCCGCCACCCCCACCGAGACCGCCCTCGCCGAGCTCTGGGCCGGGATCCTCGGCGCCCCGCCCGCCCCCGACGCCGGCTTCTTCGCCGCGGGCGGCGACAGCCTCGCCATGCTCCGGCTCGTGACCGCCGTGCAGCGCCGGTTCGGCGTCGACGCGGGCGTCCGCCGCTTCCTCGAGGAGCCGACCGTGCGGGCGTACGCCGCCTGCATCGACCGCCTCCGCGCGGCGCCCGCCCCCTCCACCCCACCCACCCCCGCGTCCGCGTCCTCCGCGGACGCACCCGCCCGAACGCCGGCCCCGGCCGGCACCGACCTCTTCGAAAGCGGAGACCTGTGAACGCTGAACAGCTCATCGACGACCTCAACGCCCGCGGCGTCCGGCTCTGGGCGGAGGACGGGCGGATCCGGTTCCGCGGGCCGCGCGGCGTGATCGACGACGACCGGCGCGAGCTCATCCGCCGGCACCGCGACGAGGTGCTCGCGCTCCTCGAGCGGCAGGACGGGGCGGGATCGGACGCCGCGGGAGAGGGCGCCACGATCCCGCGCGCCGACCCGGCCGCCGCGCACGACCCGTTCCCGCTCACCCCGGTGCAGACCGCGTACCTCCTCGGCCGCACCGACGCGTACCCCTACGGCGGCGTCGCCTGCACCGCCGACCTCGACCTGTCGTGGCCGGCGTCCACCGATCCCGCGCGCATCGTCGACGCGTGGATCCACCTGGTCGCGCACCACGGGATGCTGCGCGCCGAGATCCACCCCGACGGCTCGCAGCGCGTGCTCGCCGACCCCGGGCCCGTCGAGGTTGCGGTCGACGACCTGCGCGGCCTCGGCACCGCGTCCCTCGGGCACCGCCTCGACGCCGTGCGCGCCGAGCTCGCGCAGGGCACGGGCGGCGAGCCCGGCTGGCCGCGCGTGCGCGCCGTCGTCACCCGCGCCGACGACGCCGTGCGCTTGCACCTGGCGGTCGACCTGCTCGTGATCGACCACGCCAGCCTCCAGCTCGTGCTCGACCAGCTGCGCGCGCTCGTCGAGGATCCGGCCGCCGCCCTCCCCGGTGCGCCCGACGGCCTCGGCTTCCGCGACTGCGTGCTGGCCCGCCGCGCGCTCACGGCATCGGCCGCGTACGAGCGCGACCGCTCCTACTGGTGGCGGCGCCTCGACGACCTGCCGCCCGCGCCGGAGCTCCCGCTCGCGGACCACGACCCGATGGCCGCGCCCGCCCGGTTCCGCCGCCTCTCCGCCGTGCTCGACCCGGCATCCGCCCGGCGCCTCGACCGCGCCGCCGCCGAGGCCGGCGTGACCCCCACGGGCGCCCTGCTCGCGGCCTACGCCGAGACGATCGGCCGGTGGAGCCGCGGCGCGCGCTTCGTCCTCAACCTGCCCGTCTCCGCGCGCGGCGGTCTCGCGGCCGGCGCCGAGCACGTGGTGGGCGACTTCACGTCCGTCGAGCTGCTCGAGGTCGACCTCACCGACGACGTGCCCGCCGTCGAGCGGATGCGGGCGCTCTCCGCCCGCCTGTTCGAGGACCTCGACCACCCGCTCTGCGGCGGCACCGAGCTGCTCGCCGAGCTCACCCGGCGCCGCGGCGGCGACACGCGGGACGTCGCGCTCGCCCCCGTCGTCTTCACGAGCGCCCTCGCCGGCGACGCCGCGAGCGCGCCCACGGGCGACGGCGGGCGGATCACCGCGGCCGTCACGCGCACGCCGCAGGTGTGGATCGACTGCCAGGCCCTCCGCGTGCCCGACGGCCTCCAGCTCAGCTGGGACGTGCGGGAGGGCGTGCTCGCCGACGGCGTGGCCGACGCCGCGTTCGGCGCCTTCCTCGGCGCCGTGCGCGCCCTCGCCGACGACCCGGGCGCGTGGGATCGGCCGTGCGCCGTCGAGATGCCCGCCGACCAGCGCGAGCGGCGGATCCGCGTGGGCGACACCGGGGACCCGGTCACCCCCGCGCTCGTGCACGAGCCGCTCCTCGCGGCCGCCGAGGCCGCGCCCGACGCGCCCGCGGTCATCGCCCCCGACCGCACGCTGACCCACGACGAGCTCGTGCGCCGCGCGGCCGCCATCGCCGCGCGCCTCCGCTCCACGGGGCTCCGCCGGGGCGACCGGGTCGCGATCGTCGCCGCGCGCGGCTGGGAGCAGGTCGTCGCCGTCGTCGGCGTGCTCCTCGCGGGCGGCGCGTACGTGCCCGTGGACGTCTCCCAGCCGCGGATCCGCCGCGACACCGTGCTGGCCGACGCCGGGATCCGGCAGGTGCTCACCCAGCAGGCGCTCGTCGGCGCGCCGGAGGACTGGCCCACGGGCATCGAGCGGATCGCGGTCGACGCCCTCGAGCCCGCCGACGCCCGGCCCACCCCGGACGCCGGGCGCGACGGCGTGGATCCGGCCGACCCCGCCTACGTCATCTACACGTCGGGGTCCACGGGCACCCCCAAGGGCGCGATCCTCTCCCACCACGCCGCCCACAACACGCTCGTCGACATCCGCGAGCGCTTCGGCGTCGGCCCCGACGACCGCGTGCTCGCCCTCGCCGGCCTCGGCTTCGACCTGTCGGTCTTCGACGTGCTCGGCGTGCTCGGGGCGGGCGGCGCCCTGGTGCTGCCCGACCCCCGCCGGCGCGACGACCCGTCGCACTGGGCCGCGCTCATCGCCCGCCACCGCGTCACCCTCTGGAACTCCGTGCCCGCGCAGGCGCGCATGCTCCAGGACTACCGCGACGCGGTCGCGGCCACCGGCGGACCGGCCGGCGACGACGCCCCGAGCACGCTGCGGCTCGCGCTGCTCTCGGGCGACTGGATCCCCGTGACCCTGCCCGACGCCATGCGCGCCGGCCACCCCGAGCTCACGGTCGTCAGCCTCGGCGGCGCGACCGAGGCCGCCATCTGGTCGGTGCACCACGTGATCGACGAGGTCGACCGGCTGCTGCCGAGCATCCCCTACGGCACGCCCCTGCGCGGCCAGCGCCTGGCCGTCGTCGACCACCTCGGCCGCGACCGGCCCGAGGGCGTGCCCGGCGAGATCCTCATCCGCGGCGCGGGCGTGGCGCTCGGGTACCTCGGCGACGCGGAGCGCACGCGCGCGCGGTTCGGCGTGGATCCGGCCACCGGCGACCGCGAGTACCGCACGGGCGACATCGGCCGCTACCTCGCGGACGGCAGCATCGAGCTGCTCGGGCGCGAGGACGCGCAGGTGAAGATCCGCGGGTACCGCATCGAGCTGGCGGAGATCCAGGCCGCGGTGCTCGCCCAGCCGGGCGTCGCCGACTGCGCGGTGCAGGTGGCCGAGGGGGCCGCGGGCCGGCACCTCGTCGGGATCGTGCAGCCCGAGCGGATCGCGCCCACCGTCACGCCCGACGACGACGCACCCGGCGACGCCGCCCGCGCCGCCCTCCGCGCCGCGGCGGCCGACGTGGACACGGACGCCCTCGGTGCCTTCCTCACGGGCTTCGACGAGCACGCGCTCCGGGTGATCGAGCGCACGCTCGCCGCGGCGGGCGCGCTCGTCGACCCGGAGGCCCCCCTCACGGACGACGAGGTCGCCGGCCTCCTCGGCGCGAGCGACGCCCACCGCGTCGTCGTGCGCCGCTGGCTGCGCGCGCTCGCGCGGCGCGGGCGCATCGCGCGCGACGACGACGGGCGCCACCGCGGCCGGCTCTCCGCGGATCCGGAGCGGGTCGCCCGCGCCTGGGCACGGGTGGAGGAGGCCGAGCGCGAGATCGGCTGGAGCGCCGAGCTGCTCCGCCACGTGCAGGCGTCGAGCCTCGCGCTGGGCGAGCTCGTGAGCGGCGACCTCGACATCGCGGAGCTGCTCTACCCGGGCGCCCCGAGCGACGCGATCGGGGCGGCCTACCGCGACAACCTCGGCGTGCGGCTGCTCACCGCGGCGCTCACGGCCGCGGTCGTCGCGCTCGCCGACCGGCACGACGCCCGCGGGCACGGGCCGGACGAGCCGCTGCGGATCCTCGAGGTGCGCGGCGGCGTGGGCGGCGCGGCCGACCAGCTCATCCCCGCGCTCGCGGGCCGCGCCGTCGAGTACGTCTTCACCGACCCCTCGATGTTCCACGTCGGCGAGGCGCGCGAGCGCCACCCCGACCGGCCCGGCGTGCGGTTCCAGGCCTTCGACCCGGCCGCCGACCCGCTGCCGCAGGGGCAGCGCCCGAACTCCTACGACGTCGTGATCTGCTCCAACGGCCTGCACGGCGTGCCCGACGTGCCCGCCGCGCTCCGGCGGCTGCAGGGGCTCCTCGCCCCGCACGGCCACCTCGCCGTGATCGAGAGCACGCGCGAGGACAACCCGCCGCTCATGATCGCCACCGACTTCATGGAGGTGCGCGCGGGCGGTCCCGCGGACGCGCGTCTCGCCCAGGACGCCCTGCTGTTCGAGGCCGCCGAGTGGCGGGCGATGCTCGGCGACCTCGGCGCCCGGGGGATCCAGCAGGTGCCCGCCGACGCGGATCCGCTCTCCGGCCTCGGCCAGCACCTCCTGCTCGCGCAGGTGAAGGCCGACCGCGCGCCGCTGCGGGCCGCGTCGCTCCGCCGCCACGCCGCCGACCGGCTGCCCGAGTACATGGTGCCGCGCCGCTGGCAGGTGCTCGACGCGCTGCCGGTCACCGCGAACGGCAAGGTCGACCGGGCGGCGCTCGCCCGGCTCGCGGAGGACCAGGCGCCTGCGGCGACGATCGCCGCCGGATCCGACGCGCCGCGCGACGACGTCGAGCGCCGCCTGCAGGAGCTGTGGGCGGAGCTGCTCGGCCGCCCCGGCATCGGCCGCGACGACGACTTCTTTGCGCTCGGCGGCGACTCGCTCCTCGTGGCGCGACTCGTCGGCCGGATGCGGGAGCAGCTCCCCGAGGTCGTCGACCTCGAGTGGGACGTCGTGCTCCGCCACATGCTGCGCCGGCCCACGATCGCCGGGCTCGCCGGCTACGTGCGCCAGGCCGGGCAGGGCGCCGCGGGCGAGCGGGACGCACCCGCGACGCCGGCCGTGAGCCTGCTCTCGGGATCCGGCCAGGGGCCCGCCACCGTGCTCGTCCACGCCGGGATCGGCACGATCATGCCGTACCGCGCGCTGATGACCGAGATCCGCCGCCGGTCCCGCGGCACCGGCTCGCTGTACGGCGTGGAGGTCCCCGACCTCGACGCCTTCCTCGATGCCGACCCGCACGGGCTCATCGACCGGATCGCCGCGGAGTACGCCCGCGAGCTCCTCGCCACGGGGATCCGCACCTTCCACGTCGTCGGCTACTGCCTCGGCGGCCTGGTCGCCACGGAGGTGGCGCGCGCGCTCACGGAGGCGGGCGCCGACGTGGCGTCGTTCACCGCGATCAGCAGCCACAGCCCCGCGTTCCGGCTCGACGACGAGATGGTGTCCGAGTACTCGTTCGCGATGATGATCGGCATCGACCCCGTCGACCTCGGCTTCCCCGCCGACCCGTGGCGCATCGCCGCGGCGGGCGCGCGCATCCTCGAGCGGACCCCCGGGGTCATGCCCGTGGACGGCTACGCGTCGCTCGACGGCGAGTTCGCCGACATCGGCCGGGCCTTCCTCGACCTGTCGCGCATCCCGCGCCGGGCCCGCATCGCGCGGATGTGCGAGGTCGTGCCGCCGGCGTCCGGCAGCTACACCCCGGAGCAGATGACGCGCTTCTTCCGCACCTTCCGGCAGAGCGTGTTCGCGATCACGCGCTACCGGCCGGATCCGTACGCGGGCGACATCACGTTCCTCCGGCACAGCGGCGCGTACCCGTTCCCGGGCAGCCGGGAGGCGGTCACCGACTACTGGGAGGAGCTGGCGCTCGGGGAGCTCGACATCGTCGACATCCCGGGCGACCACTACGACTGCCTGTCGGTGGAGCACGCGCCGCGCGTGCTGTCGATCCTCACGCGCGTCACGGGCGGGGCGGTGATCGCGTGAACGCGGCGCCGTCGACCCTCACGCGCCTCACGGGCCGGGCGGTGCTCGCGTGATCGCGGTGATCGGGGCGTCCGGCGCCGTCGGGCGGCCCGCGGTGCTCGCCCTCCGCGCCCTGTCCGACGAGCCGCTGCGCCTCGGCGGGCGGCGCGATGCGCCGCTCCGCGCGCTCGCCGAGGAGGCGGGCGGCGAGGTCGAGACCGTGACCGTCGACCTGAGGGACGACGACGCCCTCGCGCGCTTCTCCCGCGGCGCCGACGTGGTGGTGCACTGCGCCGCGCCGGCCTTCGCGTTCGGCGACCGGATCGCGGCCGCGGCCCTCCAGGCGGGCGCCGACTACGTGGACGTCTGCGGCGAGGAGCCCGTGCGCGCCGGCCTCGTCGCGCGCGGCCTCGCCGACGCCGCCGTCCGCGACGGCCGCCGCGCGGTCGTCTCGACGGGCGTGGTGCCGGGCCTGTCCGGGCTCCTGCCGCGGCTCGCCGCCCGAGGGCTGCGCGGTCCGCTGCGGCTGCGCGGCTGGGTGGGCGGGGTCGAGGCGTGCTCCCCCGGGGTCGCGCTCGACGTGCCGCTGTCGCTCGCGGCCGGGGGCCCCGGATCCACCGCGTACGGCACGCCGCTCGCCGCGTGGTCGGGTGGTCGGCGCGTCGAGCGCGCGCTCCGCGCGGAGGAGGACGCGACGGCGCCGTTCTTCCCGGGCCGCGTCGCGCTGCAGCCGTACCTCTCCGCCGAGACCGAGCGGATCGCCCGCGGGCACGGCTTCACGGAGGCCGCGTGGTGGAACGTCCACCCGGGCCCCGCCGTGCGCGACGCCCTCAACCGCCTGCCCGCGCTGCTCGCGGGCGAAGACGGCGCCGCCGCGGCCGCCGACGCGCTCATCCGCGCGGGCGACCTCGACCTCGTCGGCACCCGGCCGTTCCACGTGCTGGCGGTCTCCGTGAGCGGCACCGCGGCCGACGGCGCGGCCGTCGAGCGCGCGATCGTGCTGCACAGCGACGACAGCTACGTGCTCGCGGGCCAGCTGGCGGCCATCACCGTGCGGGAGATCCGCGCGGGCGCCGTGCCGCCCGGCGTCGGGTTCGCGCACGACGTGCTGGATCCGCAGCGCGTCCTCGACCTCGTCGCCGCGTCGGGTGCGAGCACCGTCACGCGCATCGACGACGCCGGCGACGCGGGCGAGATGGTGGAGGAGGACCTGTGACGGGCGACGCCGCCGACCGCCCGCTGCGGATCGTCGTCTGCGGCACCGGCTTCGGCCGCATCCACCTCCGCGCCGTCGCGGCCGTGCCCGGGCTCCGCCTCGCCGGGATCCTCGCGCGCGGCGGCGAGGCGTCCCGCGCCCTCGCGGCGGCGCACGGCGTGCCGCTCCACACCGACGTCGCCGACCTGCCCGCCGACGTCGACGTGGCCTCGGTGGCGGTCGGCTCCGCGGTGCAGGGCGGGCCCGGCACCGATCTCGTGCTCGCGCTCCTCGCCCGCGGGATCCACGTGCTGCAGGAGCATCCGGCGCACCCCGACGAGATCACCGCCGCCGCCCGCGCGGCCCGGAAGGCCGGCGTGCGCTACCGCCTCTCGACCCACTACCGGCACGTGCGCGCGACGCGCGGCTTCCTCGCGTCGGCCGCCCGGCTGCGCGCCCGGAGCCCGATCGCGCACGTGGACGCCGCCGGTCCCGCGCACCTGCTGCAGCCGCTCGTCGACGTCCTCGGCCTGGCGGTCGGCGGGCTGCGGCCGTGGGCGTTCGCGGATCCGGTCGAGCGCCCGCGCGAGCTGACCGCGCTGGAGGCGCGGCCGTCGCCGCTCACCGCGATCGAGGGCGTGGTCGGCGGCGTGCCCCTCTCCCTGCGCGTGCACCACGAGCTGCACCCCGCGGACCGCGACAACCACGCGCTGCTCTGGCCGCGGATCTCCCTCGCCGCGGAGGCGGGCGTGCTGACGCTGGCCGACGTGCACGGACCCGTGACCTGGAGCCCGGCCCTGTTCACCCGGCGCGATGCGGCCGGCCGGCTCGACCTCGACGGGGATCCCGCCCGCCGCGCCCTGCCGCGGCTCTCCTCCTGGCCGGACGCGCCCGCCCCGACCGCGGGCGACCTCTTCGACGACGTCTGGCCGGATGCGGTGGCGCACGCGCTCGGGCTGCTGGTGGCGGAGATCCGCGCGGGCGAGGGCGACGCCCTCCGCGCGGCGCAGGCCGACATCACCATGGCGCGCGCGTGGGTGGACCTCACGCGCCGCCTCGGCCCGCCGCGGAGCATCCGCCCGGGCGAGCCGCCGCGCGTGACGGCGGAGGCGATCCTGCCGGCGGCGGATCCGCGACCGGCCGGCGCGACGGGCGGCCGCGATGCGTCCGGTGCCGCCGCCTCGGACCCCGGCCCGGCCGACCCCCCGCCGGCCGACCCCTACGGCCCCGCGGCCGAGCTCTTCGACCTCGCCGCCGCCGCGCACGCGGAGCTCACGGCCGCCGCCGTCTGCCGCCTGCTCGACGGCCGCGACCTGTCGCGGGCGCCCGTGCTCGACATCGGCGCGGGGACGGGCGTCGTGATCCGGGCCGTCGCGCGCGCCCATCCGGAGGCGCGCGTGGTGGCCGCCGAGCCGTCCGAGCCGCTGCGGGCGGTGCTCACCGCGCGGATCCTCGACGCCCCCGGGCTCCAGGAGCGCGTGACCGTCACCGCCGGATCCGCGCCCGACCTCGACCTGCCCGACCGCCTCTCCGCCGTGCTGCTCTGCGGCGTGCTCGGCCACCTCGACCGGGGGCAGCGCACCCGCCTCTTCGAGAGGATCGCCGCGCGGCTCCTCCCGGACGGGCTCGTCGTCGTCGAGACGATGGGCCTCGAGGCCGGGGCGCGCGTGCCCGAGTCGCGGCTGGCCCGCACGCGCGTGGGCGACGACGAGCTCGAGTGGTGGTTCCGGTCGGATCCCGCGCCCGACGGCACGCTCGCCCTGCGCACCCGCTGGCGGAGCGTCGAGCCCGACGGCCGCGCGCGCGAGGTGCACGACGCCTACTCGTGGGATCCGGTGGGCCTCGAGGAGCTCGCCCGCGAGGCCGGCATGGACCTCGTGCGCCTGCCCGCCGCGGCCGACGCCTCCCTGCCGCTGGCGGCGTTCGTCCCGCGGCGCGCGGATCCGCCCGCCCGGTGACGCGCCCGTCCCCATGAGGTGCGGCTCTTATCGCGGATGGTTCTCAACAAGGGCTACGCTCCTCCCGACCGCGACCCGACGCGCGACCACCCGCACGACCGCCCATCCGCACCCACGCCCACCCGCACCCGCAGCCGAGGAGCCCGCCGTGATCGACACCCCGCGCATCGACGACGCCTGGCTGCGGCGCCTCCGGGCGGCGCCCGCGCCCCGCATCCGCCTGGTCTGCCTGCCGCACGCCGGAGGCGCGGCCTCCGCCTACCGCGGCTGGGCGCCGTTCGTGCCGCGGGGGGTCGACCTCGTCGGGGTGCAGTACCCGGGCCGCGCCGACCGCTACGGCGATCCCGTCAGCCCCGACCTCGACGCGCTCGCCGCCGACGTCGCGACGGCCGTCGGCGCGCTGCCCGACCGCCTGCCCGTCGTGCTGTTCGGCCACAGCATGGGCGCCCTCGTCGCCTACGAGACCGCGCGCCTGCTCGCGGCCGCGGGCCGCCCCGCCGCCCGGCTCGTCGTGTCGGGACGCCGCGCGCCGACCGAGCGGTGGGGCGGCACCCTGCACCGGCAGGACGACGCCGTGCTCCTCGCCGACCTCGCGCGGCAGGGCGGGACCGCGCCCGAGATCCTCGCCGACGACGACATGCGCCGCACCGTGCTCGCCTGCCTGCGCGACGACTACCGGCTGGTGGAGACGCACCGCACCCGCCCCGGCCCGGGACCCGGCTGCCCGGTGAGCGTGTTCAGCGGCGACGCGGATCCGGAGCTGCGGCCCGCGGAGGCCGACGCGTGGCACCGGCTCGTCGGCGTCGACGGGGATGGCGCGAGCCCCGACGGCGACGCCCGCCTCCGGGTGTTCCGCGGCGGCCACTTCTACCTGGCCGAGCGGCCGGCGGAGGTGGTGGAGGCGATCGTCTCCCTGCTGGATCCGGCGCTCGCCTTCCCCGCCGACGCGGAGGCGATGTTCCCGTGACGCTCGAGCTGCAGGACTACTCCCCGGGCGCGGAGTTCTACGACCTCGTGGCACGTCGCCACACGACGGCCATGGCGGGTGTGCTCGCCGAGGCGCTGGCGCTGGCGGGCGCCCCGCTGAGCGGCCGCGACGCGGATCCGCACCCCGGCACCGTCGTCGAGCTCGGCGCGGGCACCGGCCGGGTCACGCGCCTGCTGGCCGACCTCCTGCCCGGCGCGCCGATCCTCGCCGCGGAGCCCTCCCCCGTGATGCGCGCCGTGCTGCGGAGCCGCGTGCACGAGGATCCGGCGCTCCGCCACCGGGTCACCATCCGCCCCGAGACCGCGCAGGAGGTCGCGCTGCCCGACCGGATCCGCGCGGTGGTGCTCATCGGCGTCGCCGGCCACCTCGGCAGCGACGACCGGGCCGACCTCTGGCGCCGCTGCCTCGAGCGGCTGGTCCCCGGCGGCGTGGTCGTCGTCGACCTGATGGGGACGAGCGCGCGCTCCCTGCCGCCGACCCGCCTCCTGCGCGAGCGCATCGGCACCCAGACCTACGAGTGGTGGACCACGGCCGAGCCCGGCCGCGACGGCGCCACGCGATTCACCACGCGCTGGCTCGTGCTCGACGGCGAGCGGACGGTGCGCGAGGTCCGAGGAGGATACGAATGGCACAGCCTGGACCCGGCGACGCTGGCACGGGAGGCGGGCAGGTCGTGGACCGTGCTGCGCGGCGGGGTCGCGGACGCGGCGACCGAGCTCGCGGTGCTCGGCCGATGACGGGCGCGGAGGGCGTCCCGGCCGCGGCGGACGCGACGGCGGCCCCGGCCGCCCCGGGCCCGGCGGATCCACCCGCCACGGTGGCGCGCGCCGTCCGCGCGGTCCGCGGCCGGCTGGCGGCCGCCGTGATCGTGCAGGCCGCCGCCTCCGCGAGCGGGCTCGCCGCCGTCGTCGCGGTCGCCGAGATCGGCCGGTCCGCGGTGGCCGACCCCGGGGGTCCCCCGGCGTGGGGCGGCGTGATCCTCGCGGCCGTCGCCGGCCTCGCCGGGCTCCTCCTCGGCGCGACCGCCGACACGCTCACGCACCTCGCCGACGCCGACCTCCAGCTCGACCTCCGGCGCCTCGTGGTCGCCCGGCTCGGCCGCGTCCCGCTGGCCTGGTTCGACGCGCACGACGCCGGCCGGGTGCGCCAGGCCGTGCAGCAGGACGTGGCGGCGCTGCACGCGCTCGTCGCGCACACGCTGCTCGACGTCACGCGCCTGGTCGTCGTCACCGTCGCCTCCCTCGTCTACCTCCTCGCGCTCGACGTGCCGCTCGCGCTCGTGTGCCTCCTGCCGCTCGTCGCCGGCGTGGTCCTCTTCGCGCGGGCGATGTCGGGCGCCATGTCGTCGATGGCGGAGTACGGGCGCGCGTCGGCCGAGATCGCGGGCAGCGTGGTGGAGTTCGCCGACGGGATCCAGGTGGTCCGCTCCTTCGGCCGGCCCGGCCGCGCGCACGCCCGCTACCTGCAGGCGGTCGACGCCTTCGCCGCGTTCTTCGGCGCCTGGGTCGCGCGGACCACGGCGGTCACCACGGCGTCGTGGCTGACCGTCTCGCCGATCGGCGTGCTCGCCCTCGTCGTGCCCGTGGGCGGGGCGATGGTCGCGGCCGGCGCGCTGCCCGCCGCCGACCTCGCGCCGTTCCTCCTCCTCGCGCCCGCGATGGCGGCGCCCGTCGGCGTCATCGGCCCGCGCGCGCAGGCGATCCGGGGCGCGGTCGACGCGGCGACGGCCGTCGACGAGGTGCTGCGCGCGCCCGTCGAGCCGGACGTCACCGACCCGCGCGAACCCGACGCCCGCCACGGCGCCGGCCTCGTGCTCCGCGGAGTCGTCTTCTCCTACGACGGCGAGCGGGACGCGCTCCGGGACGTCGACCTCGACCTCGAGCCTGGATCCGTGACCGCGGTCGTCGGCCCCTCCGGATCCGGCAAGTCCACCCTCGCGGCCCTCGTCGCCCGTCTGCGCCTGCCCACCCGCGGCACCCTCGAGCTCGGCGGCGTCGACGTGCGCGACGCTACCCCGGCGGCCTGGCACGCCCAGGTCGGCTGCGTGCTGCAGGACACCGTGCTGCTGCGCGACACGGCGCTCGAGAACCTCCGGCTGGGACGCCCGGACGCCCCGCTCGACGAGGTGCGCGCCGCCGCCCGGATCGCGCAGGTCGACGACGTGATCGAGGCGCTCCCGGACGGCTACGACACCGTGCTGGATCCCCGCGGCGGCCTCTCCGGCGGCGAGGCCCAGCGCATCGCCCTCGCCCGCGCGCTCGTCGCCGACTGCCCGGTGCTGGTGCTCGACGAGCCGATGGCGCACGCCGACCCGAGCACGGCCGCGCGCATGCAGCGCGCCCTCACCGAGGCGACCCGGGGCCGGACCGTGCTGGTCGTCGCGCACCGCCTGGAGACCGTGGAGGACGCCGACCGCATCGTCGTGATGGACGCCGGCCGCATCGTGGAGCAGGGCACGCACGCGGAGCTCCTCGCCCGCGACGGCCGGTACGCGCGGCTCCGGCGCACGGGCGCGCCGCCGCCGATCGAGACCGCGACCGCGACGACCCTCATGACCGAGACCGACCGGGAGGTGCGCTGATGGGCGCGATCGACGACGTCCGACGCACCCTGGGCCCCGCGGGCGAGCGGGAGCTGCGCCCGGTGGTGGCGCGCATGGCGGCGGCCTCCGTGCTGCACGGCGCCGCGGTCGTGGCCCTCGTGCCGGTGCTGGAGCGCCTGTTCGGTGCGGATCCGTCGTCGGCGTGGCCGTGGATCGCCCTGTTCCTGCTCCTCGCCGCCGCCCACCTCGCCGTGCAGGCGCGGGCGCAGGCGGGCGCGTTCGGCGCGGGCGTGCGGGCGGCCAACGCGCTGAACCACCGGATCGGCGACCACGTGGTGCGCCTCCCGCTGGCCTGGTTCGACGCCGCCCACCGCGCCGAGCTCACGGCCACGGCGGGCGGCAGCGTGCTCGCGACGATGGGCGTGCCCGCGTACCTGCTGCGGCCGCTCATCACCGCGACCGTGGTGCCGGCCGTCATCGCGGTCGCGCTCCTGGTCCTCGATCCGCCGCTCGGCGTCGCCCTGCTCGTGCTCGCGCCCGTGCTCGTGCTCGCGCTCCGCGTCGGCGGCCGGATCGTGGCGCGCGCCGACGCCGCGCGCGCCGCGGCCGACACGGGGATCGGCGAGCGCGTCGTGGAGTTCGCGCAGGCGCAGCACGTCCTGCGCGCGCACGGGCGCACGGGTCGCGACGCGGGACTCGTCGACGCGATCCTCGTGCGGCACCGCGCCGCGTCCCGCGCGCTCATCGGCCGCATCGTCGCGGGGCTGGTCGCCTTCGGCGCGGTGATGCGGGCCGCCCTCGTCGTGGCGCTCGTGCTCGCGGTCGACCGCGTAGGCGGCGGCCCCGTCGACGCCGGCCGCACGGTCGCGACGCTCGTGCTCGTCTTCCACGCCGCCGACCTGGTCGGCCAGGCGGCGGAGCTCGCCGTCGGGGTGCGCACCGCGCGCCGTGACGTCGGCGCCGCCCGCCGGATCCTCGACGCCGCGCCCCTCCCCGAGCGGGAGCCCGGCACGACGCTCATGCCCGACGGCGCCGACGTGCGGCTCGACGGCGTCTCCTTCTCCTACCCGGGATCCGCGACCCCGGCCGTCGCGGGCGTCGACGCCGACCTGCCCGCCGGCCGCATGACCGCGCTGGTGGGCCCGTCCGGATCCGGCAAGACGACGATCGCCCGGCTCCTCGCCCGCGCCGCCGACGTGACCGACGGCGCCGTGCGGATCGGCGGGGTCGACGTGCGCGACATGGCGCTCGCCGACGTCGCCGCCCACGTGTCCACCGTCTTCCAGGACGTCCACCTGCTCGCGGGGACGCTCGGCGACAACGTGCGCCTCGCGGATCCGGATGCGGACGACGACGCCGTCGCCGACGCGCTCCGCCTCGCCGGCCTGCCGCTCGGCGACGGCCTCGACCTCGACACGCCCGTGGGCGAGGGCGGACGCCAGCTGTCGGGCGGCCAGCGCCAGCGCGTGTCCATCGCGCGCGTGCTCCTCGCGGACACGCCCGTCGTCGTGCTCGACGAGGCCACCGCGGCGCTCGACGCGGAGAGCGCGGCGGCCGTGGGCGAGGCGATCCGGCTCCTGCGCGGACGCCGGACCCTCGTCGTGATCGCGCACCGGCTCGACACGATCCGGAGCGCCGACGAGATCCTCGTGCTCGACGGCGGCCGCGTCGTTCAGCGCGGCACGCACGACGCGCTCGCCGCGGAGCCGGGCGTCTACGCGCGGTTCCTCGCGGATGTCGTGGCGGCCGACGGCTGGCGCGTGCGGGCCCAGTACTCGTAGCGGGACGCGGGCGCGAACCCGAGCCCGTCGTAGAGGGCGCGGGCGCCGTCGTTCTCGGCGACGACCTGCAGCCACAGGTCGGTGATCCCCCGCCGGGCGCCCGCCCGGACCGCCGCGCCCATGGCCGCCCGCGACAGGCCGCGCCGCCGGGCCTCGGGGCGCGTCGCCACGGCGAACAGGCCGCCCCAGCGGCCGACGAGCGCGAGGCGCGCGGTGGCGAGCACGCGGTCGCCGTCGCGCACGGCGGCGTACGCGGACGGGCCGCGCTCGAGGATCCGGCGCGCGACGGCGAGCTCCGCGGATCCGCCGCGCCCGTCGACGCTCCACCACGCGTCGAGCCAGGCGTCGTCGGGCGCGTCCGCGACCGTGACCCGGAGCGCCGGATCCGCGGGGGCCGCGTCCGCGAGGCGCGCCGCCACCGCGCCGGCATCGGCGACCTGCACGAGCGTGCGCGCCTCGGCGGCGTACCCGCGGGCGGCCAGCCGGGCGGCGAGGTCGGCGGGCTCGGACGCGGGCGACACCTGCACGCAGGGGTCGATCCCGTGGGCGCGCGCGAACGCCTCGACCGCGTCGAGCCCGGCCTCCACGTCGTCGACCGGGCCGACGGGGAGCGCCGAGTTCGCGCGCTTCGTCACGCCTCCCGCGGCGCGCAGGATCCAGCCGCCGTGCCGCCCGCGGTGCTCCGCCGGCCAGCCGCGGTCGGCGAGGTCGTCGAGCAGGGCGGCCGCGGCCCGCGGGTCCCCGTCGCGGACGGACGCGGCCGACGCGGCATCGGCTGCAGCGTCGGATGCGGCGGGGGCACCGGCGCCGCCCGCCCCGCTCACGCCAGGTCCCCGGCGTCGGCCGGCGCGCGCGAGACGTCGTCGTCCGCGTCCGCCGCCCGCAGCACGCGCAGCGCGTTGCCGCCCGCGAGCGCCCGGAGGTCGTCGTCCGACCAGCCCCGCTCGGCGAGCGCGGCGATCAGCGCGGGGTAGCGCGAGACGTCCTCGAGCCCGTCGGGCGTGCGGTCGATGCCGTCGTAGTCGCCGCCGAGGCCCACGTGCCGGGGTCCGGCGAACTCGCGGATCCGCTCCACGTGCCGCACGACGTCGGCGAGCGTCGCGCGCGGCCGCTCCCCGGGCCGACGCGCGGCGACGGCCTGCACGCCCTCGTGGTCGCGCGGATCCACGCCCTCCGCCACGGCCAGCGCCAGCGTCTCGTCGTGCCACGCCGCCACCGCGGGCGACACGAACTGCGGCACGAAGGTCGCCATGCAGACGCCGTCGTTCGCGGGCAGCGACGCGAGGACGTCGTCGGGCACGTTGCGCGGCACGTCGCACGCGGCGCGCGCGCCGGAGTGCGTGAACAGCACGGGCCGGCGGGCGATCCGCAGCGCGTGCCGCATCACGTCGGCCGACACGTGCGAGAGGTCGACGAGCATGCCGATCCGCTCCATCTCCGCCATGACGCGCTCGCCCGCGGGGCTCAGCCCGTGCAGCACCGGGGCGTCGGTCGCGGAGTCGGCCCACGCCACGTTCGCGTTGTGCGTGAGCGTCATGTAGCGCACGCCCTGCGCGCGCATCGCCCGCAGCACGCCGAGGGATCCGCCGATCGAGTGGCCGCCCTCCATGCCGAGGAGCGACGCGACGCGGCCGGAGGCGACGACGCGGTGGACGTCGTCGGCCGTCACGGCGAGCGCGAGCCGATCCGGGTGCGCGGCGACCAGGCGGCGCACCACGTCGATCTGCTCCAGGGTGGAGCGCACCGGATCCACGTCGGGCAGGTCGGGCACCCACACCGACCAGAACTGGGCTGCCACGCGCCCACGCGCGAGGCGCGGCAGGTCGGTGTGCAGGCCGGGCACGGCGTCCTCCACCGCGAGCCGCGCGAGCACGTCGTCGCCGACGGACGCACCCCGGCCGCCCTCCCGCACCGCGCGCTCGCGGAGCGCCCAGGCGAGGTCGTCGTGGCCGTCGACGATCCCCTGCGCGTCGAGCAGCCGCGCGACGCGGGCGGCGAGGGCGGAGGGGGCGGATGCGTCCGTCATCCGCGGATCAGCGCCCGGTGCCGTCGACCGCGAGCGGCTAGATGGCGGCCAGCTCGTCGTCGGTCAGCGGCGCGGCGCCGGCCGCGGCGACGTTCTGCTCCAGCTGCTCCACGCTCGACGCGCCGATGAGCGCGCTCGTGATCC